>Ga0213875_10002539_pt1 | contig 10892 bp, 9 predicted proteins | sample BarmaccomBMRX_R8_FD_160105 | JGI IMG/M metagenome (GOLD analysis project Ga0213875, IMG submission 160105) | Root-associated microbial communities from Barbacenia macrantha in rupestrian grasslands, the National Park of Serra do Cipo, Brazil - RX_R8 | ecosystem: Host-associated > Plants > Roots... | reverse complement strand
ATCGCCGAGATTTCCACCGACAAGATCGACACCGAGGTGCCGGCACCGGCCTCCGGAGTCGTGGCCGAGATCCTGGTGGCGGTGGAGTCAACAGTGTCGGTGGGGACGGTGATGGCGCGGATCGCGCTCGGCGGTGGCGCCGGCGGCGGTGCGCCGGCCGCCCCGTCCGCCCCATCCACGGGCGGACAGGAAAGCGCACCTGATTCCGGTTCGTCTACGGAGGCGGACCGGGCGCCGGCAGAGACGGACCGGGCGTCGGCAGAGGCGGACGGGGCGCCGGCAGAGGCGGACCGGGCGCCGGCAGGGGCGGACGGGGTGCCGGCAGAGCTGGACCGGGCGCCGGCCGCGAACGGGGCGCCGGCGGTGGACGACAACGGCCGCGCCGCTCCGAGCCGCCGCTACTCCCCCGTCGTCCAGCGGATCGCCTCCGAGCACGGGATAGATCTGTCCCGGATCGAGGGCACCGGGCGCGGCGGCCGGGTCCGCAAGCAGGACGTGCTGGCGTTCCTCGAGTCCGCGCCGACGAAGGAGCCGCCGCTACACATCGAGAGCCCGTACCGGCCCGAGCCGGCTGCTCCGGTGGGGGCGCCTGGGCCCGCCCCCACGCCGACCGCATCCGCGCCCACCACACCCGCGCCGACCACACCCACGCCGGCTGCACCCACGCCCGCGTTCGCCGATGGCGGCGGTCAGCTGTCGCGGATGCGCCGGCAGATCGGCGAGCACATGAAGCGCTCGTTGGAGACCACCGCGACGTGCACGACGTGGATCGAGGTCGACATGAGCCGGGTCGAGATCGCGCGAGCGCGGCTGGGGGTGACCGCGCTGTCGTTTGTCGCGCGCGCGACGATCGATGCGCTGCGCGAGCATCCCGCCGTGAACGCCTGGCTCGAGGGCGAGCGCTACACCCGCCATCCCGACGTCAACCTCGGGATCGCCGTGTCGCTCGGCGACGACGGCCTGATCGTGCCGGTGGTCCAGCGGGCACACGAGCTGTCCGCGGAGGGTCTGGCGACGCGGATCAAGGACCTGGCGCGGCGAGCCCGTGCACGTCAGCTCAACCCCGACGACGTGCAGGGCGGGACGTTCACGATCACCAACCCCGGCCAGTACGGGTCGATCATGGCCACGCCGATCATCAACCTGCCGCAGGTGGCGATCCTCGACTTCGAGGCGGTAATCAAGCGGCCCGTGGTGGTGACCGACGCGCTCGGCAACGACTCGATCGCGATCCGGCCGATGACGATCCTCGGGCTGAGCTGGGACCACCGGGCGCTTGATGGCGCGCTGGCCGCCCAGTTCCTGGCAACGCTCAAGCGGAACCTGGAGAGCGTCTCGTGAACGAGCTCTGGGTGTGCCATCTAGGTCTCGTGGACTACCGCGAGGCGCTGTCGCTGCAGGAACGAATCCGCGCCGCCCGCCAGGAGGACGAGCTGCCCGACGTGCTGCTGACGCTCGAGCACCCGCCGGTCTACACACGAGGACGACGCTCGCGGCCGGGCGAGCTGCCGATGGGCGAGGAGTGGTACCTGGCCCAGGGGATCGAGATCGTCGAGACCGATAGGGGCGGACGGGTCACCTACCACGGGCCTGGGCAGCTCGTCGGCTATCCGATCGTGCGGGTTGACGACGTGGTGGCGTACGTCCGGACGCTCGAGAACGCGCTCGTGGCGGCTCTTGCCGGGGAGGGCGTGGTGGGGGCACGCTCGCGGCCGCGCGACGGTCACAACTACACCGGCGTGTGGGTCGAGGAGCGCAAGATCGCCTCGATCGGCGTGCATCTGTCCCGGGGCGTGAGCACGCACGGGTTCGCCGTCAACGTCGAGAACGACCTGCAGCCGTTCAGCTGGATCGTGCCGTGCGGCCTCGACGGCGTGACGATGACTTCGCTGATCAACGAGACGGACCGGACACCCAGTCTCATGAAATGCTTCCGCCGGCGGGCGGCGTACGAAGTGGCGCGCGCGCTGGGCCGCCGGCAGCGTCTGGTCAGTCGCGCCCGCTTGGAGACGCGAGTCCCAGTAGCTTGAGCAGCACCGGCGCCAGCTCGTGCGGCCGGTACTTCAGCTGGCGCCAGGTCGTGCGGATCACCTTCCAGCCGGCCGCCGTGAGACGCTGATCCCGCCGGCGGTCCGTCTCGAACGCCTGTTGCGTTCGATGCGTCCTGCGCCCGTCGGTCTCGACGGCGATCCGCCGCTCGGGCCAGGCGAAGTCCACCTTGATCGGCCGCTCCCCGTCGCGCGGGTCGATGTAGAACTGCGACTCGGGGTCGGGCAGCCCAAGGCGGCGCGTCAGGGCGAGGAACGCGTCCTCGAAGTCGTTCTCGGTCGGGGTGCTTCCGATGTAATGTGTCTCGAGGACGTGGCGGACGGCCTTTGCGCCGCGGCGGGTGGGGTTGCGCGCGAGTTGATCCTGGATGGCCCGGAGATCGAGGGTTTCGACGATCTCGGCCTGGTCGAAGGAGCGTTCGAGCTGTCGGCCGGTGACGACCTCGGCGAGGTCGAGGAGCGTCCGTGCCACCGTCGTCACCGGGATGTTGTTCACGACTGTGACGTCGGCTGTGGTGAGCGTCGTCGAGCGGTGGACTTTGACGCCTTCGTGGCGGCGGCCGGAGCGTCCTGGGACCGTGACCTCGATCCGCGTGTATCCCCAGTCGCGCAGTTCGTGGAGGACGGCGGCCGAGCGGTGCGAGAGGACGGCACCTGGGCCGCACGCGAGCACCGCGGCCATGTAGAGCCCCTCGCGCCCCAGCAGCTCCCTGGGGACGAGCGAGTAGACGGTGTGGTGGATGCGATGCAGTCGGCCGGTGGCTACTCGGTAACGAACGGCGGGGGCGGTCAGCCCGACGTCCCGCAGTTGGTCGAGACTGAAGGGTCCGTGCTGTTCGCGTGCGAGCTCGGATAAGGCTTGGTCGAGAAACGCAAGGTGGGCTTGCGTTTCTCGACCAGGCCTGAGCATGAGCGGATGATCTCTAAGAACATGTGACATGTCTGCGACGGTGTGTTGCAATCCGGACCGTGTCGCTAGCCTTCTACGTATGCACGTGACGCGATCCAGGGCTCATCCCGGCGGCATCGCGAACGTGCTCGAAGTCCTGGGCCCGGATGTCCTCCCGCTCCGCTCGCGCAAGCCGCCGTGGTTCAAGGTGCCGGCGCCGGGCGGTCCCAAGTACCGCGAGCTACACCGCCTGATCAAGACCGAGAACCTCCACACGGTCTGCCAGGAGGCGGCCTGCCCGAACATCGGCGAGTGCTGGCAGCGCGGCACCGCCACGTTCATGATCCTCGGCGACACCTGCACCCGCCGCTGCGGCTTCTGCAACGTCAAGACCGGCAAGCCAACCTGGAACGACCCGCTCGAGCCGGCCCGGGTGGCGCGAAGCGTCGCCAAGATGGGCCTCAGACACGCTGTGATCACCAGCGTCGATCGCGACGACCTGCCGGATTACGGGGCGTCCGCATTCGTCGGAGTGATAAGACAGATCCGCCGGCAAGCGCCGCGCTGCAAGGTTGAGGTCCTCACCCCCGACTTCCGTGGCGAGGAGATGCCGCTGGCCAAGGTGATCGCGGCGAGGCCGGACGTGTTCAATCACAACGTCGAGGTGGTCCCGCGGCTATACCCGGTGGCGCGGCGGGGGTCGAAGTTCGAGCGCTCGTGCCGGGTCCTCAGGAACGCCAAGGAGATCGGTGGCGATGACGTCACGACCAAGTCGGGGCTCATGGTCGGGCTGGGCGAGTCGTTCGAGGAGATGGTCGACGCGCTCGGCCGGCTGCGCGAGCACCATGTCCAGGTGCTGACCGTCGGGCAGTACCTGCGGCCGACCGAGCAGCACCTGCCGATCGTTCGCTACTGGCACCCAGACGAGTTCAACGAGCTTCAGAAGGCGGCGTACGCGCTGGGCTTCGAACATGTGGCGGCCGGGCCGCTCGTGCGCAGTAGCTACCACGCCGACCAACACGTGCGGCAGGATGAACCTGGTCTGGGTCCGCTGGCCGAGGTGGTGGGATGAACCGAAAGCGCTTGCTCATAGCCCTCGCGATCGCGCTGGTGGTCGCGCTGCTCGTCGCGCCCGCCGCCCTGGCAGCGGCCGGCGGTGGGTCCGCGGGGTTCGGTGGCGGTGGCGGCGGCGGCGGTGGCGGTGGCGGCCGCGGCTTCGCCTTCTACGTCCTGATCCAGGTGCTGATCCGGATCGCCGTGATCGGGCACGGGCTGGGCGTGCTCATCCTGGTCGGGCTGGCCCTGCTTTACGTTCTGTTCACCCGCGTGGCGCCCCGGGCGAGCCGCTTCAGCTCGGCCCAGGGCAGCGCGGGGCGCAAGGCGCGCCGGCGCGTGGCCGAGCGCCAGCGCCGGGTCCACGCCGCCGCGGCGGTGGCGGCCGAGGAGGATGAGGCGTTCGCGCCCGATGTGGTCAAGCCGGCGGCGGCAAACTTGTTCAAGGCGGTCCAGGCCGCCTGGGACGCCGGCGACCGCGCCGCGCTGAGGACGCTCGTCGGCCCCGACCTGTTCATGGAGTGGGAGCGCCGGCTCGCCGACCTCAACCGGCGCGGATGGCGCAACCGTGTTCAGGTCCTCGACGAGCCGAGCGTCGAGTACGTGGGGCTTGACGTCAAGACGGGCCGGGTCACCGTCCGGATCGAGGCGAAGCTCCGCGACTACGTGACCGACGGCTACGGCAACCACCTCAAGCGGGCCGGCCGGTTGAGCGAGACGGTCCGCACGCGCGAGTTCTGGACGCTCGGCAAGAAGGAGCACAACAAGTGGGTGCTCATATCGATCGAGCAGGGCGCGGAGGGCTTCCACGTGCTCGACGAGCAGATCGTGGCCACCCCCTGGTCGGACGATCAGGCACTCAAGGACGAAGCGCTGATGGAGGGTGCCGTCGAGGACGCGGTCCCCGAAAACGTCCAGATTGCCGACGTGGCCGACCTCGACTTCGCCGGCGACGCCCGCGCCGCCGCCCTCGACCTGAGCCTGGCCGACGGCCGCTTCGCGCCCGACGTGCTCGAGATCACCGCCCGCCGCGCCGCCGCCGCCTGGGCCGAGGCCGTCGATGGCGACGACGCGCGTCTGCTGTCCGTGGCGCACGGAGACGCGGTTCGCGAACTCCTGCATCCGGGCGACCCGAGCGGCCGCACCCGTCTGGTCGTTCGCGGACCCGAGGTGCGAAAGATCCGGATCGTGGCGCTCGACGCGGGCACCCAGCCGCCCACCATGACGATCGAGGTGGAGTTGCGCGGCCGGCGCTACATCGAGGATCGCGACACCACCGCGATCCTGGCTGGCAGCCAGTCGCGGGCGATCACCTTCACCGAACGGTGGACGTTCGCGCTCGATGGCGACGCGCGCCAGCCCTGGCTGCTCGCCGGCGTCGGCACTCCGCGCCAACAGGCGTAAGCCCCCGGGCGAGGGGCATAAGCTCCTCGAGGCGCCGTGATCCCCCTGAAGGACAACATCCCGACGGACCGCTTCCCGTTCGTCACGGTCGCCCTGATCCTGGCTAATGTGATCGTGTACCTGCTGGCGATCCGCCACGGCGGCTCGCTGATCAGCGGGCCCGACGCCTACGAGTCGGTCAAGTACGGCGCGATCCCGACGGCCCTCACCCATTGCCTCGGCGAAAACCTCGTTGTCGAGCCCCAGAGGGTGCTCTGCACGCACGCATCACCAGCCGGCGCGCTCCCCACTTGGGCGACGGTGTTCACCTCGATGTTCATGCACGGCTCGATCCTGCACATCGCCGGCAACATGCTGTTCCTGTGGATCTTCGGCAACAACGTCGAGGACTCAATGGGGCCGATCAAGTACCTCTTGTTCTACCTCCTCGGGGGGATCGCGGCCCTGGCCCTGCAGGTGGCGATCCACCCCAACGAGGTCGCGCCCACCCTCGGCGCTTCGGGGGCGATCGCAGCGGTCCTCGGCGGCTACATCGTTCTGTATCCGCGGGCGCGCGTGCTCACGCTGATCTTCATCATCCTGTTCTTCACCGTGGTCGAGCTGCCGGCCCTCGTCGTGCTGGGCTTATGGTTCGCCCAGCAGATCGCGTTCGGCGCGGTGGGTCTCACGAGCCCGGGCGCCAGCGGCGGCGTCGCCTACTTCGCCCACATCGGCGGGTTCGCGTTCGGCCTGGCGACGATCAGGCTGCTGGCCACCAAGCGCCAGCGGATCCCACCTCGCTACCCGGTCTACTGACCGCGTGCGCCTCGCGGTCTTCACCGTCGCTCTGCTGTTCATCGTGGCCCTGGCCGTCCTAACCGCGCGCGACATCCGGATGCACGGCGCCACGCCGGTCGACGTGGTGGCGATCTTGGTCCTGGTCCTGTTCACGACCGGGATCGTCGGCGCCCTGCTTCATCCTCCACGGCGATGAGCGTTCTCCAGGGAGGACCTCGCAGCGAGCGGCCGCACGGAGCCCGCCGGCGCGTCGTCCAGGGGCTCGCGGTGCTGGCGCTCGCCCTCGCGGCGCTGCTGGTGCTGATGAGCGCCCGTGCGGAGGGGCCGGCGACGAACCCGTCTCACGGCCCGATCATCGTCCGGCCGCCCAAGCCGGCGCCCGCCAAGGTGCCGGCGCGGAGCAGCTACGGGATCGTGAGCGCGCCGGCTGCCGAGCGAGTCACGGTCAAGCTCAAGCTCGGCCTGCGCATCGGTCTTCTCTTCGACGTCAAGACCGGCCAGGTGCTGTGGGCGCGAGATCCCTCTCGCGTCATGCCGATGGCCAGCCTGACCAAGATGATGACGGCGCTGGTCGTGGTGGCGCACGCCGAACCGAGGGCGCGGGTCCCGGTCACGAGCGACGCGCTCCACTACACCGGATCCGGGATCGGCTTGCTCCCGAAGGGCAAGCAGGTGCCGCTGACCGCGCTCCTCTACGGCCTGCTCCTTCCGTCAGGCAACGACGCGGCGATCGCGCTGGCGGAATACGTGGCGCGGACGCAGTCGCGCTTCCTCGCTCTGATGAACCAGCGAGCGCACGATCTCGGCCTGAGCTGCACCCACTTCTCCACCGTCTCGGGGATCGTCGATCAGGGGAACTATTCCTGCGCGCAGGACCTAGCGGTGATCGCGCGCCAGCTGCTGGACCTACCGCTCCTGGCCACGATCGTCGGCTCGCGCAGCGCGATCTTGCCCTTCCCGATCAAGGGCGGCAAGCTCTACCTCTATACCAACAACCCGTTGCTGTTGCTCCGCTACGCAGGCGCCGACGGGGTGAAAACCGGGTTCACCGACGCGGCCGGCCAATGCCTGGTCGCCACCGCCCGCCGCGGCAGCCGATGGCTCGGCGTCGTCCTGCTGCATTCCGGGGACACCTCAACCCAGGCGCAACAGCTGCTGAACGCCGGCTTCGCGAAACTTGCCAAAAGCTGATGCCGGCTGACACGGTGTCTCGGCCGTGAGTGAACGCCCCCGCCCGCGGGTACATGGACCCAAACGGTCCAGGCGCAAATCGCGGCAACACGAAGGAAGGCAGATGTCTCCCGTCAGCTACCAAACGATCAAGCTCAGCAAAGGCAAGCACTCAAGCCCCGAGGACGGCGCGTGCGTGATGGAGCTCGCCTCGATGCTCGCCGGCGAGGCGTTCACGGATCACCCGGTATCGGTGTGTCCGGTGATCGGATCCTTCCTTCGCGCCTACAACGACTCCATCGACGACAAGCGCCGCCAGTCGCTCTACGAGTACGCGTCGAGGGTGGTCGGTAGCCGCGGCGCGCAGCGAGCTCAGCAGGCTCGGGCCGACCGGCTAGCGCAATGGGCCGACGAGATGTACCGGATCCGGCGCCGGTGGTTCCTCCGCTCGCCGCTCCGCGCTGTCGAGCGCCTGCGCAAGCCGCCGGTCGACGCGATCGGCACCTATGCGGTCCACGCGATCCGTAAGCACAGCGACGAGACCCACGTCGCCGTGCTCGGGCTGATCGACGACTTGCTGGCGATCGGCGTGCGCGACGACCGCGTGACGGCGCGGGTCACGGCCGGGCGCACGCGCGCCCTTGACGCCGCCACGTAGACCGCCCGGCACCTTTTCACGGAAGGCACGATGGCCGGTTTGGGCACATGCTCGGGTGAGGTCAACGGCCGAGGTCGACCGACCCTGGGCGCCGTCAGCCGCATCCTGGCCGAAGACCCGGAGCTGAGCGATGGGCTGACCGGCCCCCGCCTCGAGGAAGCCGTGCGCGATTGCGTGGCCGGAACTTGCGGCTACCGGGCCGGCCCATGGTCGCCGCCCGACGAACTCGGGGACATGCGCTTCGGCATCGGGCTGTTGATCCTGGACGGCTTGATCGTCCGCCGGGTTGGCGTGGCTGGACGCTTCGGCGGCGAGCTCCTCGGCGACGGCGACCTGATGAATCCCTTCCACCCCCACGACATGGGCACCTCGCTGCCCCGCACGGGCAAATGGCGGGTGCTGCGCGACTCCCGCATGGCGATCCTCGACAGCGAGTTCGTGATGCGGGCGTCGCGTTATCCCGAGGTCGTGTCCGCGTTGCTGGCGCGGGCCCTGATGCGGTCGCGCCACATCGCGACGAACATGGCCATCGTCCAGCAGCCGCGGATCGACCTGCGCCTGCACATGCTGTTCTGGGAGCTCGCGGACCGCTGGGGGATCGTTCGCCAGGACGGCGTTCACGTGCCGCTTCACCTGACCCACGCCACGCTTTCGGACCTCGTGGCGGCGCGGCGGCCCACCGTGACGAAGGCGCTGGGCGAGCTGGCGCATCGTGGCGCCGTGGTTTGGACCGGGACGGACTGGCTGCTGCCCGGGGCTCCGCCGTCCGAGCTGGAGGACCTTGGCTCTTTGACGATCGCTGGCCTGGCGTAACTAGAACGCTCTATTTAGCGTTCGAGCGCCCAGTTACCCACGCCGGCGGACGCGTCGCGGCGGCCAAGGGCGGCGGTGTGCAAAGCTTCCGCGCACCTTGGCCAACGTGGTGGGACAGCGCATCCGCCGTCGCGAAGATCCTCGCTTCCTGCGCGGGGAGGGTCGCTACGTGGACGATCTGCAGCTTCCGGACGCACTGCATCTGACCTTCGTGCGCTCGTATCTCGCGCATGCCCGAATCAACGGCATCGACAAGTCGGCGGCCGAGGCGGCCGGGGTGCAGGTATTCACGGCGGCCGACACCGACCTGACGGTGAATCCCGCGCCGCCGATGCTGGGCTTGGATCCGCGCATGTTCAGGCCGCTGCTGGCGAGTCAGACGGTCAGGTTCGTCGGCGACATCGTGGCGATCGTCCTGGCTGACACGCGCGAGGCGAGCGTCGACGCCGCCGAACTGGTCGAGATCGATTACGAGCCGCTGCCGGCCGTGACCGATCCGCTCGAGGCGGCCAAGGATGAGATCCTGCTGTTCGGAGAGGTCGGCACGAACATCTGCCTGCACCGGCCGCCCGAGGATCCCGATCCGGACCTCCTGACCTCCAGTGAGGTCCGTGTCAAGGGCCGCGTCATCAGCCAGCGCATCTCCGCGTGCCCAATCGAGCCGCGCGCCACCGTCGCCCAGTTCGGCGAGGACGAGCGCCTCACCCTGTGGATTTCGTCCCAGACGCCCCACCAGGACAAGATGGTTCTGGGCATGCTGCTCGCGCTGGACGAGCAGCACATCAGGGTGGTGGCGCCCGACGTGGGCGGCGGGTTCGGGGCCAAGGGCGTGGCGGTCGAGGACGTGCTGGTGGGATGGATGGCCCGCGCGACCAAGCGCCCCGTCCGGTGGACCGAGACGCGCAGCGAGAACATGGTCGCGATGCACCACGGCCGCGCGATGGTCCTCGAGTTCGAGCTCGGAGCGACGCGCGAGGGAGTGATCGAGGCGCTGAAACTCGACATCCTGGCCGACGCCGGCGCCTACCCCGGCCTGGGCGCGTTCCTGCCCAACCTGACCGCCCTCATGTCGAGCGGCGTTTACCGGATCCCCAAGATCGAGACCGACATCAGGGCGGTGGTCACCAACACCACGCCGACCGGACCGGTGCGCGGAGCGGGTCGGCCCGAGGCGACGCAGCTGCTCGAGCGCGCCATGGACCTCCTCGCGGCCGAGCTGTCACTGGATCCCGCCGAGGTGAGGCAGCGCAACTTCATCCCGAACGACGCCTTTCCGTACACGACCGCGTCAGGCGCCCACTACGACATCGGTGACTACGGCGGCGCGCTTAAGCTCGCGCTCGAGAGCGCGGGCTACGAGGATCTGCGGCGCGAGCAGGCCAGCCGGCGCCAGAACGGCTCCGCCCAACAGCTGGGGATCGGCCTGAGCGCGTACGTCGAGGTCACCAACGGCATCTCCGAGCAGGAGTTCGGCGCGGTTGAGATCACGCCCACCGGCGAGGCGATCGTCCGCACCGGCTCGCTCTCGCAGGGTCAAGGCCACGAGACGACGTTCGCCCAGATCGTGGCCGAGCGGCTGGGCCTGCCCATCGAGAGGGTCACGGTGACCAGGGGAGACACCGACGTAGTGCCACGCGGCACCGGCACCTACGGCTCGAAGTCGACCCAGATCGGTGGCGTAGCGGCCGGCCAGGCGTCCGAGGAGGTGGTCGAGAAGGGCAAGCGGCTGGCTGCCGGCGAGCTCGAGGCCAACCCCGAGGACATGGTCCTCAATCTCGAGGAGGGACACTTCCACGTAGCCGGGGCGCCGCAGCCCGCGATCTCCTGGAGCGAGCTCGCGAGTCGCCTCGACACCCAGGGGAGCTTGAACGAGCTGAGCGCCGAGGTCGACTTCCAGGCCTCGCAGCCCACCTTCCCGTTCGGCGCGCATGTGGCAGTCGTCGAGGTCGACACCGAGACGGGCGCGGTGGACCTCAAGCGGATGGTGGCGGTCGACGACGCCGGGCGGATCATCAATCCCATGGTCGCCGAAGGCCAGGTGCACGGCGGCGTGGTGGCCGGGATCGCTCAGGCCCTGTAC
>Ga0213875_10002538_pt1 | contig 10893 bp, 9 predicted proteins | sample BarmaccomBMRX_R8_FD_160105 | JGI IMG/M metagenome (GOLD analysis project Ga0213875, IMG submission 160105) | Root-associated microbial communities from Barbacenia macrantha in rupestrian grasslands, the National Park of Serra do Cipo, Brazil - RX_R8 | ecosystem: Host-associated > Plants > Roots... | reverse complement strand
CGAATCTGGAATCCCAGGAATCGCAATTTCCGCCGCAGCGGAATCCTTAATGTCGATTGGCCCTAGAATGCGAACAATCGGCACATTTATGGCTGTCAGCGTACTGGCCTGTGTGCTTGGTATTCGGCCCGTAGAAGCCCAGGTTAATTGCCAGGAAATCCTCACTCGCTTATTAACGTCTACACCCTGGGAAATGGGACCCGGCCAAGCGGAACAGCTCACGAACTTCTACAATACATATTGCCACGGTGGCGGTGCTGGACTCCAATCGCTGCCGCCGCAATCAGTTTGCCCGCTCAACACCACATATTGCTCCAACACCAACCAATGCTGCAACCCGGGCTTCTATTGCTCGCGATATGGCTGTACTCCGGACGGCGCGATCGAGTGCGGCAGTTATTACTGCAAGCGGGGGCAAGCGTGTGCCTCAGATGGTAAGTGTATGATGGCTGGGGATGTTGATTGTGGAAACGGTAAGACGTGTCCTGCTGAACACATTTGTACTAACGATGGTTGCCTGTCACGGAAAGCGGCTCGCGTTTGTTCGAGTGGTTCTTATTGCAATGAAGATGAAGTGTGTACGGCGAAGGGCACATGTCTGTCAAACGCGTCGCCACGCATATGTCACGATGGTAGAATTTGTGGCGATGGGACGGTCTGTAGCGCAGACAATATGTGCATATCCCGTGCGTCAGGTCGCGTTTGTTCGGATGGTCGCTATTGTGAAGACGGGTCTATTTGCACGGCCGACAATGCTTGTCTTTCAGCAAAGTCTGATCGTGTCTGTACGAATGGCAAAAGTTACTGTAGTGAAGGGTTTTATTGTGGTGCGTCGGGGAAATGCATGCGGGTTGGGAGCATTGAATGTGGCAATCACGCTTGTCTCCCGGGTTTTTATTGTGGAAGCAATGATGTGTGCATGCAGGAAGGTGCGGACGACTGTGGAGGTGGTCACTATTGTCCTAGTGGAAATGTTTGCGTGAATGGTGACAAATGTATGCTAAGAGGAAATACGGCATGTGGGGATCACTCCTGCGGGGCCGGCTTCTATTGCGGCAGCAAAAATAGTTGCATGGCCACTGGCGCTGTAGACTGTGGAAACGGCCGGAGTTGTCCGAATGGCACGGAGTGTCGCGGCGGCGGGGAGTGTCTGACAACCACGCAGTTAGAGGCAAGAACGAAGCAAGAGCAAGCTTCGCTTCTTAAGCAACAAATGGAGCATGAGGAGGTGCGTCGAAGACTGGAGGCGGATGAAAAACAAACAACAAGCTCTAGCGCCGAGTGCGAGACCGCATACGAGATGATTGTCGACTTCGGTGTGCCCCGCCAACACTGGGCACCCGAATGTCCCGGCGGAATACGACCAAAAGGCTCACCAACGCCCATCCCGGGCACCCTTATTCCGTCTACCGGTCGGCCAGTGCCATTTAACCCGGAGGGCCCGATTAAGGGAGGAACACCGCCGGGCACGTCGGTGCCGGCTGAGAGTAAGAAACTGAATTCGAACATGGTGGATACACGGTTTTTGGCGCCAATAATACCGCCAAAAGCACCGACGCGGGATGTTTTCACGGGCATATCGATCAACGCATCGGCGGGTGTCTTCAACCAGATGGAAGGCAGATCGAGTCCCGAACCGGACCTGCGATATTTGCCTATCGCCAACCCCGAAATCAATCTTGGTGTAGTTACGGCTGTGGGTGCTGTGCTGGCCGCGGTTCGGGGCCCAGGTGCTGCTGTTGGGAGTATGGAGCGAACAGATAAGTATCTAGGGTTGTACGGCGACGTCGCAGACGGCTTGAAAACAGCAAATGACATAGCAGAGCACAAGGGTACAGTAATCATAGCGAATGATTTCGCTGCCGATTCATGGGACCTGTTCAACGCCGCTGTATTACCTGACGCTTCGCCGGTCGTATCAGAGGGCGCCGCAATTGTGGAGCAGCACCTTACGACGGGCGCGGAAGCGGCGTTATCTAACGTTATCTACGATGAGTACTACAAATGACGGGCGAGGCCTCATTTGCCCTACGATGGTCTGTGGCGGTATCTGTGATAATCATAGTGGGGTTGCTATATGCGAAAGAGCGGAGGGAGCAGCCCCAAACTGCGCCTGTGTCGTTAACGACATACTCGTGTCGGGACTTTCTTACTGATGTGGCCAAGCCAAACGATGCTGAACGACTCCTCCGTTCACTCATGATGGTTTCGTGGGCGACCGGTTTCGCGGCTTCGTACGAAGGGAAGGGAGTGCGGGCCGATCAAGCCGCGTTTAAACTTGTGGCCACGAGTCTAGGCGATATCTGCCGAGCCCAGCCGCAAGCGCCAGTAGTCGCCGCTTTTGTGAGTGAGGTGTCGAAACTGGTGAATGCCAAGACCAATTAGAGGTGAGTTAAAAAATACACGCCGTTGTTTGCTATCCAATATAGCCCCGCAATCGCCAAAAAGGCAAGTGGGGGAAGTAAAAACTTCCAGAGTGGAGGAAGTGACGCATGCCAGTCGAAAAAAGTGCTCCACGACCAGGCGTCGTCGAATGAAAACATAAGCCGGGCGAATTTCGGCCATGTGATGTTATTTGAATCGTCCTCGACATCGTTCATCAATGTGATTATATACCCATAAAGCCGTAAAACAACAACGGAAGCTCGACTATATCGTGCAGATTTTAGGTGTAACTAATGGCACTTCGGGCAACGCGGGTTGCCGCAAGAGTTGTATGCAATGCGAGTGTGCGCGCAGTCCTCCGCCGCGCTCGACATGGCCGCCCAGCGCGGCGGTACAGCACGTTGCGATGGTCATCAAGACGCGGCGCTGGCCGAGGCTCAAATGCTCGGCATTGTCGACCCGTGGCTGCTGAAGATATCCCCCGCCTCCAGTGTCGGCCGGGGCACAGCCGGCCGATTAGGCCAGTGGCGGCATCTCCATATTCACCCGCTCAAGCGGGCTCTGTACCTTGCGAATGGTGTTGAGCGCCACCCGCGCACAGCGCGAGGTCGAGGTAATCTGGATCTGGTGGCACCCCGTCGCGGGGAGTAATTCATTTATAATCGGAGTTCGTCGGCTTTTCTGTGGTCGGATCAGTCATCAGGATATTCCAGTCACTAGTATAATCTGGTTGAAACGGGCAACCTCCAGCCCGTCCGTCTGAACGCATTACGATTTTATTGCCATAGCAAGTACAATCAACTGAAAAGATCCTTCTTCGTAGAGAAAGCGCAGGGCGAGAGCATCATCGAAAGCGGCGACGCATCGATGATGCTCGGTGTCGCGTCCGTCCCAGACGGGGCCGCAAAAGGCACACAGGTCGGGCGGGTAGCCCGGCGCGCGCGACCTGACATAGGTTGTCATACCGAAACACTGCTGCTCCCCTACCCCGCCTTATCCAATGGGCGGGGCATAGGGAGGGGTTGTTTGCAATGCCGATCGCCGCTTGCGGCGCCCAGGGCACCGGTTCCGCCGGGACCCTTTTTAGAAAAATGAAATCCCTATACGGGGTCTTTTTATATGAATCTAGTCAAATATCATTTCGTATATAGAAGGAGCGAATTGTTTCGTCCGATCTTGAGAGAACAATTTGGTGCCGATACTTGTTGCCCGTCGGTTGATCACCGGGAACAGGCTATGATCAAAAGAAAGGCCGGACGATTAAGTCCGACCTATTAACACGGCCTCACATCAGCTCTAGAAGTGCCCCGCTGGAGATGCTGTCCGGTTTTTCGCCTGTCGGAAGTAGAGGCGCCCGCACGTAGAAGTCGCGTGCGAGTTCCTCGAGGACTTTCGGCCGGCTCCGCACACCTGCGGTATCGCCATCCATGAGAAGGCACAGCGTGTTGAACGAGCGTTGTTTGAGCAGCGCGATGTGAGCGGGTGAAGTCGAGCAGCCCATCAGGGCAGCCACCGGTAAATCGAGCCCGTGAAGCCGAATAGCCGACCAGTATCCTTCGACGAGGACGAGGCGATCCGATCTCGTGACCCGATGAAGGTTAAAGAGTACCTCACGTTTTCGGAAGCCTCGCGTGAACAGGTACCGCGGCACGCCTTGGGGGACGGGGTCAGTAGCCCATCTGCCCGCATACGCGACCAACGTACCATCGATATGATGGATCGGGATACAGACGCGGCCCCGCATCGGACCGGTACAGGAATATCCCAGGCCGAAAAGCGCGATGGTGTCCGGTTTAAGACCACGCTGCGATAAGTATGGGTGCGTCGGATCAAGCTCGATCGGGGTGATGCTTTTCGGCGCATCGTTAGGCTCAGGATAGGAATGTTGGCTGGTTGCAACAGTTGCAATCCGTTCCGCTGCTAATTCGTGACTCGACATTCCACATATTCGGACGATTTTGACGGCCGCTTCGCGAAGCTCAACTCGGTCGATCAAAGAGACGAAGTCGATGATCGTGCCCTTGGCACCACAGCCGAAGCAGTGGAATACGGCTTTTCCGAGATTAACAGAGCAGGACGGGGTTGATTCCGAGTGGAAGGGGCAGAGGATAAATCGTCGTTCGCCAACGCCCGACGTCTTCAGGCCATAATGCGCAAGTATGGTCGCGAACGGAGCATTCCGTCGAATCGCATCGAAATCAAGCCAAGCTGAAGCCATAGCTACCTCCGGAGGGATGGTTTGAAGAAGAAGCCGGCGACAAATGCCGCCGGCTTTGGCTACCAAACGCGTTCGAAAAGGCGCTTGGCTTTCTGCTCGAGTTCGAGCCGTCCGTCCTGGTGCTCGCGATTCCGAGCGAGGGCAGCAATGCCCTGGACGAAATCAAAGATGCTTTCGGGTGGGTGACCTTCTTCTCGGAGCACGGTGTTGATAACCCGAGCGGCTTCCGGCTTACTGAACCCTTGCCGCTTCAGGAACTCAGCTCGGTCCTCGTCCGTCCGCGCGACGACATGCTCTTGTGCTGCCGCAATCCCGGCCATGAACGGACCCGGACTTGATCGTGCGAAGCGATCGAGTGCCGGGGCGGCTTCGAGCGCAAAGCGATTCGCCGCGTATTTCGAGTGACGGATCGTGATTTCCTCGAAGCCCTCGACACCCCAGAGGTTCCGGTTCTGGCACACAGCCCGGAGATAGAAGCTCGCAATCCCGAGCGTCTTCGAGCCCACCTCGGAGTTCCAGCAGTAGAAACCGCGGAAGTAGAGGTCAGGCGACCCGTCGGAAAGCCGGCCCGCTTCGATCGGATGCGTGTCGTCGACGAGAAACAGGAACACGTCGCGGTCGCTCGCATAGAGCGTCGTCGTATCCTTCGTGATATCGACGTGCGGGTTGTACCGCATGCTCGACCAATCGAGTGTCCCCGGCACTTTCCAGCGAGTGTCGCCGATTCCGTTCCCGGCGATGCGTTGCACCGCGGAGACGAGCTCGTGGTCGTAGATGCGCCCATACTCGGGACCGGTCGCCGCCCGCAGCTCGGGGGCTCCGGTGTAGAGTTCGAGCGTCTTGATTTGCTCGGCCCTGTGCTGCGAAAGCCCGTACTGCAGATTGATCCCCGCAAGGGGCGCAGGAAGTTCCCGTAGGTAGCCGCTCGGGACGCCGACGAGCCCACACAGCTGGCCGAAGCTCCAGTGGGTCATCAAGAGCGGCGCGTCACCTCCGGGTATGCTCACCATCAAGGCGTCGGCATCATCCCGCCGCGCTTCGACGTGAATGAGGCGGCTCTCGACCGTACGGGTGTGCGACTGTGCAGCTCGCTGACTAACTGCGTCGTAGAGGCTGCCGAGATCCAAGAACCGCTCGTCGGCCGGTCGGGAAAACCATTCCGACGATACGCGACCGATGCGCCCGCCGCGGCTGATGTCGACTTTGTATCCTCGATGTACTTCTTCTGTAGCGCTCATCGATAATCTCCTGAAAAGCGCGCAAGCTCTCGCTCCGGCATGCCGGTTGCTCTCGTTGCGCGATATGGAAGATCCGGGCTCAACGCCGGTGGCGCGGTCTTACAAAGAACCGTCCGCCTTCAGCTTACGGACCAAACACGCATATCCAAGACGTGTGAATGCGCCGATGTGGCTGCGTTTAGCCGTCTAGGGCGGTGGCTTGCTCGGCAATACGCTTGGTACGGATCGGCTCTTTTTAATGGTGTTCCTAGCTCCACATACCTTCGAGCCAATCCGCACTCTCGCAACACTGTACTGTGCCGTCATTGAGCGGTGCATACGTCATGGAGGATCTGATGAGTTTTACCACTGTTCCCCTCGGCTCTCTTTTGGCTCCGAAGGGTAATCCGCGTCGCACCTTGGACAGGGAAGCGGTTCGCACCCTCGCGCGCAGCATTGCGATTGATGGCGTGTTGCAGAACTTGATTGTTCGACGAGAGAGCGAGGCGACGTTTCGTGTCGTTTCGGGAAAGCGGCGCTATTTGGCGCTAAAGCTTCTCAAGAGGCAGAGCATAGTCGATGAGACGTATCCCGTGCCCGTCGAGATCAAGGATGAGCTCACCGACGACGAAGCGCTCCGCCTTGCCACCGTCGAAAACGTTCAGCGCGAGCAGCTCCATCCGCTCGATGAGGCGGAAGCGTTCGCCAGACTTTTGCAAGCGGGCGGGACGATAGAAGCGATCGTGGAGAAAACCGGTTTGAGGGGCCCAACGGTGAAGCGCCGGCTCGCACTGGCGAGTCTCGCGCCGGAAGCAAAGAATGCGCTGCGCGATGGGACTATTACGCGCTCAATCGCCGAAGCGCTGACCCTCGGTTCTCATAGCCGGCAGCGGTCAATCCTCGCGAGCCTGGAGTACGGCGAGCGGCCGGATGCGGACGAGATCCGCCACATGCTCCTTGACGACAAGCCAAGCATTGCAATGGCGCTGTTCCCGCGAGAGCAGTACACGGGCGCGATTGCAACCGACCTCTTCGCCGCGGAGGAGACAACCTACTTCGAGGATGTCGAAGAGTTCATGCGGCTGCAGCAAGCGGCGGTCGAGGAGCTCGCCGAGAAACACCGGGCAACGGCGCCGTGGGTGGACGTCCTGAATGTCTATTCCGTGCCCTGGTGGCAGTACCGACAGGCGGACGAAGGGGAGCTCCCGGGCGTAGTGATTAATCTTCACCCGTCCGGAGCGGTCGAGGTCAGGGAAGACCTTGCGCGGCATCGGTTCGAGCCGCGCGTGGTCGAAACGACGAAGGAAACACCGGTTGCGCCCGCGCCGCGCGTGCGGGAGAAGCCGGAATTCACGACGGCCCTCCTCGAGTACGTCTCGTGCCAGAAGAGCGCGGCAATCCAAGCCGCCCTGCTCGCGAATCCGCGGAAGGCAAAAGAGGTCGCCGCGACGCTGCTGCTGCTCGGGCTCGGCAATAACCATCGTATTCGGTTGCCGATCCACCGCTGTCACCTGGTCCCTGCTTCGGAGAAGGACCAACGATCGTATCGCGAGATCGAAGCGTTCGCCTTGAAGATGGCGGACCGCCTCGGCTTCAGCGGAAGCGAAGGTGAGCGGGGAATCGACCGGCTCTCGTGCATGGGTAGTACTATCACCCTGTTCGCATCGGTATCGTCCCTAACCGATCCCGAGCTCGATCAACTTCTGGTGCTCGCGCCAATCCTGTGCTTCGGCCAGGACGACGCGTCCCGGCTGGAGACAGACGGAAGCATGATGGCGCTCGTGGCAAAAGAACTCGACTTTGCCACGCGGGCCTGGTGGACGCCTGATGAGGCCTTCCTCTCGGCGCTGCGCCGCGATCAGGTGGTCCGGATCGCGGTCGAATCCGGCGCGGCGGAGCGCATGCACGGGCTCCATGACCGCTCGAAGAAAGACATCATCGAGGCGGTCGCAGCGTACTTCCGCGATCACTCCGATCCGGAGAAGGCGGAGACCGACCGGCTTGCGAAGGAATGGCTGCCGGGCATCATGGCCTCTCCGGCGACCAAATCGCTCGAACAGGCTGCGGCCCAATAGAGCGCACCTAGAGCCGCTTCCTCATTGGAAGCGGCTTTTTTTCGGTGTTATGGAGCAAGCGCCACCACCGTCTACTTACCTCCGGGGGCCTGGCCGGTCCCTGGATAGCACAACGGGCCCTATCGGCCCCGCTGCGATCGTGGCATCGTAGACCTTCGGGGCTTGCCTCCCCACCGATCAACGCTGCCAAAGCTTGCCGCCCAACAACGCTCCGCGGACGATGATACGCGAGCGGGCAAGAGTTGTCATTTGACCGGGTAATCTGGCTCATCTGGTTCGTCGCGCTCCTCGGAATAAGCACGCGGAGCGCGGACGGGCTGAGCGCCGTACGCATCAGAAATTTCGCAAACGAATCCGCTCGAATGGCGCTTCCCCAGCACGATGTCCCGGTAGTAGATGCGGGCATAAACTGCGGCGGAGCGCTCTTCGCCGATTGGCACGAGCTGCACGGTGTGGTTTCGGGTATCTGGGCTGAGCCAAAAATTCAGGTAAAATATTCGGTCTGGACGCACGGGGGGAGGCGCGGGAGGAAAATATTTGTTGGGGAGGAAACCAACGCGAACCTCTATCAGCTCCGCTGGGGTTTTTCCGTAGTTGTTAACCATCACTTCAAAAATGTTTGGTGGGCCGGCCGGAAGCCGGGTGACGTGCGATCTTCCTCCGATGATATCGATGACACCGTTATAGGCTGCGCCGAGTACGGACACATAAGCGCGCTCGATACGGGGGAGGACGGTCGTGCTTGCAAGCGCGGCATCAGCACTTCGCCTAGCAGTCTTGTCGGCTCGAATCAGAAAAAAGATTTGGATTGCCGAAACAGTAACCAAGGCAGCAGTGAAAGCCGCGAGCCACCACGTATATCGTGCGATACGGTCGTCTGCCGTTTCTGGGCGAGCAATGTTAGCGCCGTGATTCTCGGCGCGCTCCTGGCCGGCTTGTGGTGCTTGGCTTGTTGGCTTTTGTGGGGTTAATTCGAACCAGAGTAGCCCCGCGATAATCATGCCGCTGATCGTGAGAGTTGCGAGCCAGCGGCGCCACACGGCCTAAACATCCGCGAGATTGACCGTCTGCCGTCCGATCGCCTTCATGACGGCGAGAAAGAATGAGGCGGAGAACCCGGCCCGGCTGAGCTTGCTGGCGATCGAGACCTTGGTTTCGTGCAGCCCCATGTCCCGGAGCTTCGCGGCCAGCTCCTCATAGGTGACATCGGCTCGCTTCAGCTCGGCCTTGACGAAGCGCTGCGCCCGCTCCGCCCACTCCCGTTCCACATCCCTGGTTTCCATAGCTCACCTGTTCGCGAAACCGCTATGAAAGATAGCGTATCCGCGAACATTTCTGTTGCCAAGCGGTTCCGTATTCGCCATTATGATGGCGGAGATGCAGTCATCGCCTCACACGCCAGCTCGCCGGCCGGTACCGAACCGTTCTCGCGGATCGCGTCGTACACGCGCCGGGCTAGCTCACCCTTGGCGAAGTACTCCGTCCAGCGCGGCCATATCCGCTTTGCCGGGGTGTCTCCGGCTGGCGTGTTCGGATCGAACATGCGCGGAGTCGCATCAACGTGAAGCAACTCGATCCGCAGCTTCTCTATCTCCCGTTGATGCATTTCGATGCGGCTGGTTATCTCCGACCGCTTGTTGCGCAGCGCGTTGGCCGTTACGGGGGAGCCTTTGCATCCCGCTTATAGTAGACTAGGCCCCGGCCGCGCTAAATGTTGGGCTAGTGGCTGTTGCTACATAATACCGTTTTTTCAAACCCTGAGGAGGATGGCTCCGTACTGAGCCCCCGCTCCTACCGTGCATACAAGGCACAGATCGCCTGCCTTGATAATGCCGTTGCGGAGATCTTCGTCGAGCAGAACCAGCGTCGCCGCCGCGGCTAGATTGCCATACCGATCGACATGGATGGCGACCCGGCTCTCCAATATCCCGATCTCGGCGATGAATTGGCGCAGTACAACGCCATTAACCTGGTGGAAGTAAAAACGACGGATGTCGTCGAGCCGAAAAGGATAGCGACAGCGGAGTGCGTCCATTGCCGCACGGGCATAGCCCCGGAAACCGAGAACCACGCCCCGGCCGTCAATCAGATATACGGGACCGCGTCCGCCGACTGGGGAAGCATATTCCATCAGCGGATTGTTGGGATCAGACGCTGTGTACGCGGCCAGAATGCCTCTTTCCAATTCCTGGCAGCCGGCACGCTGGAGGACCGCGGCACCGGCGCCATCGCCGAACAGGTACATCGCGAGCCAGGCGCTGCTCACGGCATATCGCTCCCAATGCCGGAAGTACTGGGAGGGCGCGTTGGCGGCAACGATGAGCACCGAATCGAGATCGGCGCCGCGCATCTGCGCGACGGCGGCTGCGATCGCATGCACCGCGCCCCCGCACCCCGCGTCCATCTCGAGCGCGAATGCCTCGGGACGCAAACCGAGGCGGCGATGCAGGTCCATAGCCATGCGGCTGAAATGCCGGTGCGTGTCGGGTTGGGTGCAGGAGACGAACCAAAGGCCCGAGAGGTCCTCGGGAGCCATGCGAGCGGCCTGGAGCGCCCGCACGGCGGCTAAACCGGCAAGGTCCAGTTCGTCTCCGATACTGCGGGGATAGCCCGTCATCCGATCGAGCGGAACGGTAAAGCGGCGCTCGCGAATGCCGAGCTTTTCCCGCGCCCACGCGGCACCCTTGCCCGGAACGTATCGCTCTACGAGTGAGCCAATCAACTCCGTCGAGACCACGTGCTCCGGCACGTAACTCCCCGTGCCCGCTATCCGCACCGTCGCGCCCGCAGCAAGGGGCATTTCGCCTCCAGAATAAGGCCAATCAAGCCTAGGTCAATTCGGCATATTATGCCGGTCTGCCCTAACGCCTGTCCACCGTCTTCGGAGGTGGACAGTGGCCCGCCGCGACACGTTTGGCCGGGAGTATAGGGCGCTCATCGACACGCTCATGGAGCATCGCCGCTCGATTGGCATGTCGCAAACAGACCTTGCCGAGGC
>Ga0213875_10002537_pt1 | contig 10893 bp, 4 predicted proteins | sample BarmaccomBMRX_R8_FD_160105 | JGI IMG/M metagenome (GOLD analysis project Ga0213875, IMG submission 160105) | Root-associated microbial communities from Barbacenia macrantha in rupestrian grasslands, the National Park of Serra do Cipo, Brazil - RX_R8 | ecosystem: Host-associated > Plants > Roots... | reverse complement strand
TACGGATGGGCTGAGCAACGCTGCCCCGGTTCACATTCAGGGTGGCAATACGCTTGGTCTGATCGGGACGATCGTCAATAGCGGCACCCTTGATGTCACCGGCAACGGCAACCAGATCGCTCGCCTGGTCGCCGAGAGCGGTATCGTGGAACTGACCGGCGGCGGTTCGGTGACGCTCGACAATGCCACCCTGGCCTATGTGCAGGCAGCGCCGGGTGCGACGCTCGACAACACCGATAATACGCTGATCGGTCAGGGACTGATCTTCGCGACCAACGTCATCAATGAATCTGCCGGCAAGATTGAAACCAACGGCAATGGCGCGCCATTGCAAATCGTTGGCGGCCAACTCGACAATGTCGGACTGATCGAGACGACCAATAGCGGCCCGCTGGACATAAACACCGCCACGATCGTCAATCTCGGCGGCACGATCAGTGCCGGAAGCGGCGATATCGGCCTGTCCGGCGCGACCATTCTCGGCGGTCTGCTGACCGGTGCCGGCGGCGCGTTTCAGGTCAGTGGCGGCGCGGTGTCGCTGCTGGATGGTACCAATGCGCTGACGAATGCCGCCGTCGTGCACATACATGGCGGCAATAGGCTCGACGTGCAGGGCACGATCCTCAATAGCGGGGTTCTCGACGTCACCGGCGACGGCAACAGCAACGCCTTCCTCGTGGCATCGAGCGGCACCGTCCTGCTGTCGGGCGGCGGCACCATCGCGCTGGACAACCACAGCCTCGCGATCCTGCAGACGGCGGCGGGTGCGACACTCGACAATATCGACAACACGATCATCGGCCAGGGCCAGATCGGCGACGGCGTCGCGATCAGTATCATCAACGAGGCCGGCGGCGCGATCGAAGCCAACGGCAATGGCGCCGCGCTGACGATCAACACCGGCACCATTGCACTCATCAACAAGGGCCTGATCGAGACGACGAATAGCGGCCCGATTACAATCAACAGTACAATCGACAATTCCGGCGGCACGATCAGCCTGGCGAGTGGCGATGTCACTTTGGCAGGCGCCACCATCATCAATGGCGTGCTCAACGGCACCGGTGGCGCGGTTCAGGTAGCAGGCGGTGCGACCTCACTGCTTGACGGCACTGCGGCCCTCGGCAATGCCGCGGTGGTGCACATACATGGCGGCAATACGCTCGACGTGCAGGGCACGATCCTCAATAGCGGGGTTCTCGACGTCACCGGCGACGGCAACAGCAACGCCTTCCTCGTGGCATCGAGCGGCACCGTGGTGCTGTCAGGCGGCGGCGCGATCACGCTCGACAATCAGAGCTTTGCGGTCCTGCAGACGGCGGCGGGTGCGACACTCGACAATATCGACAACACGATCATCGGCCAGGGCCAGATCGGCGATGGCGCCGCAACCAGTATCATTAACGAGGCCGCTGGTACGATCGAAGCCAACGGCAATGGCGCCGCGCTGACGATCAACACCGGGGCCTCGTCGCTCGTCAACAAGGGCCTTATCACAACCACAAACAGCGGCCCGCTGGTCATTCAAAGCACCATCGCCGATACGGGCGGCACGATCAGCGCCGGCAGCGGCGCCATAACCGTCATCGGCGCGGTCACCGGGTACGGCACAATCGCGAATGTGGCCAATCAGGGCGTGCTCCTCGCCAGCGGCGGCACACTGGTCGTCAGCGGTTCGGTGACCGGTGGCGGCTCGGAAACCATCGCTTCGGGCGGCGTGCTTGAGCTGACCGCCGGCGCTACGGTGCCGGGCGCGATAAATTTCACCGGTGGCGGCGGTGTCCTGCGGCTCGATAGCCTGAGCGGCCCGGGCAACACGATCAGCGGCTTTGTCGCGGGCGACACGCTCGACCTCGACCAGCTGCCCTACTCGCCGATGTACGCCAGCGCGTATATCAACAACGGGACCTTGACGGTCATTAGCGGCGACGAGGGGCCGGTCCAGCTATTCCTCGCCGGCGTCGCCAACGGCACACGATTTGACACCGTTAATGACGGCAGCGGTGGAACCCTCGTCGAGGAATCCGACGATATCTACAGCGGCACCTATCGCAACGGGATCGTGCTCAGCAATCCCGCGGTGCAGAACCCCACGACAATCACCGCGACCGCCTATGTCACCAACCAGACGACATCGTCCTATCCAGGTGATTACGGGGACGCGGTTTTCGGTACCACCGCTGCCGCCTGGTCGGTATCGAATTATGGAACGATCCTCGGCAACAGCAGTCCCGCTGCCGCGGGAGTCTTCCTGGAAAATGGAGGAACCGTCACTAATCAAGGCGGTATTACCGGCGTCGGCGTGGGTGTCGAAATCCTCGGTACGACCGGCACCGTAGTAAATTACGGACACATTGTCGGCCTGGACGCTGCTTATTCTTATGGGGTCTTGCTGGAAAATGGCGGCTATGTCGCCAACCGGGGCGCAGACGCGGTCATTAGCGGTGGTGCGTTCGGTGTCCGGGCGGACCAAGGCGGCCTCACGCTTATTAATTCTGGCACGATAGCCACGGGCGGCGCGTACGCCGACACGATCAGGGCTAACGACTTTAATCCCTTACCGTCGACGATCGTGAATTTCGGGCTCATCTCGCATGTCGCCGGTCCTCCTGTCCGGGGTCCCAGTTTTGCGATCTATCTCAACGCTGGCGGTGTCATAACCAATTACGGCACGATAAGCGGCAGCGCCAACGGTTATCCTCCAGCAAACGGCAATGGCGGCTATCCCGGGGTTATTTCCACCCGATCGCACCCCGCGACGGTTACTAATCTCGGCCTGATCACCAATCCTGGCAACGCTGACGGGATTAATCTGCTGGCGGGCGGGTTGGTGATAAACGGCACGTTGGGCGGTACCGGTGCGACGATCTATGCGCATCATGCGGCGATTTACATGGGTGGCACGGCGGGTATTCCGACGCCGGGCGCGCTTGGCACGATCGTCAATTACGGGACGATCCGGAATACCGACGGGCTGGCGAGCGCGGTCATCCTGGAATCGGGCGGGGCGGTTACCAACGAGGGTCTGATCAGCAGCGCGCGCACCGGTGTCAATATCAGCGGCGCGCCGGGTACGGTGGCCAATTACGGCACGATCCAGAGCACGGCGCCGGCCGGCGCGACGGCCGGTTCGGGGGTGTATCTGCAGCTTGGCGGGTCGTTGCTGAACGCGGCGGTGATCACGGCGCAGCGCACCGGGATATCGATCGGCAACACCACGGCGACGGCGGCGACGGTATCGCTCAGCAATGAGGGTCTGGTACAGGGCGCCAGCGGCATCCGCATCGGAGCGCTCGACACCGGGACCGCAACCATCGTCAATCTCGGGGCCATCACCGGCACCTCGGGTGTCGGTGTCAGTTTCGGGCCGGGCAACAGCACCCTGGTCAATGGCGGCGCGATCAGCGGCGGCGGCGGCACCGCGGTGGCGTTTGGCGGCGGCAGCAACCTGCTGGTTGTCGAGCCCGGGGCGGCGTTCACCGGCGCGGTGCTCGGCGGCAATGGCACGAACGCGATCGAACTCGCCCAGGGCGAGGGGTCGGGCATCCTCAACGGGCTGGGCAGCGCCTATGCCGGGTTTGATCGGATCACCGTCGATCCGGGGGCGCAATGGCAGCTGACGGGAACCACGGTTCTGGCGGCGGGGACGGGTCTCGACGATGCCGGATTGCTGACCGTCGCGGGCGGCTTTGTCGATAACGGCGCGGCCAGTATCGGCCCCAACGCCGATCTGGTGCTGACCAGCGGCGCGACGGGGAGCGGCGAGGTCGTGTTTGTCGCGGCGGCTGGCCGGCTCGAGATCGACGGCACGGCGGTGTCGGTGGTGCCGATCGCGGGGTTTGCCGCGGGCGACGTGATCGATCTGCCGAATATCGGCTATGTCGCGGGGGGTGCGTCGCTGCGCGGGACGCAGCTGAGTGTCGTGGGCGCGGGCGGGACGAGCGCGACGCTGACGCTGAGCGGGGTGGCGCCGCACACCGCGATCAGCACGGTGAATGACGGTTCCGGGGGGACGCTGATCGAGGCGGCGGCGGTGCCGGGGGATGTGTTTACCGGGGTGTATGCGAACGGCCTGGTGCTGAACAATCCGGGGGTACAGAACCCGGCGGTGATCGCCGCTTCGGCGGTGGTGTCGTATGGCGGGCCGGGTTATGCGCGGGCGGTGTACGGCACCTCGGTGGCGGCGTGGGATGTGCTGAACGAGGGCACGGTCAGCGGCAATCCGGCGGGCGATGTCAGCGGCATCGGGCTGGTGCTGGCCGGCACGGTGGTGAATACGGGTCTGGTCATCGGCGGCCAGAACGGTGTCGACATGGGCGAGGCGGGCGGCCTCGGGACGGTCGTCAATGAGGGGACGATCGAGAGTGTCGGGAATAATGGCGGGGTGGGGGTCCACCTGGCGCATGGCGGTCTCCTGGTCAACGGGCCGGAGGGCGACAGCGCGGCGGTGATCTCGGCCGGTGCGGCGGCGGTGTATACCGGCGGCAACCGGGGTGTGCAGTATGCCGGCGCCAGCGCCGAGGTGATCAATTACGGCACCTTGCTGGGCGGCCGCTATGCGGTGGTGGCGCTGCAGGCGGGCGGCACGGTGGCTAATTACGGCGTCATCACGAGCACCGCGGCGGCGGGATCGGGGGTGCCGGGGATCGACCTGCTGGCGGGCGGCTCGGTGTTCAACCGCGGCGTGGTGACGGGCGACGGCGCGGTCTACGCCAACGCGGCGGCCAACATCACCAATGCCGGTGCGCTGATCGGCACCGGCAGCAACGCGGCGGTGTCGCTGGCGGCGGGCGGCGGGTTGACCAACGTGTCGACCGGGGTGGTGGCGGGCTACCGGGTGGGGGTGTTCGCCGGCACCGCGGGGGTGCCGGCCGATGTGGTCAATACCGGCCTGATCGAGGCTACCGCGAGCAATCCGGCGACGGTGGCGTCGAGCTTTGGCGTCCTGCTCAACGCCGCCGGCACGGTGATCAACAGCGGCACGATCGCGGCGGCGTTGCCGGTGAATGGTCCGGTGAATGGTCCGGGGGCGGGCGGCGAGGGCATCGTCCTGAACCAGGGCGGTGTCGCGACCAATGGCGGGCTGGTATCGGGCGCGGCGGCGGGGATCGCGGTGACCTCGGGCGCCGCCGTGGTCAGCAATCTGGGTGTGGTGACGGGCGGCGTCGGGGTGTCGGTGGCGGCGGGCGACGGCGCCGCGGTGACGGTGGTCAATTACGGCACGATCATCGGCAGTGGCGGGGTCGCGGTGCAGTTGGGCGCCGGCGAGGATGTGCTGGCGCTGGGGGCCGGGTCGGTATTGACCGGAGTGGTGGCCGGGTTGCAGGTCGGCGACCTGATCGACCTGCGGTTTCTGGCGGCGGGGGCCGGGGCGAGCGTCGATCTCGGCGCCGGCAACGTGCTGAGCGTCAGCGGCGGCGGGCAGAGCGCGACGATCCGGCTCGATCCCGGGCAGAGCTTTGCCGGCGACACGTTTGACGCGACCTCGGACGATGCCGGCGGCACGGTGTTGCGGCTCGACAATAGCGGGGTGATCGGTCCGGGCCAGACGCTGACGGTGCAGGCCGGGCAGACGCTGACCGGGATCTCGGTGTTGAGCGGCGGAACCCTCGACGTGGTCTCGGGCGGCACGGTGATCAGTGCCCGGATCGGGGCGGGCGCGCGCGAGATCGTGGCGTTTGGCGGCACCGATATCAGCGGCACGATCGCCAGCGGCGGGTTTGACGACATCGCCGGAGTGGCGAGCGCGACCCTGATCGTGACCGGCGGCACGATGACGCTGGAAGCGAGCGGGGTGAGCCTCGGCACGGTGCTCGACGACAGCGCGTTGCAGACTGTCTTCGGGGTGGCCTCCGGCACGGTGGTCAGCGCCAGCGACCGCCAGGTGGTGGCGACCGGCGGCACGGTGGTGGGCACCACGATCGCCGGCGGATTGCTCGATCTGCAGGCGGGCGCGATCGCGAGTGGCGGCATCGGGTTTACCGCGCAGGGCGGCACCCTGGAGATCGACGGCACGGTGGCGCCGGCAACCCCGATCGGCGGGCTCAACCGGGCGGCGGCGATCGATCTGCGCGGGATCGCGCCGTCGGCGGCCAATACGGTGGCGTTCAACCCGGTCGCCGATACGGTGACGGTAACCAGCGGCGGGACCGGCGAGACCCTGCAGTTGAGCGGGGTGCCGGCGGGCACCGTGTTCGGATTGTTGCCGGACGGGTTTGGCGGCACGATCCTGCGCGAGGTGCCGCCGATCCCGGGCGGGCTGGGATTGACCGCCGCCTCGGATAGCGGTGTCGGCGGCGACGGCATCACCAATGTGACGACGCCGACGATCAGCGGCACCGGCGAGGCCGGCGACACGCTGACCCTGCTCGACGGCGCCCTGCCGGTGGGCAATGGTACGGTGGCGGCAAACGGCGCCTGGGCGGTGACGACCGCGCCCCTGGGCAATGGCAGCCACACGATCACCGCCTACGAGACCGACGCGCTGGGCAATGCCAGCGCGCTGTCGGCGGCGCTGGGGCTGACCATCGACACCACCGCGCCGGGCACGACCCCGACCACATTGACCGTATCGGCGGGGGCGGCGGCTACCCCGATCGGGATCGCGGCGCCGAGCGAGGCGGGCCTCCTGGCCAGCCAGCTCAGCGTGCGGGTGACCGCCTTGCCGGGCGACGGCACGGTGACCCTGTCGGATGGGCTGACCCCGGTCAGCGCCAACGAGGTGCTGAGCGTCGCGCAACTGACCGGGCTCGACTTCACCCCGGCCACGGGGGCGCTCAACACCAGCGGTACGTTCGGCTACACGGTCAGCGACCCGGCCGGCAACAGCGGCGCCGGGCAGGCGGTGTTGACCGTGGCCGGGGCCAACGCGGCTACCTTGTACGCGTTTGTCTTCACCTATGGCGACGGCAAGGACTACTATTTCGGCACGGTGGCGGATAACGGCACCTACGGCTACTCGGTCGGGGAGAGCTTCGCCAACGGGCTGGGGACCTACGCGATCGTCAGCAATAACGGGGTGACATCAGCGGCCCCGGGCACCGTGTCGGTGGCGGATTATTCGCATGCCGGTGCCGGCGAAGCCTCGACGGTGCCGGTCAAGACAGCCGCCGGGCAGCCTGACGGCACGCAGGGGCTGGGGCTCGAAGTCGACGCGGTGCCCGGCACCGACGGGCTCAACCACGCCTTCAGCAGCACGGTGGAGGCGACTTTCCCGAGCATCCCGCTTTACGGGTTTGTCTTCACCTATGCCAACGGGCTGTCCTTCTACACCGGCACGGTGGCCGATAGCGGCACATTCGGCACCAGTACCGGCACGCGCACGGTGACCAACGGCGCCGGCCAGGTGCTGGGGACCTACTCGGTGTTCGCCGACGGGGTGACGACGCGGCCGAACGGCAGCGTGGTGGTCGACCGCTTCACCACGGCGGATAACGGGTTTGTCCCGATTGCGGCAGGGGCGGCGCCGAATGGCGCGGCCGGGCTCGGCTCGGAAAGCGGCACGATCGACATCAACGGCACGCCCATCAGCTTCAGCGACAGCAACGAGCCGAATGTCACGATCGCGCTCGCGCCGTTGACGATGGCGCCGCCGCCAAGCGCCGCGACGGTCGAGACCGCCGAGGTGACGGGGCTGTACCAGGAGATCCTGAACCGGACGCCGCCCGACCCCAGCGGTCTGGCGAATTACACCAACGCCCTGGCCAATGGCATGTCGCTGCAGGCGATCCGTGACGCGCTGGCGCAATCCGCCGAGGCGCAGGCCGACCTCAACCAATTGTACCAGCAGACCTTTGACCGCGGCATCGACAGCAGCGGCCTGGCAAACTATACCACGGCGCTGGAGGGCGGCGCCTCGCTGGCCTCGGTGCAGCTGATCCTGGCGCAATCGCCGGAAGCGCAGGGCTTTCTCGGGACGATCTACCAGGCGGTGCTCGGCCGGACGATCGATGCCGGCGGTCTGGTGACCTATATGGGGGCCTTGGCGACCGGCAACGATCTCGACGCGGTGCGTACCATCGTGGCGCATTCGCCGGAGGCGGAGGGCGATCTCGTCACCCTGTTCCAGAACGCGCTGGGGCGGCAGCCGAGCGCGGCCGAGCTGGTCGGCATGCAGGACGTGCTGGGCGCCGGCACCGGCAACGGCACCAACCTGGCGAGCCTGTCGCAGGCGCTGACCCAGACCGGCTCGGCCGGCGGCTTCACCCCGGTGACACCGCCCACCGGCGATGCCGGCTTCACCGCGACGCCGGGCACCCCGACCCTGTTCGCGTTCGGCGATATCGGCTTTGGCCACGACACGATCAGCGGGTTCGACACCAACCGCGACACGATCCAGCTCTCCGCCAGCCTCGCCGCCGACTTCGCCACCCTGCAACAGGACACCACCAGCACCGCCGCCGGCGCCCTCATCACCCTCAACCCCAACCAGTCCATCACCCTCGCCAACGTCACCCCCTCAACCCTCCACCAATCCAACTTCCTCATCTCCCCGGCAAAGGGTTAGCGGCCCCAGGCGCAGCGCCTAACGTGAGAAAAGCTCAGCTCAAAGGTGAGAAAGCATCGTTTGTTGGCGAGCCGGCGGGTTCCCAACTCAAGGGAGCCGCCAGCAGTAACTGCACCAGCACAGAAGGGCGGCGAGGAGAACCGAGATGAAGACATTTTTGGTTGCCGCCGCTCTGGTAGCCGCAACTTCGGCGAGTATCGGTACAGCGCTGGCCGAGGGTCCGCGGCCGTCAGGTGGGGCTTATGTCGCAAGCGCGCCCGCGGTGACGGGGCCGCATTATGAGTGGCAGTACAGCTATGTCGGGCACCACCCGCGCTACCGGGGTCACTAGGTGCTGGTCCGCTAACACCAACACTGCAACGTACGGCTGAAACGTCGCGGACTGCCGCGGCCGATCCCCGGATCGGCGCGGCCGTCTGCCGTTCTGCAGGTCAGCTGACCGGGTCGAGAACAACGACCGGGATCTCGCGCTGGGTCTTCTGCTGGTAATCGGCATAAGGCGGCCAGAATTTCAGCGCTTTTTCCCACAACTGGGCGCGTTCGGGTCCGCTGACGGTGCGGGCGTGGGCCTTCGTCTTCCTGGTGCCGACCTGAACCTCGACTTCGGGATTAGCCTCGATATTGCGATACCAGCCAGGATGCTCGGGCGCGCCGCCCTTGGAGGCGACGACGAAATAGCTGTTGCCGGTATCACCGTAAAACAGCGGGAAGATGTAGCGGTCGCCCGATTTGCGGCCTGTTGTCGTCAATAGCAGGGCCGGAACCGTAATCTCGGGCCGACCCGGCTGGGTCATCTTGTACAGGTGCCCGTCTGTGCCCCCGCTGGCGATATAGCGCTTGGCATGTTCCTGCATCCAGTCCGGCAGGTTGGGGGCGAGCTTGGCATCGGCCATACGAAGTCTCCTCGATTAAGGGTCGCCTCGATAGATGGGGTGGATATCGGCAACCGGTAACCCGTCAGTAATGCGTGACCCAGCGGCTGTTGAGCGCCTCCTCGATGCGGCGATGGCGTGCCCGGATGATGTCGGCCGGCACGGCGCCGACGAAGGCGTAGAAAGTATTGGTACGGATCGCGTCGACGACGCGTTCGCCGACCTGCTTCGGGTCGAGCCCGATCGTCGCGAGCCGTTCGGCGAGTACGGCTTCGTCGGTGGCGCGCACCTGCGGTCCGCCCATATGCGCCGGCCGGTTGCGGGCGCCGCGCGCGATATTGGTGTTGATCGGCCCTGGGCATAGCACCGAGACGCCGATCCTGGTATCCGCCAGTTCGTGTTCGAGGGCCTCGGTCAGGGAAAGCGCGGCGTACTTGCTCATCGAATACGGCCCCTGATCGGTGCCGCGGCGGTTCTGAAAACCGGCGACCGAGGCGGTATTGACGACATGGCCTTCCTCGCCGTGCTTCAGGATCGCGGGGACGAAGTGGCGGATGCCGTGGATGATTCCCCACATGTTGACGCCGATTACAAAGGCCCAATCTTCAGGCGGCACATCAACCAGCCTGGTGCCGTGCATCGGCACGCCGGCATTGTTGCAGGCGATATGGAGCTTGCCGAAATTGCGTTCGGCCTCCGCCAGGGCATCGACGACCGTCTGCTCCTGCGTGACGTCGATGCGCACCGGCATCACGCGCTTGTTGGTGCCTGAGAGACCGTGCGCCGCCTGTTCGACCCCTTCTTTCTGGATGTCGGCCATCACGACATTGGCGCCGGCCTCGGCGAGCGCCGTGGCGATGCCAAGCCCGATACCCGACGCGGCGCCGGTGACGATCGCGGTCTTGCCGGAAATGTCCTTCATATGTGTTCGCCTCCGAGCCGTATGCCCCAAATGCGGTGCTTCGCCGCTTCGCTATCGTGGCATTATCTCAGCCGGGCGCGGCAGGTCAGCCGAGCCAATTAGACGCCAGTACACCCGGACAGAGGTGAGCCGATCATGAACAAGTATAGCTGCACGATGTCGTCTATCTCGGACATTTTCTTCGCGACATTGGTCGCCGAAACCGATCAGCAGGCAAAGGAAATGGCCGCTGCTGATGCCAAATCGGGCGAGCCACGGAACTGGAGCGCCCGGGTGCTGGAGAAAGACGTCGAGGGCCCAGCGCGGATGCTCGCCAGTGGCAAGCGCGAGGCATAAGCGGGGTTAGTGCGCTGTCCTTTCAGGGGAAGTAGCGGCCGGCATCGATCACGGCGGTCTGGCCGGTCATCGTCTCGGTGCGGCACATCGTGACGACCATGTCCGCGCAATCATCCTTGTCGGCCGCCCTTTTCAACAGCGCGGTCGCGTTGGAATTGTCGATCTGTTCCTGCCGCAGATTGGCGGTAGCGCGGGTGCCTTCCAGCAGGCCGGGGGCGACGCAATTGACGAGCACATCGGGCGCAAGTGCCACCGCC
>Ga0213875_10002536_pt1 | contig 10895 bp, 11 predicted proteins | sample BarmaccomBMRX_R8_FD_160105 | JGI IMG/M metagenome (GOLD analysis project Ga0213875, IMG submission 160105) | Root-associated microbial communities from Barbacenia macrantha in rupestrian grasslands, the National Park of Serra do Cipo, Brazil - RX_R8 | ecosystem: Host-associated > Plants > Roots... | reverse complement strand
GTACGTCGCAGTCAGCGGCGAAGACCCACCCGCCCCCCTGGCGCGCCCCGAACAGGCCGTACACCACCTCCCGTGGCGCGGCCACGGTCTCGTCCGCGACGAGGACGACCGAGCCCACGGCTCAGCCAGCCTCTCGGCGAGACTCCGGCTCGATCGGCGCAGATCCGCTGGGCGGCGCTGTCTCCGCGTCCGACTTGAGCTCGCGCAGCGAGGATCGCAGCAGGCCCTGCAGGAATTCCAGGGCCGCCTTGGCGGGGCCCTCGGGGTTCAGCGAGTAGTAGCGATGCCGCCCGGCTCGCCGCTCGGTTACCACCCCGGAGGTTCGCAGGACCCGCAGGTGACTCGATACGGTGGTCCGCCCGACCCGCTCGATGCTGTCCGCGATCTCCCCGGCGCTGCATTCTCCGTGCTCCGCGATGACCTGGAGAATGCTCCGCCGTACCTCGTCGGCGAGGGCGTCAAAGGCCAGCTCCGTGCTCATGTCCCGCCAATCATGACGTTGTGTGGAGACACAATAACCAATCCTTGCGCCGCCGGCGCGGTGCGCTTTAGCTTAACGTGTGAATAGTTAACGACACGTCGACACCTGGAGGGTCCCGGTGATCACCGCGACGTCGGAACTGGTCGCCGTGTCGCCGCTGGTGCTCTGGGGCAATGTCGCCTCGGTCGCCAACAAGGCCGCGGATTTTCGCCGCCCGCCGGCCCGGCGAGCGGCCAGACGGCTGTTACAGGGGAGGCGCGAGGGGAAATGTCTATAGCTCGATACTCATTGACATATTCTCGGCCACCCTTCTAGGGTTTCGGGCAAGAGCTTCCTCACGCCTGGGAGAATGCCGTGCCCGTCGACCCGCCCGGCCCAGAAACCCTCGACCAGGTAGCCCGGCACTATGGCCTGGGTCTCGGCCCGGCCGATATCAAGTCGTTCGAGCCGGTCGTGGGCGGCCTGCTCGGATCCTGGGACGCGGTCGAGCGGCTCTACGCCGAAAACGCGCCGCAGGCCCCGGAGCGGGCCTGGAAGCGGCCGGAGCCGGCGGACAACCCGCTCGGCGCCTGGTACGTGACGACGTCGATCACCGAGCGCGCGGACGGCCCGCTGGCGGGGCGCACGGTCGCGGTCAAGGACAACACGGCCGTGGCCGGGGTGCCCATGATGAACGGGTCGTCGACCGTGGAGGGCTTCACCCCCGCCCGCGACGCCACGGTGGTGAGCAGGCTGCTGGCCGCGGGCGCCACCATCGCCGGCAAGGCGGTGTGTGAGGACCTGTGCTTCTCCGGCGGCTCGCACACCTCCCGGAGCGGGCCGGTGCGCAACCCGTGGGACACCGGCCGGTCCGCGGGCGGGTCCTCCAGCGGCAGTGCCGCGCTGCTGGCGGCCGGGGTGGTCGACCTCGCCACCGGCGGCGACCAGGGCGGATCGGTCCGCATCCCGTCCGCCTACTGCGGCGTGGTCGGGCATAAGCCGACCCATGGGCTGGTGCCCTATACCGGGGCCTTCCCGATCGAGCAGACCATCGATCACCTGGGGCCGATGGCCCGCACGGTGGGCGACGTGGCGCTGATGCTAGGCGTGCTGGCCGGCCCGGACGGGCTCGACCCCCGTCAGCCGGATCAGATCACCGCCGTGGACTACGTCGCCGAGCTGGATCGCGGCGCCGACGGCCTGCGGGTGGGTGTGGTCACCGAGGGGTTCGGCCGGGAGAACTCCGAGCCCGAGGTCGACGCCACCGTCCGCGCTGCGATCGGGACCCTGGCCGGCGCCGGGCTGACCGCCGAGGAGGTGTCGATCCCGTGGCACCGGCACGGCGCCCAGATCTGGGATGTCATCGCGACCGAGGGCGCGACCGCGCAGATGGTCGACGGCAACGGGTACGGGATGAACTGGCAGGGCCGCTACGACCCGGACCTGATCGACTTCTACGGCGCCAAGTGGCGCAGCGATCCGGCCGTGTTCTCCGAGACGGTCAAGCTGGTCCTGCTGACCGGCCGGTACGCGATCGACCGCTACCACGGCCGGTACTACGCCATGGCCCGCGAACTCGCGCCGCGGCTGCGTGCGGCCTACGACGAGGTGCTGAGCCGGTTCGACGTGCTGGTCATGCCCACGCTGCCGGTCCGCGCGACGGTCCTGCCCGGCCCGGGCGCGCCGCGGGAGGAGATCCTGGCCCGCGGCCTGGAGATGATCGGGAACACCGCGCCGCTGGACGTCACCGGGCATCCGGCCTGCTCGGTCCCGGCCGGGCTGGCCGGCGGGCTCCCGGTCGGGATGATGATCATCGGCAAGCACTTCGACGACGCCACCGTGCTGCGCGTGGCGCACGCCTTCGAGCAGGCCGCCGGGGGTTTCCCGACGCCCCGGACCCAATCCTGAGGAGGGGCACGTGAACGGAGTTCACGACCTAGGCGGGACCGACGGCCTCGGCCGTGTCGAGGTCCCGGACAGCGAGCCGGTCTTCCGGGACGAGTGGGAGAAGGCGGCCTTCGCCATGTTCTCCATGTGCTTCCGGGCCGGGTTCTTCGGCGTCGACGAGTTCCGCTACGGCATCGAGCAGATGCACCCCGGGGCGTACCTGCTCTCCCCCTACTACGGGCACTGGCTGCACACCGTCGAGCACTACGGCAAGGCCAAGGGCATGCTGACCGCCGAGGACCTGGCCGAGCTCGACCGGCGGACGGAGTACTTCCTGGAGCATCCCGACGAGCCGCTGCCGCAGCGCGACGACCCCGGCCTGATCGAGTTCGTCGAGGCCGTGGTGCCGGCCGGCGCGCCCGCCGGGCGCGAGTCGGACAAGACGCCGAAGTTCAAGGTAGGCGACACGGTGACGGTCCACGCCGACAGCCCGATCGGGCACACCCGGCGGGCCCGCTACATCCGCGGCCGCACCGGCGAGGTCGTCATCGCGCACGGCACCTTCATCTACCCGGACAGCGCGGGCAACGGCGGCGGTGACGCGCCGGAGCATGTCTACACGGTGAAGTTCACCAACGCCGAGCTGTGGGGCCCAGACACCGCCGAACCGAACGGTGTCGTCTACTTCGACGTCTGGGAACCGTACATCACCCCCGCCAACGCCAACCCCGCTCACACCGACGGAGCAGCAGCATGAGCGAGCACGTCCACACCAACGAGGAGATCGCCGCGCGGGTCAAGGCGCTGGAGTCGATCCTGATCGACAAGGGCATCATGACCACCGCCGCGATCGACCGGCTGGTCGAGATCTACGAGAACGAGGTCGGCCCGCAGCTGGGCGCCAAGGTGGTCGCCCGGGCCTGGAAAGATCCCGCGTTCAGGGAACGGCTGATCGAGGACGCCAGCAAGGCCTGCGCCGAGTTCAACATCGGCGGCCTGCAAGGCGAGGACATGGTGGTGGTGGCGAACACCGCCGACGTGCACAACGTCATCGTCTGCACCCTGTGCTCCTGCTACCCATGGCCGGTGCTCGGCCTGCCGCCGAACTGGTACAAGGAGCCGGCCTACCGGGCCCGGATCGTCAAGGAGCCGCGCAAGGTGCTGCGCGAGGACTTCGGCTACGACGTGCCCGACTCGGTCGAGGTGCGGGTCTGGGACTCCAGCTCGGAGATGCGCTACTGGGTGCTGCCCGAGCCGCCGGCCGGGATCGACGGGCTCAGCGAGGAGGAGCTCGCCAGCCTGGTCACCCGGGACTCCATGATCGGCGTCGGCGCCCCCGCCGCGCCGCCTTCCCCGGGGGCCTCATGAGCGCCGGGGTGCGCCCGGACGCGACCGAGCTCGGCGACGCGCGGCGGCGGGTCGAGGCGCTGGTGGCCCAGATGCCCGGCGGCCGCCCCGGCGAGCTCGCGTTCAGCGAGCCTTGGGAGATCCGCGCGTTCGCGATGGCCGTGGCTGCGTACAACAGCGGGATGTACGAGTGGTCGGAATTCCAGCTGTCGCTGATCGAGTCGATCCGGCAGTGGGAGCAGGGCGGCCGGGACCCGGACACCGAGCCGTGGAGCTACTACGAGCACTGGCTGACCGCGCTGGAGACCGTGCTGGCCGGCAGCGGGCTGCTGTCGGAGTCGATGCTGGACGAGCGGACCAAGGTGGTGCTGGCGACCCCGCGCGACGCCAGCCACCAGCACGCCCACCTCGACCCGGTGGCGGTCGACCCAGCCATCTGAGCGGGGGCGTGCACGGCCCGCCCGTTCGGCCCATTACCGGCCTAGAGGTCCGGGGCGTCGGCGTTGGCCGGGGTGGTCTTCTGGGTGGTGATGTGGTCGAAGCGGCGGCCCGGCGGCGCGGCGCTCGGACGCCTGGCTGGAGCAGGTGACCGGGCTGGTGGAAGCCGGCGAGCGGGCACTTACCGAGCGGGCCTTCGCCCAGTCGATCGCCGGGGACATCGAGTTCCACCGGTCCGTGGTGGAGGCGGCGGGCAACCCGCTGCTGGCCGAGAGCGCGATCGTGATGTGGCGGAACACCCAGCGGGTCATGGGTGAGGTGCTGCTGCAGGGCGGCGCGCCCGCCTGGGTCTGGGACGACCACGCCGCGATCCTGGCCGCGATCCGCGACGGCGACGGCGACCTGGCCGAGGCGCTGGCCCGGCGGCACGCCAAGCACGGCGAGCAGCTCATCCTCGACGGCATGGCGAAGCCAGAGGCCTGACGCCGGCCCGCGATGGCGCCGAAATGAGGATCGTGTGCAGCAAGGCGCCGAAAATGACGCCTTACCGCACGTGATCATGGAAAAGGCGCTCAATTGCACACGATCATGAGATGACCGCCGGGCGAGCGGTGGGGCTGGAGTGGCCGGTGGGGTTGACTGGCGGTGGGCTGGAGCGGGCGGTGAGAGTGGCTCACCTGCTGACCTGAGCGATAGCGTGAGCCCCGCCCGTTTCGCTGGTCTTATCGGCTTTTGTCGCTCTAGGATTTCCGCAGGGGGAGAAGAGGATGCCCAGCAGGCGACGTCGGCTCGACCCGGTGGGACCGTTCGGGAACCCAGACGGGTCGCGAGCCGACATCGAGGACGTGCTCACCGAGTTCGTCGACTTCGGCGGCGACCTGGCCTACGGCCACCTCGCGACGCGCGCGAACGACTCCATGGTGCGGGTGATCGTGGGCAAGCTCGGCGCGGGCAAGACCGTCTACCTGCGCCGGCTGCAGGATTTCCAGGCGCACCAGGACTCGGTGTACGCCGACCTGCCGCAGCAGAGCCTGCCGAAGACCGAGGTCGTGGTCAAGGCGTGCCAGTGGTTCTCCGGCAGCGTCCTGGTCGAGAAGTGGATGCAGATCTGGGACCGGGCGATCATGCGGTCGCTCGCCTCGCACCTGCTGCGCCGCCCCGAGCTGCGGGCCCAGCTGCGCGAGGAGCAGGCGGCGGAGCTGGAGAATTCCTACCACCGGCTGCTCGAGGACTTCCGCCGGCCGCGGACGATCTACACCCAGGTCCGCGACATCATCAACGGGCGGCACACCGCCCACCAGCTGTCCGGCTACCTGGACGACCCGCTGTGGGACGACCTCGAGGACCTGCTCGGCGAGATCGTCGGCGGCTGCAAGCCGATCTACTTCTACCTGGACGCGCTGGACGAGGAGTTCAGCCACGCGCCGATGTACTGGCTGAAGTGCCAGGAAGGGCTGTTCTACCAGGTCATGCGGCTGCTCCGGGACCACAGGCTGGGCGGCCGGCTGCACGTGGTGATCTGCATCAGGGACATCGTCATGTCCTCGGTGTACCGGTCCGAGCACGCGCCGCGGTACTACAACGAGCCGCACATCCGGGTGCTGAACTGGGACCGCGCGTCGCTGCTCTACCTGCTCGAGCAGAAGCTGCAGCGGCTGCCGGCCTCCTTGCTGATGCGGCGCCCCGCCAGCGGGCCGGTCACGATCAGCGACTGGCTCGGGATCGACGACTGGCGCGACGCCGAGGGTAGCGGGACGATCGAGGATTACCTGCTCGGCCACACCCGGCTGATCCCGCGCGACATCATCTCGCTCGGCAACGACGTGAGCGAGGAGGTGCTGCGGCAGAAGAAGGCCGGCCGCGCCGGCCTGCCGGCCGACGCGCTGGCGGCGGTGGTGCAGCGCAGCGCCAAGCGGTTCGGCGACTCGCAGCTGGCGCAGTGCGCCAACCAGATCTCCTCGGACCTGATGCCGTCCGGCGCCGCGCTGCACGACTACTCCGAGCTGTTCACCAGCACCCAGGCCTACATCAGCGGCGTGCAGGAGGACGTCCGGTCATTCGTCCGGATGATCGGCGTCGACCGGTTCTCCCGCGCCGACCTGCTGACCCTGCAGGAGGTGGCGGATCTGCACTTCGAGAAGGCGACCGACCTCGCCTCGGTGCTGTGGCAGAACGGGCTGCTCGGCTACGTCGACGAGGCCGGGCGGCGGCGGTTCTACTCGATGGGCGACATCGAGCAGTTCCACTTCCCGCCGGACGTCGGCACCTACGTGCTGCATCCCTGCCTGGTGAACGCGGTCGGCGGGATCCGGCGGGTGCCCGGGGACAGCACCGGAGGCGGGGACGGCGGCACCCGGCGGCTGACGTCGGCCACGCTGGCGGCTACCGCGCTGGCGCCGGGTTCGCGGGTCCCGGGCTCGGTGGCGCCGGGCTCGCGGTCGGCCGCCCGGGCGGAGTACGGCGTCGGCGACCTGATCGAGGACCGCTTCGAGATCCTGCAGATCCTGGGGCAGGGCACCTTCTCCAAGGTGTACCGGGTCCGCGACGACGTCGAGGACGCGGAGCGGGCGCTCAAGCTGTTCAACAGCGCCGCCGGGGACGACGCGGTGCGGCGCGAGATCGGCGCGCTGCGCAAGATCAGCCATCCGAACGTGGTGAAGGTGTTCTGGGCCGGGCAGACCAAGGCCGGCGAGTGGTACCTGATCACCGAGTTCATCGACGGCGAGTCGCTGGACCAGTTCGTCAGCGGCGGGCGGCGGTTGCGGGACCGGGAGGCGGCCGACGTCGCGCTGGACCTGCTGGACGCGCTGGTGTCCTTCCACCCCGACGCGGTGCGGCTGGCCGAGCTGGAGGCTAGGCGCGGGGACGGCGGCCTGACGCCGGCCGAGGAACGCGAATGGAGCGAGCTGGGCGACGCGGGGCTGGTCCACCGGGACATCAAGCCGCTGAACGTGATGCTCACCCGGACCGGGGCGAAACTGCTCGACTTCAACATCGCCTCCCGGGTGGGGGATCCGGTGCACACGCGTTCGGGTACGCCGCCGTATCAGCCACCCGACGCGGAGCTCACCCGCTGGGACGTCTCCACCGACCTGTTCGCGGTCGGCGTCCTGCTGTACCGGCTGGTATGCGATGGGCTTCACCCGTTCCCGGACGCGCGGCCGGCGGCGGGGGTGCCGGTGATCGACCCGGTCACGGTCCGCCCCGACCTGGACCCCGGGCTGGGCGCCTTCCTGGTCAAGGCGTGCGCGCCGGCCAGCGCCGACCGGTTCCGCACCGCCGCCGAGATGCTGGCCGCGCTGCGGGAGGTCCGCGCCGGGCTGTAAAGCCGGGCTGTAAGGCCGGGCGGTGACCCCGCGGCGTACAATCCACGGGCGACCTGGTAGCACGGCCGCGCATCGTGTCCGGAATCGAGGCCCTGGTGAACCGGAGAATTGATCCGGCGGCGTTGCTGATTGCGGTACTGACGGTCGGCGTCGACCCGCTGACGGTCAACGGCCCGTGGGAAAAGATCAACACGATCGTGGCGACCGTGGTCGGCGTCATCCTGGCCGCTTACACGTGGCCCCGCAGGATGGGTCCGGAGTCCGAGGACAGCTACCTGCCGCCGATCGACAACTGGGTTCTCGCGGCCCATGCGATGGCCTACGGGCTCATCATCGCGATCGGCGTCGGCTGGCCGGTGCAGGAGGCGATGCAGCCCCCGGACTGCCCGGTCCACCCGGCGGACGTCCTGCCCGCGGCCTGCACCGAACTGGACCGCATCGCGGACAACGCCACCTGGTGGGCGCTGGGCATCGGGGCGCTGGCGGCGGTCGTCCTGTTCTTCGGCCTGAGGAGGACTCTGGCCAGGCTTACGGCTCCCTCTCCAGGCTAGGGTTCGCGGTCCTGGTCCGGTTCCACCACAGCGAGAGGGCAACCGCCGCGGCGATGAGCAGGCCGCCGGCCACGGCGAACCAGGAGGCGAGGTCGATCCGCTTGTGCACGATCGTGAAGGCGCCGGACAGGCTGGCGAGCGCCTTGCTCAGCTGGCTGGCGTCCTGGGCGCGGTAGAACGTGCCGCCGGTGGTCCTGGAGATCTGCCGGAGCGCGGCGAAGTCGGCGTCGAACGGGTTGCCCGCGCCGCCGGCCTGGCCCCCGCCGTACCCGCCGCCACCGCCGCCGTAGCCGCCTCCCCCGCCGTAGCCGCCGAACTGGCCGGGGCCGCACGCCAGCGGGGCCGGGTTGTCCGTGCCGTAGCCGATGGTGAAGACGCGGACGCCGCGCGCGGCGGCCTGTCTGGCCGCGACCTGCGGGTCGACCCCGCGGTTGTTCGAGCCGTCGGTGAGCACGACGATCACGTCGTCGGAGTAGCTGCCGGGCTTGCGGGTCACCTTCGCGCCGGTCGGCGCGGCCGACGGGTCGGCCTGGGCGATGACGTCGAGCGAGGTGACGATGCCCTCGCCGATGGCGGTGCCGAACGACGTGGTGAGACCCCCGAGCGCGCTGAGCAGCTGCTTGGAGTCCGCGCCGGGCGGGGACAGGACGGTGGCGGTGCCGGCGAACGCGACCAGGCCGATGCGCGGGCCGCCCGCCTGGGATGTGATGAACGCGGTGGTCGCGTGCTCGGCGGCGGTGATCCGGTTCGGCTTGACGTCGGTAGAGCACATGGAGCCGGAGACGTCCAGGGCCAGCATGATCGTCGCGGAGGACGACGCGACCGGCACGGTCGCCTGCGGGCGGCCGGCGCCGACCGCGAGCACGGCCAGGCCGGCCGCCAGCAGCGCGGCGGGGATGCGCCGCCGCCAGCGCGAGCGGCCGGGCACCGCGGTGCGGACCAGCGCGATCGAGGTCACCCGCAGGACCGAGCGCCGGCGCCTGCGCCTGGTCAGCCACCACACACCGGACACCAGCGGGATGACGAGCAGCGCGAGCAGCGCCCACGGCCAGGAAAACGACACCTCAGACCACCCGGCCCGTCCGGATCACGGTGAGCACGGCACCGGCGGCGAGCAGCACCAGCGCCAGGGCGATGAACGCCCCGGCCAGCGGCACCGGCTGCCTGGTGACGGTCAGCCTGGTGTTGATGGACGAGGCGATGCCGTCGAGCTCGCTGGCGTCCGAGGCCGGGTGGTACGTGCCCCCGGTGGTCTGCGAGATCGATCTGAGTACGGCGGCGTCGAGCGCGGTGAACAGGTGATAGCCGTCGGCCTCGACCGTGGTGCCCGCGGCGGTGCCGACCCCGACGGTGTCGATGTGCACGCCGGCCTTCTGCGCCACGGCGGCCGCCGCGCCGGCGCCCGGGCTGGTGCTCCCGCTGGTGGCGCCGGTTTCGTCCTGCCCGTCGGACATCAGGACGATCGTGGCCGAGGGCCAGTAGCCGATGTCCGGCACCGCGCCGTTGCTTACGGTGGTCACCGTCTTGTGCGTGATCGCGGACAGCGAGGCGAGGATGGCGCTGCCCAGGGACGTTCCGCCGCCGACGGCCAGTCGGCGGACCGCGGCCGAGCTGGTCGCGTGGTCGGCGGTCGGCAGGGAGGCCTCGAGGCCACCTTGTGAGAAGGCGACCACGCCGATGTCCACGCTGTCCGGCTGGGCGCCGATGAACGACAGCGCGGCCTGTTTCGCGGCGCCGAGGCGGCTGGGGGCCACGTCGGTGGCGGCCATGCTGCCGGATACGTCGACGGCCAGGATGACGGTGCCGGAGGCGTGCGACACCGGGACGGTCGCGGACGGCCCGGCGACCGCGACGGCGAGCACAGCCAGGCCGGCGATGGTGAGCCACACACCGGCCGCCTGGGTGCGGCCGCGGCTGCGGCCCGGGCCGGCCGCCGTGACGCCGGCCGCGGCCAGCGACCGGGCCCGCCGCCGGGCGACGGTGACCGCGGCCCAGGCCAGCGCCGCGGCGATCACCAGGCCGACGGCCAGCAGGATGGGGTCGGCGAGCTTCACGCGGGCCCTCGGCTGGCTGGGCGCGTGGTGCTCGCGACGACCTTGATGAGCGCCCGGGCCAGGTCGTCGCCGGTGCCGATGCGGTGCATGGGCACCCCGGCGCGGCGCATCCCGGCGGCCAGCCGGGCGTCGCGCTCGGCGACGCCGGCCCGGAGCCGGGCGCGCAGCAGCGGGTCCGAGGTGTCGATGACCAGCTGCTCCCCTGTCTCGGCGTCTTCCACCACGACCAGGCCCACGTCGGGCAGCTCGTCGTCGGCGGTGTCGAGGACGCGCAGGGCGACGACCTCGTGCCGAGGCGCCAGCCGCAGCAGCGACCGCTCCCAGTTCCCGCCGCCGATGAAGTCCGAGATGACCACGATCAGGGCGCGCCGCCTCGCCAGCTTGCCGGCCGCGTCCAGCATCGCGGCCAGGTCGGTGGGGGCGGCTGCCCGGCCGCCGGTGGCGGTGGCGGCCTGTGTGGTGGTACCCCGGGCCAGCTCGGCGGCGATGCGCAGCGCGTGCGTGCGGCCCGTGCCGGGCCGGATGGTGCGGGTCGTTCCCGCGTCATAGAGCAGGGCGGCGACGCGGTTGCCGCCGCGGCCGAACAGCCGGGCGAGCACCAGGGCCAGCTCGGCGAGCACGTCGTCCTTGCCGCGGCCGGGCGGCCCCACAGTCATGGACGCTGACCGGTCCAGCACCAGCCACACGGTGAGCTCGCGGTCCTCGGTGAACAGCCGGAGCTGAGGCTCGTTCAGCCGGGCGGTGACGTTCCAGTCGATGTGCCGCGCGTCGTCGCCCTCGTGGTACTCGCGCAGGCCGGCCAGGTCGGTGCCGGTCCCCAGGTGCGCGGTCC
>Ga0213875_10002535_pt1 | contig 10896 bp, 8 predicted proteins | sample BarmaccomBMRX_R8_FD_160105 | JGI IMG/M metagenome (GOLD analysis project Ga0213875, IMG submission 160105) | Root-associated microbial communities from Barbacenia macrantha in rupestrian grasslands, the National Park of Serra do Cipo, Brazil - RX_R8 | ecosystem: Host-associated > Plants > Roots... | reverse complement strand
CTCGGCCGCGACCGACAGCGGCTCGCGGCTGGTGGCCAGCAGCCGCAGTCCCGGTGAACGGGCCAGCAGCTCCCGGCTCACCTGGGCGCACGCCTCGATCAGATGCTCGCAGTTGTCCAAGGCCAGCAGCAGCCGGCGCGGCCGCAGCGCCTCGGCGAGCGTATCGAGCCGGGGACGGCCGGCTTCCTCGCCGATGCCGAGCACCGCGGCGATCCGCGAGACGACCAGGTCGGGCTGGCCCAGGTCGGCCAGCTCGACGAACCAGGCTCCGTCGGGAAACCCTGGCCCAGCCGCCGAAAGCACCCGCAGCGCGAGCCGGGTCTTGCCGATGCCACCGGGCCCGGACAAGGTCAGTAGCCGCGTCCGGCCGAGCAGTTGGCACAGTTGGCCGAGCTCACGCTCGCGGCCGACGAAGCTATTCGGTTCCTCGGGCAGATGTGCCATTCCCAAGGGTAACCGGCAGGGGCGGCCCGGAGCACGGGCGGGGAGCGGCCCGGAAAAGAAGTTGGCGAGGCGGGCTGTTCCACCCCCGCCTGAGATGCCTATAAGCAGCAACATCAATGCGCACCACCGGCAACAGCCCGGACCTCACCGAGAGTTCAAGTTATGCCACCCGCCGCCGGCCTCGCATCGGGCGGATTATGTAGGCCGCTATGTAAATCTCGCTGTATACGGTCTACGTCCGATTTCGCTGGCCGCTCGGGACGATCGGGCCGCGCGGATCGCGGTCAGGTGGCGATCGCGTCCAGCTCGGCGATCGCGTCGGCCGGCAGGGCCAGGTCCGCGGCGGCGATGTTGTCGCGCAGGTGGGCCAGGGTCGAGGTGCCGGGGATGAGCACGATCGTGGGGGAGTGCTGCAGCAGCCAGGCCAGGGCGACCTGGTGGGCCGAAGCTCCCAGCCGTCCCGCCACGCGGCCGAGGTCCTCGGACTGCAGCGGGGTGAAGCCGCCCAGCGGGAAGTACGGTGCGTAGGCGATGTTCTCCCGTGCGCACCGGTCGACCAGAGCCTCGTCCTCCCGCTGCGCCAGGTTGTACAGGTTCTGCACGGTGACCACCGGCGCGATGCCCTGCGCCTCGATGACCTGTGCCTCGGTCGCGGCGCTCATCCCGAGGTGGCGGATCAGCCCCTCCTTCTGCAGCTCGGCCAGCGCACCGAACGGCTCGGCCACGGACTCCTGCCCGGTGCCCTGGGGGGACATCCGCAGGTTGACCACGTCCAGCGTGTCCAGCCCGAGGTGCCTCAGATTGTCCTCGACATGGCTCCGCAGGCCAGCCGGGTCGTGCTCGAAGTGCCAGGCGCCATCCGGGTCCCGGCGGGCGCCGACCTTGGTCACGATGTGCAGCCCGGCCGGGTAGGGATACAGCGCCTCCCTGATCAGCTCGTTGACCAGCACCGGGCCGTAGAAGTCGGCGGTGTCGATGTGGGTGACGCCCCGCTCGACCGCCTCGCGCAGCACCGCGATCGCCTGGTCGCGGTCGCGGGGTGCCCCGGTCGCGCGGGAGGCGGTCAGCTGCATGGCGCCGTACCCCATCCGGCTGATGGTCAGGTCGTCCGCCAGCGTGAGGTTCCCGCCGCCAACATACTCAGTCACTCTGCCGTCCTCTTCTCGTGCGCCCACTTACATCTCCAACGGTGGAGTTGGTATTTTAAGATTAACACATCGAACCGCAACCGCAACGTTTCGGTTGGAAATCTAGGACGGCAGCATGGCGTGGGACACCAAGGGGACGCGACGGCGCCTGCAGGAGGCGGCCACGGTCGAGTTCGCCGAGCGCGGGCCGGATGGGACGACCATGTCCCGGATCGCCGAACGAGCTGGGATCAACAAGGAGCGCCTGTACAAGTACTTCGGCGACAAGGAGGCGCTATTCGAGACGGTCCTCACCGCCGAGCTGGCCAAGCTGTCCGCCTCGGTGCTGCCGCCCGAGGGTGGTCTGGAGGAGATCGGCGAGTTCGCCGGGCGCACGTTCGACTACTACGCCGAGCATCCCGAGCTGGCCCGGCTGCTGCTGTGGGAGGCGCTGTCCGGCGGCCCGGTCGCCGATGAGGCCGGCCGGACCGCCCACTACCGGCACAAGGCGATGGCCTACGCCCAGGCCCAGTCGCAGGGTGTGCTCGGCGACGACATCGACGCGGACCACCTGGTCCTGCTCATCATCGGCCTAGCCGCCTGGTGGTTCTCTGTGCCGCAGCTGGCCCACATGCTGACCGGCGCCGACGAGGGTAACCCGGCCGAGCATGCCCGCCGCCGCGCCACCGTGGTCCGGGCCGCGCAGCGGCTGACCCGTTTGCACGGAACGGACCCGGATGGTGACTACACGAAGTAATCAATGCAGGCCAGAGCCTTGACAGTTTTGTAACTGTGTTCGATAATTGGCGGGATGGGGACCGCTCTTGCGGACATCAGGCGGAAAGCGGCCGACTGGCTAGAGGTATCGGAGCGATCTCGGGCAGCCGAGGCTCTGGCGGGTGCCACGAGCACCGCGGACGCCGGAACCGGGACGCTGCCGGTGCTGCCGGCCCTGCGCGAGCTGCTGCCGCGGGCCGGGCTGGCCCGCGGCTCGGTCGTGGCCGCGGCCGAGTTCGGGTTGCTCTGCCTGGCGCTCGCGGCCGGCGCGTCGGCCGACGGGGCGTGGTGCGCGATGGCCGGTGTCCCCGAGGCCGGGGTGCTGGCCGCCGCTGGCCTCGGCCTGGTCCCCGAGCGGACCCTGCTGGTCCCCGACCCCGGGACCGGCTGGCCGCAGGTGGTGGCGTCGCTGCTCGACGGGTGTGAGCTGGTCCTGCTGCGGCCGCCGCCCGGGCACGTTCCGGCTCAGATCAGGCAGCGCCTGGAGGCGACGCTGCGCCGCGGGCGGGGCGTGCTGGTCGTGGCCGGGGACTGGCCCGGCGCCCAGGTACGGCTCCGGGTGCTCCGGCAGCGCTGGACCGGGCTGGGGGATGGGCACGGCCGGCTGCGCGCGTGCTGCGCCGAGGTAATGGCCGACGGGCGGGGTGAGGCCTCGGTCGCCAGGACCCGGTGGCTCTGGCTGCCCGGCGAGGACGGCCGGGTCACCGCGGCCGAGCCGCTGGATCTGCCCGCCGGGCTGCCCGCCGGGCCGTACCGGCCCGCGGAGCTGTCCGCGGAGCGGCCCGGCCTGCGCGCGGTAAGCGCCGGATGAGCGCACCGCCGCCCCGGGTCATGGTGCTGTGCTGCCCGGACCTGCGTGGCCAGGACGCCACCGTGGTCACGGCGCGCCGGTTCGGCCGGGTGGTCGCGGCCGTGACCGGGTTCTGCCCCCGCGTCGAGGTGGTGGAGCCGGGCGTGTGCGCGTTCGCGGCCCGCGGCCCGGCCCGCTACTTCGGTGGCGAGACCGCGCTGGCCACCAGGATCATCGCCGCCCTGGCCGAGTTCGGGGCGCCGGCCCTGGCCAGCGTGGCCGAGGGCCTGTTCGCCGCGCTGGTCGCCGTCCGGCAGGCGGACCCGGTTCTGGTCATCCCCCCGGGCCAGACCACCGCCTTCCTGGCCGCCCAGCCGGTGAGCGCGCTGGACGCGCAGGATCCGGCCACCGAATCGGGTGCGGACCTGGCCGGGTTGCTCACCCGGCTCGGCCTGCGCACGCTCGGGGACCTGGCCGGGCTGCCCGCCTCCGACGTGGCCAGCCGGTTCGGCGCCGCGGGCGAGACCGCGCACCGGCTGGCCCGTGGCCTGGACGCCCGCCCGCTGGCGCCGCGGCCCCCGCCCGCGGACCTGTCCGTGACCCAGGAGTTCGACCCGCCGGAGACGCTGGCCGAGCCGGTGGTGTTCGCGGCCAAGACGCTGGCCGAGCGGCTGCACGCGGGCCTGGCCGGCCGCGGGCTGACCTGCGTCCGCGTGCAGGTCAAGGTCACCTGGGCGGACGGCAGCCACAGCAGCAGGCTGTGGCGGCACGACGGTCTGCTGACCGCGTCCGCGCTCGCCGACCGGGTCCGCTGGCAGCTCGACGGCGGCCCAGCCCAGGCTGCCCCCCAGAAAGACGGCCAGCACGACGGCCACTACCAGCCGGGCGGCATCATCGCGCTGCGGCTGGCCCCCGACCAGGTGGTCCACGCCACCGGCCAGCAGCTCGCCCTGTGGGGCGAGACCGTGATCAGCGACCGGGTGGCCCGGGCCGCCATGCGGGTCCAGGCCCTGCTGGGGCACGAGGCCGTGCTGCGTCCCGTCCTGTCCGGGGGCAGGAACGTCTCGGATCAGGTAACCGCCATCCCGTTCGGGGAGAAGAGCGAGCCCCGGCTGCCGCCGGACCGGCCCTGGCCAGGCCGGGTCACCGGCGCCGCGCCCGGCCTGGTCTTCTCCGCCGCCCGGCAGGCCGAGGTGACCGACGCGGCCGGGCGCCTGGTCACCGTCAGCGGCCGCTGCGAGCTCTCGGCCGAGCCCGCCCGGCTGGCCGTGGCCGGTGACCCGCCGCTCCGGGTCACCGGCTGGGCCGGCCCCTGGCCGCTGGCCGAGCGCTGGTGGGACGCGGCCACCGCGCGCCGCCGGGCCCGGTTCCAGCTGGCCACCGAGGACGGGCGGGCCTGGCTGGCCGTGGTGCAGGACGGCCGCTGGCTGGTCGAGGCGGGCTACTGGTGACCCGTGGGCTGGGATAACCCGGCGGTCCCCTGGCGTGAGCTCCGCCGCCGGATGGCCTGGGGGAGCGAGGAACCGTCCGGGCCACATGAGCCGAACGAGCTACGCCGATCCCACCCGCGGCCGGTCCCCGCCAGCATTCCCTGGGCCGAGCTGCACTGCCACTCCTCGTTCAGCTTCCTCGACGGCGCCGCCACCCCCGGGGAGCTGGTCGCCGAGGCGGGCCGGCTCGGGATCGAGACGCTCGCCCTCACCGACCACGACGGGATGTACGGGGTGCCGCAGTTCGCGCAGGCCGCGGCGCAGCTGGCAGCCGAGCAGGGGATCAGGCTCGGCACGGTGTTCGGCGCCGAGCTGAGCCTGGGCCTGCCCAAGGGGCAGAATGGCGTGCCCGACCCGGAGGGACATCACCTGCTCGTGCTGGCCAGGGACGCCGAAGGCTACCGGCGGCTGTGCGCCACCATCACCGCGGCCCAGCTGGCCGGCCAGGAGAAGGGGCGCCCGGTCTACGACACCGCCGCGCTGGCGGACGCGCATGGCGGCCACTGGGTGGTGCTGACCGGGTGCCGCAAGGGCCAGGTGCCGGCCGCGCTGGCCGCGGCCGGGCCGGACGCCGCCTGGCGGGAGCTGACCGCGCTGACGCAGCTGTTCGGCCACGAGAACGTGATGGTGGAGCTGACCTGCGCCCACGACCCCGGCGACGACGAGCGCAACGACGTCCTGGCCCGGCTGGCGGCCATGGCCGACGTGGGCCTGGTCGCGGCGGGCAACGTGCACTTCGCCGCCCCGGCCCAGGCCCGGCTGGCCCAGTCGCTGGCCGCGATCAGGGCCCGGCGCTCGCTGGACGACGTGGACGGCTGGCTGCCCGCCGCGGGCACCGCCTACCTGCGCTCCGGCGCCGAGATGGCCGCACGGCTGCGCCGCTACCCGGGCGTGCTCGAGGCGACCGTGGCGCTGGGCCGCCAGTGCGCGTTCGACTTCCGCGTGATCGCGCCGAGGCTGCCCGACTATCCCGTCCCGGCCGGGCACACCGAGGCCAGCTGGCTGCGCGAGCTGGTCGCGCGGAAGGCCCCGGCCCGGTACGGGTCGCCGGAGGCGGAGAAGATCCCCGGCGCCTACGCCCAGATCGCCCGGGAGCTCGACGTGATCGAGCAGCTGGGTTTCGGAGGCTACTTCCTGATCGTGCACGAGATCGTGGCCTTCTGCGAGGACGAGAACATCCTGTGCCAGGGCCGGGGGTCGGCGGCGAACTCGGCGGTCTGCTTCGCGATCGGCATCACCAGCGTCGACCCGGTCCAGCATCACCTGCTGTTCGAGCGGTTCCTGTCGCAGGGCCGGGACGGCCCGCCCGACATCGACCTGGACATCGAGCACCGGCGCCGCGAGGAGGTCATCCAGCACGTCTACGACACCTACGGCCGCCAGCGGGCGGCGCAGGTCGCCAACGTGATCTCCTACCGGCCGCGGATGGCGCTGCGGGACGCCGGCCGCGCGCTCGGCTACACCCAGCAGCAGTCGGACGCCTGGGTGGCCCAGATCGGCCCAGAGCCACGAAGCCCGGCCGCGGACAGCGAGCCGCTACCGCGCGCCGAGGTGCCGGGCGCCGTGGCCGACCTGGCCACCCAGATGCAGCGGCTGCCCCGCCACCTGGGCATCCACTCCGGCGGCATGGTCATCTGCGACCGCCCGGTGGGGGAGGTGTGCCCGGTGGAGTGGGCCCGGATGCCGGGCCGCACCGTGCTGCAGTGGGACAAGGACGACTGCGCCTACGCGGGCCTGGTCAAGTTCGACCTGCTCGGGCTCGGCATGCTGGCCGCCCTGCACGACTGCTTCGACCTGGTGACCAAGCACCACGGCGAGCACTGGACCATGTCCTGCATCCCGCAAGAGGACCCGGCCGTCTACGAGATGCTGACCGAGGCGGACACGGTCGGGGTGTTCCAGGTCGAGTCCCGTGCCCAGATGGCCACCTTGCCGCGGCTGCGGCCGCGGCAATTCTACGACCTGGTCATCGAGGTCGCGCTGATCCGGCCGGGCCCGATCCAGGGCGGTTCGGTGCACCCGTTCCTGCGCCGTCACGACGGGCTCGAGGACGCGGCCATGCCGCACCCCTCGATGCGCCCGGCGCTCGGCAAGACCCTGGGCGTGCCGCTGTTCCAGGAGCAGATGATGCAGCTGGCCATCGACTGCGCCGGGTTCACGCCGACCGAGGCGGACCGGCTGCGCCAGGCCATGAGCGCCAAGCGGGCCCCGGAGCGGATAGAAGAACTGCGCGAAAGGCTGCTCGACGGGATGGCCGAACGGGGCATCGGTCCCGCCATCGCTCAGGACATCTACGCCAAGATCCTGGCCTTTTCCAGCTACGGCTTCCCCGAGTCGCACGCGATCAGCTTCGCCTACCTGGTCTACGCCAGCGCCTGGCTCAAGCGCTACTACCCGGCCGCGTTCACCACCGCGCTGCTGCGCAACCAGCCGATGGGTTTCTACGCCCCGCACACCCTGATCAACGACGCGCGCCGGCACGGGGTGCGGGTCCGCGGGGTGGACGTGAACGCCAGCGACGCGCTGGCCACCCTCGAGGGCGCCGCCAGTGAAGACAACACGGGCCCCGCCATCCGGCTCGGCCTGTCCGCCGTCCGCAACCTGGGCACCGAAGCGGCCGAGCGGGTGGCGGCCGGACGCCCCTACCGTGACCTGGAAGACTTCGCCCGCCGTACCGCCCTGCCGGCCGCCGCGCTGGAGGCGCTGGCCACCGCGGGCGCGTTCGGCTGCTTCGGCCTGTCCCGCCGCGCCGCGCTGTGGGCGGCCGGGGCCGCCGCCTCGCTGCGCCCGGGGCAGCTGCCCGGCACCACCACCGGGCTGACCGCGCCGCCGCTGCCGGACATGACCCCCGCCGAGCAGACCCAGGCCGACGCGTGGGCCACCAGCACCTACGGCACCCACCCGGTGGAGCACATCCGGGCCGCGCTGGACGAGCGCGGGGTGCTGACCGCGGCCGCGGTCCGGTCCGAGGCGACGGCCGACGGGACGTACGGGGCGGTGGCCGGGCTGGTCACCCACCGGCAGGCGCCGCCCACCGCCCGCGGGGTGGTGTTCCTCGGCCTGGAGGACGAGACCGGCATGGTGAACGTCATCTGCCCGCCTCAGGTGTGGGAGCGCCATCGCCGGGCGGCCGCGACCGCGGCCGCGCTGCTCATCGAGGGCCGGATCGAGCGGACCGGCGGATCGGTCAACCTGGTCGCCGACGCTCTGCGCCCGCTGCGCGTGAGCGCCGGCCTGCGCAGCCGGGACTTCCGCTGATCTTCGGTGATTTTCCCGCCGTCGGCCATCCCGGCGGCATTTGGGCCGCACAAAACCCCCGACAGCCGCCCAGAACGCGCTGGAAATATGTTCGGCGACTCACTCCAAGATGACCAGCGACCTGCAGAAGGTGATGTAGAGTAACCGCTCGAACACGGAAAGTAATCGAACCTTCCGGGTATCTGATCAGCACATTACTTGGGGGAAGACAAACATGTCCGCAAAGAACCGCGCTTTCGCGCTGGCCGTCGGCACCGCGGCGCTCGTCGCCCTGTCCGCGCCGATCGCCAGTGCCGCCACCTTCCATGGTCCGAACCAGGGCCCCGGCAGCTGGAGCAGCAACAACTCCGTCCCGAACGGCTTCAACAACGACAGCATCCTGAACGTCAGCGGCAACCAGGTGAGCTCGCAGGCCTGCACCACCGGTGCGCAGGCCAACGCGAACACCATCGCCCAGACGATCACCGCTGTAACCGGCACCATCTCCTCGCCCAGCGCGAGCGCGGGGGCCGACACCGCGTCGCAGACCGCGGGGTGCGCGCAGGGCTCCACCCCGGCCGCCTCAGGCGACAACAGCCCGAGCTGGTCCGGGCATGACAACAACAACTCCGGTGGCTTCAACAACGACAGCATCCTGAAGGTCGCCGGCAACAAGGTGCCGACGCAGGTCTGCACCTTCGCCGCCCAGGGCGCCACCAACACGGTCGCGCAGACCGTGGCGGCGGCCCTTGGCGCCGGCATCGTCTCGCCCGCCCTCACTACCGGTGCATTCGCACCGGTGCAGAACGCGCTCTGCAGCCAGAGCTAAGCAGCACTACCGCTGAGGGCCCGGTTACCGCAAGTGCGGTAACCGGGCCTTCTGCCTCAGGGCCGCAGCACCGCCTTGACCACGCCGTCTGCCCGCCGGTCGAACCGGTCGTACAGGTCCGGCGCGTCGGCCAGCGTCCCGTGGTGGGTGACGATCTGGCTGGGCCGGGCCCGCCCCGCCACCACCATGTCGCGCAGCCGGGTGGTGTACCGGCGGTCATGCGTGCGCCCGAACCCGATCGTGATGCCCTTGGAGAAGAACGAAGCCCAGGGCACGTGCAGCGAGCCGTCCTCGCTGCCCGAGGGCGCGGGGTCCACGTCCTTTTCCGCGTACACCCCGGCGATGGCCACGTGCCCGGTCGGGTTGACCAGCCGGGCCAGGTCCGACACCACCTGCGTGGGGTTCTCCCGGGACGGGTCGGAGCGGTCCCGGGCCTGGAAACCGACCGCGTCGATGCCCCGCTGCACCCCGTCCATCTGCTCCTCGCCGATCGGCAATCCGCGCTGGTGCCGCAGCTCGCGGATCTGCTCCACCGGGTCCCCGTCGGCGAACGAGACCGGCATCGCCCCGAGCGCGCCCGCGAGCTGCAGCCGTTCCGGTACGTGATCCACCACGTACACCTCGGCCGCGCCGCGCAGCAGCGCGCTGTACGCGGCCAGCAGCCCGACCGTCCCGGCGCCGAACACCGCCACCGTCGTGCCCGGCTCCATCCGGGCCAGCTCGGTGGCGTGCCAGCCGGTGACGAACGCATCCGCGAGCAGCACGAAGTCGTCCTCGTGCTCGTCGCCCGGCTCGCCGGGCACCCGTACGCAGTTCGCGTCGGCGAACGGCACCCGGAGCAGCTCGGCCTGAGCCCCGCGGTAAGTGCCCAGGCCGGCGTAGCCGTACGCGGCCCCGAACCCGCCGGGACGCACCCGCAGGCAGGCGGCGGTGTCACCCCGGACGCAGTTGAAGCACATCCCGCAGAACAGGTGGGTCGGGATCACCACCCGGTCGCCCGGCTTGACCAGGGTGACCGCGTTCCCGGCCTGCTCGACCACGCCGAGCGGCTCGTGCCCGATCACCATCCCGGGCTCGGCTCCGGTCCGCCCGTCATACATGTGCAGGTCGGTCCCGCAGATGGCGCTGGAGGTGACCCGGACGACCACGTCAGCCGGATCCTCGAGCACGGCGTCCTCGACGTCGCGCACGCCCACCTGCCGGGTGCCGGTGTAGACGACAGCTTTCATGCCGCCTGTCCCTGCCCCCGCTCGCGCCACTCATGCCGGCCCCGCCAGGCCGGCATCAGTGCGTCAGCGCACGCCCTGCGGCCGGAACTGCACGCTGATCCGCGGCCCGGTGACCTGCAGCGACTTCGGCACGGCGTGCTCCCAGGTGCGCTGGCAGCTGCCGCCCATCACCAGCAGGTCGCCGTGCCCCAGCTCGAACCGCAGCCCAGCGCCTCTCCTCGCAGGCCCGCCCCCACGCCCTGCTGGCCCACGCTGGCGCAGCGCCAGCGGCCGCGGCGTGCCCAGCGACAAGATCGCGACCATGGTGTCCTCGCGGCTGCCGCGCCCGATGGTGTCACCGTGCCATGCCACGCTGTCCCGGCCGTCCCGGTACAGGCACAGCCCGGCGGTGCGGAACGGCTCGCCGAGCTCGGGCCCGTAATGCTCGTTCAGCGCGTCCCTGGCCGCGGTCAGCACCGGGTCGGGCAGCGCCACGTCCTCGCCGTAGAAGCACAGCAGCCGGGGGACCGCCACCATCCGGTCGTACATCTGCCGCTTCTCGGCCCGCCACGGCACCCCGTCCAGCAGCCGCCCGAACACCTCGCCAGACCCCGTCAGCCACCCGGGCCGCAGATCCACCCAGGCGCCACGGGTTAGCTCCGTGCGGCGCACCGACCCGCCGAGCGGCCCCAGGACGGGCTCGTCGCTCAGGTCGAGCAGCGACTCCTGCATCGACACGCTCATACCAAAACTATATTCGAAGACTAGGTGTATTGCGCAAGTACCCCGGCCGCCACCTGCGCGAGATCGGCCCGCACCTCGGGTGGGGACACCACCTCGACGTCGGCGCCGAAGCTCAGCAGCGCCCGCGCCGCGGGCACGGCCGCGAACCGCAGCGGCACGACCGCCCACTGGGGATCGGCGTCATCGCAGGCCGTTCCGGCCAGATGGGCCGCGCAGATCCGGCCGAACATGTCCAGCACCGAGCGCCGCA
>Ga0213875_10002534_pt1 | contig 10899 bp, 14 predicted proteins | sample BarmaccomBMRX_R8_FD_160105 | JGI IMG/M metagenome (GOLD analysis project Ga0213875, IMG submission 160105) | Root-associated microbial communities from Barbacenia macrantha in rupestrian grasslands, the National Park of Serra do Cipo, Brazil - RX_R8 | ecosystem: Host-associated > Plants > Roots... | reverse complement strand
CGCAGTGGCCAAGCTGCCGGCAGTCCTGCAGACCCCGGACGGCCGCAGCGAGACCGCCAAGGCTGCCGCCAGCCACGCCGTGCTGCTCCCTGTCCGCTACCCCCGAGCCGCGATGCGCGGCGCGGTGGTCTCCGCCCGCGCCTGGTGGGCCTGGCTGCGGGTGGAGGACCTATACGCCGCAGCCAAGGTGGGTGACCAGCTCGCCGCCCGGTATGGCGAGATCCACTCCCACCGGGTCCGGCGCCGCTGGTGGACGCTAGGGACCGCCGCCGGTGCCATCGCGGTGCTGGGCGTGGCCGAACTGGTCGAGGGTCCGCTGGTGTGGTGGCTGGCCGGCGGAACGGTCTCGGCCGCGCTGGCCGTGGCCGGTCGACGCTCGGCTGGCGCGGGCCGCAAGGCCGTGCTCGGCGCCCGGTCCTGGACGGTCACCATGTCCGGAGACAGCCTGGTGGACGCCTTCCGGGCGGCCAAGCTGATCGGCAAGGACGAGGGCCTGATCTTCGTGCAGCAGGCCAAGCGGGACGGCGCCGGCTGGCATCTCGTCGTCGACCTGCCCGCGTCGCGCCGGGCCTCCACCGTGGTGGCCTCCCGCGAGGCTCTCGCGTCGGCGTTGGCGGTGGATGAGGTCCGGTTGATCGCCGAGCGGGTCCGCGGCGATGCCGGGCACGCCGGGCGGTTGTCGCTGTGGATCGGTGACGGTGACCCGTATGCGGCCGCGCCGCTGCCCTGGCCGCTGGCCAGCGCGGACTCGTTCGACTTCTGGAAGCCGGTCCCGTTCGGGATCACCGCCCGTGGCCAGGTCGTGCCGCTGCCCATGGTGTGGACGTCGCTGCTGGTGGGCGCTATTCCACGCATGGGCAAGACCTTCTGCGCCCGGATCCCGGCCACCGGCGCCGCGCTGGACCCGTACACGTTGTTGATCGTGTTCGACGGCAAGGGCGGCAAGGACTGGCGCCCGTTCGAGCAGGTGGCCTACCGCTATGGCCGCGGAGATGACGACGAGACCTGTACCCGGCTGCTGGCCACACTCCGGTGGGCCGCCGCCGACGTCGCTCGCCGGTTCGACCGGCTTGCCGAGATGGACGACGAGCTGTGCCCGGAGTCCAAGGTCACCCCGGAGATCACCCGGAATCCGGCGCTGAACATGCCCCTGGTGCTGATCAACGTCGATGAGGTTCAGGTCTACCTCGAGGACGAAACCCCGGTTCAGGTCGGTGTCGACGCCAAAGGGAAACCGCGGTTCAAGCCCCGCGGTCGGATCGTGTGCGACCTGCTGACCTACATCGCCAAGAAGGGCCCTGCTGCCGGGTACATGCTCAACCTGGCCACCCAGAAGCCCGACGGCCAGGTCATCCCCGACAAGCTCCGCGGCCAGCTGGGCACCCGGTTCGCGCTGCGGGTCATGACCTGGCAGGCCTCCGAGACGATCCTGGGTGCCGGCACCTACAAGGCCGGGTTCGATGCCTCAAAGCTGCTCAAGGCCCACAAGGGCGTGGGGTTGCTGCTGGGTGCGGACGGGGAGACCGAGTTGGATGCCGGCGAGGCGATCACCGCTCGCACCTACAAGCTGGACATCGTCGAGATTCGCGCCTGCTGCGAACGCGGCCGGGCCTTGCGCGAGGCTGCGGGAACCCTGATCGGCGACGCCGCCGGGGATCGGCTGATCGACGAGGTCGACCCGGTTGTGGCCGCGAGGATCGACGCCGAGGCCGAACGCCACGACACCCCACCGGCCCCGGCGGCTGCCGACATCGAGGACGCCGAGGACGCCGAGGTCGTCAACGACCTCCCGCCGGTGTTGGCCGCGCTGGTCGAGGTACTCGACGGGCACGAGACCGGACTGGTGGCCACGGCCGAGCTCGCGACTCGGATCGGCTGGGAGCCCAAGCCGTTCGGTGAAGCACTGCGGGCGGCCGGGGTACCGGCACCGGCGGTGCCCCGCCAGCGCATCAACGGCTCACTCCACCCTGTCAGCGTCACCGACCTGGACACCGTGCGGGCGGTGGTGATCGCCCATGTCGACCGCTGAGGGGTCCGCACACCGGTCGACACGCCTGCGTCGGCGGCCCGAGGGTCCGCACAGAGGTCCTCACAACCGGCTGAGCTGGCGTTTCCCGGGGTTGTGCGGGCTGTGCCCGCCGTGTCGACCCCCACCCGGATGGCCCGCACAGGCCGGCACAAGACCTGGTTTGAGCACCCTTCCGCGACTGCGGAGAAAGCCCACACACCAAAAGGGAACCGCCATGACCGACACGTGCGAGAAGTGCGGAGCGCCCAACCCGTTCGGCACCGGATGCCAAGCAGGCAAGCGATAGGCGAGCCCACCAATCCACTCCCACCGGCTGGCCACCTCCGGCCGCCACGACGAAAGGGGAACATCATGATCGGACGGTACTGCGCCGCTGTAACCATGATCGCCGCTGTGGGCGCCGCGCCGGCCGCCTGCGACCAGCACACGGCCCCCACGAAGCCAGTGACCGCAGTCCAATCCAGCGGTGGAGACGTTCCCTACTCGGCTGAGTGCGACGGCGCTTCTGCCATCAACGTCCACCCGGCCACCCCCACCGCCCAGACCGCGGCGGACAGGGCCTGCTCCCAGGCCGACGAAGAGATCAGGAACGCGCCGTGGCCCAGCGGCGTGCACCCGCTCGGCTGAACCGGCCGTGGTGGCGCTGACTGGCCGGTCGTGGTGCGTCCCGGCCCCGGTGCCGGGGCGTGCCACGGGCGACCATCCCGACACCAACCACGAAGGAGCGAGCGACATGGGTAAGAAGGGCAACCAGGTATTCCGCGAGGCCAAGGCAGACCTGGCGGCGCTGGGCAAGCAGATGCGCCAGCGGGGCCAGCGTGAGGAGACACCCGAGTGGGTCGCGGCCAACGACCGTGTGATCGAGGCGGCGCAGCACTTTTCCCGCTGGCGCCGCGGCTGAGCCGCGCTGTGCACGACAGCCCCCGACAAGACGGTCGGGGGCTGTTTGCTATCAGCCGCTCCCCGCCGCATGCAGCGTGCACACCGCGGCCACCGGCGGCTCGCAGTCGAGCCGTTCGGGATAGGTACAACAGGGACGCCGCAGAAGGCGAACCAGATTCGCACACCCCGGATCACCATCGGCGCCACATCGGGGTCGGCCACGTGCAGCAACGGGCGGAAGATTCCACCCCAGCACCAGGGGTCTACGGGATCCACAGGTCAGGGCCGGAGCCGAGGGACAGATGCGGCGCAGAACGATCGGCCGGAGCTGGCAGAGCTAGCAGCGCTGCCACCACGTCACACAGGGTGCCGCTGGTCTCCCACAGGATCCGCTCATCCCGGCTGATACGAAGCGCTACCGCGTCATATGGCGACCGCACCCGAATCGCGTCGACAGGGCCACTCGGCCAGCCATGGAACCCCGCGAGCTCGGCGATCCGGCCGTCCGTGTCAGGAATCGGCACGAACTGCATACCGGCGTCACGGAGCCGAACCAACTCGGCCAGCTCGGGATAGCGGCGAATCGCCGCGGCGTCGGTGTCAGCGCTCACTGCACATCACCCGCTGGGAACCGGTCGACGCGGCACCGGGGAGCGCCGCACCGACCGGGGCTGAGGCTGCCGCACGGGCAGCAGGGGCAGGGTTCGGAAGCCCTGGACCCACGCCGACGATGCCCGTATCAGGGCTGATCGTCGGCGTGGGCAGGTCCCCGGCAGCGACTGGTGGCACCCCGCCGCCGCCGGGGAGTTCGTGTCCGGCCCTCCGCTGCACCGGAACTATCCGGGGCAGGATGCCGTGGCCGAGAAGTCTGTCCCACAGGGTGCGACGGCGCTGCGGATCGGTCTTCCGTCGCCCGACAGGCCGGGTGGATTCACGCGCTTGGAGGAACGCCACACACCGCGGGCAGCACGGGCCCGGCGGGTCACTCATGAGCGCGCCGAGTACAAGGGTCCCGCACACCGCAGTGAACCGGCCGGTACGTGCCTCGGGCATCATCCCGGCCGCCATCTGCTCATCCGTCACAGCGTGGTCATGGCCGTCTGCCGTTGACGTCTGCCACGTTGTGAAGATCCGTTCCCCGGCCATGCGGAGACAATCGACCCCAGACGGGTGGCGTCGAGATGTCACAACCGGGCCATTTTGGGCCGTTCGGGGGCCATTGTCCGTCAGCACTGGTGGTCACGGCCCACTACGACCGTACGGTGAGGTGCGGGAACCGGAGGTCAGCCGATGGCCGAGCTATCACTACCAAGAACACGGCTTGAACAGCGCATACAGGCAGCCAACCTGAACGTTCACGAGTTCACAGTGCGATTCGGTGAAGCCGCGGAGAGCACTGGTGAGAAGGTCGCTGTCTCCGAGCGGCAGGCGAAACGGTGGTTTGCTGGGGCCGCCGCGCTGCCCAGAGCCGGCGCCCGGCGGGTGCTCGAAAGCTGGCTTTGCGAGTCCGTCGGCGTGCTCTTCGGTCCTCCGTCTACCGACGTTGAGCCGGGCCCGACGATGACAGGCGAGGAGATGATCATGACTGCTGGTCGAGAGTCGGTTGAGCACGCGATCGGGTCCGCGTCTGCTATCGATCCGTCCGCGCTGGAGCAGCTCCACGCGGAGGCTCAGCGCGCCGCACGCGCCTACTACTTCGCTCCGCCGCTGGCCATGCTGGCTGACCTCGTCCGTCTGCGTAATACGGTCTACGAGCAGCTTGACCGCACAGCGAAGCCACGCCAGAAGGCTGAGCTGTACCTGATTGCGGGCCAGGTCTGCGGGCTGCTGTCCTCGGTCTCCTGGGACCTCGGATATCCGGACGTTGCCGATGAGCAGGCGCGCGCCGCCCACACCTACGGCTCAGTTATCGACCATCCCTCGTTGCAGGCGTGGGCTCGCGCGCTCCAGGTGACGGTGACCTTCTGGTCAGGGCGTCCACGCCGGGCCACCTCGATTGCGTCGACCGCGCTGGACACCGCACCAGCTGGCACCGCCCGTGCCCGCCTGCATTCCGTCAACGCGCGGGCCCTTGCCCTCGTGGGCGCCCATCAAGAGGTCGCCGCCGAGCTGGCCGCCGCAGCGGAGGAGCTCGACCGCGCCGGCGACGACCCGTTCCTGGATGAGATCGGCGGCGAATTGGGCTTCGACCGATCGCGGCGAGCCCTGTGCGCCGGCGCCTCGTTTGTGGCGCTCGGCAACGGAGAACAGGCCGAGATCGAGTCCACCGCCGCACTGGCACTGTTCGGCCAGATGCCTGAGCGGGTCCGCTGGGAGGCGGGCGAACTGGGCGCACGTGTTGATCTCAGCGCGGCACGCGTGCTGCGAGGCGACCTAGCCGGCGCCGAGAACGCTCTACAACCGGTGCTTGACCTCGCCCCAGAGCGTCGCACCGAGGCACTGTCACGGCGACTGGTCAACCTCGGCCGGGTGCTCGGCACGAGGCAGTTCCGCGGCGCGGTGGAAGCCAACCGTATGGGCGAGGCGATCGAGGAATTCACGGCCCTGTGCCCGTCCCGGTCGGTGTCACACCCAGCGCTGCCTACCAGCGAGTAGTACTGCCGGTTACTGCGCGCCGCACCGGTCAGCCTCACGGGCCCGCCAGGCTTGCAGGATTGCGACTTCCTTGACCGGGCTGATGCCCAGCTCACCGGCTCGCTCGTGCTCCACCATGGTTCCGGACGTCAGCCACTCCCACGTGTCGCGCGCCGTGTCGACCAATGGTCTGGTGACCAGCCCGGCGGCGCGTGCACGGGAGGTGTCCACAGCCCATGCGCCGGCGTATGTGCGCCACAGCGGAATCTCGGTCCACTGTCTGACGCCTTGGTCGATCAGCCAGGGCTCATCAGTGATCCACGTGATGGTGGCGTCCGAGCCGGTGACACGGCGGCAGGCCGTGAGGAAGTCACCCATGGTCTCGTCACCAGGAGCCGCCACGTTGAATATGCCGGCCTGTCCGGCGGCGCACCGCACCGCGAACGCTGCGACGTCGCGGACGTCTACCGGCTGAATGGATCGGTCCGGGCTACCGGCTGCGAGGACTTCTCCGGCCCGTTCCATTCGCCGCAGCCACCACGGCAGCCGGCCCACGTACTCGTGTGGGCCGAGGATGACACCGGGCCGCAGGATCGTGGCGCGGTCCGGGCCGAACGTCTCGGTGATGGCCCGTTCGCAGCCGGCTTTGCCGAATCCGTAGGTGGAGGGCCCGGGGTCACCGTCGTATCCAGGGTTCGGGCCGGCGTCCGCCGCGCACTCCAGGACGGCGGAGTCCTCGGTCAGCGGCTCGACCGGCCAGCCCTCGTAGACGCTGACGGTGGAGACCATCACATATCGGTTGGTGGCCGGTTCCAGGGCGCGGGCCACGGCCAGCGTCTCGCGTGGGGTGTACGCCAGGTTGTCCACCACGGCGTCGAACGGGCCCGCCTTCGCCAGCCGACCCACAGCGGCCGGGTCTGCGTAGTCACCTCGAATGGTTGTCACGTTCGCGGGGTCGTCGCCGGACTCGTGGCGCCCGCGTCGGAACGTGGTCACCTCCCACCCTGCGGACAGCGCGGCGTCGACGACAGCACGGCCAAGGAACCAACTCGACCCAAGGACCAACAGACGAGGCATGGCCATATCTTGCCGATGGCTGGCATCGGTGGTGTACCGGCGCGTGGGTAGCTCTCAAACGATCGTCTGTGAGACGCACGCGACTGACCCGTGGACGTCTCGGTCAGAGGTGTTGCACAACTCATGTCCGAAAACTACGTCTCGCTATCGACTTGCTACACCCTTTATGAAACACTTTGACCATGAGCCTGATCGGATACGCGAGAGTCTCCACCCGCGACCAACACCCCGAAGCGCAAACCGACGCCCTGACCGAGGCCGGGTGCGAACGGATCTTCACCGATAAGGCATCCGGCAAGCTCGCACGTCGCCCCGAGTTGGACAAGACGCTCGAATACCTCCGGGACGGTGACACGCTGGTCGTCACGAAGCTCGACCGGCTCGGTCGGTCGGTGCGCAACCTCGTCGAGTTGTCCGCCGAGCTGGACCGGCGCGGCGTCGGCCTACGCGTATTGCACCAGGGCATCGATACCAGCACACCCGGCGGCCGGCTGTTTTTCCACATCATCGCCGGGATCGCCGAGTTCGAGCGAGATTTGATCAGTGAGCGCACCCTTGATGGACTCGACGCTGCCCGCGCCCGTGGCCGCAAGGGTGGCCGACGTCCCAAGCTGACCGAGACGAAGCTGACCACGGCGCGGGAGATGTACGACAGCAAGCGCTACACCGTCCAGCAGATCGCCGACACCGTTGGCTGCTCCCGCGCGACCCTGTACCGCGCACTCGACGTCACCAAGGCCAGCTAGACCTCAGTGGCGGTAGGGCCGGGGAAGCTGTCGCGCTCCCCGGCCACCACCTCCAAGGCGAGAATGGCGCCCTCGACCCGGTGCCGGAACGCAGCCGAGCATCCGAGGTTGCCGGCGTTGATCTCCTCAAGCAGCGTCCGCAGATGGCCGGTCGTGGCAGCGAGTTCGCGCACCTCGGTGCCGCTCGCGTCGTCGGTCATCGCCGGTCCCCTTCGATCAGCGCCACGTCCCGCCCCAACTGCCGCAAGTATCGATCGGCGGCCTCGGGCGGGAACGTCGCCGCCAACAGCGCGGAGTGCATCAGGACCAGCACCGCCATCACGTCCTTATCCGCAGCGTTTCCCGTGAGGTCGGTCTGCGCGATGTCGACCTCACCCAGCCGCGCCGTGACCAGGGCCACCGCGGCCGACACGCCTTGAGTTGTCACGACCATCACGCCCTCCTCCACCGATCAGGCGGGGTCACCGAGCGGACCGATGCCCCGCCAGAACGGTGACCGTGCGGCGTCCTGCTCGGCGAAGCGGGTATTCCACACCTGCGCCGCGTGCGCGTCGAGCTGGCCACGGCTCATGGCCGCCAACTCTTCGGCGGTCACCACCGGCCCGACCACCGCGTCGGAGTGTGCGGGTGCCGTCTCCGTGAACTGTGCGGCACGGCGGGCCGCCACCTCGGCGAGCAGCCGCTCGAACGCGGCCGGAGCCATAGCCGGCGGGAACACAGGTGCGAGATACGAGTCAGTCATGGGAGTGCCCTTCTGGTGGGTGTGGCCGCGTCGACGCAGGACGGTCTGTGCGGCGAAAGGGGGACCGCTCGCGACCTTCGGGGCCACTGCTGGCTTGCCGTTTGACGCCGACACGACCAGGTCACGGCCGGTACCGCCAGATCGCCGACAACAGGGGATCGTTGTGGATCTTCGCGGATGCCGCGTTGGGGCGCCCGACGTGCGCCGGTTCCCGCTCCCCGAGCTGCACGAGCGCCTGGTGCGCGTCGAAGCGGGCATCCCCGGCGAGCCGCTCGGCGTCAAGGGCCGCCTCGATCGACTGGCGGACCGCGTCGAGCCCAGCCCGCACCGCGGCCATATGCCGTTGTGTCTGGTCGAGGGCGTCGTGTTCGGCCAGCACGGCGGCCTCATACTGGGCGCGCGCCTGGTCCCGCTGCCGTTGCAGGTTGAGTTGCTGCTGGTCGGCGGCGCGCTGCTCGGCGATCGCGGCCAGCGCCCCCCGCAGCGCCTCAGTGGTGGCGTGGGCGATGGCCAGCTCTTGGCGGGACGCGTCCAGCTGAGGCTGAAGCTCACCGACCGCGGTGTAGTCCGAGCGGGCCACCGCGTCGTCCTTCGCCGCGGCGAGCCGGTTGACCTCCTCAGCCAGCGGCCGTTCGCCTTGTTCAGCCTCGGCCAGCCGCTCAGACAGGCTGCTCGTCGTGTCCACCATCGTCGCTGTTCCTCCTCGCCTCACGGGAGACCACGGCCCGGCGGTCAAGCAGCCACCGGCCGGCGACTCGGCGAGCCGGAACCGCACCGGACGCCGCGATCTGCCGCCACCGCTCCTGGCTGAGCCCCGACAAGCCGGCGGCGTCGCTGGTGGTGATCTCCTGGGACCACGATGCCGGGGTTTGGGCGGGCACAACCACGACCGGGGTTGGGTGTCCCCACGCCGCAGCCCGGTGACGGGCGGCCTCGTGCTCGGTGGCCGCCCGCCGGGCCGCGGCTCGCACGGCGAGTATCACCGCAGTGACGCGGGGCTGGCGGCATCCGACCGGCACCGGCCGAGCCAGCATCCCGATCAGACTGTCCAGTGCAGCGGCCAACTCGGCGGCTAGTTCGGCGGGCACCACCAAGCCGTGGCCGCCAGGCAACACCATCGGCGCCGGGCGGGTCACCGGTCCAAGGCCCGTTCTATCCGAGCGGATCTGCTCGCCCCCCACGGTGGTCCATGGTGCATGGGGTCCCTGGGGCCGGTGCACGGTGCATGGGGTCGAGTTGCACCACGAGCGCCGGGCGACCCGCTGCGCCTGCCGTTCGGTCCGCTGTGGCTGCCACCGTTCGAGCGACACCGCCACGGCACGCAAGAAGCCCGTCTCTGCCAGACGTTGCCACGGTGGGTATTCACCAGTCCTCACCGAGCTCTTTCGTCAACCGCTGGATCTCGGCGTCGATAGCTTCCATGGACAGCTCAGTGCCGGACTCGACGAGTCTCGTGGTGGCCATCTCGCGGGACAACGTGTCGATCTCCGAGTCGATCCGGTCCAAGGTGAGCGTTTCCGTCCGGGTCGGCGCATCCAAACCGAGCAACTTCGCCTTCCGTTCCGCCCACGCCCGGATTGCCTCCCACACCCGGATGTGGTCACGGGTGGAGGTGGCGGGGTCGCCGGCGATCACCATCAGCTCGCGGACCGCGGTGTCGATCAACTCCAGTTCCTCGCAGCGGTGCTCGTCGACGTTCGCTCGGGGGACGGCCGCTAGTGCTTCGGAGTAAATCCGGCCGGCGCGTTGGCTGGTGACGCCGAGCCGCTGTCCGATCTCGGCGAACGACAGTCGTGCTGTTCGGAGTGCGACGACCTCAGCGCGGCGTTGGGCCTGCGCTGGGGTGAGGCGACGACGTGACGTCACGAGAAGGGCCTCCTGGTGAAACGTTTCGATCGGGCTCGCCGGCCAGCAGCTGAGACAAATGCCGTTCGAGGCGTGTGACCTCTGCGGCCCACCAGTCCCGCGTCGCCACCTTGCCGGGGTGGCGCTGTCCGTTCAGGTCACAGTCGTGTCGCCACTCGGTCAGGGTGGCCTCCGCGCGCTCGAGCGCGGCATTGGTGCGTTTGATGGCGTATTCGCGGGCTCGCCGGCATGCCTGCGAGCAGTACTCCGCCGGGCGTCCGGTCGCGGAGCGCCCCGGTAGAGGACTCGAGCACACGAGGCACAGGCCAGACATAGGGGTTTCTCCGTCCGCCAGTGATCGGGTTTTCTGGCTGCGTACACAGGGGCCTACCAAGGCGGTGCGTCGCCCGGTTGGCGTAGAGATTTCGAGGTACCCCCTGTCCGGTCGTTGGCCGGTCATGACGCGGTCCTCCAGAGGTGCGGGGCGTGTGTGCGGCACCAGCGGGCACCAGCGCGGTCGACACGCGTCGGGCTAGTGCCGCAGCGATCACACGGCCTGTCGCCATCGCTGAGGGTGACAGGTTCAGAGAGTGGATGCATTTCAGCGTCCATAGCGTCCCCAGTGTCCACCCGGCGGTGTTCTTGCTGGTCAGGGTCGTTCTCACGGATGGACGCTGTGAATAGCTCAGCGTCCATAACGGTGCCTCTAGCGTCCATGCCGTCGACGGGGGTGGACGCTGAGGGGGTAGGGCTAGCGTCCATCATGTTTCCGCTGCTCAGTGCCCCTTTTTCGCCACCACTGGACGCTGGGGACGCTGTTTCGGACCTTCTCTCCGGTGATGCGGTCAACCGGTACAGGCGTTGCCGCTTGGGCGCCGGGCCCCGTTCGGAGTCGTCGACCTCGATACCGATGGTGCGCAGCGCCGGAGCCAAGCGCTTGAGTTGGCCGCCGGCCCTGGTCGAGTCCTTCGGCCATTTCTTCGGCAGCCGTTCGGGTGCCTCCA
>Ga0213875_10002533_pt1 | contig 10899 bp, 10 predicted proteins | sample BarmaccomBMRX_R8_FD_160105 | JGI IMG/M metagenome (GOLD analysis project Ga0213875, IMG submission 160105) | Root-associated microbial communities from Barbacenia macrantha in rupestrian grasslands, the National Park of Serra do Cipo, Brazil - RX_R8 | ecosystem: Host-associated > Plants > Roots... | reverse complement strand
GCAAATCGGGTTGGCCCAGCACCGACAATTCTGGCGGAAAGGGCAATTGCACGACCGTGTGCAGTTGGGGCACGACGATCTCGGCTAGGTCACGGTCGCCATGCAGCAGGAAAACCGGCTTGAACGCCTTCAAATCCTGCTCGTGGCGTTGCCGGCCGGGCATGTTCCAGATCTTGCCCGTATAGCTGTGCCCGTCGATGACGAGAATCCGTTCGGCGCTGTAACCCACGCGAGCGTCGCCGAGCGTCGCCGCCCACGCCGCGCCCGCGGCGGCGCCCTGAACGGCGAAAAGCACGGCGATCCAAGCGAAGCGGCGTCGGAACATGGCATCCTTCGTGCGGGAATACGAACATTGCAGCGGAGCGGCGATCCGCGCAGGGCTGGGGCTGGTACGCAGCGAATGCGGCGGTTTCGCGGCGCGCTGGACAGTGATTGCGCAACCCCTATCCTGCTGGCGCGTTTGAGCGCAGGGCCGTCAGCATCGCGTAGGGGGCCGCATGGCAGGAAAGATCGAGGCGCGACTTGCCGAACTGGGGCTCGAATTACCTGAGCCAAGCGCGCCGGTCGCCAATTACGTCCCGTTCGCGGTCAGCGACAAGCTGGTTTTCGTCGCCGGGCAGATCAGCCAATGGAACGGCGAACGGCGCTTTGTCGGCAAGCTCGGGAGCGAGATCTCGATCGCAGACGGGCAGCAAGCGGCGCGCCTTTGCGCGCTCAACATTCTGGCCCATCTGCGGGTCGCGGCAGGCGGTGATTTCGATCGCGTCGCGCGCTGCGTGCGGCTTGGCGGCTTTGTCAACTGCACGGCGGAATTCACCGACATGCCGGCCGTCGTAAACGGCGCCTCGGACTTGATGGTCGAGGTGTTCGGGGATGCCGGGCGGCATGCGAGGGCGGCGGTCGGCGTGAGCTCGCTGCCGGGCGGCGTCGCCGTCGAGGTCGATGCGATTTTCGCGCTTCGGTAAATGCGCGGCCGCGATGAATGACAGCGGCGGGACCGTCGCGATCCGGGTGCACGAAGCGATCGCCGAGGTGCCGGCGGCGGAATGGGATTCCTGCGCCGGCAACGGCAACCCCAGCGTCTCGCACGTCTTCCTCAACGCGTTGGAAGAAAGCGGCTCGGCGACCGCGCGCACCGGCTGGAAACCGCAGCATCTGTCGCTTGCCGATGCGGAAGGGCGCGCGATCGGTGCGGTGCCGCTCTACCTGAAGAACCACTCCTACGGTGAATACATCTTCGATTACGGCTGGGCCGACGCCTATGAGCGGGCCGGCGGGCGCTATTACCCCAAACTGCTCTCGGCCGTGCCGTTTACCCCGGTGCCGGGACCGCGATTGCTGGTCGCCGCCGATGCACCGGCCGAGACGCGTCAGCATCTGATCGCCGGAATGGTCGAGCTGGCACGCCAGCACCGCATTTCGTCACTGCATGTCAATTTCCCGCAGGACGCCGACCGCGAAGCGCTCGCCGAAGCCGGTTTTCTCGAGCGGATGGGACAGCAATTCCACTGGACCAACAACGGCTATCGCGATTTCGAGGACTATCTCGCCGCGCTGACCTCGCGCAAGCGCAAGGCAGTCCGGAAGGAACGGCGCGAGGCGGTCGAAACGGGGCTCGAGATCGACGTGCTGACCGGCGGCGACCTGTCCCCGACGGTGTGGGACGCCTTTTACCGGTTCTACATCGCGACCTCGGACCGCAAATGGGGGTCGCCCTATCTGAACCGCCGCTTTTTCGCGCTGATCGGCGAGCGCATGGCAGACCGGATCGTCCTGGTCATGGCGCGACGCGGTCGGGAGTATGTCGCCGGCGCTTTTAACCTGCTTGGCGACGATACGATCTACGGCCGCAACTGGGGCAGCTACGGCGACTACAAATTCCTGCATTTCGAATGCTGCTATTACCGGGCGATCGAGTTCGCGATCGACCACGGATTGCAGCGCGTCGAAGCGGGCGCGCAAGGGCCGCACAAATTGCAGCGCGGCTATTTGCCGGTGCCGACCTACAGTGCCCATTGGCTGCCCGACCCCGCCTTCCGCCGTGCGGTCGCGCAATTCCTCGCCCGGGAGCGCGAGATGGTGGAGCACAAGATCGAGCAGCTAGCGGAATATTCGCCGTTTCGGCAGGAAGAGGAATAGGCGCGCCTCGCCCTGGCGCGCGCTGGCGGTCGCTGCCGCCGCGCGATCCGCATTGCGGGCGCCCGAACCGCGCCGCCATCGCCGCCGCGTGCCGATCCTCTGCGTCTCGACCAGGCCGGAAAGACATCGTCCGGCCAGGATAACCGTCGAATATGGCGGTTTGGCGGTCCTATTGCGTGTTGCGCTGAAACTGGCGCAGCAGCGCGTTGCCGCGTTTGACGGCATCGTCGAGCGCCGCTTTCGCGTCTTCCTTGCCGGCAAAGGCGGCTTCCAGATCTTCGGCAATCACGTCGCGGATCTGCACGAGATTGCCGAAGCGCAGACCGCGCGAATTCTCGGTCGGCGGCTTGCCCGTCAGTTCCTTGATCGGGATGTCGCGGCCGGGGTTCTTGTCGTAGAAGCCGGAGTCGCGGGTCGCCTCGTAGGCCGCCTTGGTGATCGGCAGATACCCGGTCACTTCATGCAGGCGACGCTGCACGTCGGTGCCGGACAGATAGGTGAAGAACTTGGCGACGCCCTTGTATTCTTCGGGCTTCTTGCCGCCCATGACCCACAGGCTCGCGCCGCCGATGATCGTGTTCTGCGGCGCGCCGGGCACATCCGGGTAATAGGGCAACTCGCCCATCCCGAACGGGAATTTCACGCCGGCCTTGGCGGTGCCGTAAAAGCCCGAGGAGTTCATGATGATCGGGCAGTCGCCGTTGAGGAATTTCGGTTCCGGCTCGGTGGTGCGCCCGCCATAGTCGAAGCTCTTGTCCTTCTGCGCCGCGGCCAGATTCGCGACGTGGCGCTCGACGGTCGGGTTGTTGAAGACAAGCTCCGCATCGGGGCCTTCGAGCCCGTTCGCCTTGGTGCCGAGCGGCAGATTGTGCCAGGCGCTGAATTGCTCGATCTGAATCCAGCTGACCCAGGCCGAGGTGAAGCCGCAAGGGTTGCCGGCGGCGCGCAATTTCTTGGCGGCCTCGAACGTCTCGGGCCACGTCTTCAACGGTTTTTCCGGGTCGAGCCCGGCCTTCTGGAAGGCGTCCTTGTTCCAATAGACGATGGCGGTCGAGCTGTTGAACGGGAGGGACAGCATCTTGCCGTCGGCCGTGCTGTAATACCCGGCGATCGCCGGCAGATAGGCGCTGGGATCGAATTTCTCGCCGGCTTCGGCCATCAGCGCGTAAACCGGCTTTACCGCGCCCTTGGCCGCCATCATCGTCGCGGTGCCGACCTCGAACACCTGCACGATGTGCGGCGCATTGCCGGCGCGGTAGGCCGTCACCGCCGCGGTCATCGTCTCGGCGTAGGAACCCTTGAAGACCGGCACGACCTTGTAGTCCGGCTGCATCGCGTTGAAATCGGCGGCCAGCTTGTTGACCGCCTCGGCATTGACCGCGGTCATCGCGTGCCACCATTGCAACTCGATCGGATCGGCTCTTGCCGTGCCAACGCCGCCAATGATGGCGGCGAGCGCGACGGCGAGCATGATCGGCTTCATGCGACGGTCCCCCCTTGCGATGCCCCGCTTTTTGCGCCGAGCACCTTGCCAAATCGCGACGGGGCCGGGAAGCTTTTGTGACGCGACGAACGGGGGGACAGGCCGTGGCGTATCGCCGGAGCGGCGGCGAACCATTAAACCTGCGGGTTGCCGCCGCGGCAATCGAGCGCGCGCGCCGCGACGCGCTCGCGCTCGACCTCGGCGCGCCGGTGACGATTCGCGTCAGCCCGCGCGCCAAGCGGATGATGCTGCGCATCGATGCCGCGCGGCGCGCGGTCGAGCTGGTCTTGCCCGATGGGGTGGCGCCCGAGCTCGGCGTCGGCTTTCTTGCCGCGAAGCGCGGCTGGATCGCGGCGCGGCTGGACGGGCTCGCGCGGCCCGCGCCGTTTGTCGAAGGCGCGATCGTCCCGGTGCTCGACCGGCCGCACCGCATCCGGCGCGAGCACCTCGCTGCGGCGCCGCCGGTCGCGATCGTCGATTGCGAAATTCGCGTGCGCGGCGACCCGGCGCACCTGCCGCGGCGCGTGCGCGACCACCTCGCCGCGCTCGCGTCGAAGGAGCTGGCGCGCCGCGCGCGGCGCCTGGCGAAGCGGGTCGGCCGGCCGGTCGGGCGCGTCACGGTGCGCGACACGCGCAGCCGCTGGGGGAGCTGCTCGGCGACCGGCAACCTGTCCTTCAGCTGGCGGCTGATCTTTGCGCCGGAGGCGGTGCTGGACTATGTCGTCGCGCATGAGGTCGCGCATCTGGTCGAGATGAACCACGGCCCGCGCTTCTGGAAAATCGTGCACAGCCTGATGCCGGACAGCGCCGCGCCGCGCGCCTGGCTCAAGCGTCACCGCAACCGGCTGTTCTCCTATGGCTGATGCACGGCCTGCGAGCCGCGCATGATCCACAGCAGCAGGCCGAGCGCGGGAAGGCACGCCGCGGTGCTGAGCGCGAAGAACGGGATCCAGCCGAGCCGCTCGGCGAAGTAGCCGCCCGAGGCGGCCAGCACGTTGAGCCCGACGGTCGCGAGCGAGGACAGCAGCGCGTATTGCGTTGCCGTGAAATCGCGGCTGCACAGGCCCGACAGGTAGGCCACGAACGCGGCGGAGGCCATGCCGCCGGTCATATTCTCGGCGCCGATCGTCAGCGCCAGCATCGCCACATCGTGCCCGGCCCAGACCTGCACGGCGTACATCAGGTTCGACAAGGCCTGCAATCCGCCACACAGCAACAGTGCCGGGAAAAGCCCGGCCCGCATAACGAGAATGCCGCCCAACGCCACGCCCGCCAGGGTGGCCGCAACGCCGTAGACCTTGGCGACCGTGGCGACCTCGACCTTGGTGAAGCCGAGAAGGACGTAAAGCGGGTTCGACATCGAGCCGGCGAGCGCATCGGCGAATTTGTAGAGCACGACGAACAGCAGGATCGCAGCCAGCCGGGTGGCGCCGTTGCGTGCGAAGAGATCGAGGAACGGCGCGATGACGGCGCCGGCCAGCCATGCCCTTGCGCGCACCGCCGCGCTGGTGCCGGGCAGCGGCTCCGGATGGGCGACGCCGCCCGGCTCTGGCGTCAGCCACACCGTGACCATGCCGACCAGCATCAGCGCCGCCATCGCGCCGTAAGCGAAACGCCACCCGCCGAAGCTAGCCGCATAAAGCGCGCCGGCGCCGGAGGCCAGCATGCCGAAGCGATAGCCCCATTGGGTCGCGGCCGCGCCGGCCCCCTGCTCCTCGGGGCGCAGCAATTCGATGCGATAGGCGTCGATGACGATGTCCTGGCTGGCCGACAGAAAGGCAACCACGACCGCCGCCAGCGCGGTCGCCGCGGGGTCGCGGCGCGGGTCGCTGCACCCGAGCGCCACAATCGCGAGCGCCAGCAGCGCCTGGATCGTCAATGCCCAGCTGCGCCGGCGGCCCAGCCGCGCCGTCAAGAGCGGGATCGGCACCCGGTCGATCAGCGGCGCCCAGGCGAATTTCAGGCTGTAGGAGGCGCGCACCAGGCCAAACAGCCCGATCGCGGTCAGCGACACCCCGATCTCGGCAAGCCAGAAGGAGAGCGTGCCAAAGGTCAATGCGAGCGGCAGCCCGCTCGAAAACCCCATCAACAGCACGGATATGAGCCGCGGCTCGCGATAGACCGCGAGCGACACGAACCAACTCCGCGGCCGCCATCCGAGCGCAGGCGAGCGATGCGGCGGTTCGGTTTGTTCTCGCTCGCCGCTCTTTATGGCGGAGAGGGCTGGGGTTAAACCGGTGGCGGTGCGCTGCGCGCTAGCACCCACCTCACCCTCCCATCGCTGCGCGACGGGTCCCTCCCCCGGATCAAGTCCGGGGCAGGCTCTCTCCCCCCTAAAGGGCGGAGAGGGCATCCGGCGGGTGCAGGGTGGCCAAAACGGGCTCCGGGCTACTTGTTCGCCTTTTCGTTGGCCTTCACGACGTCGGCACCGACCTGCATCTTGATGATCTTGTCGGGGTTGGTGACGAGCCCGTTGCGGGCGGGATCGCCCTTCTTGATTTTGTCGACATAATCCATGCCGCCGACGACCCGGCCCCACACGGTGTATTTGCCGTCGAGCGACGGGGCCGGCGCGAACATGATGAAGAACTGGCTGTCCGCGCTGTTCGGGTCCGAGGTGCGCGCCATCGAGACGGTGCCGCGGACGTGCTTTTCCTCAGAGAACTCGGCCCGCAGCGGATGGCCGGAGCCACCTGTGCCGGTCCCGGTCGGGTCGCCGGTCTGAGCCATGAAGCCTTCGATGACGCGATGGAACGGCACGCCGTCGTAGAAGCCGCGGCGCGCCAGCGCGCGGATCTGGGCACAAGTGTTCGGCGCCAGATCCGGCCGCATCGCAATGACGACGCGGCCGAACGCGATATCCATATAGATCATGTCTTCCGGTTCGACCGCCATTGCCGTGCCTCCGAAGGTGAGGGCCGCGATGAACACGACAAGGCTTCTCAGGCCGTTCAGCGCTGCCATGGTGAGATCCGTTGCTGCTGGTGAACGAGGGAGCGGGTCAGCCGAGCCCCGGGGCGAGCGAGAACGACGCTTCGGTCTTCCCGCGCAATTCGTCGAGGGTGACCCCCGGCGCGCACTCGACCAGCGTCATGCCGCTGCCCTTGCGGTCGATGTCGAACACGCCGAGATCGGTGATGACCCGGTCGACCACGCCGGCCCCGGTCAATGGCAGGGTGCAGCGGCGCAGCAGTTTCGGCTCGTTGCGGGCGGTATGTTCCATCAGGACGATGACCCGCTTGACCCCGGCGACAAGATCCATCGCGCCGCCCATTCCCTTCACCATCTTGCCCGGAATCATCCAGTTGGCGAGGTCGCCGTTTTCCGCGACCTGCATCGCGCCCAGGATCGACAGGTCGATGTGCCCGCCGCGGATCATGCCGAAGGATTGCGCACTGTCGAAATAGCTCGTGCTCGGCAATTCGGTGACGGTCTGCTTGCCGGCATTGATCAGGTCGGGGTCTTCCTCGCCTTCATAGGGGAAGGGCCCCATGCCGAGCATGCCGTTCTCGCTCTGCAACTGGACCGTGATGCCGGGCGGGATGAAGTTCGACACCAGCGTCGGGATGCCGATCCCGAGATTGACATAGAACCCGTCCTCCAGTTCGAGGGCGGCGCGGGCGGCCATTTCGTCGCGTGACCAGGGCATCTGTAATGCTCCTTCGGCTCAGACGGCGCGCTTGCGGACGGTGCGCTGTTCGATGCGCTTCTCGAACCCGGCGCCGAGCACGATGCGCTGCACGAAAATCCCGGGCGTATGGATCTGGTCCGGGTCGATCTCGCCGGGTTCGACCAGCTGCTCGACTTCGGCGACGGTCACGCGGCCGGCGGTCGCCATGATCGGGTTGAAATTGCGGGCCGTCTTGCGGAAGACGAGATTGCCTTCGCGATCGGCCTTCCAAGCGTGGACCACCGACAGGTCGGCGACGAGGCCGCGCTCCATGACATAGGTTTCGCCGTCGAAATCGCGCGTCTCCTTACCTTCGGCGACCAGCGTCCCGACCCCGGTCTTCGTGAAGAACGCCGGAATTCCGGCGCCGCCGGCGCGGATGCGCTCGGCGAGAGTACCCTGGGGATTGAACTCGAGCTCGAGCTCGCCCTTGAGGTAGAGCTCGGCGAACAGCCGATTCTCGCCGACATAGGACGCGATCATCTTGCTGATCTGCCGCGATTCCAGCAGCAGCCCGAGGCCCGCCCCGTCGATCCCGGCATTGTTCGAGACGACGGTCAGCCCCATGACGCCGGAAATGCGGATCGCGTCGATCAGCTTCTCCGGGATGCCGCACAGCCCGAACCCGCCCGACATGATCGTAATGCCGTCGCGCAGCAGCCCGTCGAGCGCAGTCCGGGCGTCGGGATAGAGCTTGTTCATCGGGCGCTCCTGCGCGTGTCGGCGCGGTGATAGCGCCGCCTCGCGGCGGTGTCAAAATCGCCCGGCCGGTGTGGCGGCGAAGGCCGGTTCAAAACCGCGTGCCGGGCGGCGGCGTTGGCGGAACCGTCCCGGTGACGCCGAGCGCGCGCCGCGTGTCGGCGTCGACGACGCCGCTCTCGTTCAGGTTGTTGCGCTTCTGGAAGCGCGCCACCGCGACCGCGGTGGCGGGGTCGTAGACGGCGTTCTGGTCGACCGGGAGCCCCGCCTTATCGAGCGCGCGCTGCACCTGGGCGACATCGTCGCCGCGCATCGGCGGCTCTGCGGGCTTCAGCAGCCGCGCCTGGCCATGCGGCCCATCGACGAACCAAAGGCTGACGTCGTTGCCGTTGATCGTGATCCATTTCGGCGGCGCCGAGGCGAGGTGAAAGCGGAGCCGCGGCGTGCCGTCCTGCGCCTGGGCCGGCGCCGCCAGCTCCTGCAGCAGCGGCAGGTAATGGCTGTACGGCGCGCCCTCCAGCAGCGTCGGCAGCGCCTCGAAGCCGCGCACCGTGGCGTCCGCCCCGGCCTGGTAGCCGGTCGGCGCGAGCGGCGAGCCTTTCACCTCGCCGGTCAGGTCGACCCCGACATCGTTGGTCTCGACCGCGAAATCGTACATGTGAAAGGTCGGGCTCAGCATCGCGCTCGCGCCGATCATCTGCTGCGTCGCCTGCTGCTTCTCCTCGTCGCTGGCACCCGGGCGCAGATGGCTGGCCGCCTGCAGCAGGCTGCGCAGCGCTTCGGTCGCGATGTTATCGAGCCCAAAATCCATGAGCATGCGATGCGGCACTTTCGCCGGTTCGAACATCGAGGGCGCGAGATCGAGCGCTTCATGATCGATCGTGATGCGGAAGGCGGCCTTGTCGCCGCTCAACCCGGTAAGCTCGCCGCCGATGCTCGCCTTGCCGAGCGACATCAGCGGCTCGCCGGTGGCGACCCGCACGGCAAGCTTGTCGAGTTCGACGCGGCCGCGCATCTCGCTGAAGGCGGTCGGCATCTCCGGCAGGGTTTCCAGGAAATGCCCGACCCGCGCTTCCGGCGTTGCGTCGGCTTGCTGGCGCAGCTTGTCGAGGCGATCGCGCAACTGGTCGAGATCGGCCAGATTGGGGCCCGCGGTGTTGACCGAATAGGCGATCCGGTCAAGCGTGCCGCCGACCGGCCCCTGCGGAAAGAAGAACTCGACCTGCTTCAGCTCGACCTCGACCGGCGCCTTCCACGCGCCGTCGGCGGCCGAGGTCAGGCTCGAGGACAGGTTGAGCGGCCCGAAGCTGATCCAGCTGCCATCGGCCGGGTCTTCGAGCCGGGCGCTCGCGACCGTCATCGTCGTCTCATGCGCTCGCCCGGATTGCGACTCGATCACCGCCTGCGCGCTCGCCTCTTTTAGGTTCAGTTTGAGCTGCTTGCCATCCGCGCCGGTCAGGATCGATTGGCTCGGGAAGCTGACCGTGATGCGCGCGAGGGACGGGTCTGTCTTGTCCGGGCCTCGCCGGATCTCGATGCGGTCGAAGGCGAGCTGCGCGACCTGGTCGGCATGGATCGACAGACGCGCATTGGTAATGACGACGACCGCGTCTTCGCCTTCCTGCCGCACCTCGTAGGGGTCGGAACCGTCCCAGCTCACCAGCCCGTCGGTGCTGGTTACCAGCCGTCCGAGAAAGCCGTCGATCTCCGGCTTCAGCGAATCGCCGGAATTGCCGGCGTTCGCGGCGCCGCCATTTTGGGCCGAATCGCCGCCGCCATTCTTGGTGGCTTCGGCCGGGGAGGCGGTCGGCACGCCCTTGCCGGCTTCCCAGGCGAAGGCTGGCCCGCCGAGCAGGGCGGCGGCAGCGCCGGCCAGAAGCGCCGTCCTCAGCTGCAATCGCATCCCGATGTCCCCTTATGAATCCGATCCGCGCCCGCCTATCTTAGCGCCGCTCGGGGAGAAGCCAGAGCGCGTTGCCGAGCCTTCCGGCCGCGGCACGCGCCGGGGCCGTCAATCCTCGTCCTTCGAGAAGACGTTCTGCGCCGCAGTCATGACCGTCGTCGCCGGATTCTCGGTGCAATAGGTGCGCAACTGTTCGGCGTCCTTGGAGAATTTGGCGAGGTCGAGGACCGGGTTTTCGCCTTCCTCGACGTAATAGCCTTCGAGCCAGGTCACCAATATGGCGATCCGCTCCTTGCTGAAGCCGACGAATTCGCGGCATTGAATCGCCGAGAGATCGACGGTTTGCGCCATGGCCGGCGAAGCCGCGGCGATCGTTGCGGCCGCGGCGGCGAGGCGTATCGCTCGCATCGGGATGAGCCTCATCGACGAAAGACGATTGCCCCCAACCTAGTAGGCCGCTCGGCACAGGTCAAAATCCTTTGCGCATGCGGGTGCAGCCCGCGATCCGGCGGCGATCGACGTTGACCGCGGCGGCGCGATCGGTATCCCATCGCGCGTTGCGTCGCCGGGGCGCAGGAGGGTTCGACCGCGATGAGCATCAGGGACAAGGCTTACATCGTCGGCATCTTCGAGCACCCGACCCGCATGGCGGCGGACAAGTCGCTGGCGCAGCTGCATGCCGAATGCGCCGCCGGCGCGCTCGCCGATGCCGGGCTGACAAAGGGCGACATCGACGGCTATTTCTGCGCGTCGGGCGATACGCCCGGCCTCGGCCCGCTGTCGATGATCGACTATCTCGGCCTCAAGCTGAAGCACATGGACGCGACCGATACCGGCGGCTCGTCCTACCTGCTGCATGTCGGTCACGCCGCCGAGGCGATCGCGCTCGGCAAATGCGATGTCGCGCTGATCACGCTGGCGGGCCGCCCGCGCGCCGAGGGAATGGCGACCGGCACCGCGCCGCGCACCCCGGCGGTGCCGACTCCCGACACCGCCTTCGAAGCC
>Ga0213875_10002532_pt1 | contig 10902 bp, 4 predicted proteins | sample BarmaccomBMRX_R8_FD_160105 | JGI IMG/M metagenome (GOLD analysis project Ga0213875, IMG submission 160105) | Root-associated microbial communities from Barbacenia macrantha in rupestrian grasslands, the National Park of Serra do Cipo, Brazil - RX_R8 | ecosystem: Host-associated > Plants > Roots... | reverse complement strand
GCACCGATTAGCTCAGATGAGGAGACCCCTTCGAAAGTTTCAACAAGGGTCTCAAGTTGTTGTGGCACATCAACTTGCAAGAAACTGAGGAGCTTGCGTCCGAGGGCTTTTAGCGGCTCTTCGGGGTGATCGGAAGCAGGAGAGAGGGAGTTTTCGCCCCCGCCCTCGGCCGTGACCCGCTGCTGAGCGCGCGCGACCAGGTCACGGCGAACGGCGGCCGGGAGTTCGTTTGTGACATCGGTCCACTCCTGGACGAGTTTCGCGCCGTCTTTTATCAACAGGTTCGGTCCCCAACTCATTTTCGAGGTGATATTGCCGGGGACAGCGAACACTTCCCTGCCCTGCGACATGGCGAGCTTGGCGGTGATGGCGGAGCCGCTGTGTTGCGCGCCTTCGATGATGAGAACGCCCAGCGAGACACCGCTGACGATTCGATTCCGGATCGGGAAGTTTTGCGGGTAGGCGGGCGCGCCCATGGAAAATTCCGAGATGAGGAGACCGCGAGCGGCGATGGTTTCGTAGAGCTTGCGGTTGTCGGCGGGATAGAGGACGTCCACGCCGCAGCCGAAAACTGCGACAGTGTCTCCGTCGCTTGCGAGTGCTGCCCTGTGCGCAGCAGTATCGACGCCTCGCGCCATGCCGCTGATGATGGTGAGGCCAGCTTTCGCGAGATCGGCGCTGAGGCGCTCAGTGGCGGCGACGCCGTAGGGTGACGGGCGGCGGGTGCCCACGATGGCGATACCGTGGGCGTGTAGCAGCTCGGTCCGGCCGATCGTGAACAGCACGAGCGGAGGATCAAAGATCTCCCGGAGCTGTTCGGGATATTCGGGGTCGTGAATAGAGATCAGACGGGCGCCGGCCCGCTTCATTTTTTCTTGTTGGTCGGCGGCATCTTCGAAAGAACAGCCACTCGCGACATTGCGGGCTTGTGCGGGGCTGAGGCCCGCGGTTTCGAGTTCGCTGGCGGAGGCGCGGAAAATCTCGCGAGGGGATTTGAAGCGCTGAATGAGCCGTGCTGTGCCGATTGGGCCTAATCCCGGCACCATGCGGAGAGCGAGCCAATGCAGAACCTCTTCATCGGTCAAGGTGCAGGTCGGCATGTTGAATACGTGGTGGCGCGGAGATTGGCTTCTCAAGCGGTTCAGCTCGCCGGAAGCGCGGCTTACGGCCTAGTCTCCCCGGCTATCACGCCTGCGATGCCGGTACGAGATCCTCGATGGCTGGTGCGGGAGCGAGGACCCATTTTGCGATGAGAATTTCCAGATCTTCTTTCGCGATGGGCTTCGCCATATAGTCGTCCATTCCGGCAGCGAGGCATTTGGCGCGTTCGCCCGTTAACACGTTCGCGGTAACGGCGATGATGGGCAGGCGAGCGGCGGGTCCGCCGAGACCGCGGATGATTCTCGTCGCTTCCAGACCGTCCATTTCGGGCATTTGGCAGTCCATCAACACGAGGTCGTAAGGAGATCGCTGAACGCTTGCCACCGCTTCGACTCCGGTCGCGACCACGTGGACTTGGCACCCGATGCGTAGGAGAAGTTGACGAATAACGTCTTGATTGATCTGGTTGTCTTCTGCGACCAGGACTCTTGCCGCCGGGAACGCTAACGGCCCAAGCACCGGACCGCGGGTTGCGGTCGATTCCGCCTCGGACGAAATCGGGATGGGCAGGTCAACGGTGAACCAGAAGGTGCTACCCCGGTTGATTTCGCTTTCGACACCGATGCTTCCCCCCATCATTTGCGCCAGACGTTTTGAAATGGCGAGCCCGAGCCCCGTGCCTCCGTAGCGGCGAGTGGTAGAGGTATCGGCCTGGCTGAAACTCTGAAAGAGTCTGGCTTGTGCTTCTGAGGAGATGCCGATGCCCGTGTCGCTGACGGTGAACTTGACGACTGCACGCGCGGGATCGACAGTCTGTTCCTTCACCACACACACGGTGATTCCTCCACGCTCAGTGAACTTGGTGGCGTTTGACAGCAGGTTCAGCAGAACCTGGCGGAGGCGCACGCGATCGCCCAGAAGACGTTCCGGCACTCGATCATCGAACATCACTCGCAGTGAAAGATTTCTTCTGCGCACCGTTTCACCGATCAACTCCGCACAATCATGCACCACAGAGCGCAAATCGAACGGGATGGTTTCGAGTTCGAGCCTGCCGGCTTCGATCTTTGAGAAATCGAGAATGTCGTTGATGATCGATACCAGGCAATCACCGGATTCCTTGATGGTTTTGAGGTAGTCCTGCTGGTCGGCATTCAAGGGTGTATCGAGCATGAGGCTCGTCATTCCGATGATGCCGTTCATGGGCGTGCGAATCTCATGGCTCATCATGGCTAGAAATTCGCTCTTGGCGCGGTTGGCCTGCTCCGCGTCCGCTTTCAGCAGCTCTTCCTGGGCGAGCTTACGATCGAGCTCTTCGGTTCTCTCGGCGACCAGGTGCTCGAGCTGTATGCGCTGCGAAACGAGAACGCGCACGCGCCAGAGCCAGATGGCGATGCCGAGCAAGATAACGTCGATGATTGCGGCAGCTTTAAAGGTATTCGTTTGCCACCACGGGGGCACGATACGAAAACTGAGAGTCTGGATGGGCGACGTTCCCGCAGTCGCGCTATCGACGGCCACCGCTTCGAAGCGATAATCACGCGGAGCAAGGCGCGCATATCGCACTTCCCGATCAGAAGTTTCAACCCATTCCTGCTCCAGACCGACGAGGCGGTAGCGGAACTGGATAGCCTTCTCGTCGCGGAAGCTAAGCGAGGCCAATCGGATGGTCAGCGGATTGTCACTCCACTTCAAAGCGGCTCCGTCCTTAACACCTTTCGCGCCGAATTTTGCCCAGACAAAGACCGGTTTAGGCGGCGGATTATCCGCCAGAGGGGCGTTAGGCGTGAGGAAATGCGACACGCCGCCGGCCGTGCCGATCCAAACGGTGCCATCCCGATCGGCCCAAAAGCTGTTCGAGGCCGTGTCATTGCCTACTAAGCCGTTTTCCTGGGTGTACCTGCGCCAATTGCGGCCATCAAAAACATCCAGGCCGTGATCGCTTCCGACCCACAGCCACCCGCGGGTGTCCGTACGCAGAAGAGAGACCCCTTCAGATGCGAGCGTTGGACGGGAAACGCGATCGATCTTCGCAACAGTGTTTCCGCGAATTTGTAGTCCGAGAATTCCGGGAAATCCGCCGGCAAGCCAAATCTCTCCCGCGCGATCCATGGTGATTCCGGCGATGTGGCCGCCCATCTTGTTCCGACCGAAGGCGATTCGGCGCCAGCCGGCGGCGTCGAACTTGTAGAGCGCGTTGCGCCCGGCGACCCAGACCTCACCGCCTGGGCTTTCGCAAATGTCCATGAAGGTCACATCTGTGATTGCGGGATCGAGAACGCGGGCAAAACTTCCAGGACTTTGCAGATTACGGACGAAAACGCCCTGTGTCGTGAGCACCCAGGCTCGATTTTTGGAATCGACAAAAACGCAGTAGATGTCGGCAAAACCTGTGAGTTGCTTAGCGCGAAGGGTCGCAGTGTTGACCTCGATGAGCTTTCCGGCCGCGGTTCCGATCCAGAGCAATGAGCCGGCCCCATAGATGGTTTGCACGCGATCGAGCTCGATACCTGGTGGTGTCCACGGCTTGAGCGTCTTGCTTCCGGGGGCCATTGTGCTGACGCCGTGTTCGTCACCGAGCCACAACCGACCTTTGTCATCCCGATAAATGGTCCAAACGACGTTATTGCGTAGACCGTTTGCGTCTGTCCAGTCCTCCCAGTGACCGTACCCCAACCATTTACGCAATCCGAGCCCCAATAATCCGAACCACACCGATCCTTCGCGATCGACAACAATCGAGCTAACTGTCGACGACGGCATGCCATTGGCTTGGGAGAAAATCTTCCAGTGATCGTTTTCGTAGCGCGCGAGGCCGGTTTCGAAGCCGGTCAGTACTCGCCCATCACGATCTTCAGCGAGGCTGAGACATAGGTCGAAATATCTGGTGTGCGGCAGATCGCGCGGGATGAAGCGGTTCGCGCCCTGCGGGAGCACAGCGATGTGCGAACGTCCTCGAAGCCAAAGCTGACCGCGGTGGTCGCGCAGCAGACATTTCCAGGTGTCTCGGGCCAATCCGTCGCTTACAGCCCACTTCGTCAACTCGCCGCCCGCCCACCGGCAAAATCCGTCGCCACAGCCGAAGACAATGGACCCATCGCCATCGGATAGCACGCTGTGGATCTTGCCGGCGCGTTTGCCTTCACTCTCGGGGAGCAAGCGTCTAGCGGTCCAGTGACCGTTGCTATCCCTTTCAATGACCAACAGACCGAGTTGGGTAGCGGCTAATACATTGCCGTTAGGAAGCGACGAGATGCTCGAACCCAACGGGACTTCCGCACTCGCGCCCTGATATTGCACTTGCTCGAAGCGCCCGTCCTCGCGCATGTAGAAAAGACCCTCATCCGTGCCGACCCAAAGACGTCCCTGGCCATCTTCATGCAGCGCCTCCAAGAACGTGCCGTAGAGGCCGTCGGCGCGTCCAAACTCCTGAAAACGTGAGCCATCGTAGCGGACTAGCCCATTCTGGGTGCCAAGCCACAGATAGCCCGTGCGGTCCTGTAACATGCACTGAATGTTGAGGTTGCCTAAGCCCTCGACGTATTCCTTGAAGGTGTATCGTTGCGCTCGACAGGGGTTAAGCGCGACGAGGTACACAATCAATGGCCATAGCCGGAGCAGCACGCGCATGCTACGTCTTTTATCGACGAAAGGGCGTGAGGCCTTTATGGAAGCCGTGTCTCAGCGAGCGCGGGCTTTCTTGGCGGCAAATAGGATGCCACTCCAGGTCTGATTGACGGAGCAGATCTTGTAGTCGACCAAACCCAAGCCGATGCCGGTCTCACGGATTAGGTCCTCAGTTATTTCTGCGGATATGGGCGCGCGGGCGGACTTTTTCGGCCAAAGCGCCCACAATTTGGTACTCGCCGCGTGGTGGCGGAGGGTCGAGAGTGCTGTGCGGACGGCGTGCGCATCACGCACGAAGCACAAAGTCACGGCGACCTCCGGAGCCGGTTCATCCGCGAACTCGACGCCCGGCGGCAACTGGCCGATCACTGCTGCGAAATCGTTAGGGGGATCGACGAGCGCGACGGTTGACCCTGCTTTGATGCCGAGCTTTTCGGCCGCTGTGCGCGAGGCATAGCGGTCCATCATGCGCGTTGGAATCACCGGCGTTTTGGGCGGATGTGCGATGGCGGAGCGCACTGCGGCTTTGAGGCGCGACTTAACGCAGTAGACGGCGTCCGGAAGTTCAGCCTTGATCTTCTCGACTTTTTGGGGCGCGCCGTCGTAGAACACAATGGGGACAGCTCGAGTGGCAGGCGACTGCCGCACTTCGGTCGCGATTTCCCGGCCATGCGACGGCAAACGCGATAGGCTGATGACGAACGCTGCGGGTGGGCAGGTACGCCATTCGCGAAGCATGCCGGGCCGAAACGCCTCATCGTAATCGACCTGAAATCCGGCAGCTTCCAAGATCGTCAGGTCTTCGGCGGCTTCTTTCGCATTCCAATGCAACAGGCGGAGACGAGCCATTTCGGCATCCTAGCAATCTGGCCGGCGGGAGCAGCAGGCGGTAACCGCAGTTGCCCAAAAAATCATCTAAGACATATGTCAAGATTGTTGCCGCTGGTGATCGCGGCCGGTTTGGGCGCCGGTGCAATTGGGGCGCAGTATCCGGGACAATACCCTCCGGGGCAGTATCCGCCAGGGCAGTATCCGCCAGGGCAGTATCCGCCCGGCCAGTATCCGCCGGGACAAAACCCGCAATCGAGTCCCGGCATTGGGCTTCCTTCGCGGCACAAAAACAAATCGAAGCAGCAACAGCAGCCCGATGCAAACGCGCCGACGATCGAAGCCGACGGGCAAACCGTTTCGAACGACGGCCAGAAGCTGCTGGTTGCAACCGAAGACGGCCGCACGTTGACTCTGAAATTGACCCCCGAGACGTCATTCGTGCGTTCCGGGAAGTCGATTTCGCCCGGCACCGTCATTCCGCGAACCACGGTACACATTCGCGCGGCTGAAGACGATCAGGCGTTCCTTACCGCGACAGAAGTCAACTTGTTGAAAGACGCCCCGCAAGAGACGGAAACAGCGCAAGCGCAGCCTGCACAACGCAAGCAGCCCGTCGAGGAAGACATGGCGCGTCCGACGATACTGCAAACGCCGGATGCACCCGGACGGCCGCTTCTGCATCATGGCGCTCCCAAGCAAAGCGAAGCAGATGACACGACTGATGCGGAGCCGGCAAATAATTCCCAACCCGCCAAGAGCACCGCGGCGCCGGCGCAGCCCGCGCCGAAGAGCGATTCCACGGATTTCACGATCGACGACAAGTCAGCGAAAGCGGCGCCCGTCATGAGCGCGGCTTCGCAGCAGCTCCTCGATCGGGCACGCGAATGGACAGCGAAGTACATGCAGGGGCTTCCCAACTATGTGTGCGAGCAGGATACGACGCGGTATCTCGAAGAATCGCGCAGCAGCGGATGGCAAGCGCGGGACGTGATCACGGCCAAAGTCATATATGAGGATGGGCAAGAACAGTACAAGGAAATTACAGTCGGCGGAAGAAAGACGAACAAGGGAATGATGGAGCTTGGCGGGGCGACCTCGACAGGGGAGTTCAATTCCCTCTTGTATGGCGTGTTCGCGCCCTATACCGAGTCACAGTTTCACTTCTACCGGTCCGACACGATAGCCGGAACTTCGGCGGCTATTTTCGATTTTCAAGTGGCGCTCCCGCGCTCGGATTGGACGATTACGGTAGGAGGGCAGACGCTGCGGCCGGCGTACAGCGGAAGCCTCTGGATCGATCATGCGACGGGTGAAGTGAAGCGGGTCGAAAAACAGGCGGACAAGATACCGAAGGATTTTCCCCTCGATGAAGTGCAAACCGCCGTGAACTATGAGCAAGTGCGTCTCGGCGAAGGCACGTATTTGCTTCCGGTACACGCCGAGGTGCTGAGCTGCCAGCGCGGCTCGCCGATCTGTTCAAAGAACACGATCGACTTTCGCGATTATCACAAGTTCGGCAGCGAAAGCACGATCACCTTTCAGAAGTAGGCGCGTGGCGGCGCGAGGCGCGTACTTCAGCTAGGGCTCGTATCTTTTCGGCTGAAATCAAGCAACAAGCAGCACCGGGCTATAATCTACGATTTGTGGCTCGCGGTCGTGGGGTCGGCCACAGCTTTCGATGGCTCAACTATTTCGGCCTAGCTCGAATACAATCTCAAAGGTCTCGATCACGCTGTTCGTTGCCTTCCTCGGAAGCGTTCTGGCGATCGCCTACACGATAGATCGCGGGCACTGGATCACGGACGTTCGCGTCGCGCCGGAACAGCCGATTCCGTTCAGTCACAAGCATCACGTGAAGGATGACGGCATCGATTGCCGCTACTGCCACACGGGCGTCGAGACGTCCGGCTATGCAGGCCTTCCGCCGACTGAAACATGCATGAGCTGCCATTCACAAATTTGGATCAATGCAACGCTGCTTCAGCCGCTGCGCGACAGTTGGGAGAGCGGACGATCGATCGAGTGGGTGCGGGTGCATGATCTCCCGGATTTCGTGTATTTCAATCACAGCATTCACATCAACAAAGGCATAGGCTGTTCGGCCTGTCACGGCCAAGTCGATGAAATGCCGCTGACCTACAAAGTGAATACGCTCAACATGAACTGGTGCTTGAATTGCCATCGCAACCCGGCGAAATTCATCCGGCCTCGCGACCAGGTGTTCAACGTCGATTACGTTTATCCGCCGGACGCTGAGCAGTCGAAGCTAGGCGCAAAACTCGTCCAGGAATATCACGTGCAGAGCTTGACGGACTGCGTAACATGTCACAGATGAAGCAGCCCTTCGTTCCTCTCGAATCTTTGCTCGAACCGCAGCGGCGCGGGAGTGTGGATTTGGAAGCGTTGAGACGAAAGCTCGCGGCGGGAGGCGGGCCGGCGTTTTGGCGGACGCTCGAGGAAGCTGCGGAGAGCGACGAACTGCGCGAGTACATCGAGCAGGAATTTCCAGGATTGTCGGGGCAGGTTCCGCAGGGCATCGATCGGCGCAGCCTGCTGAAGGCGATGGGCGCTTCGCTCGCGATGGCTGGAGCAGCGGCGTGCACCAAACAACCGCGTGAATATATCGCGCCGTACGTTCGACAGCCGGAGAATGTGATCCCGGGATTGCCGCTGTTCTATGCGACGGCCATGCCGACGGGCGGTTATGCGCGAGGCTTGCTGGTCGAGAGCCATCTGAACCGCCCGACCAAGATAGAAGGCAATCCGGATCATCCCGCGAGTCTAGGCTCGACAACGATTTTTGAACAGGCATCGGTTCTGAACCTCTACGATCCGGACCGTTCGCAGACCGTGCTGCAGGAAGGCAATCTAAGCATCTGGGCCGAGTTCAGCGCGGCGATGATCGAAGAGACGCATCGCATCAACACGCGCAATGGCGAGGGGCTCGCGGTGCTGACGGGCGCGACGACTTCTCCGACGCTCATCAACCAAATGACGAATGTACTTTCGCGCTGGCCGCAAGCCAAGTGGTACGTGCACGAGCCGTCGGTCAACCCGGGAATTGCGAGCGCGGCGAATAAGATTGCCGGCCGCGGCGCGCTGATTACATACGATCTGACGCAAGCGGATGTGATCGTCAGCCTGGAGGCGGATTTCCTGAACACCGGCCCGGCCGCGCTCGTACATGCGCGCCAGTTTTCACAGCGCCGCAATGCGGACAGCGGCGCAGCGCCGTGCCGGCTGTACGCGATCGAATCGACACCGAGCGTAAGCGGCTCGCTCGCGGATCATCATTTTCCGGTGAAGAGCAGCGCGATACCAGCCCTTGCGTATCAACTCGCTAAGGCGTGCGGGGTGAACGCTCCCGATGCGGGCGGAGCGGCGCCGGAGTGGCTGGCCGCTGTGGCAACGGATTTGGGAAACGCGAAGGGCCGCTCAGTAGTGATTCCCGGCGAGTTCCAGCCTGAAAGCGTGCATCTTGCCGCATACGCGATCAATGCGGCGCTCGGGAATGTCGGGAAGACCGTTCGCTTGCACGAAAGCTCAGAGCCCGACAACACACACTCGCTCATCGAGCTTGCGAACGATCTGAACAGCGGACACGTGGAGACGCTCGTCATCATCGGCTCGAATCCGGTCTACACCGCTCCCGCGTCGCTCGATTTCACGTCGGCCATGCGGAAAGCGAGACTGGTGGTCCGACTCGGGCAGTATTTCGACGAAACGTCGCGCTGGAGCCACTGGCACGTTCCAGAGGCGCATTATCTCGAGACGTGGTCGGATTCACGCGCGTTCGACGGGACAGTGACGGTTCAGCAGCCGCTGATCGAGCCGCTGTATGGCGGAAAGTCCGCGCACGAGGTGGTAACGATTCTCGAGAACAAGCCGGATCTCAGCTCTCACGAGATCGTGAAGAGCTACTGGCAGACGAAGCAGGGAGAAAACGGCGGCGATTTTCAAAAAATTTGGGAGACATCGCTGCATGACGGCTGGATCGCGAATACCGCGGTTCCTGAGATAAACGCTGGCGGCGCTGTGACGTTGCCGCCGCTCTCCGAGCAGGCGGTCAGCGGGACGGAAGTCGTTTTCCGACCGGACGAAACGATCGGCGACGGCACGTACTCGAATAACGGCTGGATGCAGGAGCTACCGAAGCCGCAGAGCAAGATGACGTGGGACAACGTCGTCCTGATCAGCCCGCGCAACGCGACCACGATGAAGGTCGACAAAGGCGATGTGCTGCGCGTAACGGTAAACGGTAAGAGCATCGAAGGCCCGGCATGGATTCTTCCCGGGCACGCGGACGATTCCGTCACGATCAGTTTCGGTTACGGCCGCACGGGCTCGGGACGCGTGGGAAATGAAATCGGATACAACGCGTACTCGATTCAGGATGCGGCAATGCCCTTCGTGGCCGGCGGGAGCGTAGCAAAGACGGGCAAGACATACCGGCTGGCAAATACGCAGGAGACGCAAAGCATGGCCGGGCGGGCGCCCGTTCGGCCGGCAGATCTGGCCGAATATCGAGAGCACCCGAATTTCCCGACGCAAGAGGCGGAAGAAAAACCGCTGCCTCCTAACCTGACTCTCTATCCGCCCATCTACCAATACACCGGCTACAAGTGGGGCATGGCGATTGATCTGAACGTGTGCACCGGGTGCAGCGCGTGCATCATTGCGTGCCAGTCGGAGAACAATATCGCGGTCGTCGGGAAGGATCAAGTAGCGCGCGGGCGGCACATGCATTGGATTCGAGTCGACCGGTACTACTCGGGGAATCTCGACACGCCCGAGATGTACAACCAACCCGTTCCGTGCATGCATTGCGAGCAAGCGCCGTGCGAAGTGGTTTGCCCGGTTGCTGCGACCGTGCACAGCAACGAGGGGTTGAACGAGATGGTTTACAACCGCTGCGTGGGCACCCGGTATTGCTCGAACAACTGCCCCTACAAGGTGCGGCGATTCAATTTCTATCTCTACTCGGATTGGGAAACACCCAGCCTGTACGGCGTTCGCAATCCGGATGTCACGGTTCGCAGCCGCGGCGTTATGGAGAAATGCTCCTACTGCGTGCAGCGGATTCAGGAAGCGAAGATCAACGCCGACAAAGAAGGGCGGAACGTGCGCGATGGCGAGATACAAACCGCTTGCGCACAGGTGTGCCCGACGCAGGCGATCACGTTCGGCGATCTCAATGATCACGGCAGCAGAGTTGCGAAGCTGCAAGCCTTGCCGCGGAACTACGCACTGCTCGACGATCTGAACACGCGGCCGCGAACGACATATCTCGGCCATATTCGCAATCCGAACGAAGCGCTACGAGGTCAGGATGCCAACTCCAGA
>Ga0213875_10002531_pt1 | contig 10904 bp, 3 predicted proteins | sample BarmaccomBMRX_R8_FD_160105 | JGI IMG/M metagenome (GOLD analysis project Ga0213875, IMG submission 160105) | Root-associated microbial communities from Barbacenia macrantha in rupestrian grasslands, the National Park of Serra do Cipo, Brazil - RX_R8 | ecosystem: Host-associated > Plants > Roots... | reverse complement strand
ATCCGACTTCTGCTTGCAGCGCGATCTCTTCCCATTTCCAACTGCCGTTTGGTCCTGGACCGCGGTTCACAAATAGAAAATTTTGAACTGTGTCGTTCGCAACAAACAGGTCCATGCGACCGTCGTTGTTGATGTCTGTCGCAACCACGCCGAGCGCTTTCCCGGTCGCCGAGGCAATATCTGTTCCTTTGCTGACCTCGGTGAACGTGCCGTCGCCATTGTTGTGGAACAGAAAGCTGGCAGTTCCCTTGAAAACTCTCGGTATGCAGTAGAAATGCTTGCCGATCTTGTTATCACCGCAACCGAATTTGTGCGTAGCGGAATAGTCTACAAAGCTGCACACAAAAAGATCGAGACGTCCGTCGCCGTCGTAGTCAAACCAGACCGCGCTCGTGGTCCAGCCGGGACAGGCCAAACCGGCCTTTTCGGTTACGTCCGTGAAGGTGCCGTTGCAGTTGTTCTTATATAAAATGCACTTGCCGTACGAGGTGACAAAAATATCCGGCCAGCCGTTGTTGTCGTAATCGCCGACGGCGACACCCATCCCAAAAGTTCCCCCCTGGACTCCGGCCTTGACGGTCACGTCCGTGAAGGTGCCATTGCGATTGTTTTTATAGAGTGCGTTGCGGATTGGTTTGGAAGGTTGCCAGATATCGCATGGGCCGCTGTTGACAATGTAAATATCCGTCCAACCATCGTTGTCGAAATCCAGAAAGGCCACGCCAGGGCCCATGGTTTCGGGCAGATAGCGGTTCGCCGACATTGCATTTTCGTGAACAAATTCGATTCCGCTCGACGATGTCGGCACTTCGATAAACAGGCCTTCGTCCTCGGCCCGGGCTTGCGTTCTCAATTTTGCGGCGAGGCCCGCGCCCACCCACATGAACTCTCGTCGGTTTAATTTGTACCTCGGGATCACTGTTCTTTCACTTTGAGAACCCGATCCCCGCTTATTTTTTCCAGATTTTGAACCTTTCCCGACGGCCACCGGATCTCGATCGTCTCAGCTTTGCTATCCGAGCCAAGTCCGAAATGAACCGGCCCCGCGCTCGAAGACGCATAGCCCACGCTCGTGGTCATGTGATTATATTGCGCGCCGCTCTTTGTAACCACCTTAATTCGCGCCCCAATGCCGTCGCGGTTGCTCCTGCTTCCTTCAAGCGCGATATCTAGCCAGTGCCCGGAAGGTTCGGTGCGGTTCATCCACACCTCCGGCGCTCTTCCCAGCGCAGTTGCGACAACGTCAATTCTTCCATCTCCGTCCAGGTCGCCGAAGGCGAGACCCCGATGCCGAGCGGGCGGGCTGGCATCTAGACCGGCTTCTTCGGTCAGTGCAGCCCATTTACCGCTGGCTCCCAGATTGCGAAAGACGGTGTTGTATTGATCGACTGTTGTTGCGGGCGGCTGCAGGATGCCAACATGACCGCGCGTGACGAAGATGTCCTTCCATCCGTCATTGTCTAGATCGTAGAATCCAGCACCGAAACCAGCCATGCGGCGCGTGAGGGATCGCAGGCCGCTCGGGGAGGTCATCTCGCGGAAATCGCCTTTGCCCGTGTTCTGGAACAGCGGAAAAGTCTGGTTCTGGAGGGCCACGAAGAAAATGTCCGGGTAGCCGTCGTTATTCACATCACGGAAGTCGAGGCCCATGCCCGAGACGAACTGGCCATCTTCGGGCAATGCGACTCCTGCGTCAAACGCGACTTCTTCGAACTTGCGGCCGCTGTTATGGAAGAGGAAATTGTAATATGCGTCGTTTGTGACGAACAAATCGAGGCGGCCGTCAAGATCGTAATCCGCCATTCCTACGCCCATTCCTTTGCCGACCTTGTCCCGAATTCCCCATTCTTCCGAAACATCCTGAAAGGTTCCGTTTCCTCTGTTCAGAAACAACTGGTTGGGGGAGCCTTTGTAGTAGCGCGGGTGACAATAATCAGCTTCGTCTTTAAACGAGCAGAGCGGCTTCACATCATACTTCCACTGCAAATAGTTCACAACGAACAGATCGAGCAACCCGTCGTTATTGACGTCCACCCAGGCTGCTGTTTCGGCCCATAGCGGTCCATATTGCGGATCGTTCCAACGATCAAGTCCGGCCTTAGCGGTCACGTCGGTAAACGTGCCGTTTCCATTGTTGTGATAAAGCGTGTTGCCATGCACGCCCGCAACGAAAAGATCCGGATATCCGTCGTTGTCATAGTCGCCGACTGCGACGCCGATGTCGTAACCTGTTCCGGCCAAACCGGCAGCCTCAGTTACATCCGTGAACACGCCGTTCCCGTCATTTCGAAACAGCCGATTACGATATTTGGGCGAATCCTTCTTGAGCGTCGCAATATTGGCGCCATTGGTAAAGAAAATGTCCGGGCGACCGTCGCGATTATAGTCAAAAACAGCAACGCCGCCGGCCATGGTCTCGGGCGCATTCCGAGATGACGTCTCGTCGTTCTCGAGGCGAAACGGCAGTGTTTTGAGGACGAACCGTATACCTCCTGAAGGGGGAGTTTTGGATGCCCATAGGAGAAAAGACACGATCAGGGCAAGCGCGAAGAAAATTTTCTTCAAAACGAACGGTAACAGACGAAAGCGGGGCAGCTTGCGCTGCCCCGCTTATCGATACTTGCCAATTGCTTAGAAATAGTACTTCACAGCGAATTCGACCAAGCGGTCGCCGACGGTGTGAGCGGGTTTGCCGGTGAGGAAGGTATTGGTGTTGGTCTGAGAAAGGGGGCCGCCGCTATTGAAGTTAAGTGTCAAATCATTGTTGCCTCCCAAACCGAATTGTGGGTTCGGGCGGTTCAGGAAGTTGAACGCCGAGAAGCGGAACTCGACCCGCTGGCGTTCCGTGATATGGAAGGCCTTAAAGATCGCCATATCGCTGTTGAAGTAGGCAGGGCCGTGAATGTCGGGCCAGACGAGGGTGCCATTGGTGCCATACGCCGGCGGGGCGAAGCAACTGGGATTGAAGTACTGGCCCGATGACAGATTACTTCCTGGGTTGCAGGTGAGAACAGGCACCAAAACCAAGTCGGCTGCATTGGAACCAAGCCAAGTCTGAGGGCTCGCCCCCACAGAGTGAGTTTTTCCGTCAGATCCCAGAACGGAGATATTGCCGTAAGACGCGTACATATTGCCATTGGTGTTCGGCTGAATCGGCGCACCCGTCTGGAACTGCACGGTTCCGGAAAGGGTCCAGCCGTTCACGGCTCCCGCCACAAGGCGATTGCCGTGAATGGGGCTGGGCGTATTCCACACATATCCGGTGTTGAAGATATGTGTGTGGTTAAACCCGAGGACGCCGTAATTGTTGGCAACCGTAAACGGATCCACTGTATTGCCGGCGCTTGGTCCATTTCCACTATAGTTGTCTCGAATACCCATTACCTTGCTGAACGTATAATTCGCGACGAAGGTGATGGAGCCCGTTTGCTTCTGCAAGGTAGCCTGTAAGGAGTTGTAATTCGCGTAACTTCTATGGCTGGATACCTCGATGTCGGCATAGGCGTGTATTGGCCGATAATCGTTCGTGTTCGGAATGTTGTAAATGGGATTCACAACTCCAGTTAACGGGTCGGGGCCGAAGAAGGACCCAAGTGGTGGTGCATTAATATTGCTGAACGGTCCGCCGGCGCTAAGAAGGTCGCGGCTACGATTGCCCACATACGACAACTCCGCTAGCATGCGCCCAGGGAGCGCCTCGTCTACCGAGATGTTGTAGTTTTCGGTATATGGTGTTTTCCCATCGTTCATCTGGAGCGGGCTCACCGAGCAAGTGCTACAGGAGGCATTGGTCCCGTTCGGGAGAGTGAAGGACGTGATCTGAGCGAGCGAGGTGAGACCATGGGGGGTGTTATAACTAATGACCCCTTCGGGCAACTCGGAGGGGCCGCTGGTGAGGTTATAGGCAATCTGATAATGGAAGACCGCGAATCCACCACGCACAACGGTTTTACCGTTTCCAAAGACGTCATAGGCGACGCCAATGCGAGGTTCGTAGTAAAACAGCGGTGATTTAAAGCCGGAGAGTGGAACCTGAGAGTTGATAGAATTCCACGAGAGACCGGCGTTTACTGCCGTGGGATTAGCCTCAAAAGCTGCCAGATCCCAGACCGCTGCGCCAAACTTTGTGCCGGGATACCACTGACCTTCATGATCGAAGCGAAGCCCGTAATTGATGGTCAAGCGCTTGCTCGCTTTCCAGGAATCCTGACCATACAGCGAGTACTGGTGATACTTAAGATTGTCGACCGGGATTGCGTTCACCTGGTTATACCCCGCAGCCCGGCCGAGAAGCAGGTCGGCGTATAGATTTCCGGTCGTCGTGCTCCCATATGTCTCGAAATCGTACGTGCCGTTGTACTGCCCGCCGCTCGATTGAAGGTTCTGGTTGAGATCCCAATAGAAGCCGAATTTCATCGTGTGCGTCCCGGCAACTTTACTCAGATTGTCGTAGAGCGCCGGATCCGTTGCGGTCTTACCGAACGCGCCGCCGTTGTAGGTTCCCCCGAACACGGCTTGCTGGACGTAACCCGCGAAGCCGCCATTACCGCTCCAACTCATGATGTTGGGGATCTGAAGCCTTTTCGCACCGAAAAGGCCAGGAACATTGAAGCCGTACGTTGCGGGGTCAATGGCTTTGGGATTTGTTGGATTCGCCGGATTAACGTACTGGGCATATGTAAATACCAGCTCGTCAGTTAACGTGGGGCTGAAAACGTGCGTGGCATTGGCCATGATCACATTCGCCGTAGTCGGCGCAACCAGAGGGGATGGGTAAGGAAGCGAGAACTGGGGTGCCCACCACATCTGTACCGGATGCAGATCCGTTTCGATCTGGCGAGCGTAAGACACAGTCAGCTTCGTGTTCTCGCTCACAGCGTAGTCGACCTTCTCCGTGAGCTCCCAACGATTCTGAGGACTCTGATCCAAATATTGGAAGTTGTTTCCGTTGTGCGTTGCCGGATCCACATTGGGTGCGGGATAGGTCTTCAGTAGCGCCAGCGCATTCGGGTCAAATAGCGAAGTGGGAATCATGCCGTTGGGGAAAGAGAGCCCGCCGCAGGTCGACCGATTGTCGGCTGGAGCGCACGGCGCTGCGGTGATATTCCCATAGTGGCTTGCAACCGAGGAGGGCAGCTTGGCAAACGCGGCCGGTGAAAAATTCCCCGCAAGCATGTCGGCTGTAGGAACGAACGTTTGCCAGAGAGCGCCCGCCGGTTGTTGTCTCATGTACTCATAACCGACCCAGAAGAAGAGCTTGTCCCGATTGCGATTGAAATGAGTCCATGGGATGAGCACGGGACCGCCAATATTGCCACCGGGATAGTATTCATAGGCATCCACATTGCCAATACCCTGACTCTTATTAAATGCGTCAACCGAATTGAAGATATTGTTGCGGGCGTAAAGGTAGGCTTCCCCATGAAAACCGGAGCCGCCGCTCTTGCTGAACGCCTCGAAAACCACCGGACCCTTGGCGTAGGCAGCATCATAGCCGGACATCAGAACCTTCACTTCGGCGGTCATATCCTGGTTGATGTTGGCAATCTGAGTCCCCTGGTTGCCCGGATCCAGCAGGTTCGCGCCATCCAACATGTAGGCCATAGCGCCATTGGGTTGCGTTCCGTTCGCCGAATAGCTACCAATCGGCCCCGAATTCGTCCCGACAACGCGATCGCCGAAACCGGCGTTATTGTTCCCGTTGCTCAATCCGCTAGCCAGGGCCATGCCAGGCATGATCTTGAGCAGTTCGCCGGCATCGCGGCCTGTCATCGTCAAGTCGTTGACCATGTGCGCGTTCAGCGTGGTCGAGACCTCGCCGGTGTCGACAGGCGCCACTGCCGCCGATTCAGCGGTTACTTCAACTTGTTGCGTGGCTTGCCCCACCTGGAGAGCGATATTAGGCATTGTCCGGCTGTCACCCTGGTTTAGAACCACTCCCTTTTGCTCCCAACCTTGAAAACCCGACGCCGCCACCGTTACATCGTAGGTGCCGGGCTGAAGAGCCGAGACCGTAAAGTAACCAGAGCCGTTTGAAGTTGTCTGGCGAGTATCGCCGCTGGCTTCATTCTTAACCGTCACGGTAGCCCGTGGGATCACGGCCCCAGTTTGGTCGTACGTGGTGCCGCTGAGCGTTGCGGTCAACTGCTGGCCATGGCTTCGCCCCTGGAATATCGTGAGGGTCATGAAAAGCAGTCCCAGAACAAGTACGAATTGTCTTGGATTCCGTATGGCAACGAGGCGCATACCTAAAGAAGAGAAAGATCTAGACATGTAGACCCCCTAAACTGAACTTTAACTTATCTGATAGATTATCAGTTCGAGCGAACGAGATCAAAACATTTCTGAAACACATGATTCTGCCACTGCTTGAAGTAGTTTCCCATTGAGAAGTAGTTTCCCATTGAAGTGAGCGAAAATCGCTGAAAACCGTAAAATTACTGGGGCTGGTTCAATTTCCTGACATCATACCAATGCGGCGAGCCCAATAGAGTCTGCATTGAACACCGCATCTGAAACATGCTCCAATGGAGTGATCGCGCTGCGCACGTCCGCAGACCCCCACGTGGTCAACTGCAAGTTCTTGCAGCATTCCTGAATTTTGGGAGCTTATCAGGTTGGAGCAAGCAGTTCTCGCCCTGGAAGACGGTACGGTCTTCGAGGGGACCAGCTTTGGTGCGCCTGTCCAGCGCACCGGTGAGGTCGTCTTCAATACTGCGATTACGGGCTATCAGGAGATCTTCACTGATCCTTCGTATTGCGGGCAGATTGTGGTGCTCACTAATCCGCAAATCGGCAATTACGGATCGAACCAGCAAGATTGCGAGGCGGGTGATCCGCACATCGAAGGGCTCGTCGCGCGCGAGATGTCACCGGTGGCGAGCAATTGGCGATCCGACGATAAGGCCGAGCACTTTCTCGCCAAGCATGGCATACCAGTTATCGCGGACGTAGACACACGCAGACTGGTGCGCTTGTTGCGTGAGCACGGCGCCATGCGCGGCATCATCGCGGTTGGCGAGCATCGCTATGACGATCTGGTGAATGCAGCTCGCAACGCTCCTTCGATGACTGGCCAAAATCTCGTCTCGAAGGTGTCGACCACAAGCAGCTATGAGTGGACGCAGGGAGTGGAGCCAGTCTCAGCCTCTGACAAACCCGCGCAGGCGGAAGAACCACAATTCCATGTGGTCGCTTTCGACTATGGCATCAAAAGGAACATTCTCCGGCACCTGGTGCAGATTGGATCGCGAGTCACAGTGGTCCCGGCGGATACGAGCGGCGAAGATGTCCTATCGCGGAACCCCGATGGCGTTTTCCTATCGAATGGCCCCGGCGATCCTGAGCCGCTCGAGCGCCAGGCAGCGGAAGTCAAGAAGCTGGTGGGGCGAGTACCGGTCTTCGGCATTTGCTTGGGACATCAAATCCTCGGTCTCGCCTTTGGTGGAAAGACCTACAAGCTGCCATTTGGGCATCATGGCGCGAATCATCCGGTGCTGAATCGAAGGACTGGCAAGGTCGAGATAACATCACAGAACCACGGTTTCTGCGTCGATCCGGATACGCTGCGCGACTCGGAAATCGAAGTGACGCATTTGAATCTGAACGATAAAACGGTAGAAGGCTTGCGGCATCGGAGCGAGCCCGTGTTTTGCGTTCAGTATCATCCGGAGGCCGCACCGGGTCCGCACGATTCGCATTACCTATTCCACCAGTTCGCCGCAGTCATGAAGGAAAACTCGCGATAGGCATGCCGAAGCGGGCCGATCTGAAGCGCATCATGATTATCGGTTCAGGGCCGATCGTAATCGGACAAGCCTGCGAATTCGACTATTCTGGCGCTCAGGCTTGCAAGGCATTGCGGCAAGAGGGATATGAGGTGGTGCTCATCAACTCGAATCCCGCGACGATCATGACCGACCCCGATTTGGCGGACCGGACCTATGTAGAGCCGCTGAGTCTTGCCTTCGCGACAGAGGTGATCCGGAAAGAACGGCCAGACGCGCTTCTTTCCACCGTGGGCGGCCAGACGGGCTTGAATCTGGCTGTCGAGCTGGCCGAATCGGGCGTGCTGGATGAATATGGCGTGGAACTGATTGGAGCGAAGATCGACGCCATCAAGAAAGCCGAAGACCGGCTTCTATTCAAAGATGCGATGCGGAAAATCGGCCTCGAAATGACCCGCTCGCAGTTGGTCAACAACGTTGAAGCTGGCCTGGATTTCGCGTCACGAATTGGATATCCCGTTATCCTGCGCCCCAGCTTCACTCTCGGTGGAACGGGTGGAGGCATCGCTTACAACAAAGAGGATCTGGTTGAAATCCTGGAGCGCGGCATAGATCTCTCTCCGGTCCATGAGGTTCTGGTCGAAGAGAGCGTGCTCGGCTGGAAAGAATTCGAGTTGGAGGTGATGCGCGATCTGGCCGGCAATGGCATCATCGTCTGCTCGATTGAAAATTTCGATCCCATGGGCGTGCACACGGGCGATTCCATTACCGTTGCTCCCGCCCAGACATTGACCGATCGCGAATACCAGATGATGCGCGACGCTGCGCTTCGATGTCTGAATGAAATCGGCGTGGATACCGGCGGATCGAATGTCCAGTTCGCGATTAATCCGGAAAACGGGCGAATGGTGATTGTGGAGATGAATCCGCGCGTCTCTCGCAGCTCTGCTCTCGCGTCGAAAGCAACGGGTTTTCCGATCGCGAAGATTGCAGCGAAGCTGGCTGTGGGATATCGGTTGGATGAAATTACGAATGACATTACACGCGCGACACCGGCTTGCTTCGAGCCAACTATTGACTACGTAGTCGTCAAAATTCCTCGTTGGCAGTTCGAGAAGTTTCCGGGCGCCGAACCCGTTCTCGGCACGCAGATGAAATCTGTGGGCGAGGTCATGGCCATCGGCCGCACATTCAAACAGGCGCTGGAGAAAGGTTTGCGCAGCCTCGAAACCGGCAAATCGGCGAACGCGAAATCACTGAACCCGGAGTTTATAGCCAAGCGACTCATCACGCCAAACCCGGAGCGCCTCGATTACATCCGGCTTGCCTTCGAGCGTGGGTACACCGTGGACCAGGTCTTCGAGATGACCAGTATCGATCGCTGGTTCTTGCAACAGGTTTTCGAACTTGTGGCTCTCGAAAAATCGCTTGAAGGACGCCAACTGGATACGCTCACCGCTAAAGAGTTTCGAAAACTAAAGCGCAGCGGTTTGGGAGATTCTCAGATCGGAAGAATACTTGAGGCGGAGCCGCGCCAAGTGAGAGCGGCACGGGAAGAGCTTGGCGTGCGTCCGGTTTTTAATCGCGTAGATACCTGCGCCGCCGAGTTCGAAAGCTTCACGCCTTATTTGTATTCGAGTTACGAATCTGAAAATGAGGCTGATCCAACCGATCGCAAGAAAGTCATGATTCTCGGGAGCGGACCCAACCGGATCGGTCAAGGAATCGAGTTTGATTACTGCTGCTGCCATGCTTCGTTTGCGCTCCAGGAATTTGGATACGAATCGATCATGGTGAACTGCAATCCGGAAACGGTGTCGACGGACTATGACACGAGCGACCGGCTGTATTTCGAGCCGCTGACCGAAGAAGAAGTTCTCAACATCTATGACGTAGAGCAGCCAGACGGAATCATCGTGCAGTTTGGAGGGCAGACGCCGTTGAATTTGGCAATGCCGCTCAAGAGCCTCGGGCTGCCGGTCATCGGGACTGATCCTAGCAACATCGATCTCGCGGAAGACCGAAAGCTGTTCGGAAAGCTGCTGACTGATCTCGGCATTCCCGCTCCCGCGCACGGCACGGCAACAAGCGTGGAAGAGGCGTGCAGTGTCGCACGCGAGCTCGGGTTTCCGGTTCTGGTGCGGCCCAGTTACGTCTTGGGCGGGCGCGCAATGGTGATCGCCTACAACGAAGAAACGGTACGGCACTACATGCAGGAAGCCACAACCTTTTCGGTGAAGCGTCCGGTGCTGATTGATAGGTTTCTGGAAGACGCAACCGAAGTGGATGTGGACGCGTTATGCGACGGCAAGAATGTCCTGATTGCGGGGATTATGGAGCACATCGAAGAAGCGGGCGTGCATTCGGGAGACAGCTCATGCGTGCTGCCCGCTATTTCGATTCAGAGCCACAGTCTCGAACGGATTGAGGAGTACACCACGAAGCTGGCGCGTGCCCTGAACGTGATCGGGTTGATGAATGTTCAGTATGCACTGAAGAACGATGATGTCTACGTTTTGGAAGTGAATCCGCGCGCGTCCCGTACGGTACCTTTCGTGAGCAAAGCAACGGGGGTGCCACTGCCAAAGATTGCGGTTGGTCTGATGTTAGGCAAGAAGCTCGATGAATTCGTGGAGATGACCGGCGGTGTGGTGAATGGCAAGCTGAACGTGCCGAACTTCTTCGTAAAGAGCCCTGTGTTTCCTTTTTCGAAATTCCCGGGGGTTGATCCGGCGCTAGGACCCGAAATGCGCTCGACCGGCGAGGTCATGGGCGTGGGAGAAAACTTTGGAGAAGCCTTTGCCAAGGCGCAACTAGCAGCGGGTCAGCCTATTCCGGATAGTGGCGCGCTGTTCATCAGCGTCAATGATCGCGATAAGGAAGCGGCGTTAGCAGTGGCCATGAAGTTTCGGGATTTCGGATTCGAACTATTCGCGACCCGAGGCACAGCGATGAAGCTGAAAGCCGCAGGGCTGGCATGTAAGACGGTCTTTAAGGTGAACGAAGGCAGGCCGAATGCGGTTGACTTGTTGAAGGCGGGTAAGCTCAACCTGGTGATTTACACGACCACGGGAAGCCATTCGTTTCCGGACGAGCAGACGATTCGCCGCAACGCGGTTACTTATCGGATACCGTGCATCACGACTATGAGCGGGGCGCGAGCCGCGGCGGAGGCAA
>Ga0213875_10002530_pt1 | contig 10907 bp, 10 predicted proteins | sample BarmaccomBMRX_R8_FD_160105 | JGI IMG/M metagenome (GOLD analysis project Ga0213875, IMG submission 160105) | Root-associated microbial communities from Barbacenia macrantha in rupestrian grasslands, the National Park of Serra do Cipo, Brazil - RX_R8 | ecosystem: Host-associated > Plants > Roots... | reverse complement strand
CGCGAGGAATTCAGCAAACTTGTCGGGATACACCTGCGAAGCACCGCCCGCCTTGTACATCCAGTCGATCTCATACTGGTCGAACAGGAAGATGCCGCGAAGGACCAGCTCGGTGACCCGCTCCGGGTGGGTTACGGCATAGGCGAGCGCCAGCGTCGATCCCCAGCTCCCGCCGAAGACCTGCCATTTGTCGACTTGCGAGACTTCCGTCCGGAGCTTCTCGATGTCCTCGACCAGGTCCCAGGTCGTGTTGTGGTCGAGCGAGGCATAAGGCGTCGACTTGCCGCAGCCGCGCTGGTCGAAGACGAGGATCTTGTACTTGTCAGGATTGAACTGCCGGCGGTGGTCCGGGCTTGAGCCGCCGCCCGGCCCGCCATGGAGGAAGACGACCGGCTTGCCGTCCGGATTGCCGGAGAGTTCCCAGTAGAGGCGGTGGCCGTCGCCGACATCGATCTGGCCGGTGCGATAGGGCTCGATCGCGGGGTAGAGGGTACGGCGCGCGGTGGAGAGGGGCATGTCCATCAGAAGCTGAACTCCTCGTAGATGTGGCTGAGGTCGCCCCGCCACTCGCCATGAAATTTCGCCAGAAGGCGGTCGGCGGGAGTGATGCCCGTCGCGACGACTTCGCGCAACGGGTCGAGGAAACCGCCCTCATTGTCGCCGGCGCTGTTAAGCCGCGCGCGGCGGGTCAGGCCGGCGGCGGCGATATCGAGGACGCGGGCGGCAAAGTCGCGCATCGGCTCGCCGTCGGGAGTGACTCCGTCGAGACCCTGGCGCGGGACTTGATGGCGGAGGGCCTCGCGCTGCTCGATGGTCCAGTGCTTCACCAGGTCCCACGCTGCGTCGAGGGACTGGTCGTCATAGAGCAGCCCTACCCATAGCGCCGGCAAAGCGCAGATCTTGCCCCAGCGGCCGCCGTCGGCGCCGCGCATCTCGAGAAAGCTCTTGAGGCGGACTTCGGGAAAGGCGGTCGAGAGATGGTCGACCCAGTCGCTTACCAGCGGCTTCTGGCCCGGGAGTTCGGTGAGGCGGCCGTCGAGGAAATCGCGAAAGCTCCGCCCGGCGACGTCGATATATCTGCCGTCGCGATAGACGAAGTACATCGGCACATCGAGCGCGTAGTCGCAGTAGCGTTCATACCCGAACCCATCCTCGAACACGAAGGGCAACATGCCCGTGCGGTCGGGATCCGTGTCTTCCCAGATATGGCTTCGAAAGCTCTTGAAGCCATTCGGCTTGCCTTCGGTGAAGGGCGAGTTCGCGAACAGCGCGGTGGCGACCGGCTGCAGCGCCAGGCCGACGCGAAACTTCTTCACCATGTCGGCTTCGCTCGAATAATCGAGGTTGGTCTGGATGGTGCAGGTGCGCAGCATCATGTCGAGCCCGAGGCTGCCGACCTTCGGCATGTAGCCCAGCATGATCGCGTAGCGGCCCTTGGGCATTCGCGGCAGGTCGGCGCGGGCCTTGTCCGGCCACATGCCGAGGCCGAGGAAGCTGAGACCAAGGCGCTCGCCGACGGTCTTGCATTGCTCGAGGTGGCGGGCGGCCTCCGCGCAGGTGAGGTGGAGGTTTTCGAGCGCAGCGCCGCTCAGCTCGAACTGGCCCGCGGGCTCCAGGCTGATGTTGCCGTCAGCGCCCTTCAAGGCAATGACGTTTCCGTTCTCGAGGATCGGCTCCCAGCCGAATTCAGTGAGGCCGTTCAAAAGATCTCGGATGCCGCCGGGCTCGTCGTAGCTCGGGGCGCGATGGTCCGCGGTGCGGTAAACGAACTTTTCGTGCTCGGTACCGATGCGCCAATTCTCGCGGGGCTTCTCACCGCCCGAAAAGGTCGCAAGAAGGTCCTCGCGGCTTTCGATCAGCGGGCTTTTCGCTTCCTCGTCGGTTCGCGTCGTCATCGGCGGCGCCGTAGCCGCGCCGCGCGGTCAGCGCCAGTCGCCGGTTACAGCCATGTAAACAGCAACCGCGGCGAGCGCCGCCGTCTCGGCACGCAGGATTCGTGGGCCGAGGGAGACGGGGACGGCGTTGGCCGCAGTGCGGATCGCGGTGCGCTCGCTGTCGGTGAAGCCCCCCTCGGGGCCGGTCAGGATCAGCGCCGGGCCGGCTTTGAATGCCGTCGCCGCCGGCTCACCGTCGCGGATCTCGTCCGCGAAGTAGAGCGTTCGCGCCACATCGCGGGCGGCGAGGAAGCGCTGCAGCGGTTGCGGCTCGGCAATGCCCGGGAGCAGCGTACGGCCACATTGCTCGGCGGCTTCGGTCGCGATGGCTTCGAGCCGGTCGAGGCGGACACGCTCGGCGACAGTCCGCTCCGTCATCACGGGCAACAACCGAGCGACGCCGAGCTCGGTCGCCTTCTCGACCAGCCAGTCGGTCTGCGCCCGTTTGACCGGCGCAAAGGCCAGCCACACGTCCGGGATGCTCTCGGCCTCGCGGGTGCGGCGCTCGACCGTAAGCGTCATCCGCTTCTTGCCGGCCTCAGCGACCCGGGCGAGCCATTCGCCGGATGCGCCATCGAACAGCAGGAGCTCGGCGGCCTCGCCCATCCGAAGCACGTTGCCGAGATAATTGGCCTGCCTTGCGTCGAGCTCGATGGCGGCGCCCTCGCCCAGCGGCGGGCGGACGAACAGGCGCGGCAGGCTTTTCGGCGGCCAGGCAGGGGTTGCGGGCATCGCACGGGCTTAGGCGTTCCCCCCGATCTCTGCTATGGTGTATACTGTCCGCCAGGAATCGAGGTGGCCCATGCGCCCACTCTCTGCATTGCTCGTGATCGTTGCGATCGCGAGTCCGCTCGCCGCCCAGCCCGCGACCCGGGTCGTCGAAATGTCCAACTTCAAGTTCGCGCCGGCTCAACTCGAGTTGCGGGCGAACACGCCCGTCGTGCTGCAGCTCAGAAACGATTCGTCCGGCGGCCACAGCTTAACCGCTCCCGAGTTCTTCGCCGCTTCGCGCGTCGATCCCGGTTCGGCTCGCTACGTCCAGGCCGGCCGGGTCGAAGTTCCGGGCCACCAGGCGGTGACTCTCTCACTGACCCCCGCGGCCGGGCAATATCCGCTGAAGTGCAGCCACACGCTCCATTCCGTCTTTGGGATGAAAGGCATCATCGTCGTTCGCTGAGGGTCCCGCTTTTGCGGGAATGACGGTAGGGCGAAGCGTGACCGCCTCCGCCGACATTGTTCCCGACAGCGAGCGCGTAGGCCTCATCGGCGCATTGCCGCCGCGATTGCGGCCGTTTGCGTCGCTGATGCGGCTCGATCGGCCGATCGGGAGCTGGCTGCTCTACTGGCCATGCGCGTGGAGCGTTGCGCTTGCGGGCGTCGGCGGGCGATGGGGCCTGTTCCTGTGGCTGGGCCTCGGCGCATTCGCGATGCGAAGCGCAGGGTGCGTTTACAACGACATCGTCGACCGGGATCTCGACCGGAAGGTGGAGCGGACGCGGTTGCGACCGCTGGCAAGCGGGCGCGCATCGATCGAATCCGCGTGGTTGCTGATCGCCGGCCTGTGCCTGATCGGACTGATCGTCCTGCTGCAACTCAACCTGACGGCCGCGATCGTCGCCGCCGTCAGCGTCGCACCGGTCGCCGCTTACCCTTTCATGAAACGGATCACGTGGTGGCCGCAGGCGTGGCTCGGGCTGGTCTTTTCGTGGGGAGCACTCGTGGGCTGGCCGGCCGTGACGGGGAGCCTGGCCTGGACTGCGCTGCTGCTCTGGTTCGGCAGCATCGCCTGGGTGGTCGGCTACGACACACTCTATGCGATCCAGGATATCGAGGACGACGCGCTGGTCGGCGTCAAGTCATCGGCGCGGCGGATGGGCGACAAGGCGGTGCTCGGCGTCGGACTGTTCTACGCTGCCGCACTGCTGCTCTGGGGAGCGACGATCTGGTCGGTGAGGCCCGACTGGCTGGCGGTCGCAACGCTTGTGCCGGCGGCGCTCCATCTGGCGAACCAGGCCCTTCGAGCGGACCCGGCGGACGGCGCGCTGGCGCTCAAGCTGTTCCGGTCGAACCGGACCTGCGGATTCCTCGTCTTCCTCGCGATGCTGGTCGTCGGCCTCTCCTCGCGCTAGCAGCTGCGCGATGCTGGACCCCGACCGCGCCCGCGCCATTGCCGAGTCGCTCGTGCAGCGGGGGCTCGACGCAGGCGCAAGCGCCGCCGATGCAGTCTATGTCGGCGGGGAATCCACCAGCGTCGACGTTCGGCTCGGCAAGCTCGAAGGCGTCGACCGTTCCGAAGGCGAGCAGATGGGTTTGCGGCTGTTCGCCGACCAGCGTTCCGCGACCGTGGCCTCTTCCGACCTGTCGGAGGACACGCTGGCCACGCTGGTCGAGCGCTGCCTCGCCATGGCTCGGGAGGCGCCGGAAGATCCCTATGCCGGGCTTGCGCCGAAGGAGATGCTGGAACGGCGGCGCGCGCCGTTCATCGACGGAGCGGACACGACCGATCCGGGGCCGGCGCGCCTCAAGGCGCTGGCGCTGGAGGCGGAGGCGGCGGCGCTCGCCATCGCCGGCGTGACCAATTCGAGCGGCGCGGACGCGAGTACGTCTGCAACCATCCTTGCCCTGGCGACGTCGAGTGGGTTCGCGGGCGCCTATCGGACCACGAGCTACAGTTGCTCGGCGTCCGCGATCGCCGGCGAAGGATCGGGCATGCAGCGCGATCACGAGTGGCACGGCGCACGGCATTTCGAGGACGTCGAAAGCGCTCGCGAGATCGGACGTCGCGCGGGAGAGCGGGCGGTGGCGCGGCTGAACCCGGCGCGGCCGCGGCCCGGACGCTATCCGGTCCTGTTCGACCCGCGCGTGTCGGCATCGCTGCTCGGCCATTTCGCATCGGCGATCAACGCGCAGTCGGTGGCGCGCAAGACGAGCTTCCTGCAGGACCGGCTGAACGGCCAGGTTTTCGGGCGCGGGGTCACGATCGTCGACGATCCGCTGCGCCCGCGCGGCCTGCGCTCCCGGCCGTTCGACGACGAGGGCGTCCGCGTCGAGCGGCGCGAGCTGGTGGCGGACGGCGCGCTCACCGGGTGGATCGCGGAAAGCGCGTCGGCCCGGCAGCTCGCAATCGCGCCGACCGGGCACGCGGTGCGCTCGGCGGGCGGAGCGCCGGGTGCCGCGCCCAGCAACCTCTGGATGCAGGCCGGCCAACGCAGCCGAGCGGACCTTTTGGCGGCATTCCCCGAAGCCGTACTGATCGTCGAGCTGATCGGCCAGGGCGTCAACGGAGTCACTGGCGACTATAGCCGCGGCGCGGTCGGCTTCATGGTGCGCGGCGGCGAGATCGCCGAGCCCGTGTCCGAGATCACGATCGCGTCGAACCTCGTCGACATGTTCGCGACGCTGGAGCCCGGGTCCGACCTGCAACTGAGGCGCGGCATGGACGCGCCGACGATCCTGGTGCCGGAGATGACGGTGGGCGCCGCCTAGGCCGCTAACGCTGCTGCACCGGCGGCAGACGAAGCCGCACGATTTCGATCTTCGGGCAGCGGTCCATGACGACTTTCAGTCCAGAAGCTTCGGCGCGGGCTGCCGCTTCTTCGTTGATCACGCCAAGCTGCATCCACACCGCCTTGGCGCCGACGAAAATGGCAGCGTCGACCGCTTCGCCGGCCGCCTCCGGGCGGCGGAAGATATCGACGATGTCGATCGGCTCACCGATCTGGGCGAGCTCGGTCCAGACGAACTCGCCGTGGATGCGCTCGCCTGGGATCTGCGGGTTGACGAGCAAGACCCGGTAACCGTGGTCCTGGAGAAAGCGCATGACGCCGTAGGAAGCGCGATCGGGGCGGTCGGACGCTCCGACCATGGCAATGGTGCGGGAATTGGCCAGCAGGTCGGCGATATCCTCGTCACGGGTCAGCGGCATGACGGCTCAATGCCCGACGGCGGCCAACAGTTTCGCGGCGATGGCGGCGAAGGCTTCAGCGTCGGGACCATCCGAGGCCGCCGGCGGAGTGCCGGCGTCGGAGGCTTCGCGGATCGCGAGCGAGAGCGGCAGGCGGCCGAGGAACGGGATCCCGAGCTCGGCGGCCGCCGTTTCCGCGCCACCGGTGCCGAAGGGGTGCGAGGCCTCGCCGCAGTGCGGGCAGGTGTAAGTCGCCATGTTCTCGACCAGGCCAAGGACGGGCACGCTCATCTTGTTGAACAGGTCGACGGCGCGGCGGGCGTCGATCAGCGACAGGTCCTGCGGCGTCGAGACGATGACCGCTCCCGCGGGCCGCGATTTCTGGATCAGCGACAATTGCACGTCGCCGGTGCCCGGCGGCATGTCGACGACGAGGATCTCGGTGTCGCCCCAGTCGGCGTCCATCAGTTTCGCCAGTGCGCCCGTGGCCATCGGACCGCGCCACGCCAGCGCGTGACCCGGCGACACGAGGTGGCCGAGCGAAAGAAAGCGGAGACCGTGGGCCTCGACCGGGATCAGCTTCTCGTCGGCCGCGGTCGGTCGCTCAGACGTGCCAAGCAAAGTCGGCTGCGACGGGCCATAGACGTCAGCGTCGACCAGTCCGACCTTCCGTCCGGAGCGAGCGATGGCGATGGCGAGGTTGGCAGCGACCGTGGACTTGCCGACGCCGCCCTTGCCGCTGCCGACGGCGACGATCGTCCGGCTCGGCTCCGCGGCCGTGATGGCGACTCGCGCTTCGGAAACGCCCGCCAGTGCGAGAACGGCGGAGCGGAGCTCGTCCTCCAGTGCAGCGGCTTCCGATTTCGACAGTCCACTGGCATCGGCGATGATCGTCGCGACGCCGTCCTTCAGGCGGCGGGAGCGGATTCGGTCGGCGTGCGGAAGCGAAGTCAGGATATCGGGATCGGCCATGCCGGGCAGATAGGGAGCGTGAGCCTGCTTGCCACTGGTTTTCGCCCCACTGTTTTTCGCCGAGCGCCGTTCCTATACTGGCCGCCATGACCATCACTTCCGGCCTGGGCGCCCGCGTCCGTGGCCTCTTCGTCGACAGCAAGGGTCCCTGGGGAACGAGCGGCGGCTCGGCCGGGGATACCGAGGATCGTCCTCCCGAGACCGGAGACAGCGCGCCGGGCAATGGCCCGGATGGCGCCCCGGGTCCCTGGGGCGGACCGTCGCGACGCCGCCGCTCGCCGATATCGGGCTCGGCCGGCAATGCCTCGCTCGAGGACATCCTGCGACGCGGGCGAGCGCGGTTCGGCGGCAACCTGCCCGGCAGCGACCGGTCATGGGTGCTGTGGGCGCTGGTGGCGGTTCTCTGCCTGTGGCTGCTGCTGACCTCGATGCATTCGATCGCGCCTGGCGAGCGGGGCGTCGTGACCCGGTTCGGCCGCTACAGCTCGACCCTCAGCCCGGGCGTCGGGCTCACCCTCCCCTCGCCGATCGACCGCGTGGCCAAGGTCGATGTCGCGAGCATCCGCAGCGTCGACCTCGGCTCCGAGGGCTCGAGCGACCTGATGCTGACCGGCGACCAGAACCTCATCGATCTCGCTTATTCGGTCCGCTGGAACATCCACACGCCTGAACTCTACCTGTTCCAGCTCGCCCAGCCGGACGACACGATCAAGGAAGTGGCGGAGAGCGCGATGCGGGCGGCGATCAGCCAGGTCACGCTCAACGAAGCGATGGGCGACAAGCGCGCCGACATCGAGGCGCGGGTCCAGGAGACCATGCAGAAGATCCTCGATTCCTATCATTCCGGCATTGAGATCCAGGGCATTGCCATCAAGCAGGCCGATCCGCCCGATCCGGTCAACGACGCCTTCAAGAAGGTCACGGCCGCGCAGCAGCAGGCGCAGTCCTTCATCAACAGCGCCAATGCCTATTCGCTGCAGCTTCGCCAGAAGGCGCAGGGCGACGCCACGGCGTTCGACAAGGTCTATGAACAGTACAAGCTCGCGCCCGACGTCACTCGCCGCCGCATGTACTACGAGACGATGGAGCAGGTGCTCTCGAAGGTCGACAAGACGATCGTCGAGGCGCCGGGGGTGACGCCATACCTGCCGTTGCCGCAGGTCCAGAAGTCGCAGCGGGAGCCCGCCCAGTGAGCTTCGTCCGAACCCATCCGCTCGCGACCGGGCTGATCGCGCTCTGCCTCGCGATCCTTGTCATGACGAGCTTCCCGATCATTCCGGAAACCAAGCAGGCGGTGGTCGTTCGCTTCGGCAAGCCGGTCGCGGTGTTCAACCAGTATAAAGCCGGGAGGCCGATCGGCGCGGCCGGGGCCGGCATCAATTTCCGGATTCCGTTCGTCGACGAGCTGGTGTGGATCGACAAGCGGGTGCTGGACGTCGACATGGCGCCCCAGCAGGTGCTCTCGACCGACCAGCGGCGGCTGCAGGTCGACGCCTTCGCGCGCTACCGGATCGTCGATCCGTTGCTCATGTACATCAGCTCGACGACCGAGGAGAACCTGCAGAGCCAGCTTCGGATCATTCTCGGCTCGGAAGTTCGCAACGAGCTCGCCAAGCAGGAGTTTGCCGCCTTGCTGTCTCCGGAGCGGCAGGGCGTGATGAACGACGTCCGCACGGCCCTGAACGCCAAGGCTGCGGAGTTCGGGGTCCAGATCCTCGACGTCCGGATCAAGAAGACCGACCTGCCCGACGGAGCGCCGCTCGACGCGGCGTTCGACCGGATGCGGACCGCTCGCGACCAGGAGGCGCGCTCGATCCTCGCACAGGGCATGAAGCAGGCGCAGATCATCCAGGCCGAAGCCGACGCGGAAGCCGCCAAGACCTATGCCGCGAGCTTCGGCAAGGACCCCCAATTCTACGACTTCTACCGGGCGATGCAGAGCTATCGCACGACCTTCATCGGTGATGACGGCTCCAAGCCGTCGGCCCCGACCACGGTCGTATTGTCGCCGAACGACGATTACCTCAGGCAATTCGCGGGGCGGGCACCTGCGGCGAAGTGAACCCGGACGTTCAATCCGCGTTCAGCCCGCGGGGACATTACCACCTTGCACAAGACGCATATTGATGGAGTATCGATGATCTCGAAGGAGTCCGGAACGGTGCGCTACGCTTATGGGGTCGCAATGGCCCTGTTGCTTGGAGGAACGGCTTTCTCGCTCGCCACGGGCGAGGCCGGCGCACAAGTGCCCCAGAACGCGCCGAACATGCTGGTTCCCCGGCCCGGCGCGCCGATGTCCTTCGCGGACCTCGTCGCCCGGCTGCAACCGGCGGTCGTCAACATTTCGACCAAGCAGCGCGTGCCCGTGAAATCGCAGCAGGACCCGTTCCAGGAGTTCTTCCGGCAGTTCGGCAACCCGGTCGGCCCCGGCGACGACAGCGGCGGCGGCGATAGCGGCGGCGGCGGCGGCGGAGCGCAGGGACGGACCCGGGAGGCCGGCTCGCTGGGCTCGGGCTTCGTCATTTCGCCCGACGGCTACATCGTAACCAACAACCACCTCGTCGCCGGCCTCACCGGCACGGGCGTCGTCGATCAGGTCACGGTGACGACCACCGACGGCAAGGAATATCCCGCGCGGATCGTCGGCCGCGACGACACCTCCGACCTCGCGCTCTTGAAGATCGACGGTCACAGCCTGCCCTTCGTCCAGTGGGGCGACAGCACCAAGGCGCGGGTCGGCGACTGGATCATCGCGATCGGCGAGCCCTACGGCTTCGGCGGCACCGTGACGGCCGGCATCATCTCGGCGCTTCATCGCGGCGTCGGCAGCAACAGCGCGTACGACCGCTACATCCAGACCGACGCGGCCATCAACATGGGCAATAGCGGCGGCCCGATGTTCGACCTCAACGGCAACGTCATCGGCATCAATTCGGCACTGATTTCGCCAACCGGAGCGTCGGTCGGCATCGGCCTCGCCATCCCCGCCGAGCTTGCCCGGCCGGTGATCGAATCGCTGATGCGCGGGCAGCGGCCGCAGCGCGGCTATCTCGGCGTCGGACTGCAGTCGCTCGACGACGATTCGATTGCCGGAGCGCTCGGGATCGCCAAGAACAGCGGCGAGCTGGTGCGGTCGGTCGTCCCAGGCGGTCCAGCCGCTCGCGGCGGCCTGCAGCAGGGCGATGTCATTATTGGCGTCAACGGCCATCGTGTCAGCCAGGACGAATCGGTCTCCTATCTCGTTGCCAACACCACGGTCGGTTCCCGCGTCCCGCTGGAGGTCGTCCGTGGCGGGCGGCACCAGATGGTCTATGTCACGGTCGCGGACCGTCCGACCGAAGAAGCGCTGTCGAAGCTGAACGGCACCGGCGGCGTCGACCAGGGCACGACCGGCACCGGTCCGGCCAGCCCCGCACAGAAGGCGCTCGGCCTGTCGCTGGCGCCACTGACGCCGGAGCTTGCCCGCGGCGCCAACCTGCCGGCGGCTGCCCATGGAGTCATCGTCACGGCGGTCGACCCCAATAGCGATGCGGCGGACGAGGGTCTGCAGCGCGGCGATCTCCTGCTCTCGGTCAACGGCGTCCAGGTGACCACTCCGGCACAGGTGATCGCGACGGTCAACGCGGCGCGCCAGGGTGGCCGCCCGAGCGTTCTCCTGCTCGTCAAGCGCGGCACCGCGCCCGAGGGCTTCGTCGGCGTCGACATCAGCGGCCACTAGCCCCGGACATCGCCCGGCTGGTGCAAAAGCCGGCCACGCTTGCACTTGCGCTTGTGCGCGCTGTCGGCAAAGTGGCCGCGGCAGCTGAGGGGACGCGTGTGGTCGATGCGGCGGTAGTTTCTGGCGTTGAGTTCGGGGCGATCCCAGGGGACGTACCACGTGGCCGCTGACAATCGGAAATTGTACGACGAGCTCGAGCGCGAATGGCGCGACGCTTTGTGCAAGAAGGACATGGAACGGCTGCGCGGGATGATGCACGAGCGCTTCCTGCTCATTGGCTCCAAGTCGACCGGTCCGTTCACCATGACCCGCGACGAGTGGCTGGAAGGCATCAAGCAGCGCGACGTGGACTCGATCGAGGTCGAGGTCAGCGACGCCA
>Ga0213875_10002529_pt1 | contig 10907 bp, 10 predicted proteins | sample BarmaccomBMRX_R8_FD_160105 | JGI IMG/M metagenome (GOLD analysis project Ga0213875, IMG submission 160105) | Root-associated microbial communities from Barbacenia macrantha in rupestrian grasslands, the National Park of Serra do Cipo, Brazil - RX_R8 | ecosystem: Host-associated > Plants > Roots... | reverse complement strand
GAGGTGGCCGGTCGGGTTGCCGAGGCTCGGCACCAGCACCAGCGCCGTGGCCTGGCCCCCGGCGCAGGCCTCCGCCAGCGCATCCGGCAGCACCCCCTCGGCATCGCAAGGCAGGCCGCGCAACGCATAGCCGAGCACGCTGGCGAGGCCGATCACGCCGTGATCGGTCAGGCACTCCGTCAGCACCAGGTCGCCCGGGCGGACGACGGTGGCGAGGGCGAGGAATACCGCGTGCGCCGCCCCGCCGGTGACGAGGATGCGGTCCGGCTCCGCCTGGACCCCGAGCCGCGCGAGCCAGCGCGCCGCCGCCTCGCGATGCCGGGCGAGCCCGGCGATCGGCCGGCACGGCCGCATCCAGACGCTGTTCTCGCTCGCCGCCATCTCCGCCATCAGGGCACGCGAGGCCTGCTCGTGCGCATCAAGCCAGGCGGCGCGGATAATCGAGAGATCGACCAGTCCGGTGGGACTGCGGTCGAGCATGAAGCGGTCGGCGCGCTCGGTCACCCGGCTGCGCACGAAGGTGCCGCGGCCGACCTCGCCGCGCAGATAGCCTCGCCGCTCGGCCTCCTTGTAGCCGAGGCCGACGGTCTGCACGGAGAGGCCGAGCCGCTGCGCGAGGTCGCGCTGCGGCGGCAGCTGCGCGCCGGGCGGCAGCACGCCGCGGTCGATATCGGCGATGATCCCGTCCGCGAGGCGCTTGTGCTTGGTCGCCCCGCGCCGCTCGCCGGCCAAGCCCGGCAGCCACTCCGTCGCCACGTCTGCCCCCGGCCGGTTCAGCACATCTTCCACACATGGCCAGAATGGACCAGGGCATTGCCCTGATCAAGACCAGTGCAATTGGTCGGACGTCGGTAGCTCAGCCGGGCGGGCGCGCCGCCTGCATCAGCGCCTTCATGCGGCGCACCGCCGCCGGCAGCCCTTCCAGGATCGCCTGGCCGATCAGGAAGTGGCCGATGTTCAACTCGACGACCTGCGGCAGCGCGGCGACCGGGCCGACATTGTCGTGGGTCAGGCCATGCCCCGCGTGGCATTCGAGGCCCAGCGAAGCACCGCGCTCCGCCGCCCGCGCCAGCCGGTCGAGCTCGCCGGGGCCGCCATGCGCGTAGGCGCCGGTGTGCAGCTCGACGACCGGCGCGCCGATCGCGGCGGCGGCTTCGAGCTGCGGCGTATCGGGGTCGATGAACAGCGAGACTCGGATGCCGGCGGCGGCCAGCGCCGCCACGACCGGGCGTAGCGCCTCGCGCTGGCCGGCGACGTCCAGCCCGCCCTCCGTGGTGACCTCGGCACGCCGCTCCGGCACCAGGCAGGCGGCGTGCGGCGTCGTGTCGCGGGCGATGCGCAGCATCTCCGCGGTCGCCGCCATCTCCAGGTTGATCGGCGCCGTGATCGCCGCGCGGATGCGGGCGACGTCGTCGTCGCGGATGTGCCGCCGATCCTCGCGCAGATGCAGCGTGATGCCGTCGGCGCCGGCGGCCAGCGCCGCCTGCGCGGCGGCCAGCGGGTCGGGGTGCGCGCCGCCGCGCGCGTTGCGCACGGTCGCCACGTGGTCGATGTTCACGCCGAGTCGTAAAGTCCTCGCGTGCAAAGTCATGGCCCGCCGCTCCGCCGCTTCGCCAGGTCCGCCGCGAGCCGGAGTGCGGCGATCAGGCTCGCGGGATCGGCGCGGCCGGCGCCGGCGATGTCGAAGGCCGTGCCGTGGTCGGGCGAGGTGCGCACGATCGGCAGGCCGAGCGTCACGTTCACGCCGCGGTCCATGGCGAGCGTCTTCAGCGGGATCAGCGCCTGGTCGTGGTACATGCAGATCGCCGCATCGTAGCCCGCGCGCGCCGCCGGCGTGAACATGGTATCGGGCGGCCAGGGTCCGCTCACGTCGAAACCCTCGGCGCGCAGCGCGGCGAGCGCCGGGCCGATGATCGTCACCTCCTCGGTCCCCAGCGCGCCGCCCTCGCCGGCGTGCGGATTGAGCCCGGCGATCGCGAGGCGCGGCCGGGCGATGCCGAAATCGCGCGCCAGTGCGGCGTGGGTGATTCGCGCCGCGGTGACGATCGCGGCGGTATCGAGCGTCGCGAGCGCGTTGCGCAATGCGACGTGCACGGTCACCGGCACCACCCGCAGCTCCGGGCTCGCGAGCATCATCACCGGCGTGGCGCCGCCGGTCATCGCGCTGAGGAACTCGGTGTGACCGGGATAGGCGAAGCCGGCGCGATAGAGCACCGCCTTGCTGATCGGGTTGGTCACCACGGCGGCGGCCTCGCCGCGCAGCGCGAGGTCCACCGCCTGCTCGATGGAGGCGATCACCGCCGGGGCGTTGGCGACGTCCGGCTGGCCGGGGCGGCTGCGCACGGGGAGACGCACCGGCAGCACCGGCAGCGCAGTGGCGAAGCAGGACACGGCCTCCGCCGCCGAGCCGACGGTGCGCGCGCGCATGCCGAGGCGCTTCGGGTCATCGAGGGCGACGAACACCGGACCGGTGGCGCGCAGCGCCGACCATGCGAGCACCGTCAGCTCGCCGCCAATCCCCGCCGGGTCGCCCATCGTGAGCGCGAGCGGCGCCGGCATCAGATGTGCAGCGCGCGACCATCCGCCGCCAGCGCCGCCTCCTTCACCGCCTCGTTCAGCGTCGGATGGGCGTGGCAGGTGCGCGCGACGTCCTCGGCGCTGGCGCCGAACTCCATCGCCGTCGCCAGCTCCATGATCAGCGTGCCGGCGTCCGGGCCGATGATGTGCGCGCCGAGGATTTCATCGGTCCGCGCATCCGCGAGGATTTTCACGAACCCGTCGGTGTCGCCCATGGCGCGGGCGCGGGCATTGGCGGTGAACGGGAATTTTCCCGTCTTGTACTCGGTGCCAGCGGCCTTCAGCTCCTCCTCGGTGCGGCCGACCGTCGCGACCTCCGGCCAGGTATAGACCACGCCAGGAATCACGCCGTAGTTCACGTGCCCGGCCTGGCCGGCCAGGAGTTCGGCGACAGCGACCCCCTCCTCCTCCGCCTTGTGGGCCAGCATCGGCCCGGCGATGACGTCGCCGATGGCGTAGATGCCCGGGACGTTGGTGGCGTAGTGTTCGTCGGTCTTCACCCGGCCACGCTCGTCGCGTGCGACGCCGATCTCATCGAGGCCGAGACCGTCGGTGACCGGCCGGCGGCCGATCGCCAGCAGCACGATGTCGGCGCGCAGGGTTTCGGCTGCGCCGCCGGCGGCCGGCTCCAGCGTGAGCGTCACGCCGTCATTGCCGACGCGCGCCGCCGTGACCTTCGTGCCCAGCCGGAACTTCATGCCCTGACGCGCGAGCACGCGCTCGAAGGCGCGCGCGACTTCCAGGTCCATTCCCGGCACGAGCCGGTCGAGGAACTCGACGACGGTGACCTCCGCGCCGAGCCGCCGCCACACGCTGCCGAGCTCGAGGCCGATATAGCCGCCGCCGATCACCGCAAGGTGGCCGGGCACCTCCGCGAGCGCGAGCCCGCCGGTGGAGCTGACGATCTGCCGCTCGTCGACGTCCACGCCGGGCAGCGTCAGGCTGTCGCTGCCGCTGGCGATCACGATTTGCCTGGCCGTGTAGTCCTGGCCGTCGACCGTCACCTTGCCCGGCGCGGTGATGCGCGCGCTGCCCTTCAGCCAGGTGACCTTGTTCTTGCGAAACAGGAACTCGACGCCCCTGACATTGGCGGTCACCACCTCCTGCTTGCGCGCCTGCATGCGCGCGAGGTCGAGCCGCAGCCCGTCGATGAGGATGCCGTGCTCGGCGGCGTGGCCAGCGGCTGCGGCAAAGTTCTCCGACGATTGCAGCAGCGCCTTGGAAGGGATGCAGCCGATGTTGAGGCAGGTGCCGCCGAGCGTCGCGCGCCGCTCGGCGCAGGCGACCTTCAGGCCGAGCTGGGCGGCGCGGAGTGCGCAGGCATAGCCGCCCGGCCGGCGCCGATGACGATGAGGTCGAACCCGTCCTGCATGGAGCCGCCTTTGCCCGCCGCGCCGCGGCAGGCTCGGCGGCGGCGCCGCCGGCGTCAACCACCCGCCGGCAGACTTGGATGTCGCCCCGGCGAGTGGGCGGCTATCCGGGCTGGTGACCCTCCTCGAACTCCCGCTCGGCCGCCGTCGGACGGCCGAGGTCGGCGGTTTCGAGGTAGCTGTACGGCTCGGCCGACACTTCCCGCTTGGGACCGAAGAACAGCCGCGCCACGCCCCAGCCGATGCCGCCGGCGATCAGCGCCGCGAGCGGCGTCGTCACCACGAAGAGCGGGTCCAGCGATTCGGCAGAGATGGCGAGCACCAGCAGCGCCTGCACCACGGTCGCCACCAGCGCACCGACCAGCAGGGCGACGATGCTGCGCGAGAGGCCGCAGAAGAAGCCGATGAAGCCGGCCGGACTCCAGAGCGAGCCCAGCACGAAGCCGAGGAATGCGAGCATGGGTCGTACTCCGCCCACCCGTTACGAAACCGTCAATAAGGCATGTAGCATGAGTCGGGCTCGGATTCCATCAATCAGCGGTGGTCGCCCCGACCTGACGCTCGCGTGCGGGCGGCGCGGTTTGTCGCGCCTGGGCGCGCCGGTTTACAGCCTGGCGAAGGCGCGGCAGGGTCCGCCGGGGATACGCCCGGAGGAGCCATGGCAGAGTCGCTTTTCGACATCGCGGCGGGCGCCGAGCCCAGCCGTGCGGTCGGCGCGCCGGGCCGGCCCTGGCTCGGCGGCGCCGGGCTGCGGCGCCTGGTCGAAGAGATCGGGCGGACGCTCAACGACGCGGGCGTCGGCCGCAACGACCGGGTCGGCATGGTGCTGGCGAACGGGCCGGACGCGGCGACGGCGTTCCTCGGGGTCGCCGCCTGCGCGACCGCCGCGCCGCTCAACCCGGCGTATCGCGCCGACGAGTTCCGCTTCTACCTTTCGGACCTGCGGCCGAAGGCGGTGATCCTGCAGGAAGGCGCGGACACGCCGGCGCGCGCCATCGCCGGCGAACTCGGCGTCGCCGTCATCGACCTGCTGCCCCGCCCGGATGCGCCGGCCGGCAGCTTCGCGCTCGGCCCGGCGCCGGGCGGCGGCGCGGCGAACGGCGGACCGGCCGGACCGGCGGACATCGCCCTGGTGCTGCATACCTCCGGCACCACGGCGCGGCCGAAGATCGTGCCGCTGAGCAACCGCAACCTGGCCGCCTCGGCGCGCCATGTTGGGGCGTCGCTGGCGCTGCGGCCCAGCGATGTCTGCCTGAACGTCATGCCGCTGTTTCACATCCACGGCCTGGTGGCGGCGGTGCTCTCCTCGCTGGCCGCCGGCGCGTCGGTTTGCTGCACGCCGGGGTTCAACGCGCTGCGCTTCCTCGGCTGGCTCGAGGAGGTGAAGCCGACCTGGTACACGGCGGTGCCGACCATGCACCAGGCGATCCTGATGCGCGCCCGCCAGCACCCCGATCAGGCGCGCGCCGCCGGGCTACGGCTCATCCGCTCCTCCTCGGCCTCGCTGCCGCCGCAGGTGATGGCGGAGCTGGAGGAGGTGTTCGGCGCGCCGGTCATCGAGGCGTACGGCATGACCGAGGCGGCGCACCAGATGTCCTCCAACCCGCTGCCGCCGCGCGCGCGCAGGCCGGGCTGCGTCGGCCTGGCGGCCGGACCGGAGATCGCGGTCATGGACGAAGCGGGCCGGCTGTTGCCGCCCGGCGGCATCGGCGAAGTGGTGATCCGCGGCCCCAACGTGACGGCGGGCTACGCGGCCAATCCCGAGGCCAACGCGAAAGCCTTTTCCGACGGCTGGTTCCGTACCGGTGACCAGGGTGTGCTGGACACCGAGGGCTACCTGACGCTCACCGGGCGATTGAAGGAGCTGATCAACCGGGGCGGCGAAAAGATCAGTCCATTGGAAGTGGACACCGTGCTGATGGACCACCCGGCGGTGGCGCAGGTCGTCACCTTCGCCATGCCGCACGACAAGCTCGGTGAGGAGGTCGCCGCCGCGGTGGTGCTGCGCGACGGCGCGGCTGCCAGCGAGAGCGACATCCGTGATTTCTGCGCCGAGCGCCTCGCACCGTTCAAGGTACCCCGTCGCGTGCTGTTCATGGCGGACATCCCGAAGGGGGCGACCGGCAAGCTGCAGCGCATCGGGTTGGCGGCGAAGCTCGGCGTGGCCGGCTGATGCCGGGCGTCTGCGTCTTCGGCGCGGGCGCGATCGGCGGCCTGATCGCGGCCCGGCTGGAGCTTTCCGGCACGCCGGTGACGGTGGTGGCGCGCGGCCCGCATCTGGCGGCGATGCAGGCCAAGGGCCTGGCCCTGCTCAGCGGCGGCGAGCGGCACGTGGCGCATCCGCGCGCGCTGGCCGACCCGCGCGAGGCCGGGCCGCAGGACGTCCTGATCCTGACCCTGAAGGCGCACTCGCTGGCGCCGGCGCTGCCGCAGCTGCGGCCGCTGATCGGCCCGGCGACCACCATCGTCGCGGCGGTGAACGGCATTCCCTGGTGGTACGGCTACGCGCTGGAAGGGCCGTTCCGCGACCGCCGCGTGCAGGCCGTGGACCCGGACGGCGCGCTGTGGGAGGGGCTGCCGCCGGCACAGACGCTCGGCTGCATCATCTATCCCGCCGCCGAGCTGACCGAGCCGGGCGTCATTGCGCACGGCTACGGCGACCGGTTCAGCCTGGGCGAACCCGACGGGTCGCGCAGCGAGCGTGCCGGACGGGTGTCGTCGCTGCTGATCGGCGCCGGCTTCAAGGCGCCGGTACGCCAGCGGCTGCGCGACGAGATCTGGACCAAGCTGTGGGGCAATATGGCCTTCAATCCGGTGAGTGCGCTCACCACGGCGACGCTCGACGTGATCCTCGACGATCCAGATACGTGCCGGACGCTGCGGGCCATGATGCAGGAGGGCCAGGCGGTGGCGGAGCGGCTGGGCGTGCGCTTCGCGATCGGCATCGACAAGCGGATCGAAGGCGGCCGGCAGGTCGGGCGGCACCGCACCTCCATGCTGCAAGACCTGGAACTCGGGCGGCCGCTGGAGATCGAGGCGCTGCTCGGCGCGGTGGTGGAGATGGCGGGCTGGGTGGAGGTGGACGTGCCGATCAGCCGGGCCATGCTCGGCCTGGTCCGACAGCGGGCGGCGATGCGGGATTGAAGGCCAGGGGCGCTCCCTGGCCTTTGTTTTGCAGCCTGCGGGTCAGGCGAAGGCGCCGCGCGCGGCGATCGGCCAAAGGCATTCGACGCGGCCGCGGCGCACGCCGACATACCAGTCGAAACGATCGACGGTCGGGTCGCAGTGCCCGGGCACCAGGCGCAGCTTCTCGCCGAGCTTTGGCGCGGCGGTCTCGGCGCCGAACTCCAGCTTGCCGTGCTCATCGCTGGCGCCGACGTAGCGCACGTCCGGGCGCTGCCAGACCAGCGGCATGCCGCTGTCCACCGCAACCGCCTTGTGGCCGGCGTCCAGCACCGCGATGCCCGGCCGGGCGGCGCTCATCACCGTCGCCAGCACGAACAGCGCCTGGCGGAACGCGCCGACGGGGCCCCCGGATTCGTCGAGGTTGCGCGCGTAGTCGGCGTCCATGAAGCAGTAGCTGCCCGCCTGGACCTCCGTGAACACGCCGGAGCCGGCCTCGATCGTGAACGTGCCGGTGCCGCCGCCGCCGACGATCGCGCAGCCGAGCCCCTGCTGGCACAACTGTTCCACGGTGCGGCGGGTGTCCTCGACGGTCACGGCGATGGCGGTTTGCCGCTCGGCCGGCCGGCGCAGGTGCTGGGCGCGGCCATGATAGGCCTGCAGGCCGCCGAAGATCAGGTGCGGCGAGGCGGCGATGCGCTGCGCCAGCGCGACGGCGGGCGGCCCGGGCGGCACGCCGCAGCGCACTCCGCCGACGTCGATCTCCACCAGCACTGTGAGGCGCAGGCCGGCTTCCGCCGCGGCCGCCTCGATCGCCGCGACCTGCGCGGGGTCGTCGGCACAGACCGCGACGTGCGCGATGCGCGCCAGCGCCGCCAGCCGCGCCAGCTTGGTGGCGCCGACCACCTGGTTGCTGACGAGGATGTCGGCGACCCCGCCCCAGGCCAGCGCCTCCGCCTCGCCGACCTTCTGCACGCATTGGCCGACCGCGCCGCGCGCGATCTGCCGCTGCGCGACGACCGCCGATTTGTGGGTCTTGGCGTGCGCGCGCAGCCGTGCGGCGGTGGGCGCGAGCAGTGCGGCCATGGTGTCGAGGTTCGCTTCGAACGCGTCGAGGTCGAGCAGCAGCGCCGGCGTGTCGATCGCCGCTTCGGGCATGCCGGGCAGGGCGGGCGGGATTTGCAGCATGCGATCGGTCGGCCTGATGCGGATGAACGGCGCGGCAGGCGGCATTCTGGTGCGGCCCGCGGCCCGGCATCAAGACCTGCCGGATCGCCGGCTCCTCGCATTGCCGGCGGCTGGCACGGCGCGGCTGCCAGTAGCGACGCTATGCCGAATGGACCGCAAAACTCTTTCGTTGCCGCGCGTGCCCTCGATCCCACATTGTCCGGCCCCAGATTGGCGACCATTGCGCCGTGCGCGGCCAATCCCTGGCGAATTCGGAGACAGGCATGCCCGTCGTTCGAGTCAGCTTCTATTCCGGCCGCACGATGGAGACGAAGCGGCAAATCGCCGAAGCGATAACCGAGGCGCTGGTGACGATCGGCGGCTCCAAGCGCGACGCGGTCAACGTGATATTCGAGAACGTCGCCCGCGAGGACTGGATCATCGGCGGCGCGCCTGGAGAGGCGAAACCGCCGGGCCGGTGACGCCCGGAGGGCGGGCGGGACGGCCGCGATGGATCTGGATCTCGGCGTGCTGTTGTTCTCCGACTACCCGACGCGCGAGCTGGTGGAGCTCGGCAGCCTCTGCGAGGCGGCCGGCTATCGCTATTTCTGGTACACCGACGTGCGCTTTGCCAGGGACTGCTATATCGGCCTGACGGCGGTGGCCGGGGTCACGCGCACCATGCTTCTGGGTCCCGGCGTCACCGACCCCTACTCCCGCCATCCCGCGCTCACCGCGACGGCGGTCGCGACACTCGACGAGCTTTCGGGGGGACGGGCGCTGCTCGGGCTCGGCACCGGCGGCAGCGGATTTCGCGAGCTTGGCATCGATCCGAAACTGCCGGTGGCGGCGCTGCGCGAGACGGTCGCGGTGATACGCGGACTGTTGCGCGGCGAGCCGGTCAGCCTGAACGGCAAAGTCGTCACGATCGATGGCGGACGGCTTGCCTTCACCCCCGCGAATGCTGGGATTCCCGTCTACTTCGCGACCCACGGCGCGCAGGTCACCCGGCTCGCCGGCGAAGTCGCGGACGGCGTGCTGATCGCGAACACCCTGTCGCGCAGCGCCTTCGAGCAATACCTGCGCCGGCTCGATGAGGGCCTGGCCAGGCGCACCGACGAGTCGCCCGATTTCGACATCGGGCTGCGCGTCGAGGCCGCGATCGCCGAGGATGATGCTGCCGCGTTCGCCGTGATGCGGCGTCGGGTCGCGACGCGCGTGCTGAGCCAGTATCCCCACTGGGACTATCTCGGACAGCTCGGCATCGTGCTGCCGGAGGAATTCGTGTCGCTCGCCGCGGCGCACGGGACGAAAGCGGCAAAAGCGGCGGCGCCGCTGCTGCCGGCGGAGGTGGTGCAGAGCATGGCTCTCGCGGGTGATCCCGAGCGGGTCGCCGCACAGCTCGCGCGCGCTCTGCACCCGCGCGTCACCCAGCTCACCGTACGGCCGCATGCGGTCAAGGGCCAGAACGTGGCCGAGGTGATCCGCAGCTTCGCCGAGGAGGTCGTGCCGCGCGCGCTGCAGATGCGTGAGGCGCACCAGGCGACGTGAGCGCACGCGGCAGAGCGCGCCCATGACGGGCTTCGTGCTCCGCCGAGTGGCCGGAACGGTTCCGGTGCTGATCATGACCTCGGTGCTGGTGTTCCTGCTGATGCGCATGCTGCCGGGCGATCCGATCACGCTGATCCTCGGCGAATCGCAGGCCGATCTCGGCGCCGCGCAGATCGCGGCGATGCGTCACCAGTACGGCCTCGACCAGCCGATCTATCTGCAATACCTGGCCTGGGCGGGGCGGACGCTTGCGGGAGATTTCGGCCGCTCCGCATTGAGCCATCAGCCGGTGTGGGACGTGCTGGCGCCGCGCATCCTGCCGACACTGCAGATCGGGCTGATCGCATGGCTGCTCGCGGTGCTCTGCGCGATCCCGCTCGGCGCGGTCAGTGCGCGCGCGCCGGGCTCCTGGCAGGACTGGCTGGGCACCGTGGTGACGATGACCGGGGCGGCGATGCCGTACTTCCTGATCGGCGGCGTGCTGATCTTCCTGCTGGCCCTGCGCTGGGGCTGGCTGCCCGCCTCGGGCTACGTGCCGCTGACCGAGGCGCCCTGGCAGAGCCTCCGCTCGACCGTGCTTCCGGCGATCACCCTCAGCCTCAGCCTTGCCGCGGTGCTCGCCCGGCAGGCGCGCTCGAGCTTCGCCGACGTGCTGCAGCGCGCCCATGTGCGTACCGCGCGCGCGAAGGGGCTGACCGAACGCCAGGTCATGCTGCGCCACGTGATGCGCAACGGCATGCTGCCGATCGTGACGATCCTCGGCGTGCAGCTTGGAACGCTGTTCAGCGGCGCAGTGGTGATCGAGACGGTGTTCGCCATCCCCGGGATCGGCCGGCTGCTGGTGGATGCGATCCTTGGGCGCGACTATCCCGTCGTGCAGGCCGTGGTGCTGCTGATCAGCGTCGCCGTGGTCTTCGCCAACCTGGCCGTGGACGTGGTCTACGGCCTGCTCGATCCGCGGACGCGGCAGGGATGATCGCGCTGGCGGGCGGCAGGCCGCGCGCTGGCCGGGCGCTGAGGATGCCGGGCGACGCGCTCGCTCGCGCCGGGCTGGCGCTGGTCGTCGTTTCGGTCGGGATGGCGGTGCTGGCCCCGCTGCTCGCGCCGTTCGGGCCGGAC
>Ga0213875_10002528_pt1 | contig 10908 bp, 9 predicted proteins | sample BarmaccomBMRX_R8_FD_160105 | JGI IMG/M metagenome (GOLD analysis project Ga0213875, IMG submission 160105) | Root-associated microbial communities from Barbacenia macrantha in rupestrian grasslands, the National Park of Serra do Cipo, Brazil - RX_R8 | ecosystem: Host-associated > Plants > Roots... | reverse complement strand
CGCTTGCCTGGAGCTCATCGAAATGATCCTGCATTTGGCGAAAAGAGAGATTCCGATACACGTATTGCCGCACCTGGTACGTGGGTTGAACTTTGAGCGTCACGCGCGTAATCACGCCCAGTGCTCCGAGGCCGACGACCGCTCCCTGGAACTCGGCAGCATCGGATTCGCGGCTGAGTTTCACCAGGTCGCCCTCGGCGGTTACGAACTCCAAAGCGGACACGATGCTCGCCAGATTCGCGTTCCTCTCGCCGGACCCATGCGTGGCGGTGCTGCAGGCGCCCGCTACCGAAATGTGCGGCAAGGAAGCCAAGTTATGCAAGGCAAATTTATTCTGTTCCAGATACGGGCCTAGTTGCCCGTATTTGACACCAGCGCCAACCGTGACCGTGTGGGCGGCTGCGTCCAAGGTCATTTCCTGCAGCGGTATCACGGAAAGAAGCGCGTGCTGGCTGTCGGCGATGGAGTTGAAGCAGTGCCGCGTGCCGAGTACTCGTAGCTTGTCCTCGGCCTTTAAATAGGAACGGATCTCCTCGACCGTGGAGGCCTGACGTACGCGGTCTGTGCTGTAGGTGATATTGCCAGCCCAATTCGTCAGGGGCTCTGTGTTGAACATGGCGGAGACTCGTCGTAGAAGAGGACCGGCGATCGCGGAGGAGAACAATCGAAGGAATGCTCGCTTATCCACAATTGTCCACAGATGGTATCAGAGCGGCTTCATGAGCACGTGGACCGAAGGCCGGTGGTTCACTCTGGAGGGTACTTCATCGGTTGTTATCATCGCGGTGGTGAATAAAACGTTTTCGACTGCTGACGAAGCGGTCGCGGACATCTTCGATGGGGCGACGGTCATGCTCGGAGGGTTCGGGCTGTGTGGGATTCCGGAAAACCTGATCGCCGCTCTTGTACGGAAAGGCGTGAAAGGGTTGCACACGATCAGCAACAACATGGGAATTGATGGTTTCGGTATGGGCCTGATGCTCGAAGCCGGAATGATCGCGTCGCACATCGGCAGTTATGTGGGTGAGAACAGGCTTTTGGAATCCATGGTGATTGCAGGAAAGCTGAAGGTGACTCTGGTCCCGCAAGGCACGCTCGCAGAACGCATTCGCGCGGGCGGGGCGGGTATCCCCGGGTTCTACACGCCGACTGGGGTTGGCACGATTGTGGCAGAAGGAAAAGAAATTCGCGACTTCGAGGGACGCGCGTATGTTCTCGAGCGAGGACTCACCGCGGATTTTGCGCTCATCAAGGCATGGCGAGGCGACCGCTCGGGCAATCTGCTGTACCGGAAAACGGCGCGAAATTTTAATCCCATGATGGCAACTGCCGCGAAGGTTACCATTGCCGAAGTTGAGGAATTGGTGGAGTCCGGCGCCATCGATCCCGACCAGGTCATGACGCCGGGCATTTATGTGAAACGGCTGGTGAAAGGCGAGCGATACGAGAGGCGTATCGAGCGCAGGACGGTTCGGAAGGCCTAGACGCGTGAGTACTGATCTCGAGAAACGCGAGCGCATTGTGAGGCGCGCCGCCCGCGAATTGCAGGATGGGTTTTACGTGAACCTGGGGATCGGGATGCCGACCTTGATTGCGAATCATGTTCCGCCTGGGATGGAGGTGATCCTGCAGTCGGAGAACGGAATGCTCGGAGTTGGGCCTTATCCAATCGAAGGAACTGAGGATCCGGACCTGATTAATGCCGGAAAAGAGACCGTTACTGAGCTGCCGGAAACGGCCTATTTCTCCAGCGCCGATTCGTTCGCGATGATTCGGGGAGGCCATATCGATCTGAGCATTTTAGGCGCTATGGAGGTCGATGAAGAAGGCAACCTGGCGAACTGGATGGTCCCGGGCAAAGTCGTCAAGGGGATGGGGGGCGCAATGGATTTGGTGGCCAGCGCGCGCCGGGTGATTATTGCGATGGAGCACACGACCAAGAGCGGCGCACCAAAAATTCTGAAGAAGTGCACGCTGCCGATTACCGGTTTGAAAGTCGTGGACACGATCATCACGGATCTGGCGGTGATCCGGGTAGCGCAGGGCGGCCTCGTGCTTCAAGAGATTGCTCCGGGAATGAGTGTTGACGCCGTGCAAAAACTCACGGAAGCGAAGCTGATGGTGAGTGACGATCTTACGGGAATGGATCAGGCTCCTTCCGGGATCGTCTTGGGCTAGCTCGGACCCTTATCCCGAGGTCGAGCGACGGCCTCACCGATTAATGCGCCGACAAAGACCAGCGAGATCTTTTCCGTCCACGAAAATAAGATGTCGCCAACTTTTTCAATTCCCAAATGATACTCTAGGGCGCCACAAATTGTTAACGAGGCAAGTACTCCAATCATCAAGGCGATCCGATTCCATGCTAAGGCCCGAATTGCAATTGAAGAACGGCGTATGAACAGTCCCATATATACTGTCAATAGTTAACGTGTAGTCTGCTAGCGTCGGTCCGCTCTATTTGTAACTCCGCTGGGACTTGGGCAGGCAATCTTGGTAGGCACTCGATCCGTTGCTCCTCTTGCGAGACTCCACAAGTAATCAGTTTTGGTGTTGTCCAAAAAAAGGACTTGGTCGCCACTCCAGTATTCGCCGGGTTTTGGTAATTTCCAGGCAACCGGAAACGCAGCTTGCCGGTGACAGCTCATGCAATTAGCCTGTGTTCCTCCAGCCTGCTGGCCCTCTAAATAGGGGTTGAAGCATATTTTGGGAGTAAGCTGTGGCTTCAGCTTGCTGTAGGGCGTCAACATACTGAGTGTCGCGTCCATAAGATAATTGTTCCAGGGATGAGAAATGTGAGGCGGCCTACAGCTTACATACTCTTGTGTACTCGCATCCAACGGTCCCGGATGCCACCAGAAGGTCGTCCAAGTCCAATCTGGTATCTCTTTCGTTGCCACATGAAATCCAATCAGAACCGCATAGAGCTTGGAATTAGACTGCAGGAGGTTCAGAAGCGGCGCCTCGTATAGGAGGTGCTGCTCTTGTTTACTAAGTTCGGCATCAATATCGTTAATCAGAAACTGTCTTTCGGAATCGGCGATTTGATGGTGATAAAACGCCGATAACGAGACCTGATTTTCGTTGAGCTTAGGACATTTCGGCGCATCCGACACGGAGTCGTCCGCTTCAACACAAGCCAATATGTCGTAGTCTTTCTGCGGTGCTGGAGCCGGAAACGCGTCCAGCGGACGGTGGCCGACCTCGCCCGCCGTTTCACCCGCGGGTATAACTAACCAAATGAGTTTGAGCGCAATCGAGTGTCGTCCAACCGGAGGGACATTCCGTTCCGAGGGAGCTGTGTGCCTGCGATCATAGTCACCATTTAGGGACTGTAGTTTCGAATGATCGTACAACCCCAAACTCACAATCTGAGCAGCAAGCTCGGGATTGTAGATCACTTCTTGTAGCGGCTGCGCTTTTGAAAACTTAATAGAGAGAGACTTCGCCTGCGCGCCGGCGAGGAGTTGTCTGGGAATTTCGAATTCGTGCACCCCGTTCCGCGGGATCAAATGTCCCCGCAGTACATCGTATGCGCTGTTCCAATTGTCCCATGCTGGGGCATTTCCGTTCGTCGCGTTTGTTATCGATTCGAATAACTGCCAGGCGTGATCGCGAATCGCCTTGATATCTTGCGTATCTCGACTTACAATTAACTTCTGCTCATCTTGCTCATCGCTCGGCACCAATTGATGCGATAACGCGGAGCCGCCGCAAATGCCAAACATCGCGCCAATTGCGGCCAACTGAATAATGGTTATTCCCCTACTTCCCTTTTTTTCTTGAGACACGCGTATGTTCCGCATTGGTAAATACCCCGCTCTGTGCAAGTTTGAAAAGATCGCTCGTCCGAGGGCAAGCATGATCGCCGTAAGGACCGTCAGCGAATTCTTTAGGAAAGACCCCCTTGATCTGCGGATCGTTCAGAATCGATGTCCAGACCAGCCCGACGATGTAGAACGCCGCATCGACAGGCGAAGGAAATTTTTTATGCGCATCTGTGAGGGCTGCTTGGTCCAACCCCTCCCCTTTGAGCTTCTTCGATAAGAAGAGCCAAGTGGAATAATCGAGATTCATACATGACCGTATGTCTTTTCGAGGGTGATTGCCGAACAGGAAGTCATCCAGGCAATGTCCGGTAGTGTGGACAAGCCAAGCCGCGTGCAGCCGGCCGGGTACGCTCGGCGCGCCTCCGTCGTTACAGAGTAAGTCCGTATAATCGGAACAGGCGTCTGCGCTGGCCATACGAGGCGCCATCAGAACCGCTGCCATAGCTCCCAATTCGCGTCGAGTAATTGTCTGTTTTGAATCTTTTGACATTTGTCTTTCTCCTTTCGAAATCATTTCTCGGTGTACTCAGTGGCGCTCCAAACCTCGGAGTCGCCGGACCTCTTCTTTGCTTAATGCCACCATGCCCGGTGCTTGATACTCAGGCTCAAACCACACGCGGCCGGGATTCTGGGCGACACTCTCGTATATGTGAAGCGCTTCCTGGTAGTTTCCCGCTGCTGCAAGTGCGTGAGCAAAGTACTCGTGCGGATCGCTCTTTGCGTCTAGCTTGACGGCAGCTTGCATTTCGGTGACCGCTTGCAAAAAGCGATGCGATGCCAAAGCTATCTCGCCCCTTAAACGGCTGAGCGCAACCTGCTGCACTGGACCAAACCCAAGGCTCGCAGCGCTATCAAGCAGACGATTCGCTGCCGCTAAATCCCCTTCCCGCGCCAGCAGCGTGCCGGCCATCACCGTACGAGCCAAATCCAGTCCGAGATCGGCAGCCTTCCGGCATTCACTTACACACGTATTTGTGTCTCCTAACCGCCAAGCCAGCCAAGCCTTTGCGAGGTGCTTTTCGGCAGCTTGCTCCGCTCGTGCCGATATGGTGTCGACCGCTATTCCTTCATCCAGCACTTGCATAGCCTCTCGAGGTTTATTCAATTCAGCCAATAGGCAGGCCTCGGCGCTGAATCCCGCCGTCTGCCACTCTGCTTCAGCAGAACTCCTGAGCTGCCGGAAATGTGCCTCTGCCGACCGCCCATCGCCTTGCAAAAATGCCAAATTGCCCGACAGGTAATCCGCAAAATCGGATTCGTTCAGGTTCCGCAGCTTACCGATTTCAGCTTGAGCATTGTCTAACTCACCGAGTATCAAGTAATTCATCGCCAGATGGCCGGCAATTCGAAAATCGCGAGGCTGCTTGGATGCAGCCGCCTTAAGCAGCCGCACTGCTTCCGCGGATTGCGCAAGCTTCCGCAGGGCAGTCGCGTCGTAAAACCAACCCAGGTAGTCATTCGGAAAATGCATCTGGTAGGCGCTGAATATTTCGTGAGCCTGAATCCAGTCCCCCGAGTCGATGGCGTATTCGCCGCGAATACGGAGCGCCTCGCGCTCTGTAATCGCATCCGAGTCGAGAGATTCGATTGTTCGGCGCCATTCGGCATATCCTTCATCCGTTCGCTTTACGCTGACCAGCATGTCGGCCAGTCGCATGCGTGCGATTGCAAAATGGGGGTCGGTGTTGACGGCCGCGCGAAGAAGATCTATTGCATGTTCAACGTCACCGGAACGCTTGAGGTGTTCAGCTTCTGTGTAATCGGAAAGTGCCGCCCACGACGCCGTCGTGGTCGACTCGGGCGGCAGATCGGCACGTGCAATGTCCTTTGTAGATTCTCCAATTTCGGAACGGAGCCACTTGCTAGCTTCGTGAACGATCTCGAATACTGAGCCCTTCGATTTAGCCGTCCAAGTCTGTGCCCAATGTTTGGCTGGCGAAGAGGGATTCGAGCCGGTGCGCTCCAGAAGAATTTGAAGGATGAAGTCGTCACCAAGCCGCGAGATGCTCCCGGAGATCACCAGAGGAGCACCCTCACGCATCGCAATCTCGCGAGCCGTGCGGCCGTCTAGACTCTCAGCCTTCACCGGTTGCCGCATTCTGAAAAGAGCAGCTTCAACTCGGCTGGGATCAAGCAAATTGAACCGTTCCGATTGCATCAGTTGACTCCGTAGCACTTCCGTAGCACCATCTAATTGCCGGTCGTGGCTGAGATTCTCGATTCCTGCCAGGAATACCTCAGAGCCTGGCACAGCATTTGCCTTCAAACTGGTAAAGCGAAGATAGAGCCCGGAAAGTGCCAAAAAACACGTCAGAACTACCAGAGCCGGCCATCTCCCTGGCGAATCTAAGAATCTTCGTGGGAGCCTTGAGGCATCGCCGATACGAACAGGTCTGTCGGATTTCTCTAGGGCAGATAGGAGTTCACGCCCGCTCCGGAACCGTTCTTCTGGATTGAGGACCAAAGATCGCATGACCACTCGCTCGAAGCCGGTCGAAATGCCGCCTGTGATCGTGGATGGTTTGGGTGGTTCTTGTATCCATCGCGGCACTACTCCCGATTTGAAGCCGAAAGGCTTACGACCCGTGAGCATCTCGTATGCCACGCATCCGAACGCAAAAATATCTGCCGATGGAGTAAGCAGACCGCCCATCCATTGCTCGGGCGCCATATAATCCGGAGTCCCGGCAATTGCTGTTACGCTCCTTGTGGTGTCGCCGCTTGCCTTTGCCCCAAAGTTCCCAGCCAGTCCAAAATCGGTAATGACGGGAAGCTCCTGGCCATTGCTCTGGATAACGATGATGTTGGCCGGCTTCAAATCACGATGCAGAACTCCGGCTTCATGTGCTGCGGCTAACGCGCTCGCCAGATGTCGGCACAGTGCCAAGCAACGCTCGGGCGATATGGGACCGCCCGTAATCGTCTTTCCCAATGTCTCTCCCTCTAGAAGCTGCATGGTTAGGAAAAATACCGTGCGTTCGGGATTCGCCAACCTACATTGCTCGAAGTGGAATACCCGGCAAACACAAGGGTGACTCACTTTGCGCGCTGCTAGAACTTCACGCCTCAATCGCGAGATCATTTGTTCATCTGTCGAAAGTTCAGACCGAATGGTCTTCAGAGCTACATGTTCCCGGAGCTCTTCGTCTTTCGCTTCATAAACCTCGCCCATGCCTCCATAGCCGATTAATCTCACGATTGTGTAGCGATTTGCCAGCAGCTCACCTGGGGCCAGGAGTTTGGTCAAATCCCTGCCTAAACCAGCCAGGGCGAGACCGTCAAACAGCTCATTAGCGCGATCGCGATTAGCCCACAGTCGTGCAGCCTCGGTGCCTACCGCGTCTTCGGCTGAAATACTGGCCAAAATTTTCGCCCTCTCGGCGGGAGAAGCATCATCGAGCTGACAGAGTAGGTCTTTCACCCTACCCCAGTCTTCGGGGCTTAAAGAAGTTCGTTGTAGAGCCATGCCTTGGCTGTGCTCCACTCGCGCTTCACCGTCCGCACCGAAACCTCCATCGCTTCGGCGATTTCTTCTTCACTCAGGCCTGCGAAGAACCGCATAGCCACGATCTCCGATTGCCGCTTGTCCAGATTTTCTAGTTTCGATAATGCTCGGTCTATATCGAGCACTCGATCCAGCGACATTACGTCGGGCCGGTGCCACTCCTCAATTGGGATGTGCGGAATTTCACCACCGCGCTTGACGGCACGTCGTCGTCGCGCAAAATCAACGAGAATCCTCCGCATCATGCCAGCCGCAATCATCAGAAAACGAGTGCGGTCGCTCGCGATCATCGAATCTCGGGCACGCAGCCGGAGATATGCTTCGTTCACGAGCAAAGTCGTTTGCAGTGAGTTGTCCCGGCGCTCACGCCGCAAGAAAGCCTTCGCGATTTTTCGAAGTTCAGCGTAAACGACAGATAGACTTTCCTGGGGCTCATCTTCATCATGCGCTCGCTTTTCACCCGACATTTTGGAGCTCCCCTGACAACTAGAATGGAGGGATCTCCGCATTCTACAACGAATTTCGTAACGGCTTATGAGTATGCCAGGCAGAGCATGCTTACCATGAATGGGTTCGCTTCTTGTTGTGTGCCGATTTTTTAGGCGAGAAAGCCCGATTCATAAGAGATTCTTGAAGAGCATGCGCGACTCTGGCCACCAAGTGGTCCGTCTCGACTTCCTCGAGTTTCTTGGGAAGAGGAATTGACCAGTTGGGGCGTTTATCGTTCATGGCGCCCGGCAGATTTGGACGCTGTTCCGCGCCTAATGCATCGTCGAGCGAGCCGAGAATTACTACAGAAGGAGCCTGGGCAAGCGCCTCATGCGCTTTCACGATGACCTCGGAAACGGGCGAGGATTCCGGCACATCCGCGATTTTCTGAAGCTGCTTCTTATTTTTCTCCTGGCCTTCTCCGTTTGGCTCGAGGCCGGCGTTTGCCTGATCATGTAGATCCGCTCCTGACCAGACGCCCGCGATGGTGGGAAGGTCATGCGTGCTGGCCGAAGCTAACGAAAGCTCGGGATATTGTTTCGGCGGCTTCTCCTCGAACCACAACACACGATAGGAGAGGACTCGGAAGTCGGCCAGCTTTTCACGAACTCCTGGTTCGACGGTTCCCAGGTCCTCTCCGACAACGAACGCCTTGGCGCGAACACTTTCGAGAGCAAGGATGGATAACAGCTCATCGGCGCGATAGCGAACGTACGCGCCCTGTTTAGCTGAAGCTCCCACGGGAATCCAAAACAACCGGAATAGACCCATCACGTGGTCGATTCGCAAGCCGCCGGAGTACCGCATAGCGCTGCGCAAGGTTTGGACAAATGGATCATATGCGGCAGCGCGGAGCTTATGAGGAACAAAGGGCGGGAGACCCCAATCCTGACCCTTTGTGCTGAAGGGGTCGGGCGGAGCGCCGACGCTGATTCTTTTTGCGAAGACGTCCTGCCACAGCCAGGCATCGAATCCGCCGGCATCGACTCCGATGGGCAGGTCCTGCACGATTGTGCCGCGGGCAGAGGCGCGCGCGAGCTGGACATCAATCAGGCATTGGATCCATTTGTGAAACCGAACGCGATCCTGAAAATCCGCCGCGAATTTAGCGACTGAGGGCGAACTAGGATCCTGGTATTCAGCGGGCCAGTCGCGCCAGTTTGCGCCGTTCTCTTCGGCGAGGACGCAGAACACCGCGAACAGATCCAAATTTTCGCCTTGCTCTTGTTCATAGCGAGAGAGATCGATCTGGTCATTGGTACGGGACCAAATTTCCCGGAGCGCCTGAAGCTTGAGCGTGTAGATGACATCTCGATCGATCGTCGCGCGATCGTTCAAAGCTCGACCGCGCGCCACGAGATGGTCGAAATCAGGGAGCACGGCGCGAGCTGACGGAATCTCCTCGATGCGGAGATACAGCGGATTTCGAAAGAGGCGACTGCTGGGGAGGTAGGGACTGGGCTGCTGCGGAGTTACCGGCGCGCATGCGCCGATGGGATTGGTCATGATGACGCGCGCGCCCAATACATCAGCGGACCAGGTCGAAACGCGGCGTAAATCCTCCAGGTCTCCCATACCCCAACTCGATTGGGATCGCAACGCGTATAACTGGATGGTCCAGCCCCAGGCGCGCAATTCCTCTGGCAGGTGGCAGCGTTTGGGAGCGATGATCAGCCGCGTCTCTTCGCCGGAATCGAAGTTTCGAAGCGTGTGATAGCCCAACGGCAGATCGCGCCAAAGATTCCCGGAGGGTTGGACGCGGGTACGGTCCTCCAGTTCTACTTCGAATCTGCCCGGGAGTTTCCGCCGGGAGCCCGCTGCGGTAATGAGTAACGGCGGTTCGGGTGGCGCGTCGGACGCGCGAGCATCCATGGCAGACAGCAGCGCTGTTTTGGTCTCGCTGGATACATCGTGCCACTGCTGCAGACCGTCTTCATATCGCTCATCGATGCCCCAGGGATTGGACTTTTTCGGGATTCCGCACCTCCGCTGTTTCGACAGTACCAGGAGGTTGAGAATGGAAAGGAATGCCGGCGTCGCAAACCATGAAAGCCGCGATTCTTTCCGCGCCGCGACCCGTTGTGGGGCGTCCGCTCCGAATCGGAGAGGTGAGCAAGCCCACTCCGGGACGGGATGAGGTTCTTCTCAAGGTCAGCGCCTGCGGGGTGTGCCGTACAGATCTTCATATCGTCGAAGGCGAGTTGCCGCAAAGAGTTCCGAATCTTGTTCCGGGACATCAGATCGTTGGAGAGATTGCGGAGGGAGCGACGGCAGAGCTTCCAGTAGGCGCCCGCGTGGGCGTGTGCTGGATCGGCGGTGTGGATGGCGTATGTCCATACTGCCGCCGCGGACTGGAGAACCTGTGTGATGCGCCGGTCTTCACCGGGTACACAGTCGACGGAGGGTACGCCGAATTTGCGGTCGCGAGAGCGGATTTCGTCTTTCCGCTTCCCGCCGCTCTCGACGATTTGCATGCCGCTCCTCTTTTGTGCGCGGGGATTATCGGGTTTCGAAGCCTTCGCGTAGCTGGGGTTGAACCCGGAGATCGAGTGGGATTATTTGGATTCGGCGCGTCCGCACATCTTGCGATCAGCGTTCTGCGGTCCTGGAACTGTGAGGTGTATGTTTCGACGCGGGGGGCGTCGCACCGTAAGCTGGCCGAGGATTTGGGGGCGGCGTGGGTCGGATCTGAAGAAGAAAAGCCGCCGGTGGAACTGGATCGCGCGGTTACGTTCGCGCCCAGCGGAGACGTGGTGATCGCGGCGCTGGGCAGTCTGCGAAAAGGCGGAATTGTTGCGATCAATGCAATTCATTTGGATCGGATGCCCGAGTTCAACTATGATCGGCTGCTTTGGGGCGAGCGCCAGCTCCGCAGCGTGGCGAATATGACGCGCTCAGATGCGCGCGATTTCCTGCAGATTGCGAGCGAGATTGGTCTCAAGCCGAACACGACGCCGTTTCCACTGGATCAGGCGAATGAGGCTTTGAGGGCCATTAAGAATGATGCCATCGATGGCGCGGCGGTCATTATCCCGTGAGCGCAGGGCGAGCGGCCTGCAGTTGCTTTTTCGTCAGCGCGCGCCG
>Ga0213875_10002527_pt1 | contig 10910 bp, 14 predicted proteins | sample BarmaccomBMRX_R8_FD_160105 | JGI IMG/M metagenome (GOLD analysis project Ga0213875, IMG submission 160105) | Root-associated microbial communities from Barbacenia macrantha in rupestrian grasslands, the National Park of Serra do Cipo, Brazil - RX_R8 | ecosystem: Host-associated > Plants > Roots... | reverse complement strand
GGTGTCAATGGGATGCCGTGCCGGGCGAACCAGTGGACGGGGCTTTCGCCCGGGTCGTGATCCGAGAATCCGACTGCCGCCGAAGCCAGCCAGAGCAGCAGGAAGGGAGATATTGCGCGCATTGGTGTTGGCTCCTTATAGATAAGTCTGGCGCGTCTATTTTGCAGTTTTGCTGACGCTCACGTTTGTCACCGGGACAGCCGGATCGCTGCCGACCGTGGTATGGGTAATGGTTCTGGTAATCGTAAAGGTGCCGATCTGGCTTGCGCCGCAGGTGTAGGTCTGATCGCAAACGATGTAGCACTTTGTGGTGTATCCGGCGACGCCCATGGCGTCGACCGCGTCTGTGGAGGTGTGCACATCCCAAAAGGCGTTGTTGGCTGGCGGAGTGGGGGCGCCGTTGTACGGATTTGATTGCAGCGCAGCTCCGACGGTGAATGTGCTGTTTCCCGAGCACACCCCTGAGAACGCGTCCTGCTGCAGCAGGATAGTCGGGCAAGTCGTCGCGCTGTCTTGCGAGAGGGCTTCCGTAATTTGGTAGCCGTTGTATGTGGTGCTGTTGGAGGGTCCAACCGACATTTGTGCGAAGCCGCCGATGCCGGTTTTGTAGGGCGGATAATTCTGGGAGAGCGGAGGGCTCGCGATTGTACCCACCGTGATGCTGGTCGGACAAGCGGGTCCGGTCGTTTGCGTGTTTTGGGATTGGTAGGTCATGACGTTACACTGCAGCCTGTGGTTATCGCTCTCAAGCTGTTCTTGCGCAGTGCCGTAGGTGCTGCCGGCCGCCTGAAACGTCGAGTAGCCGTACGCCGAGATCGTCACGACGCCGGTGCTGCCGCTGGCCCATGTAGCCCCGAGGGAGACGTCCTGCCAGCTTGCTGTGCATGCGTCGTCCTGCCAGAAGGAGTTCCACCCTCCCGTACGTTGCGGCTATGCTGGTTGCGTTGTGGGCACAACTGCGGTATGCGGCTACACGGGAACTGGCCGAAGGGAGGTCAGGAGGATCGCTTCGCGTTCGCGACGTTAGTGTTGGACATCACCCCAACGGACACTCCGCGTCATTAGGTTAACGGCTAAGCTAGCGGACAACCTCAGGAGTTGCGGCGTGCGGAAGCGGCAGCGAGTTCTGCGAATACACCGGCTCGCCGACCGCCTCTATCCAGTCCGTCCCGTTCTCGAGAACCTTTCTGTGCAGCAGCACGGAGAGGGTGGCTTCTTGAGCCTCTGCGTTCTCCGAGGTCGCAGCATCGGGTCGCCATATCCCGGCAGGTATCCAAAAAACCGCTGTATCGCCGGGCTGCAGAGTGGCAGTGGACTCGGGATGTCCTTCGCTGGAGGCCGATCGCGCTGATCCGAGCAGCCGACCGTTTCTTCCAGATCTGACGCTGAAGTCGAGGAAGCGCCGGTTCTTCTCGTTGGCAGCCAGCAGTGATACAGGAGCGGTGCCGACTGGAATGGAGATCGGTGCCTTGCCGACATTGGTCATGATCACTTCGACGATGTCTTTGACCGCAGCACCGTCTCTCACGCTGATAACGCGTCTAAGTGTAAGGCTTACTGGCGGCGTTCCGGGCAGCGGACGGGGAGCGTTCCCGTGATATAGAACGCCCCCCCCCCTGATAGCAACGGCTTGCCCTTTCGGTTCGGGAGCGGTGGGCGACGCCGACAAATCTACGAACGCGGCCTGTTTGCCGTGTGTGCGTGGCAAGAGAGCCAGCAGGGTGAATGTCGCGTAGATCGCTCGCATCTTCATTGTGGACACTCAGGGTACGGAGGATAATCGATATTCGTCGGAAGATCTGTTCGCGGTTCGACGTTCCCCGCGAGGACTGCCGCGTTGTAGGCTGCCTCGACTCCGCTCTGGATACCCGAACTTGTGCCGACGTAGGTCGTCGCGAACGTGGCGGGATTGTCGCCCGCCAGTGCCGCTGCGACTTCCGAGTAGTGGCTTGGGCCGGGCATCCCAATTTCATGCGCTTGAACGGCAGCTACAATCTGTGACACCGTGGCGTAGCAGCCGTATCCGGCATTCTGCCCCTGATGTAGGTAGAACGGGTCGCCCGTGTTCGTCAAGCCTGGATTAAGTTCCCAGGGATAGCTGCTCGCGTCGGTCAGGCTGGTCGCGTAGTAAAGCCCCGCGTTCGGCCCCGAGCTCGCTGCGCCCGGCGGCCCCAGGGTAAAGGAGTAGACGTACGCGGACTGGCCAAAGGTCCCCTCGGCACCGCTCGGAGGCGATGTTAACACCGGCATGGGCGCAGTACCGCTAGGGACGAGCTGAGGTGTGGGGACCGTAACCGCCTGAAACGCTGAACGCGCATCCACGGTGACGGACGTCGAGAGGGTTACGCCCGCCGCAGTTGCCGTAACCGTTCCACTCGCGACCATCGGGCCCGTCCAAGTCAGCGTACCCGTCGGACCGTTCACTGCTAGTCCTGAAGCGGAGAAGTTCCAGCCAGTTACTTGGCTGGCAGATGCTCCGCGCACTGTACAGGATACGGAGCCGCCCCACGCGACTGTGGACGGGCTGCAGGTCATCGCGAGGGTGTTCTGCGTATTTTGGCCTCCATAGGTCATGACGGGGCACTCCTGCAGGTGTCTGTCGCTCTCCAGTTGCACCTGTGCGGAGCCGTAAGTGCTGCCTACGCCCACGAAGTTCGTGTAGCCTCTCGCGATGGTCACGACACCAGCGTTGTCGCTAGTCCAATCAGTGGCTTCGCCGGTGACGTCCTCCCACGAGTCGGTGCAGGCGTCGCGGGCCTCGAAGTCGTTCCACGCCCCAGTGGTGATCGGGCCTCCCAAAGGATCGGGGTTCATTGCGGTCTCCTCGGTGCCGCAGCAGGTAGCGCAGCCGTAATACCCGTGGCCCCACGTCTTGTCGATCACCAGCTTGCCCTCATATAAATGACCGACGCCGGGATGGTCCAGATCGCGCAATTCGTAAGATCCCATCATTGTGTCCGGAGGGATCGTTTTTCCGTCCTTGTCCGGGATTTGGTTGCGGATGATTTCGCCTACGTCGGCCCAGATCTGCTCGCCGGGTTCCAGCCGCCTTTCGATCGGATAAGAGGCCTTTCCTTTGTTGTAGAACAGCGTGACAGTAGCGCGCGTGGGCTCGGTCCCTCCGTTGCCCGTGAGGATCAGCGAATTGCGGCGACCATCCACGTGCCACATGCTGCCTTTCCAGAGACGAGAAAGGCCTTCCGAGAAAGGCGTCTGCAAGCCATATCGGCCCGTCACGTCGAAGCTGGTCGCGATCGGTACCAGATCGCCGGAACGTCCCTGGTATTTCAGAATGACTGTGCCCCAATACGCATCGAGTGGAAGCTGCCCTGTGGCAGTCGCCTTGGCTAAATCCAGCATGCGGACCGCACCCGGGGGGAGCTGAAGCCGGGGCAGCGGCAATGTGCCGCTGCGGCCGGAGCTGCGCCATTGGAGAACGACCGTGGCGCTTAGCGGCGCTGCGGTAGTGTTGCGCAGGAACAGTTGCGGACCAGCGCCGTGCCGACGGGAAACTGCAGAGCGGGATCGGGCATCGCAAGCGCCATCATCGGCGCTCGCATGGTGTGCGACGTCGGCTTCTCTGCCGGGTCCCGCTCGAAGGTTTTCATGGCAGCGGACATCCCGGCACTTTCATCGAAAACAATGTGGGATGTGATCAAAGCGCCAGCGCCTGAAACCGCCGCAACCGTTACGCCACCTTCCAAGCCGCCCAATCCGCCGGCTCGGGTAAGCGCACGCAAATCCAGACGCTGGGTTTCACCCGGCCCCAGATTGACGCGCTGCCGGACGCTGCGGCCAGCGATATCGGAAACGGCTAATGAAGTGACGAGCGGGCGGTTCGAGGCGTTGGTTAAAATCAGCCAATCAGATGCGGTGGCGCGGGGCAGCCACCAGATGCTTTCCTGGCTTCCGGTGGCTTGGCTGGCGTCCGTCCATTCCTCGTCGAAGTGGAAGCCGATGGGCGTGCCGGTTCGCTGGACCATATTAGCTACGAAGATATTGCTGTCGCTGTCCGCTTCGAAGCGATAAACCGTGGAGCCAAACGAATCCGGGCGATCCACGAGCTCGGGAGCGGCGATAGCGAGCGCTTCCCTCACGTCGACAGTGGCGACCTCCTCGGGCGCGACCGTGACCGGCTTTAGCGGGATCTCCCGCCCGGCACCCGTCTTGAGGACCGGCGTAATGGTTACATCCCGCCAAGCGACGTTATTGCGGATCTCGAGCTGCGTGGTCCAATTCGGCTCGACCGTCCAGTAGGAGACGAGTACTTGCTGAGGCTTCGGCTCCCATTTCGCCGGATGCGGCGGATGGACCGGGCGAGGCGGCGGGGATTGGGCCGCTAGCGAAGCGCCGACGAAAATCAGGAAAAACAGCGAAATACCGGAGCGGCGGGACATCGGAAACGGCTCCTTTCAGCGTGCGGGATTGGGAATACAATATTCCTCCTCCGCGGGGTTGTCAAGAGAATTTTTTATCCAGCGGTTTTGACGATTGCTACAGCTTCATTGTGTCGACTTCATCAATCTGCAGAGTGTGGCGGTTCTTGAAAATCGTCAGAATGATCGCTAGTCCGACCGCTGCTTCCGCGGCTGCGACCACCATGACGAAAAACGCGTAGATGTGACCGTCAATCTGTTGTAGCTGATACGAAAAAGCCACGAACGTCAGATTCACCGCGTTCAGCATCAATTCAAGGGACATGAAAACGGTGATGACGCTCTTGCGATAGAGGAACCCCGCGACCCCGAGCGCGAACAGAATTGCGCTCAGCATCAGATACCAGGACAGCGGAACGGGCGCGAAGTGCAAATTAGTCGATCTCCTTTCGAGCGAGGACGACGGCGCCGAGGATGGCAATCAGGATCAGAATGGAAATGACTTCGAACGGCAGCAGATAGGTGGTGAATAACATGCGGCCGATGGCATCCGCTGTCCCGCCTACCCAGGACCCGAAGCGAACCGCGCGCGAGGGGGGAAGGGCGCGCCGAATGAAGAACGCCATGATCGCGACGAAGGCGAGAAGCAGCGGCACGCCGGCGATCTGCGCGAACCATGATTTGCTGCTCGGCTTCTCGGTCCCGGCATTCAGCAGCATGATGACGAAGATAAACAGCACCATGACGGCGCCGCCGTAGACGATCATCTGCGCCATGGCGATGAACTCGGCTCCGAGCAGGAGATAGAGCACGGCGAGAGACGCCATGACGCCTATGAGGGACAGCGCGCTCGAAATGGGGTGTTTTTGCAGAATCAGGTTCAGCGCGCAGGCAATGGCGACAATCGCGCAAATGATGAACAGGATGGTGTCCATGCGAGGACGTCGCTAAAGCGATATGTTCTCATGCGGGGCGCATAGAGATCGCATTTTGCTGGGCTTTGCGATCATCGTCAGAGGAGCGCATGGTCATGGAGACTGTATCGCTGGAACGGCGGCTGCTGCTGATGGCGCCGGTTCTGTCGGCACTCGCGGCGCGGGCGGACGGTGGTCCGATCAATCCGCACGAGACGTTCGTGTTGCAATCCAATGAGATTCAATTCAAGACATGGGACGGCCTTCCTCAAAAAAGCGGCGAGATGGCGATGCTGTATGGCGACCCGAACAAGCCCGGCCCGTATTTGGTGATGATGCGATGGAACCCAGGCTGGTTCAGCGCGCCGCATAATTACGGAACTGACCGCATTTGTGCGGTGGTGTCAGGAACCTGGTATGTGAATAGCGGGTCGGATTTTACGCCACAACAGACCGTGCCTGTTCCCGCCGGCGGTTTTGTACTGCGCCACTCACGGACGTGGCATTACGACGGCGTGCCCGCCGATAAGAACGAGCCGGCGGTGATTGCCGTATTCGGGATGGGTCCGGTAGATATCCGGCTCAGCGATCCTGGGAAACCGTCCTGGCGGCGGGTTTAGGGATGTAGCCTTTAGCCTTCAGCTACCGGCTCTCAGGACTTTGGCCGGCTCTTGCGCTCGACGTTAAGCGTTACCGCGGCGCGGATGAGAGTCTTCAATGCGGCTTTATCGATCTTGTCGCGTTCGTGGATGTCGATGGCGCGCCTGACGTTTCCGTCGAGGCTCGAGTTGAAGAGATGTGAAGGGTCGTTCAACTCGGCTCCCTTGGCGAAGGTCATCTTAACGTGGTTCTTGTACGTCTCTCCCGTGCAGACGATGCCGGCGTGAGACCACACGGGGACCCCTCCCCACTTCCACTCCTCGATGATCTCGGGGTCCGCGTCGTGTATGATTTTGCGAACACGCGCAAGCGTCTCTCCGCGCCAGTCTCCCAGTTCCTCGATTCTTTGGTCAATTAGCGCCGAAGCGGGTTTGAACTGAACGCGCGTTTTCATGTTCGGTATCAATCTTAGGTCATACTGGCAGAACAATGGTGCGAAGACAGGCAATGCTGGCAGCGGCTCTGGTGGCGCTCTGTGCCGGGTATTGCTGCGGCGGCGACGATACAGTTCCGGCTTGGTGCAAAGCGCTGCCAAGACCCGGATACGCGCATCTCCGGCGAGTGTCCTTACCCGATCCGTGGTTCGAGGTATACGCGGTGACGTCCGGCGTGTTTGCGATTTACGAGCCCCACCAGTCTGAAGAAACCATCGCGTACCTGATTCTAGGCCAACGCAGAGCGGTTCTCCTCGATACGGGCATGGGGATGGGCGACATACGCAGCATCACCAGAAAACTGACGGATCTGCATATAACGGTTCTGAACTCGCACACTCACGACGATCATGTCGGCGGAAATTGGCAATTCGATGATGTTGAGAACATGGATACGCCGTTTACGCGCGCGAATGCAAAGGGTTCGCGGGAAGATGCGCAAGCTGAGATCGCGCCCGGCCAGATCTGTGGCGCGCTCCCGATCGGTTTCGATCCACAGAAATATGTCACGCGCGCGTGGAAAATCACGGCGTTCATCCGCGACGGCAGCAGAATTGACCTTGGCGGACGGACGCTGACGGTGCTAGCGACACCGGGTCACACGCCCGACTCTATATCTCTGTGGGACGAGACCGCAGGGTTGCTGTTCACGGGAGACACTTACTATCCCGGGCCGATCTGGCTGTTCCGTCCTGAAACTGATCTGGAAGCGTACGACGCGTCGATACGGCGCCTCGCGGCTCTGACACCACGCCTCAAGATCATTCTTGGCGCGCATAACTTCCCGATCGCTGAACCGTCTGTGCTGCCCGAGCTAGCAAGTTCGTTCGAGAGAGTGCGAGCGGGCCATGTCAAGGCGAAGCCGGCCGGCGAAGGTAAAGTGCTATTTCAGGACGGCGATATGTCGTTCCTGATGAGCGACGGAAAGCGCATCTCGTCCTTACGGCCGCCCGCCGTTCAATAGGCGTCGGCCGCGGCGCCACTTGCCGGCGTATGGCAGCACGAACAAGTACAGACCGGTCAACAGTAGCAATGCGAGCGGGACGAGCGCCGAGAGTCCCAGCCAACCGTTATACTTCTTCATTCCCACGGCGACGCCGTTGACGATCACCGCCGCCGCGAAGGCGATGGACACCCACCTGTGGCTCTGCCGAACCCATTTGTTCCAGTTCAACGGGACTCCTCGCTCACGACTTTTGGGCGGCCTGAGGCGACCAAGTGGGCGTTTCGACGCCGAACTGCTTTGCGTACTCGGCGCTAAGCCGCTGCCAGCCGTCGAACTTCATGACCGCCGGGCCAGCCATGCGTCCGATGGGCTCACCCGCGAGGAATCGCTCCAAGACATCGAAGGAGATGTGCCATCCCGCGGCGCCCCACGAGATGTAGCGGTGATCGATGTTGTGCCAGAGCGTCAGGCGCGTCGCGCCATCAATTGGTTCGAGTTCCCACCGCATGTCGTCGTACTCGAGCAGCTTGGGAGCGTCGGCTCGCGTGACCTTTGTTTCAAACGAGCTAGGTGTTCCGACCCAGGTGAGCTTCACCGTGTTGCCGGCCGTACCTAGGTTCTCCCCGGCTTCGAAGGGCGCCCACTCGCGCAGATGCGCCGGGTCGGTTAGCGCCTGCCAGACTTTTTCCGGCGAGTGGCGCAGCTCTCGGACGAGAATGAGCGCCCACTTCTCGCCGTCTTTTCGTACCTGCGCTCCGCTCGCGGGGCCTGGTGCGTATTGTTCGTGATCCGTCATTTTTGTCTCCTTGCTTTCTTTTTCGTTGGTGTTGGTTCGTGCATGCGGTCGAGATGACGTTCGAGAGCATCTATGTGAGCCGACCAGAAGCGGCGAAACGGAGCCAGCCAGGCATCCACCTCCTGAAGCGGTTCAGGCTTCAGGCGGTAAAGCCGGCGCTGTGCGTCCACCGTGGACTCGACGAAACCGGCATTGCGCAGCACTCGCAGGTGCTTCGAAACGGCCGGCTGCGGCATACGAAGCTGACGCTCGATCTCTCCAACCGACTGTTCTGACGCGAGCAGCAGGCGCAATATCGCGCGGCGGTTCGGCTCCGCAATGATCTCGAACACAGACCCCACGTCCGTTATATACTGTATCAGGCATATGCCTGTCAAGGTATATAATCAGGGAGAAAGAAATTAAGCCCCTATAGCCAGCGCGCAGTTAAGCAAATAATCGCTGCAGTACGTTTGTTTCCGCCAGATCGAGCAGCTCGTCGCCGCGGCCGCTCAGGATCGTTTTCGCCGCGTACAACGTGAACCCCTTCATCTGTTCCAGCGTGATTGTGGGCGGCATCGACAACTCCTGGCGGTTCACCATCACCTCAATGAGTGCCGGGCCCGACGCCGCAAACGCTTCCTTCATAGCCGCCTCGAGATCGAGCGGTTTCTCGATACGGACACTGTGCATGCCGAGCGCCTGGCCAAGAGCACTGAAATTCGGATTTTCAAGGTCGGTTCCGAAGTTTACAAAACCGGCCGCTTTCATTTCGAGTTCCACAAATGCGAGCGACCCATTGTTGAACACGACCACCTTTACCGGCAGTTGCGACTGTTTCAGCGTGAGCAGGTCGCCCAGCATCATCGCGAGGCCTCCGTCACCCGACAAGGTCACGACCTGACGGTTGGGAAACGCAACCTGCGCCCCGATCGCCTGAGGAACGGCGCTCGCCATAGTGCCGTGGTTGAAAGAGCCGATCAATCGGCGCTGCCCGTTCATGCGCAGATAACGCGCTGCCCAAATGGTGGGTGTGCCGACGTCGCACGTAAAGATTGCGTCTTCGGCCAGTTCGTTGACCAAACGGGCAACGTATTGGGGATGCATGGGCGCGCGATTGCCGTCCGTCCCCGCCAGGCCATCCAGTTCCTTGCGCACTGAGCCGTAGTTGTGCAGGCAGTGATCCAGATGTGCCGAGTCTGATTTACGCTTTAGGCGAGCGTTCAGCGCCGGCAACGTTGCTTTCAACGAACCGATCAATCCTAAGTCGAGAGGCGTTCTTCTGCCGAGCTGATCGCCGCGCAGGTCGATTTGAATGGTCTTAGCATCCTTGGGAAAGAATTGCGTGTACGGGAAATCGGTCCCGAGCATCAGCAGCGCATCGCAGCCCTCCATCGCGAGATATCCGGAATGAAAACCGAGCAGACCCGTCATGCCTACGTCGTATGGATTGTCAGGTTCGACGTATTCCTTTCCGCGAAGAGCATGCACAATCGGAGCTCGTAATATTTCGGCGGTTGCAATTAGCTCGGCGTGCGCGTCGCGGGAGCCGGCCCCGGCTAGAATGGTGATCTTTTCCGCGGCGTTCAGGACATCCGCAGCAGCATCCAATTCGTCGTTAGAGGGGACAACATCGGGGTGGGCCATGCGAATTGGTCTTGATCGCCAGTTGTGAGAAGCAGGCTTAATCGCCACATCACCCGGTAGCACAACTACTGCTACGTCGGACAAGTTAAGCGCCGTTCGAATCGCGATTTCGAGCACTCGGGGCATCTGCTCGGGGCTGCTTACAAGTTCGCAGTAACTGGAGCATTCCCGAAAGAAGTTTTGAGGATGAGTTTCCTGAAAATAGTTGCTGCCGATTTCACTGCTCGGAATATGAGCGGCGATCGCCAGGACGGGTACTCGGCTGCGATGGCAATCGAAGAGGCCGTTTGCGAAGTGAAGGTTCCCTGGCCCACAACTGGCCGCGCATACAGCCAGTTCGCCGGTCAGGTGTGCATCTGCGCCGGCCGCGAATGCCGCTGCCTCCTCATTGCGTACGTGCACCCAGCGGATGCGTCCGTTTTGCCGCAGAGCGTCGGTAAAGCCATTCAGGGAATCTCCGGGAAGTCCATAGACACGCGAAACTCCGGCAAGGTCCAAAACTCTCACTGTCTGCTCCGCGACGTTCGTGGCCATGCTCGCGCACCCTCCTATAAAGATCGGGACCAGTCAACGATAGTGCAAAGCGCCGTGGTTGGCAAGAGGTTTCGCTGTGCACGCCCGTCGCGTCTTTTCGGACGATAATCAAAATCTGTGAAGACGACGGAATTGTTACGATTCAACGGCGCTGTCGAGCGGGAACCTGCGATCGATGCGTGGATGAAAGAGCATGCAGGTGAATTAGGAGCAATCGCGCACGAGTGGTTCGAAATGATGCAAAGTTGCGGGGACGAAGTTCGGGAACTTCTGCACGACGGTTGCCCGGTCGCGTGTTTCGGAGATGTGCCCTTCGGCTATGTCAATGTATTCACCTCGCACGTCAACGTAGGGTTCTTTCAGGGCGCATCGCTCTCCGATCCAGCCCGATTGCTTCAAGGCACGGGCAAGTTCATGCGGCATGTGAAGTTGAGACCGGGGGCGGCCGTGAACGCCGCTGCTTTAAGCAGGCTCATCGAGGCGGCGTATTGGGATATTAAGGCGCGGGTCGAAAATGGCGGCTCTGGAGCGCCTGGTTAGGTGGGGCGCTGGCTCTCGGCCGGCTTGCGGTATTCATCCGCTTTCATTTCGTCGAAACTCGTTCCCTTTTGCGAATGGTCTTGT
>Ga0213875_10002526_pt1 | contig 10911 bp, 8 predicted proteins | sample BarmaccomBMRX_R8_FD_160105 | JGI IMG/M metagenome (GOLD analysis project Ga0213875, IMG submission 160105) | Root-associated microbial communities from Barbacenia macrantha in rupestrian grasslands, the National Park of Serra do Cipo, Brazil - RX_R8 | ecosystem: Host-associated > Plants > Roots... | reverse complement strand
CTGGTGGAGGGGGAGCGCCTTCCGGCGCAAGAAGCACTGCGCCGCGCAGGCTTGCCGCCACTCGTGCTCGCGCCGAAGGAAGGTCTCGCGCTTCTCAACGGCACGCAGGTCTCGACGGCGCTTGCGCTCGTGGGACTTTTCGAAGCGGAGAAGCTGCTGCGCGCAGCGCTCGTCACCGGAGCCCTTTCCACGGATGCGGCGAAAGGATCGGATGGGCCTTTCGATGCGCGCATTCAGGCGCTTCGCGGCCATCGCGGGCAGGCGGAGGTCGCCGCGGCGCTGCGCACCCTCATGGCGGGAAGCGCCATCCGCAGCTCGCATCTCGTGGGGGACGACAGGGTGCAGGATCCCTACTGCCTGCGCTGTCAGCCGCAAGTGATGGGGGCTTGTCTCGATATGCTACGGCAGGCCGCGACGACGCTTTCGATCGAGGCGAACGGCGTCTCCGACAACCCGCTCGTCTTCGCTGAAAGCGGCGAGGTGATCTCCGGCGGCAATTTTCACGCCGAGGGTGTCGCCTTCGCGGCCGACATGATCGCCATGGCGCTATGCGAGATCGGCTCGCTCGCAGAGCGCCGCATCGCCATGCTGGTCGATCCGGCCTTGTCGCGGCTCCCGGCGTTCCTCACGCCGAAACCCGGGCTCAACTCCGGATTCATGATTCCGCAGGTCGTGGCGGCGGCGCTCGTTTCGGAGAACAAGCAACGGGCCTATCCCGCGAGCGTCGATTCTATTCCGACTTCCGCCAATCAGGAAGATCATGTCTCGATGGCAACGCATGGCGCGCGGCGACTTCTCGCGATGGCCGAGAATGTCGGGAACGCCCTGGCCATCGAGCTTCTCTGCGCCGCGCAAGGGTGTGACTTCCACGCTCCGCTACGCTCGAGCCCGGCCCTCGAGCGGATACGCGATCTGGTGAGAGGGCGCGTGCCCCGTCTGGAGGACGATCGCTACTTCGCGCCCGATATCGAGGCGGCGGCGGAGATCGTGAAGAGCGAGGCTTTTTTTGCTGCCGCGGGTCCTGAGGTATTGCCGAGCCTAGGCGACGAGCTTGGTCCCCCGGCCGCAACGGCTCGAGGAAGGAAGGGCTCATGACGCGCATCGACAATGCCCGCCGCATTCGCGCGCCGCGCGGCCCTGTTCTTTCCGCCAAGAGCTGGCTCACCGAAGCGCCCATGCGCATGCTGATGAACAACCTCGATTCGGAGGTGGCGGAACGGCCGGGCGAGCTCGTCGTCTATGGCGGCATAGGACGCGCCGCGCGCGATTGGGAAAGCTTCGACCGCATCGTCGCAGCATTGAAGAGGCTCGACGGAGATGAGAGCCTGTTGGTGCAATCCGGAAAGCCCGTCGGCATCTTCCGCACGCATCCGGACGCGCCTCGCGTGCTGATCGCCAACTCCAATATCGTGCCTCATTGGGCGAATTGGGATTGCTTCCATGAGCTCGATCGCAAGGGACTCATGATGTACGGCCAGATGACCGCCGGTTCGTGGATCTATATCGGCTCGCAAGGGATCGTGCAGGGTACTTACGAAACCTTCGTGGAGGTGGGGCGTCGCCATTATGGCGGTGATCTTTCAGGCAAATGGATCCTTACCGCCGGGCTGGGCGGCATGGGTGGCGCGCAACCGCTCGCTGCGACCATGGCCGGTGCCTCGCTCCTTGCCGTAGAGTGCCAGCCTTCCCGCATCGAGATGCGCTTGCGCACGCGTTACCTCGACCGGCATGCGGCCTCGCTCGACGAGGCGCTCGAGATCATCGAGCGCTCGCGACGGGAGAAGAAACCGGTCTCCGTCGGCGTGCTCGGCAATGCGGCTGAGATCTTCCCCGAGCTCGTCCGCCGCGGCGTGCGCCCCGATGTGGTCACCGACCAGACGTCCGCCCATGACCCCCTGAACGGCTATCTGCCGAAGGGCTGGACGCTCGCGGAGTGGGAAGCCAAGCGCGAGAGCGACCCGAAAACGGTGGAGAAGGCGGCCAAGGCGTCGATGGCGGCGCATGTGCGCGCCATGCTCGATTTCCAACTGGCGGGGGTACCCACGCTCGACTACGGCAACAACATCCGCCAGATGGCGCTCGAGGAAGGCGTGAAGAACGCCTTCGATTTCCCCGGGTTCGTGCCCGCCTATATCCGCCCGCTCTTCTGCCGCGGCGTCGGTCCGTTCCGCTGGGCCGCCCTCTCGGGCGACCCCGAGGACATCTACCGCACCGACGCCAAGGTCAAGGAGCTCATGCCGAACGCCCCGCACCTGCACCGCTGGCTGGACATGGCGAAACAGCGCATCGCTTTCCAGGGCCTCCCCGCGCGCATCTGCTGGGTCGGCCTCGGTGACCGCCATCGGCTCGGCCTTGGCTTCAACGAGATGGTGGCGTCAGGCGAGCTCAAGGCGCCGATCGTCATCGGGCGCGACCATCTCGATTCAGGCTCGGTCGCCTCGCCGAACCGGGAGACCGAGGCGATGCGCGACGGCTCGGACGCCATCTCCGATTGGCCGCTCCTCAACGCGCTTCTCAACTGCGCCTCGGGCGCCACCTGGGTTTCGATCCATCATGGTGGCGGTGTCGGGATCGGCTTCTCGCAGCACGCCGGCATGGTGATCGTTTGTGACGGCACGACCGAAGCGGCGCGCCGGCTCGAACGCGTGCTCTGGAATGATCCGGCTTCCGGCGTGATGCGGCATGCCGATGCAGGGTATGAGGAGGCCATCGCTTGCGCGAAAGAGCACCAGCTCGATCTACCATCCGCGAGTTGATGGCTCGCGAGGCTGCGACCAATGAGGGTCCTTCGCGCCGGTCAGCATCGCCGCATGCCCTGGAAGAACGGCGGCGGGGAGACGACGGAGATCATCGCCTCGCCGGAAGGCGCTGGCCTCGATGTATTCGACTGGCGCATCAGCATGGCGCGTGTCGCGACAGACGGGCCCTTCTCGCGCTTCGCCGGCGTCGATCGCACGCTCTGTGTGATTGAAGGCGAGGGAATCTCCTTGGAAGTAACGGGGGACCGAGCGGTTTTGCTGACGCAAGCGTCGCCCCCCTTTTCTTTCGCGGGCGATGTCGAAGTCAGGTCACGCCTCGTGCAAGGCCCGATCACGGACCTCAACGTGATGACACGTCGTGGACTCTGGTCTCACAACGTCACGCGCCTTTCAATCGAGACCGACCGACACATCAAGCGCGCATCGGGCGTGACGCTTCTTCTGTCCCGGTCGCATGGCCTGATGTGTGGGGGAAAGGACAGCCGGGAAATGCTCGATGTGGACGATGCCGCACTATTCGAAAGCGCATTCGACATACGGGTCGGGCCTAATATGGGCGCGGCAATCGCGTTCCTGGTGGAGCTGACGCCGAAGCTCGGGTAGGTCCTCCATTGCAACAGGTTCGAACGAATGTCCCGGGCCGAATGCGAATTATAATCCCGTGGTCCTCATTTCAGCCGTGTACGGGCGGACGAACGCCCGGCCTCAACCCGGCGCGCGCGACAGGAAGCGCCGAAAGCGCGCGGTGTGCTTTTCCGTGAGCTGAGCGAAGAGGTACGCGGCGATGAGCGAGATAGCGACGATCAACGCGAAAGCCCCGTAAGCTTCAAGCCCGGGCGCCATTAGAGTTGTGGGCCAGCCAAGCCGTTCGAGCACACCGCCGATGAAAATGCCGATCGGGAGGTGAATGAGATAGAGCGAATAGGAGAAAGCCGCGCCCCGCGCTGCGATGGCCTCGAGAATGTCCGCGTTCGCAAGCTTGCGGCATGAGATGGCGATCGCGAGCCCGGTCCCCACGCCGAGATCGGCCACGAAGCCCGGCACAATCGCGGTGCGCGACAAGACGAGCGCCACGGCGCAAAGCACAAGGCCTGCGAGCCCCACTATCAGCGGGAGGTCGCGCCGCGTCGCCAACTGCGCGGCGCCGGCCCCTGCGAGCCAGATTGCGAACCACATGAGCCATTGCCCGAGCCCGAAAAGAGAGACGAGGCTCGCGCCGAAACAGGCGAGAGCGATGGCTCTGGTGATCGGCCGAAGCGGCAAAAGCCAGATGCCGAAAAGAACGGGTGCGATGAGATAAAACACCCACTCCCAGCCGAGCGACCAAAGCGGGGGATCGGCGCCCCAGGGCGCGCACATTGCCCCTTGCAGCGCGGCGAGATGGCAGGGAATCTGGTTCCAGGCCCAGCCATCGGCGACCTCCGACGGAAAAAGCGGCCGCATGGCGTAAAATCGGGTATCGGCGAGAAAGTGCTTACCCAGAAGCTCGACTGCGAAAACAAGCACCAGTGCTGGGACGAGCACGAGATAAATTCGGGAAAAACGATGGGTGAGGTAACGTCTCGCATCGAACCGCCGTGCCTCGATATTGCGCCAGACGGAGCCGCCGACGAGGAACCCGCTCACCACGAAAAAGAGCATGACCCCTTCGTAGTGGATCCCGGTGAGCAGGTAGAAGAGGCGCGTGCCGATCCCCGCATCCGGCACGTTTGTGATGCTCTCGAAATAGAGTCCCCGTGCATGGCCGAAGAGGACGAGAAGCGCCGCCCCGAAGCGAACAAGATCGAGAAAAGGCCAATGCGTGGCATCGGTAGCCTTTGGTGGAGGATCGAGGCGGAAACTGGAAGACGGCCTTATGGACCTCGCGAGCGTGCTTGTTGGCGAAAGCTCATCCATCGCAAGCACCCGTGTGGTTAAGAGCCCGGCCGGCGGCCCGCTGGCAATCGGGACTGCCTGAGATATTCAGACCGATGTTAAAGCATTGAATACACCTTCATCTTAGTCGCTGTTTGATATTAGTGGCAAACGCTGGACGTTCACCTTGAATCATCGGCGCCGGAAATTTCTGAAGTCTATGAAAGATCTTGATGACTGAAAATCAGGCAGTCGTTGACTCTGCACTTCTTACGACCACGCCGACCGTCAAAGTCACTAAGTCGAAATGCCGGCGCGGCGTTCCAATCAGAGAAACTCAATGCTCGTGTGGATTGGGCGGCACATCGCAACGTCGCAAGACGGATCGACTCCGACGGTCTCCATTCGCTGGGCAAGTCCAGTTGTAGTCAGGCCTTCAAAGCAAAGGAACCCATCTGTCGGAGCCGGCAGAATTCACCGGCGACGCAGAACGACGATCCTGTTGCTGTTCGTGCCCTTCCGGTTGTTGCTCACGCCCCAGCAATTGGCGGTCTTGGTGAAGGCCTGCTGGTTCACCATGACGAAAAGGCGATCGAACGGAAGCCCCTCAGCTGCCTCCCAGACGAGGCGCTCGAGCAAGAGCTTGCCGCCTCGAACCTCGCCCACCTCGAAGGCAAGATGCCCGCCGGAACGAATCATGCGCGCGAGCTCGCGCAATGTGTCGCGAACCATCCCTTGCCAGCTCGCAGGCGTCCGGTGCTGAGGGATCGCCACCTCGGCAAGATCGATGCCGGCGAACCAGCAGCGAAGCCAATTGTCGTCCGCATATTGCACGACATCGAGGAAGGGAGGCGAGGTGACGACGAGCTCGACCGAACTCGCGGCAATCGCGCAAGTGAGATGCGAAGGGGTGGTGACGAATTGCGGCTCGGGATGAATACCGGGTCGACCATCCTTCAACAACGAGGCCGATTTCCGTAAAATGAGCTTCCTCACATCCCGATCGGGTGGCGTCTGCCCTCTCTTCTCGTTGATCTTGCGCTGCGCCTGTGCGCTCACCGCCTGATTGGGCGGCAGCGTGTAGACGGAGAAAAAGCCGGGCGAGTGACCCGTCAAGCGGTTCATGGCGACCATTCGGATCCAATCATCGACGGGATCCGGCACAGTTCCGATCGGCGCTCGTGCCATCAGCCAATCGCGAAGGGCCGTGATCTGCCTCAACGTCCGAGGGCTGAAGAAGGCCAGAAGCTCCCCATGTACAACCTCACCCTCTTCCCAAAAAATTTCGTCGAGCCTTTGCGCGATGTCGCTCAACGAGGGGGGCCGGAGCCGGGGGCGCGTGAGAAGAACGCTCAGAGGATTGACGTCATTGCCGAGCGGGCGTCTTCCCATCAGCGCTGCCTGAAGGGGGGTCGTGCCGCGCCCCATGAAAGGGTCATGGACGGCGTCGCCCGGACGCGTGAGTCGCTCGATGAAGAATTCCGGGAGCTGCGGCTTGAAGCAGGCGCGGTAGCTCACCTCATGCAGCGAATGGGCCCGGCGCTGTCCCGACGTCCAGAACTCGTTCACGAGATAAGGGATCGCGTCGTGAAGGTGCTCTTGCGTGACTTTGCCGAAAGCGCGGAAGTCTCGAACCTGATCCTCAAAGGAAGCAGCGATCTTGGCGTAAGCCAAACACTGAGGCGCGGGCGAGGCCTGTTTGAAAAGGGGGAGCCCGCCGAGAAGCGAATCGGTCATGGGATTGCAAATTACCGCAAGGACAGACCCGGCGGAAAGCCACCCCGTCATGCGCGCGCTCGGCGCGAGCATCCACGTCCTTCACGTCTTGCTCCCTCGAGGTGCGATAAGATAGCGTCCGCGAGCATGAGCCCCGCAAAACCCGATCTACTCGGGCGCGACAATCGAGAGCCGCATTCCGTCTCGCAATCGGAGAGCGACACCAACCTCACCGATCGACGCGCCCATTGGCAGAGCCAAAATCTCGACGCTCGCGGGCGCAAGCTCCTCGAACGGGATGCGCGCGCTTTCCTGCATCAATCCGTATCGACACCGTGCCTCAACGCCATCGTCAAGGCCCAGGGTATCTGGATCGAGGACACGGCCGGCCGCCGCTATATGGATTTCCACGGCAACAACGTGCACCACATCGGCTATGGGCATCCGCGTCTCAAGCGTGCCATCGCCGAGCAGATGGACCAGCTTTCCTTCGCGCCGCGCCGTTACGCCTGCGAGGCCGCGCTCGAGCTCGCCGAGAAGCTCGCCGCGATCGCGCCCGGACGCCTCGAGAAATTGCTCTTCACGACCGGAGGTTCGGACGCGGTCGAGGTCGCGGTAAAGCTCGCGCGCACTGCGACAGGCCATTTCAAGACCCTGTCGTTCTGGGATGCGTTTCACGGCGCGGGCTTCGGGGCGGCGAGCCTTTCGGGCGAGGCGCTGTTTCGGTCGGGGCCCGCGGCACCGCTGATGGCAGGCGCCCAGCATGTGGCGCCGTTCGGCTGCTATCGGTGTCCTTACGGTCACCCTTGCGACGAGGATGGCAGGCCCTTTCTCGATCGCTGCCATCTCGCTTGCGCCGACATGGTCGAATACGTGCTTGCTCGCGAAGGCGATGTCGCGGCGGTGATCTGCGAGCCGGCCCGTGCCGTGCCCTATCTCCCGCCACCCGGATATTGGCGACGCGTGCGCGAAGCCTGCGACAGGCACGGCGCCTTGCTGATATTCGACGAGATCCCGACGGGGCTCGGCAAGACCGGGCGCATGTTTGCCTGCGAGCATGACGACGTCGTCCCCGACATTCTCGTTCTCGGCAAGGCGCTGGGTGGCGGCATCCTGCCGATCGCAGCCGTGATCGCGCACGCCGATCTCGACGTCGGCGGCGACTGGGCCTTCGGCCACTACACGCATGAGAAGAACCCCGTCACTTCGCGCGCCGCCCTGACCACGATCGAGATCATCGAGGATGAAGGCCTCGTCGAGAACGCCGCGGAAGTCGGCGCAGCGGCGCTCGAACGGCTCTGCGACATGAGGCAGAAGCTCACCGCCATCGGTGACGTGCGCGGCCGCGGCCTTCTTCTCGGCATCGATCTCGTAAAGAGCTGCGATACGAAGGAGCCGGATCCTGCGCTTGCCGAGACGGTCCTCTACCGCGCTCTCGACCGAGGGCTCTCCTTCAAGACCACGATGGGAAACGTGCTCACGCTCACCCCGCCGCTCACCATTACCGGCGAGGAGATGGCGCGGGCGCTCGACATCATCGAGGAAGCGATCGGCGAAGGGAGCGAGTAGCTCATCTCACCGCCGCCCGGCTCGAGATGCGCGAGAGACCGACGAGGACGAGGAGCGTCGAGAACGCGAGGATCATGGTCAGCGCGGAGGCATCGAAGATCGCGCCGCGGTCGGAGAGCGAGAAGATTCCGACCGGCAAGGTCACCCAACCGGGCGGATAGATCATTACGGTCGCGCCAAGCTCGCCCATCGAGAGCGCGAAGCTCAAGCTGAAGGCGGCAATCAGATAGGGCGCGACAAGCGGCAGGATCACCCGGCGAAGCCGGTAGAACGGGCGTGCACCGAGGCTCTCCGCCACCTGCTCATATTCGGGAGGCAGGCGCGCAAGACCGGCTGCGACATTGCCGTAGGTGAACGCGCTGATCAGCACGAAATGCGCGATGAGCACGATAGCGCGCGTGCCATTCAACAGCACGGGCGGCTGGCTGAAGGCCACCAGCAAGGCAAGCCCCACGGAAACTGATGGAACGGCGCTCGGCACAAAGAAAATGACGTCCAGGACGCGTCTCGGCAGGCGCACGAGGTCTCGCAGCGCAAGCGCAGCCCAGCTTCCGCAAAGGAGAGCCGCCGCGCTCGCGGCAAACCCGGTGATGATGCTGACTTGCGTCTGTTCGGCCGAGTCTCCGCGCATTGCGTTGATGTAATGGGCGAGCGTGAGATGGCTCGGCAGGACGTCGTTCCACTGGCCGCTGAAGCTCGCGAGCGCAATCACGCCGATCGGCACGCCATAGATGAGGGCGAAGAGCAGCGCCGCCGTCACCCAGGCGAGGACGCGGCCCGCTTTAGACCAGACCAGCACGGGAACCCGCCAGATGAGCGACAGCTACGCGGTAGAGCGAATAGAGGCCAAGCGACAAAGCGACGTTCACGACCGCGATGATGCAAGCGGTCGTGTAGTCGAACTCCTGGATTGCCTTGTCGTAGATCAGGAGCGGCAAGGTGATCACATCCTTTGCCCCGATGAAGAGCACGATGCCGAATTCGTTCACGGTGAGCAGAAGACACAAGCTTCCGCCGGCGATGAGTGCCGGCAGCGCGGCGGGGAGGATGATCTGCCGCACGATGCGCATGGGCTTGGCGCCGAGGCTGCTCGCGACCTCGATCTGCGAGGCTTCAACGAGCGAGAAGGCCGCAAGCAAGGGCCGCATCACGAAAGGCGTGTAGACGGTGATCTCCGAAAGGATCACCCCCCATTGGGAATAGAGGAAATCGACGGGCGGCAAGGAAAGGTCGAGTAGCCGCATGAGCGATTCGTTGAGGAGGCCGGAGGAGCCGTAGATGAAGGTGAAGGCGAGCGCGACCAGGAAGGTCGGCAGCGCGATGAAGGTGTCGATGAGGCGTCCGACAAGCTTCGCTCCTGGAAAAGGCACGAAGGCGATGACCAGGGAAAGCATGAACCCGAGCAGAAGGCAGCCGGCGGTCGCGCTCACCGCGATGATGAGCGTATGATACAAGCCATCGAGGAAGAGGCGCGAGCCGACGACCTCGGCGAAATGCGCGAGCGAGAATGCACCTTCATCGCCGAAAAGCGCCTGTCGCAAGATGAGCGAGAGCGGATAGAAGAACAGCGCGCCGAGAACGAGCAGCGGCGGGACCGTCCAAATGCCGGGCGGCAAGCGCACGGAACCAGGCGATGATGTGACCGCAAGGTCAGCCACCCGGCTTCTCCGGCGTCGTCTCCGGGACGAGGGTGACATCGTGCGGATCGAAGGCGAGGGCAAGCGGTGTGCCGGCTTCCGGCGGCGCGGCGAGAGGCGCGCAGGTGAGGCGAAGCTTGTGGCCTTGAACATTGAGCGCGATGGCGTGCAAGTCACCTTGCCATTGCACGCTCTCGACGATTCCAGCGAGTATGTTGTGGGTCCCCTCGCCTCCCCGCAATCGCAAATCATGCGGGCGCACACAAAGCAGGCATTGCGAGCCTTGCGGCAGGCCATGCGGATTGGTGGCCGCGAGCACAGCCTCGCCGAAGCGCACTTGAGCAAGGCCACCAGCCTTGGGCTCGAGCGAGGTGACCGGAAGGAGATTGGCGCGGCCGAGGAACTCCGCCGAAAAGCGGTTCGGCGGGTGTCGGTAAAGGCTTCGCGATGCACCGAAGGCGATGAGCTTGCCGTCGCGCATGATGCCGATATGGTCGGCGAGAGTCAGCGCCTCCGTCTGATCATGCGTGACGTAAAGGACGGTGAGCGACGGCAGGTCGCGATGAAGCTTTGCGAGCTCGTCGAGCATCGAACGGCGGATCTGCGCATCGAGTGCCGAGAGGGGCTCATCGAGCAGGAGCACCTGCGGACGAATGGCGAGCGCGCGCGCGATCGCCACGCGCTGTTGTTGCCCGCCGGAGAGTTCACGCGGATAGCGCTTGGCATACGCCTCCATGCCGACAAGGCGCAGGCATTCGGGCACGCGTTCGCGAACCACGGCGTGGCTCGCGCGGCGCGCCCGCAACCCGAAGGCGACATTCTCCTCGGCCCGCATGTGCGGGAACAAGGCGTAGTTCTGCACCACCATGCCGATGTTGCGGGCATAGGGCGCGACGTCGGTGACGTCGCGGTCTCCGATCGTGATGCGTCCACGGGTCGGGCGCACGAATCCCGCGACCGCGCGAAGCGCCGTGGTCTTTCCCGAGCCGGAAGGCCCGATGAGCGCCACGATCTCGCCGGGCCGGACGTCGAGCGTCAGCGAGGCGAGAACCACGAGGCCGCCATAGGCGACCGTGACATCCTTGAACCCGATGCCGCTTACGCGCCCACCGGCAAGAAGAGGCGCGGCAGCGGCCGGAAGGGCCGATCGCGCCTCGCTCGCGCTCGCGTCATCAGCGCGCAAGGCTTGGGATGAGACGGGCGTCGCCATGCCATCCCTTTACATTGCCAGTTGATCCTGCCGCAAAGAATTTCCCATCCTTGCGGATTGTGCTTCGATCAATTGCCGCTGATCGCCTGATTGTAGCTCGCCACATCCTTTTGCAGATCGGCAAGTACCTTGTCCCAATCGGGGGTCCAGATCTCGACGCCTTCAA
>Ga0213875_10002525_pt1 | contig 10912 bp, 10 predicted proteins | sample BarmaccomBMRX_R8_FD_160105 | JGI IMG/M metagenome (GOLD analysis project Ga0213875, IMG submission 160105) | Root-associated microbial communities from Barbacenia macrantha in rupestrian grasslands, the National Park of Serra do Cipo, Brazil - RX_R8 | ecosystem: Host-associated > Plants > Roots... | reverse complement strand
CGAAAAGACAGCCGCGATTCGGATTCCAGAACAGGCGCTCAAAGGAAGCGCGCACGACCGCCGCTTCGGCCTCGAACTCAGTGCGATCCGCTGCAAGCCCGAGCGCTGCTGAACAAGCGGCTAGGATACAGAGCGCGTTGTACCAAAGCGCGTTGATCTCGACCGGTTTGCCAAATCGGGAAGTGACCGGCGACCCGCCCACGTTTGCGTCCATCCAGGTCAGCTGAGTTTCGGGCGAACCCGCCCAAAGCAGATGATCCTCGGGATCGACGTGAATGTTGTAGTGTGTTCCGCGGCGATGCCACGCGGCCGTATCGGCCAGCGCTGGATACAAGGTGCTGCGCAGAAACTCGAGGTCGTTCGTGCTTTCGAGAAAATGATGAGCCGCGACGAACAGCCAGAGGCTGGCGTCGGCGGTATTGTATTCAGGCTCCGAGTGCTTGTCCGAGAACCGGTTCGGCACCAGGCCTTGCGACCTTTGCGCGATCAAAGTTTCAAGAATCGCGCGCGTTTCTCCATCTGAGAATCCTGCGCTGCGCAATGCGGGAAGGCTGATGAGAGTGTCCCGGCTCCAATCCGTGAACCACGGATAACCTGCAATCAGCGTCGGCGTGAAGTCGGATCGCGTGACTCGAAACTGGTCGAGCGCGCGCTCAAGTAGAGATCCGGCCGGTGCGCCAGTGCCGAATTGCCGGCGTTTTCTTTCCATCAACAGGATCGCGTCAATTTCACCTGACTCGAGTTGGGCGGGGAATATTTCTGAGTCGAGCGTCGCGAGCAAAAAACACGGACTCTCGGGAGTGAGGTCGAAGAGCATGGCGCCCGGCGAGAAGAGATCCTCGCGGAAGTCCAGGCCGCGTTCAAGCTCTCGCGCGTATTCGTGGTTTTCATACCAAACGCCGCCCCGTTCAAACACGCCTGAATGCAGGATTGCGAGCGAAGGAAGATCCGGGTAGGGCGACAAGAGGATGCGTCCCGGCTCTTCATTCGGATCGTTTCGCAGCGCCTCGTTTCGATGAGTGAGCGAGTGGTAGTCGCGAAAGGCCAGAAAAAATCGCACCTTGAGCCGGCAGGGTTCGGTCGATTCATAGCGCACCAGCACCGATTGCTGGCCGTCGAGCAGACACAGCGTTTTGGTAATCGCCGCCCCACCGCAGCGATAACGCCAGGAAGGAAACGGTTGAAAGCCGAACCCTTCCAAAAGGTCGAATCCATGCGGCTGCACGGTGCCCGGGTACTCGACCGTCGCGAGTTCGAAGCGCTGTTCGCCAACCACGACTTGTTCTTCGACACGCGACAGGAGCGCGTAACGGTCCGCCGGTGGATTGAAAGAAGCGACGAGCAGCGAGTGGTAGCGCCGCGTGTTCACGCCCGCCACCGTTCCCATGGCAAACGCCCCGGTGTGATTCGTGTCGAGCCATTCCAGGCGCGATGAACGCGCGAAGTCACGGCATATCTTTTCGGGTACCGTGAACGGCACGTCTGCCACACTCATAGTCTAGAAAGGCGGAGTTTGCCAACAAACTCCTAGGGAATGGAAAAACGGTATCAGTGGAAGTTGAAGCGGCGCGAAATTGTATTGGGTGAGCGAACGCTGCTGATGGGAGTGCTGAACGTAACGCCCGATTCCTTTTCCGACGGCGGGCGCTACACGGATCCCGACCGCGCCTTTGCGCGCGCAGTCGAACTCGAAGAAGAGGGTGCCCACATCCTTGATATAGGAGCCGAATCCACGCGGCCCGGTTCGCAGCGCATCTCCGAAGCCGAGGAGTTGCGGCGGCTCATTCCCGTGCTGAAGCGTTTGCGCGACAAGCTCAGCATTCCGATTTCGGTCGACACTTACAAATCGGGCGTGGCCGAGAAAGCGCTCGAGCACGGGGCCGAGATCATTAACGACCCGAGCGGCATTCTGCTCGATTTGCAATTGCCGAAGGTTGTGACCAAGTATGACGCCGGGCTAGTGATCAATCACATGCGCGGCAATCCGGAGACTTGGGCGAAGTTGCCTCCCCTAAAGGACCTGATGCGATCCATCACCATCGATCTGGAAGCTGCGATTCATCGCGCCCGCCAAGCCGGCGTACAGAAGCATCAGATCACGATCGATCCCGGCCTGGGCTTCGGAAAACGTCGTGAGCAGAATTCGCAGATCATCGCGAACCTCGGTCTCTTGAAAGCCTTCGATGTGCCCATAGCGATTGGCCCTTCGCGGAAGCTGTTCCTTAAGAAAGAGGATGCCGTTGAGACGGAGTTCGCGACCGCCGGCGCGGTGGCGGCATGCATTCTGCACGGCGCGCATATCGTGCGCGTGCACGATGTGAAGTCGATGCGGTTAGTCGCCGAAGTAGTCGATGCGGTCCGCCAATCGACCGATGCGATGACCGAGCAGCCCGTCGTTCAGGCGCGCTGGCAACGCGGGCAGTAGTGGGTTCCGCGCTGGCCAAGTACGATGCGGCGGATCGGTGTACCGCAGCGGGGACACGGCTGCGCTTCCCGGCCATAGACGCTGTGCAATCGCTGAAAACTTCCGCGCTCGCCGGCGCTGTCCACATAGTCGGAGATGGAAGAGCCTCGATGGCGGATCGCCAGTTCCAAGACCTCGATCAGATTACGGTGCATCTTCTCGGCACGGTCTCGCGAAATACGGCGCGCTGAGGTACGCGGATGAATGCCCGAAGCGAATAAGAGTTCGTCCGCATAAATATTGCCGACGCCGCCGACGAAGCTTTGGTTCAGCAGCAGAGGCTTGATACTTCCGCTGCGGCGCTTCAAACGCGCGTAGAAGTCGTCGAAGCCGACCGTCAAGGCGTCCGGTCCCACGCGTTTCAGACTGGCGGGCGGAGTTTTGAAAACCTCCACTCGCCCGAACTGGCGCACGTCATCGTAAAGCAGCGTGCCGCGATCGAGCTCGAGAATGGCGCGCGTGTACTTGCCGGGCTCCGCCTTCCACAGCAGCTTGCCCGTCATGCCGAGGTGAACGTAGAGCAGACCGCGATCGAGATCCATCAGGATCTGTTTGCCATGCCGGCGGACGGCCTGGATCGTGCGCCCCGCGAGCGCCCTTGCGGTTCGGTCAAACCCGCCGCGCGTCACACGCCGCGAGGAAAATTCAGCACGCTCGATGCGCCCGCCGATAAGATGCGGAGCGATGGAACGGACGACAGTTTCAACTTCTGGTAATTCAGGCAAAGGGGGTACGGTCGCGGGCTGAAGAGCGGATTATTTCAAGGTAGCTCGAAGAGCCGGCAGACTTCTTTGATGGGCTAAACTGAGAGAAGTTTCAGGCCACCCTAGCTCAGTTGGTAGAGCAACGGTTTCGTAAACCGTAGGTCGCCGGTTCGATCCCGGCGGGTGGCTCCAGCTATCTCCCGCCTTGTTTGACATAGAGTTTTTGCCCACACTCCTCGAGCCTGAACGGTTCTTCGCGTGAGAGTGTACTTCGACGCCTGTTGTTTGAACCGGCTAACCGACGATCAGAGCCAAAAGAGAATTCATCAGGAGGCCGAGGCCGTCGAGACACTGATCGCCGACCGGGGGACTTAGCGCTCAGAGTAGTAAACCCGGTATCCTTATTTAGAGGAGATTGTGAATGCCGGCGCGGGAAATGACTGACCTTGAATTTCAGCGTCATGCGCTCGCTATTCTTCAGCGCGAGCTAGGAGCCAAGGGCTTTGCGCGTTTCTTGCGGCTGTACCGTTCCGGCCACGGCGATTACACGAGCGACCGAGACCGGCTGCTCGATGGCATCAAGATCGACGACATCGTTGAGCAAGTCCGTTCCGCTGAGCCCCGCGATCAAAGCAAGCCGTAACGCGCGCACGCGTGATCGTGCGGAATTGGCGCGTCGGTTCTACGGTCGCCGCGAGCTTCCCGTCAGTTGAAACGCAAGTTTCTCGCCTGCTACTGCCATCTGGCCGCGCCATAGATCTCGCCCGTTAAGCGAACCAAGCACCGCCTCTTCCTCCGGGTGATCGATCACCAACACGTCGCCAACCTTCAGGTTCGACACGTCGCGAGCCGAAATTGTGCCGGCATCGATTTTTGCCTCAAACAGCACCTTCGCTGGTTCCAGCAGGCGCGCAATGTGGAGCTGGTCCACTTCCTTCGATTCCCCTTTTCGCAGCTGCTGCAAACGCTCGAAGTTGCTCCGCACGCGCTTGATGAAGATCGACGGAATGGCCAGATTCATCAATCCGGACTTGCCCTCGACGTTGATCTCGATCGCAATCACGATCAGCGTCTCGGCCGCCGCACGGACGTGCAAAAGGTGCGGCTCGCTCACCACCGACTGCAGGAAGAACGAAACGTCCGCAACACCTTTCCAGGATTCACACAGGTCCGTCAGTATGACCTTCAAAAGAGTTTGGACCAGGCTCTTTTCTACATCCGTCAGTTCGCGCTGCGGCGTTATGGCCTTCTCCGCCTTGCCGCCCAGCATCAACTCCAACATCGTGAACATCAGCCCTAAGTTGAGCTCGAGAACGGCCGTCCCTTCGTACGGCTTCAGCCCCACGTACGCCACGCAGGTGGGAGAAGCTAACGTGCCCAGGAACTCCGAATAGGAAATCTGCTCCAGACTGACCAGGTTCAGGATGACATCCGAACGGAGATACGCCGACAAGCTGGCCGCCAGGCTTTGCGCAAAGTTGTCGTGCACGAAATGCAGCGCGCGCAAATGAGACTTGGGAATATGGTTCAGCTGGCGAAAATCGACCGGCTTCGTATCCAACTTCTGCTCGCGCACCGGTTCCGTGGTGCCCTGGAACACTGCATCGATTTCCTGCTGTGACAGATCTGCTTTCATGGCGCGTGTCGTGCGAGCGTTTTGCTAATTTTCCTGCTTCATTCCCGAGAGCGCAAACGAGGAAGCCCAGGCACTTTTGTCGGCAATAATGTCGGTGATCCTCACTCCGTAATTCCCCTTCACCGAAACAACCTCCCCGCGCGCTACCAGCTTGCCGTGCACGATCACTTCCACGCGGTCGAGAACAGTACTGTCCAGTTCCACCACCGAACCGGAGGTGAGTTTAAGAACTTCCCCAATCTGCAGGACGGAGCGTCCCAGGACCACCGATAACGGCAAATCGAGATTTAGAAATTGATCGACTCTGGAATCGTAGGACGGCTCGTTCTTCGCAGCTTCGAAGCCTTTCGGGCGTTCTTCCGCCGGGCTCGCGCTGACACCGAGACCCGCCACTCTCGACGGGTCGATCGCGTACACGAGCGGCGGAAGCTCGCTGTCTGTCAACCGTACTTTGACTTCCCAGAAATTCAAGGAAGGCGAGGAGGCAGGTTCTTCCTGCTCGCCCGTCTGAGGCCGGATCTCCTGGCCCACTTGACGGCTGAGCAGTGTCGCCGCTCCCTGCTCGGCGGTCCCCAGCAGTTCCAGGTAGACCTGCTTCCCGTCTGTTCCAGCATCGGCCATCGCCGCGCCGAGTCCAGACCACGCCGCTTCCGGGGCTCCAATCCAAGTCACGAAGCCGCCGCCCGTGCCTTCAAACTGCTGCTTCCACCAGAGATACTCTTTCCACTCGGCAGGCGCCGCCGCCGGGCTGCTCGCCGCCGCAAACTCGGCCGCCGCTTGCTTGCCCGAAAACATCTCGATGCCGCGCGCGAACTCTCCGCACCAATCCTCGAGAAACTTCTCCTGATCGAAACCGCTACTCATCGAATAAACCCTTGCTCCAGGTCACCTGTTTTCCCATCGTGAGTTACCGGGTCGGGCCGTTTGTCTTTCAACTCCGTAATACGAACCGCGAGCGACGAATCGATCACCAAAATTTCTCCCGACCCGAGCAGGATCTCGCCCGCATAGAGGTTGATATTTTCGCCCGCCGATTTGGACAGCTCCAAAACACTGTCCACCCTTAACCCAAGCAGCTCGCGCACCGAGATGTTCCGGTGATCCAGCTCGGCTCGGAACGTGAGCGGTACCTTGTGGATCGGCTCGAACAGCTCCAGCTGTACCTCCGGCTCGGCGGTGTTGCTCATCGTGTGCCCACTCTGTTTACGCCACAGCCCCCGTTAGGGCCTTCAGCTTGCGAATTGTCGTAGCCATGCCCCTACCTACTTCTTCGTCCGGTTGCGGAGGTTTTCGAGGAGCGCCTACTACTTTTTCGTGCCCCTCTCGCTATTTGGGGCTCTAAAAAGACTCGATATGTTTGATGTCCTGCCGCCCTATGTGCGCGAGGTGACAGCGTACGCGACTCCCGAGTTCAGTGGGACGAGAAAGCTAGAACCATGGATTTAAACATCTTAATCGTGGACGACTCGGCAGCGATACGGAAAATTCTGATCCGTGCGCTGGCACAAACCGAACTCCCGATCGGCCAGGTTCATGAAGCGAGCGACGGCCTCGAAGCCCTCAAGATCCTAGGTAGCTCCCAGGTGCGCTTAGTTCTTTCCGACATCAATATGCCGAACATGGACGGCTTGCAGTTGCTCAAGCAACTCCGCGGCACGCCCAACTGGAAGGACCTTTCGGTGGTGATGATTACCACCGAGGGAAGCCAGGCAAAAGTGCTCGAAGCGGTGGAACTGGGCGCCAAAGGCTATCTCCGAAAGCCGTTTACGGCCGACCAGATCAAGGAGAAAGTATTGACCTGCTTAGGCCAGTGAAATGCACGCTTGTTCCGGCCAGGGCGAAACAAATAAAGGCATGCCCTTGACGAAAGAAATAATGATCAACGCCATCTGTGCGGCATCGGAAGAGGTTTTCTCTACCATGCTGGGCGTTCAGGTCGCCTATGGGCCTGTCTACGCGCAACAGGGGAGCGTATCCGGAAGCGATGGCGTGATCGCACTCATCGGAATAGCCGGATCATGGATTGGCACCGGAACAATCACTTGCGCGCCGGCCTTTGCCTGCAGGATCAGTTCATTACTCCTGATGACTGAGTACCAGAGTGTCGACAACGACGTGCTCGACGCTCTCGCCGAAATCGCCAACATGATTTTCGGCAACGCCAAGACCGTTCTTGAAGAGCATGTAGGGCCCTTGGGACTGAGCGTTCCCACCGTCATCATGTGCAAGGACTTCAACACCAAGCAAACCGCCAGCGAGTTATGGACGGGCATTCCGCTCTTTGCCGAGGGAATGCAAATGGATCTGAGATTGGGCCTCACGCCGAATCGTGGATCGAGCGCCGGGGCGCGCCACGCCTTCGATCACAAATTCGGCGTGCTGGCGCATCGATGAGGAGCGCTGCCACAAGCCGTCTGGAACGGCCACGATGTCTATGGCGACTGAAGATCTCGAGTTAAGCAAAGACTTCGTGATCGAAAGCACGGAGAACCTCGCGCGTCTCGACCAGGAGATGGTCGAGCTCGAACAGCGGCCCTCCGACACGGTCCTGCTCGCGAGCATCTTCCGGACCATCCACACGATTAAAGGCACCTGCGGGTTTCTGGGCTTCGGCGTTCTCGAGTCGATCACGCACCAGGCCGAGAACATACTCAGCCAATTGCGTAATGGAGAACGCCAGCTGACGCGCGAACTCGTCTCCTTGATTCTCGAGACGGTCGATGCGGTGAAGGTAGAACTCACGAGCATCGAGGCCACAGGTGAGGAAAGCGGCGCGGCCTACGAGGACCTGCTGAAGCGCCAGAAAGAAGCCGCCCATCTCCCTCCGGGGGAGACTCCCGCGCCCAAACAATCGCAGCCTGCCGGAGCCGCGGCCGCCCCGGAACCCGAGACCACGGAGGCGTCCGGAGAGACGACCGGGCCTCGCTTGGCGAGCGAGAACGGCGCACTGATGGCAAGGACGGCCTCAGTCGCCGATTCCACCATTCGTGTCGATGTCGCGCAGCTCGACAAGCTGATGAATCTCGTGGGCGAGCTGGTGCTCACCCGCAACCAGATCCTGCAGTTTAACGCCCATCACGAAGATGTCGGCTTGAACGCGACCAGCCAGCGGCTCAACCTGATCACCACCGAGCTTCAAGCCGGCGTCATGAAGACGCGCATGCAGCCGATCGGCATCGTCTGGAGCAAGCTGCCGCGCATGGTCAGAGACTTGGCGGCTGCCTGCGGTAAGCAGATCTCGCTCGAAATGGAGGGCGCCGAAACGGAACTCGACAAGACCATTATTGAGGCCATCAAGGATCCGTTGACGCACATCGTCAGAAACTCCTGCGATCACGGAATCGAAAGCCCCGAAGCGCGCGCCCACGCCGGCAAGCCCCCGCTCGGAAAACTGATGTTGCGGGCCTCGCACGAGGGTGGGAACGTCATCATCGAGATCGCCGACGACGGCGCCGGCATCAATCCGCAAAAAGTGAAAAAGAGCGCTATCGAAAAGGGTCTGCTCCATCCCGAGCAGGCCGATCGCATGAGCGACGTCGAGCTGATCAATCTGGTTTTTCTTCCCGGCTTCTCGACCGCCGCCAAAGTCTCTAACATCTCGGGCCGGGGCGTCGGAATGGATGTCGTCAAGACAAACATCGAGAAGATCGGCGGCGCGGTGGATCTGGTTAGCCGGCCCGGCCACGGAACCACCATGAAGGTTCGGATTCCGCTCACGCTCGCCATCATTCCCGGTCTGGTGGTTACCTCCGGCGGCGAGCGCTTCGTTATTCCGCAGGCGAGCCTCATCGAGCTGGTGCGGCTCGATGGCGGGGACAAAGCAAAACAGATCGAGTGGATCCAGAGCGCGCCGATCTACCGGCTGCGCGGGCGCTTGTTACCGCTGGTTTTCCTCAACGAGGTCCTCGCGATCGGCGGCGGCGAGGCGAGTCGCGATGCCGAAGCGGTGAACATCATCGTGCTGCAAGCCGACGACCGGCAGTTCGGGCTCGTGGTCGACCACATCAATGATACTCAGGAAATTGTCGTCAAGCCCTTGGGCAAGCAGTTGAAGAGTGTCGCCTGTTATGCCGGCGCAACCATCATGGGCGACGGCAAAGTCGCGCTGATTTTGGACGTGCTCGGCGTCGCCCAGTACACCGCCATTATCTCGGAATCGCGCGGCCGAACCGCGGTCGAGCCGGAGCGCGTTCCCGAAAGCGCGAGCCAAAAACAATCCCTGCTGCTGTTCCGCGCGGGTCAGTTTGGGCGGCTGGCGGTGCCGCTCTCGCTCGTCGCCCGGCTCGAGGAGATTCCGCGCGCCAAACTCGAAGAAGCTGCCGGCCGCATAGTGGTCCAATATCGCGACGAGCTCCTGCCCTTGATTCCGCTCGCCGAGTATCTCGATTCGGCCCCGGGCGGCTCGTTCACGAACGACCCGGCGCAAGTTGTCGTCTTTTCGAACGCGAACCGGCGCATCGGCTTGGTGGTCGATCAAATCATCGATATCGTCGAAGACGAGGTCACGATGAGGCGGCCGGGCGAACGGCCGGGGCTTTTGGGCTCGGCGGTCGTCGGCGGGAAAGTCACCGACTTCCTTGACCTCCAAAGCATCATTCAGCGCGCCGAAGAAGGTTGGTTCGATGAGCCCCGCCTGCCCCGCAAACCAGCCACCGTTTTGCTGGCCGATGCTTCAGCGTTTTCGCGCAATCTGATCCGCAATACTCTTGAGATCGCCGGGTATCGCGTGGTCGAGGCTGCGAGCGCGGGCGAGGCCTTCGAGAAGCTTGCCGCTCACGATGTCGATCTCATGCTGGCGGCGCTCGATCTGCCCGAAAGCAGCGCGGCGGCCTTACTTCGCGCCGTGAAGAACGACGCCAACTACGAAACGCTGCCGGTGCTTGCGCTGTCGGCTGCCCCGGGCAGGGACGCAAGCGCCGGCGCGGCCGGCTTTGACGATTATTTGACCAAGTTCGATCGCGCCTCGATGCTGCGTTCGCTCGCGAAGCTCGCTTCCGCGCTTGACCAGGACGCTCGCCTTACGCCCGAAAGTCAGCGGCGCCCGCGAGCGGTGCTCGTCAGTTAAGGATAACTTCCAATGGATCAAGATTCGGCACTTGGCTCGCTAGACCAGATCGGAAACCGGCATCAATATGCCACGTTCTGTGTGAACGGGATGTTCTTCGGCGTGGAAGTGATCAAAGTGCAGGAAGTCCTCCGCTACCAGGAAGTGACGCGCGTGCCGCTCGCGCCCGAAGTGATCCAGGGACTCATCAATCTGCGCGGCCAGATCGTCACCGCGATCGACATGCGGCGCCGCCTCAAACTCGCCGCGCCCGCCGCCACTGCCCGGCCCATGAACATGGTCATCCGCTGCGCGGAGGGCGCCGTCAGCCTGCTGGTCGACGAGATCGGTGAAGTGATTGAGGTGAACGCCTCGGCCTTTGAGCCGCCTCCGGTCAATCTGCCGGCGGCCCAACGCGCCTTGATCGACGGCGTCTACAAGTTGCAGGACCGGCTGTTACTCGTCTTGAATACCGAGCGAACGATGAAACTACTCGAAGGCTAGGCGCCCGCGTCTTCGCGACCCCGGGTCGAACAACAGCACGCCTTCAAGGGCAAGTAAATAGGAGAGACAAAAAGAAATGCCGAACGGAAGATCAAACAGCCATACCGCTGTTCTGGAACCGCCGGTCCGGAACGCCAACCGCGCCGCCAAAGCGCCGGACAAAGCCGAACTCGAAGCGATCATCGCTGCCATCAGGAAGTCGCAGGCGGTCGTTGAATTGAACCTGGACGGAACCATTGTGACCGCCAATGAGAATTTCCTGCGCGCCATGGGCTACCGGCTGGACGAGATCAAGGGCCAGCACCACAGCATGTTTGTGGATCCCGCTTACGCGCGCAGCAGCGAATACCGGGACTTCTGGGCTAAGCTCGCGCGCGGCGAATACTCGGCTGGCGAATACAAGCGCATCGGCAAGGGCGGAAAGGAAGTCTGGATTCACGCTTCTTACAATCCCATCCTCGATGCCCGGGGAAAGCCCGTCAAGGTAGTCAAATTCGCCACCGACGTCACTAGGCAGAAGCTCAAAGACGCCGACTATGCGGGGCAGATCGCGGCCATCG
>Ga0213875_10002524_pt1 | contig 10913 bp, 6 predicted proteins | sample BarmaccomBMRX_R8_FD_160105 | JGI IMG/M metagenome (GOLD analysis project Ga0213875, IMG submission 160105) | Root-associated microbial communities from Barbacenia macrantha in rupestrian grasslands, the National Park of Serra do Cipo, Brazil - RX_R8 | ecosystem: Host-associated > Plants > Roots... | reverse complement strand
GAAGGCGACCGCCATGCCAGCCACCGGAGCCACCTCGGCAGCGTAGTCGGCGAGATCGTCGGGGCCGCGCAGCATCCGCAATCGGCCCGCATCAACATCCCATTGCGGATTGAGGTAAATCAGCAAGGTGATCAGCTTGCTGGCCGAATCGGTATGGATGCGGCCGTCCTTACCGTCGCTGCGGCCGCGCAAGGTGATCATCGTCGGCCGACCGGCAAGATCGACCGCGAATTTCTCCTCGACCGCTTCACGCAGCTCAGACCCAGTCAATTCCTCTGCGAGCCCAAGGACGCTCGGACCGCAGGCGAGCGACTCGATCGGAAAGCTCCCGTGATCGGCGATCGTCGGAAAATCGTGCAGCAGCGCCGGGACGTGCTCGCGGCGCAACAGGTCTTCGACGACCACGAACTCGAACGGGTCGCGGCAAAGCGGTGCGGCGCGGAAGCGCGCGACATCGAGGATCGTCACCGTTCCTCCCGGCCCGGAGAGGGTAGGGCCGCGCCGCTTATAGCAGCATTTGCCCTGGCGGGAACGCGCCGGAGGCGCTTGCCCTCGCCCGCGCCGGCAATTAGCGCTTCGCAGGCGGGCGCAGGCTGGGTTAGACGTAGCCCCGCCTGCCGCCCGGCGGATCGACGCAGCACGAGGGCTCATTGGAACAGCGTTGGGGTCTGCCCCTCATCGCCTGGCCGTCTCGGCTGCGCCCGAATTACTGGGACTTGATCGCGCTTCCCCTCGTGTTCGCGGCCTTCGCGCTGCTCGCTTGGGGCGGCATGGCGATGAGCGCGCGATACCGGGTCGGCGACGTCCTGCCGATCGATCTCGACCCATGGCGGCTGCCGGAATACGCGTCGCGCACGGTCTTGCGAATGGGAGCGGCGCTGGTTGCGTCCCTCTTCTTCAGCCTCGCCTATGCGGCGCTCGCTGCGAAAAGCCGCGCCGCCGAGAAAATTCTCATTCCGCTCCTCGACATCCTGCAATCGGTGCCGATCCTGGGATTCCTGTCGATCACGGTCACAGGGTTCATCGCGCTGTTCCCGGGGCGACTGCTCGGCGTCGAGTGCGCCGCGATCTTTGCGATCTTCACCTCGCAGGCCTGGAACATGACGTTCAGCGTCTACCAGTCCTTGCGCACCGTGCCGGCCGAGTTGATCGAGGCGGCCCGCATGTACCACCTGTCCGCGTGGCAACGGTTTTGGCGGCTCGAAGTGCCGCATGCCATCCCGTCCCTCGTCTGGAACATGATGATGTCGGTGTCGGGCGGCTGGTTTTTCGTGGTTGCCTCCGAAGCGATCACGGTGTCCGGCCAATCGATCCTGCTCCCCGGGGTCGGCTCCTACATCGCCACCGCCATCGAGCAGCGCAGCCTCACGGCGATCGGCTACGCCGTCCTGATCATGCTGATCGTGATCCTGCTCTACGATCAGCTGCTGTTCCGGCCGCTGCTTGCCTGGTCGCGCAAGTTTCAGGGCGATGCCGCGGCCGACCAGGACAACATCCGGCCGTGGTTCCTGATCGTGCTGCAGCGCGCGCAGGTTTTCGACCTCGTGCAGTCGGGCGTGCTCGCGCTCAATCGCGGCATCGACGCCGCGATCGCCCGCCTCGCCCGCCGCCCGTCGCGCGAACCGGCTGAGCCCCGCCCCGGCTGGGGCGAGCGTCTGTTCGACATCGTGCTCCTGATCCTGGCTGCGGCGGCGCTGGTGTGGGTCGTCGCCTTCATTCGCGAGAGCGTCGGTTTTGCCGAGATCGGACGCGTCCTCCTGCTTGGCGCGATCACGGCGATACGGGTGCTCATCCTGCTCGGGCTGGCTGCGCTGATCTGGGTCCCGATCGGCGTATGGATTGGCTTGCGGCCCACGTTGGCCGACCGTGCTCAGCCGATTGTGCAGTTCCTTGCCGCCTTTCCGGCCAATCTGTTTTTCCCGGTCGCGGTCGTGCTGATCCTGCGCTTTCGCTTGAACCCGGAGATCTGGCTGAGCCCGCTGATGATCCTGGGCACCCAATGGTACATCCTGTTTAACGTGATCGGCGGTACGACCGGGTTGCCCTCAGAGCTGCGATTGGCGGCTGCGAACCTCGGGATCAGGCGGCTGCTGTGGTGGCGTCGCGTCGTCCTGCCCGCCATCTTCCCGGCCTTCGTGACCGGGGCGGTCACCGCCGCCGGCGGATCGTGGAACGCCAGCATCGTTTCCGAGGTCGTCCAGTGGGGCGATACCACTTTGACTGCGACGGGCATCGGCTCCTACATCGCCCATTACACGGCGGAAGGCGACGCGCCGCGCATCGCGCTGGGGATCGGGGTGCTCTGCCTTTATGTGCTCGCCTTTAACCGCCTTCTGTGGCGGCGGCTTTACGAATTGGCGGCCGAGCGGCTGCGGCTCGACTGAACGCGTCAGTTCGCGCCGGAGGGCTCTGAGGCGGGCGCAAACAGCGCGGCCGCGTCGCGGGCGAGCGCTGCGCGCGATTGCGGACGCGTGTACACCATGTGCCCGCCATCATAGACGCGCAGCCCTATTGACTCGCGCAGCGCCGTCGGGATCGCGAGTTGATCGATAAGCCACCGTGAGCCGAGATAGGGCGTCACAAGGTCGAAACGCCCGTGAGCGATCAGCACCTTGGTTTGCGGATGCGCCAGCAGCGCACCTTCCAGCGACGACAGAGCGAGGCCGAGCCCGCCTTCTCCCGATCCCGCATTCTGCCAGTCCCATTGGCGCGAAATCTCGCGCGGGAGAACCCGGTAGGGCAGATCGGTGCGGTACGCGAGTTCTTCGGCCGCGTAGCTCTCGAACGCGGCGGTATAGGCCTCGATGCTGTTGTCGAGCACCGGGTCCCCGGCGGCCTCGTCCTCCTCATCGGCACGTGCGGGGCGGGTCACGGTCGCGTCATAGAGGCTGACGACTTCGCCCTCGGCGCGGCGGATTTCGCGGGCGAAGATCTGGCTCGGGACGCGGCCGCGATGTCGCCGGACGATCTCCTCGGGCAGCCCGATCGCTTGCGCAACGCGCGACATGAAGGGGTCGCCCGGTTTCGGCTGTCCTTTCAATTGGGCGAGGCCGACCAGATAGTCGGAGAGGGCGAATTGCTCGACCGCACCCTGGTCGCGCGCCGGCCCCCCTCGCTGCCCGGTTTCTCCGGCGAAGTTTGCGGCCGCGGCGGCATAGGACGGCAGGGCTACCGCGGCCGCGATAAGATCGCGCTCGCTATGATGTAATACCGATGTGTCGAGGGCCGGCGAGATCAGCACCAATCCGCTCGGGACCACTCCGCCGTCCCGCGCCAAACTTCGAGCCATCGCGGCGGCGCGAAACCCGCCATAGCTTTCGCCGACCAGGAAGACCGGCGAGGTCCAGCGTTGGTGGCGCGTAAGCCACAGCCGAACCACCGCGCCGAGCGAGGCCAGATCGGCATGGAGCTGCCAAAAAGGCTTGTCCGGATTGTCCTCCTTTCCCTCGCCACGGCTGAAGCCTGTGCCGACCGGGTCGATAAAGACGAGATCGGTGAAGGGGAGCCAGGTCGCTGGATTATCGACGATCCGCACCGGAGGTCGCGGCACCGCGCCGGTTTCGGGGGTCTCCATGATGCGCGGCCCGATCGCCCCGAGATGCAGGAAAACCGAAGCGGCGCCCGGGCCGCCATTGAACAGGAACGCAACCGGTCGTTGCCGCGCCGCTGGCGGCTCGACGAGATAGGTCACGGTAAAAACCGAAGCGGTCTCCACCCCCTTCGCATCTCGCACGGGCAGGGCCTCGGCGATCGCTCGATAGTCGAGGCGGCTGTCGCCCAGCGCGACCGCATGCTGCGTCTCCGCTCGGGGCGGCAGGCCAAGCCCGCCCGGTGTCGGCTTGTCCTGGGCTTCGGCAAGCGCACTCGAAAGTGAGAACACCAGTAATAGGGTCGCGAAAACCCTGATCATGCGCGCCAGCCTTTTCCAAGTGTCGCGGCTATAAGCATCAATGCCGGCGATAGCGCTCGCGAAACCAGCATGCGAGGGAGAAAACGCGATCCTATTGCGCGCCCGCAAAGGCCCGGTCCAGCTCATCGACCAGCTGCTGACGCCGGAACGGCTTTTCGAGAAGCGCCATACCGTTTTCGCGGGCGAAGCGCATCGCCTCCGGATTGCCGGACATCATCACGACAGGGACCCGCAGGCTCTGCGCATGCAGGCGCAGCGCCGCACTGTTGGCCTCGCGCATCGAGGCATCGAGAATAACCGCATCGACCCGCTCTCCGGACGACAGAAAATTCCGCATCGCTGCCGCGCTGATCACGGAGCTGACCCGGAAACCGGAATCTTCGAGCACGGCGGCGATCACGTCGCGCACCGCCTCATCGTCGTCGACGATCAGAATATGCCGTTGCCGTTCCGGCACTCGTTGCTGCGACGACCGGTCGGCCAGCGGGATCTCCAGCGAAAACCGGCTGCCCTTTCCCAGCCTCGACGAGACCCGTAGAGGATGGCCGAGAAGCTCCGCCGTGCGCCGCGCGATCGAGAGACCCAGGCCGAGGCCTTCGCTGCGCGGCTGCGCCTGGTAGAACTCGGTGAAGATCCGGTCGAGATCGGTCTCGGCAATGCCGCGCCCGGTGTCGATGATTTCGACCGAGGCGCTCGCGCCCCGGCGGCGGCACCCGATCAGCACGCCGCCGGTCTGGGTGTATTTGATGGCGTTACCGACCAGATTGCCGAGGATCACCGAAACCATCGCCGGATCGGTCACGACCCACATCGAGGAGCGAACGACCCGCAGTCGCAGGCCCTTGCTGCGCGCATGCTCCTGCCAGGTTTCGGCCGTCGTTGAGAGTACCTCGTCGATCGGCAGGCTCAGAAGCCGCGGAGTTTCGGCTTCGCTTGCAGCCCGAGCCGCCTGAGTCAGGGAGTCGAGGCCGGCGGTCAAGCGCTCGACCGCGGCGTTCAGCCGTTCGAGGCGCTGCCGGTCCGCCGGATCGCGCAGGCGCGGCTCGACCTGGTCGAGCAGCATCTGGATCACCTGCAGCGGTTGCTTCAAATCGTGCCCGGCCTGCGCCATGACGCCGCTGCGATATTGGCTAAGTCGGCTGGCGAGCGCGAGGGTGCGCCGCAACTCCAGCTGCGTCATCGTCTGCCGCGCTAAGGCGAGCAGAACCCATTGCTGCTCCGCGCTCAATTCGCGTGGCTGGTAGTCGAGGACGCAGACGGTGCCGAGCGGCCGACCGTCGGGCGTTCGCAGCGGGGCGCCGGCATAGAAGCGCAGCCCGGGCTTCCCGGTAACCAGCGGGTTGCCGGCGAAACGCGGGTCGCTGAGCGTATCCGGCACGATGAAAAGACCGGAGTGCAGCATGGCGTGACCGCAGATCGAGATCTCGCGCGGTGTTTCGGGCGCTTCGAGGCCAACCCGCGATTTGAACCACTGCCGGTCGCTGTCGATGAAGCTGATCAGCGCGATCGGCACCTGGCAAACCTGAGCGGCGATCCGGGTGATGTCGTCGAAGGCGGCTTCCGGCTCGGTCTCGAGGATGTCGTAGGACCGCAATGCCGCGAGGCGTTGCGCCTCGGCAGGCGCTCCCGGCGCGGGCAGATACCCGAGCCCGGCGGTCGACTCCCGGCCGCTCCCCGGCATTTCAAAGATGTCCCGTGCCACGGTCGCTCCGCCGGTTGACCAGTCTCATCATAATACGCCGCATTCGGCCTTTTGGCCGAGCGGTCAGCGAGTCCACCGCCGGCGAAGGCACAAACCGATTTTGCCCATCTCCCTCTCTTGGTCGTGTGAAATAATGAGCCGGGCTGCCGCGCCCTACTGCCCCGAACCGGATTACGCTTCTGTACCGGTTGGCGCGAGCTTCCCGCTGTAATGGGTAGCCGGGGGCACAGCGTTGCCGGTCATTGGCGTTCTCGCGTTGTTGGCGGGCAGTGCTGGCGGTACTCTGCCAAGGCCGGCCGGTTACACCGAACGAGGAAAGCGAGCGCCATGGATCTCGGGCTGAAGGGCAAGAAGGCCATCGTCACCGGGGCGAGCCGCGGGATTGGGCGCCGGATCGCCGAACACCTGGCGGATGAAGGCTGTGACGTTGCGATCTGCGCACGCGGCCGCGGCGCGATCGATGAGGCGGTCGCGGCGCTCGAGGCCAAAGGTGTCAAGGCGAGCGGCGGCGCGGTCGACGTCGCCGACATCGCGGCGCTGCGGCATTGGGTCGGCCAAGCGGCGGCGAGCCTCGGCGGGCTCGACATCTACGTCGCCAATGTCAGCGCGCTGGCGCAGGGAATGGACGAGGAATCCTGGCGGGTCGGCCTGCAGGTCGATGTGATGGGGACGGTATTCGGCATCGAGGCGGCCTTGCCGATGTTGGAGAAGTCGGGGGCGGGCGCGGTCGTCGTGGTCGGCACCACCGGGCTCGTCGAGGTAAACGGCCCGACCCGCTCCTACGCTTCGGTGAAAGCGGCGCTGGTCCCGTACGTCAAGGGCCTGGCGCGCAACCTCGCGGGAAAGGGGGTCCGCGCCAACATGGTCTCGCCCGGCACCGTGTTCTTCGAGGGCGGCGTGTGGGATACGGTCAAGCAAAGAAATCCGGATCTGTTCCGCACCATGATCGGGCGCAACCCGATGGGCCGCATGGGGACGCCGGAGGAAGTGGCGAACGCGGTGGTGTTCCTGGCGAGCCCCCGCGCCAGCTTTATCAGCGGCACCAACCTGATCGTCGACGGCGCGCTGACCCAGCGCGTCCAGTTCTGAGTCCAGGTGTCGAATAGGGCAGAGCGGTGCGAGGGCGGATGATCGGCGACCCGATCGAATTCGAATTGTTCAAGAACGCGCTGTTCTCGATCGCCGACGAGATGGCCCTGACCGTGTTTCGCACGACCTATTCGGGCGTCCTCAAGGACAATATGGATTATTCAACGGCGCTGTTCGACGGCGCCGGCGTGCTCGTCGCGCAGGGGCTGACCCTGCCCGGGCATCTCGGCTCGATGCCGACCGCGATCTCCGCGGTGAAACAGGCCTTCGCCGGCGCCATCCGTCCCGGCGATGTCTTCATCCTCAACGACCCGTTCCGGGGTGGCATGCACCTGCCGGACATCTTTGTCTTCAAGCCGATCTTTGAGCCCTCGGCCGTGGGCGATGGCGAGCCGCCGCCTGTGGCCTGGGCCGGGACCGTGTGTCACCACACCGATGTCGGCGGCCGGGTGCCTGGGTCGAACGCCTCCGATTCGACCGAGATCTACCAGGAAGGACTGCGCATCCCGCCCTTGAAGCTGTACGAGGGCGGCCGCCGCAACGACACCTTGTTCGCGCTGATCGAGACCAACGTGCGGGTGCCGGTCAAGGTGTTCGGCGATCTGCGCGCGCAGCTCGCGGCCTGCCACATCGCCGAGCAATCGGTGCTTGAGTTGGCCGCGCGCTACGGCGCCGAGGGGCTCGCGCGACACATGACCGAACTGGTCGATTATGCCGAACACATGACGCGCGCCGCGATCCGCGAATTGCCGGACGGGGTGTACGATTTTCTCGACCATATTGACGATGACGGGGTCGATGTCGGCCGCCCGATCCCGCTCAAGGTGACGATCACCAAACGCGGCGACCGCATCCACGCCGACTGGACCGGCACCGCGCCGCAGGTCAAGGGCGCGATCAACAACACGCTCAGCTACACCAAATCGGCGAGCTACTGCGGCATCCGCTCGATTTTGCCGCAGAACATCCCGACCAATGAGGGCGTGTTCCGCGCCATCACGGTCGAGGCGCCGTCCGGCACGATCGCGAACGGCGTGTTGCCGGCGGCCTGCGCGGCGCGCGGCCTGACCGGGTTCCGCATGGTCGACACGATGTTCGGCGCGCTTGCCAAGATGCTGCCGGATCGGGTCTTCGCCGCGTCGGACGGTGGCAACACGGGCGTGTCGATCGGCGGCTACAACCCGGACCGGACCCCCTTCATCTATGTCGATTTCACCTGCTGCGCCTGGGGCGCGCGGCCCTATGCCGACGGGCTCGACGGCAACTCCAACATCTACGCCAACATGGCCTCGCAGCCGATCGAGGTGACCGAAAGCGAGCAGCCGCTGCAGATCGCCGCTTACGAATTCATCCAGGACGCGATGGGGCCGGGCAAGTTCCGCGGCGGCGCGCCGTTCCGCCGCGAATACCGCTTTCTCGGCGAGGAGGCGATCTTGCAGGTGCGCTCCGACCGCCGCGACTTCCGCCCCTACGGACTATATGGCGGCGGCCCCGGCCGGCCATCGATGAACTACCTGAACCCCGATCGCAATCCGGCGCCGCTGCCCTCCAAGCTGACGATGACGATCCGCCATGGCGATCTGTTCCGCCACGAGGTCGCCGGCGCCGGCGGCTGGGGCGATCCTTTGGAGCGCGACCCGGCAGCGGTCCTGCGCGACATGCTGAACGATTTCGTGAGCCTCCGCGCCGCGCGTGACGATTACGGCGTCGTCCTCGCCGGCGAGCCGCTCGCGGTGGAGAATGCCGCGACGCTTGCCCTACGACAGCAGATGCGGACCCGACGAAAATGGGAAAGCATTCCCATTTATAGCTGGGACGCGCGGTCGGCGGCGGGATGAACATACGACGACAATGATCGCCGAAGTTTATGACGCATCGGTAGAAGCCGGCGCTTCGGAAGAAAAGGCGCGCAAGGCGGCCGAGGCGCCGGCTGGTTACGAGAGCCGATTCTCGGGGCTCGAATTGAGGCTAGAGCGGGTAGAGGGAAAGATCACGATGCTGAGCTGGATGGTCGGCGTTGCGATCTCGCTCACTCTCGCCCTCGGGGTAGGCAATATCTTTCTGTCGTTTCAAATCATGGCGCGCCTGCCGCATAGCTGAAACTCAGATCAGCACGGGAAGGACCGTGGCAAGCTTTCGCGCCGGAGTCGATATTGGCGGCACGTTCACCGATATCGTGCTGCTTGGCGACAATGGCGAGCGCTTCACCAAGAAGGTCTCGTCTACGGTCGACGATTATGCGCGGGCAATTGTCGAGGGGCTCGCGGCGTTGCTCGCCGAGCACGGGCTCGTTCCCGCCGACATCGTCGAATTGCTGCACGGAACGACGGTCGCTTCGAACGCGATCCTCGAATTGAAGGGGGCGCGCACCGGGCTGATCACCACCAAGGGTTTTCGCGACGTCCTGGAAATCCGCAATCTGCGGATGCCGCGGCTTTACGACCTGTCATGGACCAAGCCGCCGCCGCTGGTCGAGCGGCGCCTCAGGGTCGAGGTCGATGAACGCGTCAACGCGCGCGGCGAGATCGAGCGGCCGCTTGACCAGGCGAGTGTGGAACGCGCCCTCGAACGCTTGGTACAGCAAGGAGTCGAGGCGGTCGCGGTGTGCCTGCTCCACGCTTACGCCAACCCGGCGCATGAGCGGCGCGTGAAGGAGATCGTCGAAACGGTCGCGCCCGGGATCACCTTGTGCCTGAGCTCGGAGGTATTGCCGGAAATCAACGAATATGTCCGCAGTTCGACGACCGTCATCAACGCTTATGTCCGCCCGATCGTCGCGCGCTATCTGTCGCGGCTGACCGAACAGCTAAGGGAGCGCGGCATCGCCGCGCCGCTCTTGCTGATGCAGTCGAATGGCGGGCTGATGACGGCGACCGCAGCGGCGGTCACCCCGATGAACATCATCGAATCCGGGCCCGCCGCCGGGGTCATCGGGGTGCAGGCGCTGGCCCGGCAGATCGGCATCGACAAGGCGATCTCCTTCGACATGGGCGGCACCACCGCGAAGGCGTCGCTGATCGAAAACGGCGAGGTGACGCGCGCGACCGAATACCAGGTCGGCGCCGGCATCGTGATCGGCTCCCGGTTGTTGTCGGGCGCCGGTTACACCTTGAAGGTGCCGGCGATCGACCTGGCCGAGATCGGCGCGGGCGGCGGCTCGATCTTGTGGATTGACAGCGGCGGCGCACTGCAGATCGGACCGCACAGCGCCGGCGCCGTCCCCGGGCCGGTGTGCTACGGCCAGGGCGGCGAAGCGCCGACCGTCACCGACGCCAATGTCGCGCTCGGCTACCTGAACCCGACCCATCTGGTCGGCGGCGCGGTCGAGCTCGACGCGGAACGCGCCCGCGCCGCGTTGGCCGAGCGCATCGCGCAACCGCTCGGGCTCGGGCTCGACGAGGCGGCCCATGGCGCGCATCTGATCGCCGCCTCCAACATGATCCGCGCGATCAAGGCGGTCTCCAGCGAGCGCGGCCGCGACCCCCGCGAATACGCGCTCGTCGCCTTCGGCGGCAACGGTCCGATCTTCGCGGCGACGATGGCCGAGGCGTTGCAGATCCCGCGCGTGCTGATCCCGCCCTCGGCCGGGGTGTTTTCCTCCTTCGGATTGCTGGCCTCCGAGGTCGAATACCATTTCGGCCGCACCCGCAAATGCCTGTTGCGCGAGGTCGCGCCGGAGGAGGTGCAGGCGATCGCCGACGCGCTCGAAACCGAGGCGCGGACGCGGCTCGGCGAGGACGGCTTCGCGTCCGAGCGGATCGAGATCCGCCGCAATGCCAGCCTGCATTACCAAGGGCAATCCTTCGAGTTGCGGGTGCCGATGGCGGCCGTTCGGCTCGACCGTGCCGCGCTTGCAGCCCTCGAAGAAGGCTTCGGCGCCGAACACGCGCGCAGCTACGGCCACCGCGCCGGCGCCGAGGAGCCGGTCGAACTGGTCACGATCGAAATCGTCGCACGCGGCATCCCCGAAGCGCCGCGCGCAGCCGCCGCGGCGCAAGCCGGGCTCGCCGCGGATGTCGCGATAGATCATCCGTCGCGCCCGGCCTATTTCGGCCGCGAGCACGGTTGGCTCGAGACCCGCATCCTCAACCGCAGCGCCCTCGCGGCGCCGCAACGCGGCCCCTGCATCGTCGAGGAATACGATGCCACCTGCGTCATCCCGCCCGGCTGGGCCGCCCGATTGGATGAGTTCGGCAATATCGAAATACGCAG
>Ga0213875_10002523_pt1 | contig 10914 bp, 7 predicted proteins | sample BarmaccomBMRX_R8_FD_160105 | JGI IMG/M metagenome (GOLD analysis project Ga0213875, IMG submission 160105) | Root-associated microbial communities from Barbacenia macrantha in rupestrian grasslands, the National Park of Serra do Cipo, Brazil - RX_R8 | ecosystem: Host-associated > Plants > Roots... | reverse complement strand
CATGGGGGAGACGAACGCGCTCGCCGAGCGGCGCCGGAGCTTGTCGCGCCGCGGCACATTCGCCCGCGCCGCCGCGCTCTATGCCGAGCGCTTCGGCCTCGCCAACGGCTCCATCCCGGCGACCTTCGAGATCGTGTTCCTGACCGGCTGGGCGCCGGCCCCGGGTCAGCCGCAGCCGCTCCGTCCGGGCAGCGCCCGGTACCGCCTCGCCGATGCGCTCGGCCCGACCCCGCCTCACAGCAGATCGCGCAGCATCGCGACGAGCGGCTTGTCGGCCGGCGGCATCGGATAGTCGGAGAGCCGGGCCGGGCGGACCCAGGCGAGCCGCTGGCCCTCGCGCGCGGCGACGATGCCGGACCATTTGCGGCATACGTAGAGCGGCATCAAGAGGTGGAAATCGGGGTAGGCGTGCGACGCAAAGGTGAAGGGGGCCAGACAGCTCGCCTGGACGTCGATGCCGAGTTCCTCGGCAAGCTCGCGGATCAGCGCCGCCTCGGGCGTCTCTCCGCCATGCACCTTGCCGCCGGGAAACTCCCACAACCCCGCGAGCGGCTTTCCCGTCGGCCGCTCGGCCAGCAGCACCCGCCCATCGGCATCGATCAGCGCGACGGCCGAGACCAGCAGGACGGTCGCGCCGGCTGCCGAATTGCCGCGTGACGCACCCCCACCCCTTCCCTCCCCCGCGAGCGGGGGAGGGGGCAAAGCTGCGGCTGCAGTCCCCTCCCCCGCAAGCTGGGGGAGGGTCAGGGTCGGGGCCGGTTCTGTCCACTGCTGCGCCGACGGCTCAGCTGCGGTAGCTGCCGTTGATATCGACATAGGCGTGGGTCAGGTCGCAGGTCCATACCGTCGCGCGGCCGCGGCCGATGCCGATATCGACCCGGATGCGGATTTCCCGCCCCTGCATATGCGCGGCGACCGGCGCCTCGTCATAGCCCGGCACCGGCTGGCCCTCGGTCACGATCGCGGTCCCGCCGATCGCGATCGACAAGCGGTCGCGATCGACCTTCTCGCCGGCCTTGCCGACCGCCATGACGATGCGGCCCCAATTGGCATCCCCGGCGGCCAGCGCGGTCTTGACCAGCGGCGAGTTGCCGATCGCGAGCCCGATCCGCCGCGCCGCCCGCGCCGTCGTCGCCCCGATCACCTCGATCGTGACGAATTTCTCGGCGCCTTCGCCGTCGCGCACGACCTGCTGCGCGAGATCGACCATGACCCCGTCGAGGGCATGGCGGAAATCGGCGAGCCGCCGGTCGGCCGGGCTGGCGACGGCGCGGTGCGGCGCCTGCTGGGTCGCGCACAGCAATACGGTGTCGCTGGTCGAGGTGTCGCCATCGACCGTGATCGCATTGAACGACCGGTCGGCCGAGGCGGCGAGTAGAGGCTGCAACACGGCAGGGGGCAGGGCCGCGTCGGTGAAGACATAGGCCAGCATCGTCCCCATGTCGGGCGCGATCATGCCGGACCCTTTAGCGAAACCGTTGATCCGCACGGCGACCCCGTCGATCGTCGCCGTCGCGGTCGCCCCTTTGGGGTAGGTGTCGGTCGTCATGATCGCGCGCGCCGCCGGTTCCCAGCCCTCGGGCGCAAGCAGCGGCACGATCTCGGGCAGCGCCGCGAGAATCTTCTCCGCCGGCAGCTGCTCGCCGATCACGCCGGTCGAGGAGATGAACACCTCCTTCGGGTCGCAGCCAAGCAATCCCGCGACGGTGGCGGCGGTGGTCTCGACCGTCTGATAGCCGGCGCGGCCGGTGAAGACGTTGGCGTTCCCCGAATTGACGACGACCGCGCGCGCCTTGCCCTGCGGCAGGCAGGCGCGGCACCACAGGACCGGCGCCCCCGCCGTCAGCGAGCGCGTCAAGACGCCGGCAACCGCGGTGTCCGGCGCCAACTCGGCCAGCATCATGTCGTTGCGGCCGGTATAGCGTATCCCGGCGGCATAGGCGGCAAGACGGACCCCGGCGATCGGGGCGAGATCCGGGAAGCGCTCCGGTGCGAGCGGCGAGATGGCGGCCATCCAGTTTCTCCTGCCGGCAAGCCTCAGCGGATCGCGGCCAGCGGCTTGCCGTCCGGGCCGAACGCCTCGATTTTCGCCTCGGCCCGCAATTGTTTGACGCGCTCGGCGAGGACCTCGTTCGCGACCTGGTTGACGAGTTCGTCATGCGCCTCCTCGAACGAGGGCGGCTGCGCCATGCGCCGGTCCTCGACCTTGATGACGTGCCAGCCGAACTCGGTCTTGACCGGCGTCTTGGTGTAGCCGCCGACCGGCAGCGCAAAGGCGGCCTGGGCGAAGGCCGGCACCATTTCGTCCTTGGTGAAATAGCCGAGGTCGCCGCCGGAATCGGTTCCGGGGTCCTTCGAGTATTTCTTCGCGAGCGCGGCAAAATCGGCGCCTTTGTCGAGTTCGGCGATGACGGTCTTCGCCTCTGCTTCGGTCGGAACGAGGATATGGCGCGCATGCACCTGTTCCTGCGCCGGCCTCTCGCGCAGAAATGCCTGGTAGCGGGCGCGCAGCCGCTCCTCGGTGGCGGCATCGGTGACGAGCCGGTCGATATAAGCCTCCTGGATCAGGCGGTCCTCGTAGCGGACGAGCCGGCGCTTCACCTCGGGATCGTTTTCGAGATGCGCCTTGCGCCCGGCATCGATCAGCAACTCGCCGTTGATCATGCGGTCCAGCAATACCGGATAAACCTGCTCGAACGGCAGTTTCTGCGCTTCGGGCGGCAGTCCGCGGCGCGCCGCTTCGAGATCCGATCGGTGCAATTCGATGCCGTTTACCCGCGCCACGACCGTGTCCTCCGACGGCGCGCCCGGCGTCGGGGAGGGCTGGCCCGGGCTTGCCGATGCCGGGCCGGCCGACCCGTGCGGAGAGGCGCCGGGCGTGAGCGGGATCACGGGCAGCTCGTCCGCCCGCAACCCTACCGGCACGCCGCAAACAATCGCGACGCCCACAACCAGCCACCTGAACCGCATGCTGCGCCCTTGCTGAATTGAGCCGGCGCCGGCCGGCCGCGTGCTTAACCGGCCGGCACGGCCGGCCGCGGCCATCATGCATATCGCGTCGGGGGGAACAAGCGCGCGAAGGGCCGTGCCGGCCGTTCCGGGCGCGCCTCTCGCCCGTTCCGGGCGGGCTCTCGCGGCGGGGGCAGCGAATTGACACCCCGAGCCGGCCGCCCTATCTGTGCCGTGTCGCCGTGCGATCTCTTCCCGCTCATTCCCTCCGCTTTCCGAGGCTTCCATGTTCGGCGCCCTAGCGCGGCGGCTGTTCGGCTCCGCCAATGACCGCTACCTGAAAAGCCTCGGGCCGCTGGTCGACGCCATCAACGAGCTCGAGCCGCAGCTCGCCGCGCTGTCGGATGAGGAATTGCGCGGGCGCACCGCGCAATTCCGGCAAAAGCTCGCCGAGGGCGGGGAACTCGACGACCTTCTCGTCGACGCCTTCGCGACGGTGCGCGAGGCCGCCAAGCGGACCCTCGGCCAGCGCCATTTCGATGTGCAGCTGCTCGGTGGCATCGTTCTCCATCGCGGCATGATCGCCGAGATGAAGACCGGCGAAGGCAAGACCCTGGTCTCGACCTTACCGGTCTATCTGAACGCGCTCCTCGGCAAGGGCGTCCACGTCGTCACGGTCAACGACTACCTCGCGCGCCGCGACGCCGAGTGGATGGGGCAAATCTACCGCTTTCTCGGCATGAGCGTCGGCTGCATCGTGCACGAGCTGGACGACTTTCAGCGCCAGCAGGCCTATCTCTGCGACATCACCTACGGCACCAACAACGAGTTCGGCTTCGACTATCTGCGCGACAACATGAAATTCCGGCTGGAGGAGATGGTCCACCGGCCGTTTCATTACGCGATCGTCGACGAGGTCGATTCGATCCTGATCGACGAGGCGCGCACCCCGCTGATCATCTCGGGGCCGACCGAGGATTCCTCCGAACTTTACATCCGCGTCGATAAGCTAATCCCGGCGCTCGTTCCCGAAGACTACGAGAAGGACGAAAAGCAGCGCACCGTCACGCTGACCGAATCCGGGGTCGAGCGGATGGAGGAGATGCTGCGCCAGACCGGGCTGCTCAGCACCGGCACGCTTTACGACATCCACAACGTGTCGCTGGTGCACCACGCCAATCAGGCGTTGCGCGCCCACAAGCTCTTCGCCCGCGACACGGACTACATCGTCAAGGACGACAAGATCATCATCATCGACGAGTTCACCGGCCGCATGATGGAAGGCCGGCGTTACTCGGAAGGCCTACACCAGGCGCTTGAGGCCAAGGAAGGCGTCACCGTCCAGAACGAGAACCAGACGCTCGCCTCGATCACCTTCCAGAACTACTTTCGGATGTATCCGAAGCTCGCCGGCATGACCGGAACGGCGATGACCGAATCGGTCGAGTTCGGCGACATCTACAAGCTCGAAGTCATCGAGGTGCCGACCAACGTCCCGGTGCGCCGCAGCGACAGCGACGACGAGGTCTACCGCACGACACGCGAGAAGTTCGACGCGATCGTCAAGCAGATCGAGGAGTGCCAGCAGCGCAAGCAGCCGGTGCTGGTCGGCACGGTCAGCATCGAGAAATCCGAGGCGCTGTCGGCGCTGCTGAAGAAGCACAAGGTCGCGCACAACGTGCTGAACGCGCGCTATCACGAGCAGGAAGCGCACATCATCGCGCAGGCCGGCCGTCCCGGCACGGTCACGATCGCGACCAACATGGCCGGGCGCGGCACCGACATCCAGCTCGGCGGCAACCTCGAAATGCGGCTCAAGACCGAGGCCGCGCCGATCGAGGACGTTGCGGCGCGCACCGCCCGGGAAGAGTCGATCCGCGCCGAGATTGCCGCGGCGCGCGAGGTCGTGCGCGAGGCCGGCGGGCTGTTCGTGCTCGGCAGCGAGCGGCATGAGAGCCGGCGCATCGACAACCAATTGCGCGGCCGATCCGGCCGTCAGGGCGACCCCGGCGCCTCGAAATTCTTCGTCTCGCTCGAAGACGATCTGATGCGGATCTTCGGGACCGAGCGCATGGATTCGGTATTGCAGCGGCTCGGGCTGCAGGAAGGCGAGGCGATCATCCACCGCTGGGTCAACAAGGCCCTGGAGAAGGCGCAGCAGAAGGTCGAGGCGCGCAACTACGACATCCGCAAGCAGCTGCTCAAATACGACGACGTCATGAATGACCAGCGCAAGGTCATCTACGAGCAGCGCCGCGAGATCATGAGTGCGCGCGACGTCGCGACGACGGTGGCCGATATGCGAGCCGAGACGATTTCCGAATGCGTCGCGCGCGCGATCCCCGAGAACTCGATCAGCGAGCAATGGGACCTCGCCGGATTGCACGAGGAGGGCCTGCGCCTGCTCGGGCTCGACCTGCCGATCGCCGAATGGGCCAAGGAGGAGGGCATCGGGGCGGCCGAGATCGAAGAGCGCGTCGCCGCCGCCGCCGACCGCAAGATGGCGGAGAAGACCGCCAATTACGGCCCCGAGATGATGCGGATGGCCGAGAAGAGCCTGTTGCTGCAATTGCTCGATCACACCTGGAAGGACCACCTGCTGTCGCTCGACCATCTGCGGCAGGGCATCAACCTGCGGGCCTATGCGCAGCGCGACCCGCTCAACGAATACAAGCGCGAGGCCTTCGAATTGTTCGAGGGGCTGCTGGTGACCCTGCGGCAGCAGGTCACCTCGGTGCTGTCGCATGTCGAATTGCGGATCGAGCGCCCGATCGAAGAAGCCCCGCCGGACGAGCGCGAGGCGGTCATGGCCGAGGAGGCGCGCGCTACCGGGACGACCGGCGGCCCGCTGCCGGGACGCGCGCGCCCGTCTCGGCGCGGCGGGCCGGGCTACAACGGCAGCGGCGGCGCGGCGCCGAATGGCGGCGATCGCGCGCCCTGGGCCGGCACCCCGCGCAACGCCCCCTGCCCCTGCGGCTCCGGCCGCAAATTCAAGCATTGCCACGGCCGTGTATGACGGGCCGCACTCGCCGATTCGCGGCCGCGACTTGGACGATGCCGGCGATGTGCTGGGAGCTCAAGAATTCGGGGTTGAGATCCAGAATCGAGCCAGGGCTTGCCTATCGACAAGCCTGGGGGGCTTTGCTATAGACCCCCCTCTCCCGATCCGGGTGCATAGCTCAGTTGGTAGAGCAGCTGACTCTTAATCAGCGGGTCCAAGGTTCGAGTCCTTGTGCACCCACCAATTTTCCCGAAGGAATGTTGCGGTGGCGGCGAAAAGGCAGGAATTCTCGACCTCGCCGAATCTTGGCGACGGTCCGGACCTCGCCGCCGGACGGACCCCGACCTTGAATGGCGCGACCGGCGATGTTAGACCGGTTCGTTGCGCAATCCGCTGGGCGGGGGCTTAATTGCCTAGGTTGGCCATAGTCAGCACTTACAACCAGAGTTGTGGGAACGCCTCCTATACTTATGCGCTGAAGAAGGCGTTTTCGGAACATTTGGAAACCGATGTCATCCCGCTCGACCTGTTCCTGTTGCGCACCAAGGGGAGCCTGTTCAACAAGCATGGCGACGATCACATTCGCGAGATCGCCCGCCGCCTGCGCGACTACGATTACGTCAATATCCAGTTCGAGGCCGGGCTGTTCGGGTCCAGCCTGAAATCGATCCAGCGGCGGACCGAGTGGCTGATCGACGCCGCGAAAAACCTGATCTTTACGATGCATCGCATCGACCCGCTGAGCTCGACCAAGGCGGAAGTGGTAAAAAAGGCGGTGTCTTCGCTGAACCACCGCCAAATGGTCTCGACGCTTCGCAAGCGTGCCTATGAGCTCCTTTACTACAATTTGATCAACAAATGCCGCGAGGCGTCGCGGACCAAGAACGTCTGGATTGCGGTCCACACCACGCGCGAGCGGCGCATCGTAAAGGATCTCTACAAATTCGATAATTGCTTCGACTTCCCGCTCACCTTCCTGTTCCCGGAAGAGCGCGAAGAGCTGCGGCGGACGGCGACGCGCTCGCAATTCCTCAAGCGCCACAGCATTCCCGAGGACCGCAAGGTCGTTGGCGCCTTCGGGTATATCGCGCAATACAAGGGGTTCGACACGCTGATCCGGTGCTTGTGGCACCTGCCCGACGATTACGTGCTGTGCATCTTCGGCAGCCAGCATCCGATGAGCATAAAGCCGCAATCGCACATCGAACCCTATCTCGGTTCGCTGCTCGAACAAATGAAAAGAGAGGCGAAGGAATATATCGATTCGCGGGTCGAGCGGATCAAGGATCTCGCAAGCACGACCGTGACGCCCGACGAGGTCTCCGACCTGGCGAATTTCGATCCGGCCGACCGCATCCGTTTCATGGGCAATATGCCCGATCCGGAATTCATCGAGGCTTTGCATTGCTGCGACGCCGTCGTGCTGCCTTACCTCGAAGTCGGGCAGAGCATGTCGGGAGTCGTGTCCCTGGCGATGGAATCGGATGCCCGGCTGTTCTGCTCGAACAACCTCTCCTTCTTTGAAGTGCGCAAATATTATGGGAACTCGTATCATACCTTCGATATGGGAAATTACATAGAGATCGCGCAAAAGGTCCAGTTCGCGACCGGAGATTTCGCCGAGGAGCGGGACAGCGCCTTTGCGAAATACAACATCCGGAACGGCGTGATCGAACACCTCCTGCGGTTTCAGGCGAATGGCGACCGGCTGATCGGCGGCGATTCCGAGACCGTGCCGCGACGCTCTGTCCCGGCCGAGCGCGCGGAACTCGAAGCGGTCAGCGCCGATTGACCTCGGTGGCGGCAGCGAGCGGCGTGAGTGAATACGCCCCAGCCTGAATCGGGGACGGGCAGACCGATTCGCTCGAATCCGTCTTCGGTTTGCCACCTTCGCGTCTGACTCTGTCGGACCGGTCACGGAGACGGCATTGAAGCGAGCGCTGATTACCGGGGTAGCCGGCCAGGACGGGTCGTATCTCGCCGAGTTGCTCCTCGCCAAGGGGTACGAGGTCCACGGCCTGATTCGCCGGTCGAGCTCGCCGAATACCGGGCGGATCGACCACCTGCTGCGCGCGGCGGCGCCGGACAAGCCCGGCCTCGCGCTGCATTACGGCGACCTCGCCGACGCCTCGAATTGCCGGCGAATCCTCGAAACGGTGCAGCCGGACGAAGTCTACAACCTCGGCGCGCAGAGCCACGTGCGCGTCTCCTTCGAGCTGCCGGTCTACACTTCGGACGTGGTCGCGACCGGAGCGCTGCGGCTGCTCGAAGCGGTCCGGCAATATCAGCAGGGTTCCGGCCGTCAGGTCCGTTTCTACCAGGCCGGCTCGTCGGAGATGTTCGGCGGCGCGGCGCCGCCGCAGAGCGAAACGACGCCGTTTCAGCCGCGCAGCCCCTATGCGGTGTCTAAGGTGGCGGCGCACGGCTTTGCCGTGAATTATCGCGAGGCCTTCGGGCTCTTCATCTCGAACGGCATCCTGTTCAACCACGAAAGCCCGCGCCGCGCCGAGACCTTCGTCACGCGCAAGGTGACGCGGGCGGTCGGGCGGATCTGCTGCGGGCTGCAGAAAAAGCTCTTCCTCGGCAATCTCGACGCCAAGCGGGATTGGGGGTTCGCGGGCGACTACGTCGAGGCGATGTGGCTGATGCTGCAGCACGACCGGCCGGACGATTTTGTCGTCGCGACCGGCGAGGCGTACAGCGTGCGCGACCTGCTCGAGGCGGCGTTCGGCTATGTCGGGCTGGATTGGCAGTCCTATGTCGAGATCGACCGCCGCCTGATGCGCCCGACCGAGGTCGATTATCTGCAAGGCGACAGCGCCAAAGCGCGCAGCGAATTGGGATGGACGTCGAAGACCGGCTTTCGCGACCTCGTGACCCTGATGGTCGACAGCGACATGGCGTTCGCCAAACAGGAGGCGAGCCTCGCCGAACTCGGGCATTTCGGGGCGCCGGTGGACGAACTGGCGCTGTGATCCGATCCGCCTCGGGCCTGCGATGTCTTGTTGCGGCCGGATTGCGCTACCGTGCGCCGGGCGCCCGACCAAGGCGGGACACGCCGATCGCCCGGTCGGGCGGCCCGCTTGGGAATAGGCAGAGATGAGCAACGAAGCCGACACGCGGGTGCGCCCCGCTTCCGTCCCCGACCTGCGCAGGCCGGACGACCGCGGCGACTTGGCGCTCGAACCCGCGGCATCGCGCCATCTGTCGTCGATTTTCCATCGCCCGCTCGTTATCACCGCGGGACCGGTGCGCCGCCTGCGGCGGCTGCCGTTCCGGTTGATCTCGTTCCTGTGCTGCGTCGTGTTGCCGGCGATCGCGGCCGGCTACTACTATTTCTTCTGGGCCTCCGACCAGTACATCGCCGAGGCGCGTTTCGGGGTGCGCGCGGCCGAGACCAGCCGCCCCGAGATCGGCTCGCTCGGCGCGCTCTCGATGGGAATGGGGCCGACCCGCGTCGATTCGGACTCCTATGTCATCGTGCAGTACGTCGCGAGCCGGGCGATGGTCGACAATCTGCGCGCGAAATTCGATTTCGCGGCGATGTTCGCCCGCCCCTCGGCGGATTGGCCGGCGCGGCTCAGCCTGCCGGCCACGGCCGAGGAATTGGACGATTACTGGAAGGACCACATCGACGCCTTCTACGACCAGACGAGCGGCATCATCGACGTGAAGGTCCGGGCCTTCACGCCTCAGGATGCGCTGAAGCTGGCCGATGCCGTCACCGCCGCGTCGGAGCAGCTCGTCAACCAATTGTCGGCGCGGGCGCGCGCCGACATCGTGCGCAACTCCGAGGAAGAGGTCAAAAAGACCGAGACCCGGCTGACCGCGATCCTCGCCAAGATCCGCCAGTTCCGCGACGCGCAGGGCGTCATAGACCCGCGGAAATCGGCGGAAACCTCCTCGACCCTCGCCGCTCGGCTGCGGGACGAGCTGGTCAAGGCGAAATCGGAAATGGGCACCTTGCGGGCCTATCTCAGCGCCGATGCGCCGTCCGTGAAGGTGCTCGAAGCGCGCATCCGGGCGATGGATACGCAATTGCGCGCGCTGCAGGGCGAGGTCACCGGCACGGCGACTGCGCAGGCGCAGCCCGGCCAGGCCGACACGCCCCCGCTGTCGGGCAAGATCGGCACCTATGAAGAGCTGGAGAGCGACCGCATCTTTGCCGAACGCGCTTATCAGCGCTCCCTCGAAACGCTGGACCGCGCCAGGGAGAATGCCGACCGCCAGCAGGAATACCTCGCGACCTTTGTGTCGCCGACCCTGCCGGAAGAAGCGCTCTATCCGCGGCGCTTTCGCTCGGTTGGCGTCGCGATCATGCTGTGCTTTGCGATCTGGGCGATCGGGCTGCTGACCGTGCAGTCCGTCCGGGAACATCTATGAGGCGCCAGCACCGGGACGCGCCGTGTCAGACCGGCGCCCTGCTGCGGCGGCGATGAGCGGCAGGGTGCAAACCGGCAATTTCGCATCGGCGAGCGCGACCCCCGCAGACGAGCATGCCGCCGCCGAGACCGTCGAGTGGGTGGCGCCGCTCCCGGCCGGCGGCGCGGAGATCGACGATGCCGCCGGCGCGCTTGGCGCATCGCACGACGGCAACGACGCCGATCCCCGAGCCGGGACGCGCGATGCCGACCCGCCCCCGCGGGAGCTGGCCCGCTACCGGCAGGCGGGGCAGGCCGCGATGACCGCCCAACGCTATGAGGACGCGGCGCGGGCCTATATCGACGCGATCGCGCTCAGCCCCAACGAGGCCGAACTGCGGATTGGGCTGAGCTCCGCCCTGCTAATGCTGGGCGAGGTGCAGGAGGCCGCGCGCGAGGCCGATTGGGCGTGCCGGCTCGATCCGAACAATCTTGGCGGCCTCCTCCATTGCGGCGCTGTTTTCTGTCGCGCTCGCGACCTCGGGCGGGCGATTTCGACCTTCACCGCCGTGCTCGCGCTCGACCCGGCCAATCTGACCGCCT
>Ga0213875_10002522_pt1 | contig 10921 bp, 9 predicted proteins | sample BarmaccomBMRX_R8_FD_160105 | JGI IMG/M metagenome (GOLD analysis project Ga0213875, IMG submission 160105) | Root-associated microbial communities from Barbacenia macrantha in rupestrian grasslands, the National Park of Serra do Cipo, Brazil - RX_R8 | ecosystem: Host-associated > Plants > Roots... | reverse complement strand
CGCACCAGTGCCACGCTGCCGGTGCGGGGAGGCAATCGCGATCCGCGCGGCGGACTGGGCGATCGAACTGTGCGTCGCGGGAGCGCCGCTGTTCTACGCGACCCTTGTCTCGGCCTACGTCGCCGTTGAGCTCGGCGTCATCGTCTAGTGTGAGGTTCAGCCAGGCCGCCGGTACGCAATACCCGCTGTGCGATCGACCAGCGATGCACCTCGGAGGGACCGTCATAGATGCGGAACGGCCTGATCTCGCGGAACAGGCGCGCCACGATCGTGTCATCGGTGATCCCCAGCCCGCCGAGGATCTGCATGCTGCGATCGACGACGCGCCAGATCGCCTCGGAGCAGATCACCTTGGCCATGCTGGATTCATGGCGACCGTGCTCGCCGCGGTCGAGCACCCAGGCGGCGTGCCACATCGCCAGCCGGCTGGTGTGGATGTCCATCTCGTTGTCGGCCAGCATAAAGCCGACCCCCTCATGCTCGCCGAGCGGCTTGCCAAAAGCGGTGCGGCGGCGGGCGTAATCTGTGGCAATGTCATGCGCCCGGCGGGCGGCGCCGAGCCAGCGCATGCAATGGGTCAGCCGAGCCGGCGCGAGCCGCGCCTGGGCATAGCGAAACCCTTCGCCAACCTTGCCGAGAACCGCGCTTTCCGGCACCCGCAAGCCGTCGAGCCGGATCTCGGCATGGCCGCCGCTCATATACCCGTCGAGCGTGTCGAGCACCCGCTCGATGTGGATGCCCGGCGCGTTCATCGGTGCGAGGAACATCGTCGCGCCGGCCGGCCCCAGGTCGTCGGCCTCGTTCTTCGCCATGACGATCGCGAACTCGGCCCCGATCGCACCGGTGATCAGCCATTTGGTGCCGCTGATCTCAAAATCGGCGCCCGGCGTGTTGCCGGCGCGCCGCGCCGCGGTCAGCAGCATCGACGGATCGGCGCCGGCCCCGGGCGCTGGCTCGGTCATCATAAAGCACGACCGCACATCCCCCGAGGCGAGCGGCCGCAGATAGCGCTCCTTCTGCTCCTCGCTGCCGACCTGCTCGAGCAGATGCATGTTGCCTTCATCCGGCGCGAAGATGTTCATCGCGATCGTCGCCAGCGGCGAATACCCCGCCGCCTCGAACACAACAGCCTTGCCGCGATGATCGAGCCCGAGCCCGCCCCACTCGCGCCCGACATGCGGCGACACCAGCCCGGCCCGCCGCGCCAGTGCCACCAACTCCAGCCGAAATTCTTCGGTCGGCCCATGCGGCGTCAGCCTGATGTCGCCTTCGAGCGGCGTGATCGCCTCGCGCACAAACCGCTCGGTGCGCTCCTTCAGGTCGAGCAATTCGCCGGGGACGGTGAAATCCATGAGGGTGCTCCGCGTCAGGGAAGCGCGAAAATTCGGCTGTATTGCCGCCGGGCGCAACCGGTTCGCGAGCCTGCGTTGCGCGTTGGCGGCCGCCTCGATATAGTCCGCCGCCTCGGCAGGAGGCCCGGTCGGAGCGTAGCGCAGCCTGGTAGCGCATCAGCATGGGGTGCTGAGGGTCGAGAGTTCGAATCTCTCCGCTCCGACCAATCCGCTGACGCCGGCCCGTCCTGCAATGCACGGAGGCCGGCGATGGAACGACCCGAATCCCCCCTCGAACCTTGGCAATGGCCGGAGGAACACTGGCGCAAATTGGTCGATCGCGTGCGCGCCGGGCAAAGCCTGCGGCCGGGCGAATGGCCGGGCGGGGCGCGTTGTGCGGTGGCACTGTCGTTTGACAGCGACCATGAGACCAGCGATCTGCGCGAGGGCGGTAAGTCGATCGGGCGGCTCGCCTGGGGCCAGTTCGGCGCGCGCGTCGGAGTGCCACGCATTCTCAAGGTGCTGGAGCGCTATGGGGTGAAGGGCACGTTCTATGTGCCGGCGGTCACCGCGCTGATCCATCCGGATGAACAGCGCCGCATTGTCGCCGAAGGGCACGAGATCGGCATCCATGGCTGGATTCATGAGCTGAACTCGATCCTGGCGCAGGAGGATGAGCGCGACCTGATGCTGCGCTCGGCCGATGTGCTGGAGAAGGTGACGGGAGTGCGGCCGGTCGGTCTGCGCACGCCGTCATGGGATTTCAGCTGGAACACGCTGGCGATCGAGGCCGAGATGGGCCTCCTCTATGATTCGTCGCTGATGTCCGACGAGGATTGCTACGAATTGCTGCTCGATGGCACGCCATGCGGCGTCGTCGAATTGCCGGTCGAGTGGGTGCGCGACGACGCAGTCTATTTCATGATGAACCGGTTTTCGTCACTGCGCCCCTATACGCCGCCGGCCGATGTGTTCGACATCTTTCGTCGCGAGTTCGAGGCGGCCTACGAGGACGGCGGCCTGTTCCAATTGACGATGCACCCGCATGTCATCGGCTATCGCTCGCGCATCTGGATTCTCGAAGAAATAATCCGGCTGGCACAGAGCAAACCGGGCGTGTGGTTCGCGACGCATGCCGAGGTGGCGCGCTGGGCCAAGGAGCACGCGGCCTAGCGGTTCCAACCTGTCATTGCTGCATGACCGCTGTGCCTGGGGGGCCGCCTTGACGGCGGAATTTCGGCTCCCCTAATGTCAGGGCAGGTTCAGAAAGGGATACTCTTATGAAGCCGACGCCGGTCAACGACACCAATTTCGACGCCGACGTGCTCCGCTCCGACAAGCCCGTGCTGGTCGATTTCTGGGCCGAGTGGTGCGGACCCTGCAAGATGATCGCACCGTTTCTTGACGATCTCGCGACCGATCTGGTCGACAAGGTCAAAGTCGCGAAGGTCAATATCGACGAGAACCCACAGACCCCACGCAAATACGGGGTGCGCGGCATCCCGACAATGATCCTGTTCAAGGGCGGCCAGGTCGCTGCCACCAAGATCGGCGCGCTGCCCAAGAGCAAGCTCTACGAGTGGGTCGAGTCCGTTCTTTAGCGCATGGGGCGGAGTAGGGCGGATAAGCGCTAGCGTCATCCGCCATTTCGTTGAACGCCGCTCGTGGCGGATGGCGCTTTGCTTATCCGCCCTATGGCACCTCAAGCTAGAGCGCGCTGCGGCGGCTGGAGCCGCCGCCGTCGATCGTGATGATCGTGCCGGTGGTGTAGGCCGAGAGGTCGGAAGCGAGGAAAGCGGCCATGTTGCCGATCTCCTCGGGCTTGGCGGCTCGGCCAAAAGCGAGTGGCTTCATCAATTCGGTCCATTTCTCCGGATCGCCGAGGCTGTTTTCGGCCCGGGTCCGCATCAATGTGATGAGCCGCTCGGTCATCACCGGGCCGGGGTTGATGCCGACAACCCGGACATTGTCGCGCGGTGAGCTGCCGCCCATCGCCAGCGTGAACGCCATCAGCGAGGCGTTGCCAGACGAGCCGGCGATATAGTCGGAATCGGGGTTCTGCCCGGCGGCGCCGAGGATGTTGACGATGACGCCACTGCGCCTCGCCGCCATGTGGGCATAAAACCGGCGCGTCATGTTGATGTAGCCGAACACCTTGAGGTCCCAGGCCTGGCGCCAGCGCGCCTCGTCGATCTGGGCGATATTGCCGCCGGGAATGGCGCCGGCATTGTTGACGAGGATGTCGATGTCGCTGCATTCCGCCGCGACCGTGTCGACATTCCTGCTATCCGACAGGTCGAGCGCGAATACCCGCACGCCGACATTGTGCTCGGCGGCGATCTTCGCGCGCACCGTCTCCAGATCGGCTGATGTGCGTGATACCAGCGTGACATCGCACCCCTCGGCGGCCAGGGCCTCGGCGCAGGCGCGGCCGATTCCCTTCGAGGCGCCGGTCACCAGAGCTTTCCTGCCGCGCAGTCCGAGTTCCATGTGTGCCTCCTTGGTTGCAGAGTTTGTTCGGGCTGGCCGGTGGCGAGAGTGCGTCGTTGCCGCGCCTCCGGCAATGCCCCTCACGTGAGCTTCAGCCAGGTCAGCTCATGCTTGTTGTGGAACAGGTGGCGCACCTGCGATCCGGGGATCGCGGCGAATTTCCCGGCGATTGCGTGATCGGTCTCGCCCTGGAACTTGATCGTGCAGACAAACCGCCGGCACAGCCCCGCCGCCAGCCAGCGCTCGACAAGCGCGAGCAGCCGTGCCGGGTAGCACACGACATCGCTGAACAGCCAGTCGATCGGCCCGATGGCCGCCGGATCGAGCGCGAACGCGCTGTCTCCGCGGTAGTCGACATTCGGCAGGCGTGCCACCTCCGGCGCGAGCGGAGCCTTATCGACGCTGATCACCCGCGCGCCGAGCCCGGCCAAGGCCCAGCTCCAACCGCCCGGGCTGCTGCCGAGGTCGAGACAGGTGTCGCCAGCCGCCGGGTACTGCCCCGCCACGGTCAGCGCCTCCCATAGTTTGAGATAGGCGCGGCTTGGCGGCCCGGTGCGGTCCTCGACGAAATGCACGTCGCCATTGGGGAAAGGGTTGCTGCAATGGGGCGCAGCCAGAAGCGTGTTGGGGTCGAGCAAGGTCCACGAGCCGAGCGGCGCGGTCGGCGCGGGAGCAGGAAACGCCAGAGGCTTTGCGGAGACGACCGGCAGGCGCTCCTGGATCAGCATCGCGCGTCGGTGCAGGATCGGCGCGTAGGCCGCCCAGTTTCGCTGGATCGCGCGCAGACGGCGCGCCGCGTCGCCGATCGAGGCAATCTCGATTCGCTGCGCGTCATACCAGATGTTCTGGGCCCAGGCCGACGGTCGCGGCGCGCCCGGCGCGATCAGCAGCCGATCGTGCGCCCGTTCGACGGCGCCAAGCTCAGCGGCCAGTTCGTCGACAAAGCCTTCAGCCGCGAGATAGGCGGTGCGGGTCAATCAGGGTCAGCCATCCAGCAGGAATTTGCGGACGGCGCCGATCTGGTCATGCGCCATAAGAGCGGGGGCATGCCCGACACCGGGATATTCGGCAAGTTCGGCGCGCGGCCCGCGTTGCTGCATCGCCGCGGCGTCGGCGGCGCGCAGAATGTCGGATTCGACGCCGCGCAATACCAGAGTAGGGCAGCGGATCTGGTCATAGAAATTCCAGAAATCCACATCCTGCAATTTCTCGCCCTCGGTGGCGCGGAAGGCGTCGCCGATCTTCGGATCATAAGCGAGGCCGAGCTTGCCGTCACCGCGGGTGCGGCCGGAATGCGCCAGCAGGTGCCGCCAATGCGCCGCTGAAAGCGGGCCGAAGCCCTGGTAGTTCTCGCGCAGATAGGCGTCGAGCTCCTTGCGGTTGAGGAAAGATGGGTCGCTACCGACGGTCCTGCCGATGCGCTCCAGACCCTCCTTGGCGACAATCGGCCCGACATCATTGAGCACGAGGCTGCGCACCGGCGAGTTCGGCAATGACGCGAACAGCATTCCCAGCAGCCCGCCCATTGACGTGCCGACCCAATGCACGGTCGGCGTATCGAGCCGCGCGTAGAGCGCGCCCAGAACTGAGAGGTAGAAGGGAAAGCCGTAAAGCTGCGGGTCGTCCAGCCAATCGCTGCGGCCGCGGCCCGGCATGTCGGGGCAGATCACCCGGAAGCGGTTTGCCAGCGCCTCGGCCAGGAAATCGAAATCGCGTCCATTGCGGGTCAGCCCGTGCACGCACAGTACGGTCGGGGCACCCGAGGGGCCTTCCCATTCCCAATAAGCCAGGCTGATAAAGCCTTGCGGCCCCAGTACCGGCAGGTTGCGCGCCCGCATCGCCATCCACGATTTCTCCCGCTGACCCAGCCACCATTACCTGCATGGAATAAAGAGACAAGCTCTCACGCGAGCTGGACCGCATCGGGCCCTATCGCCGGCTGGCGCGCCAGCAACGCCGTGACGATGCTGAGGGCCGCGACAACGGCGAATACCATTAGCGACAGCCGGTAATCGCCGGTCAGATCACGCAGCGCGCCGGAAATCAGCGGCCCCGCGGCCTGCGCCAAGACCTGTGCCGGCAAGGCGATGCCGCGGATCGCCCCAAAATGCGCGCGGCCAAAATAGTCGGCCCAGGCAATCGGCACCAGCGTCATCATGCCGCCCAGGCCGAAGCCGAACACGGCGGCGCCTGCATAGCCGGTCGCCGGACCGTGCACCTGCAGCATGATCAACGGACCCGTCGCCAACAGCGCACCGGCCGCGGCAAGCGGATAGCGCACCGGGATCGCTCGCGGCAGGGTGGCGCAGACCAGCGAGGCCAGCGCCGACGCGCCCGAAAAGGCGCTGACGATCGTCGCCGCGATTGTCGCATCAATGCCGCGCTCGATCAGAAACGGTGCCTGGTGCAGGCTAACCCCCGCCTGCACCGGGTAGACCAGCATCGTATAAAGCAGCAATAGCCAGAAGGCTGGAGTGCGCAGCGCTTGTCGCCGCGAAAATGCCGGCTCCGCTGCTGCGATGCGGCGCCGTGCCGATCGGGTCACGGGCGGGGTGGGGCCGTCAGGCACGAGACCCAGATCTTCCGGGCGTCGCACCAGCAACAGCCAGGCGGGCACAAGCCCGACGGTAAGGGTGACGGCCCCGAGCGCCAGCCAGCCGGCGCGCCATCCCTGATGCAGGATGGCCCCCTGTGCGACCAACGGCATCGCCGCCAACCCGACGGCCTGCGACAGGGCCGCGATCGACGCGGCGAAGGTGCGGCGCGCGACAAACCAGTTGCTGATGGCGCCGTATAAGCCGAGTTCGAAGGGCGCGGCCCAGTTCAGCCGGATGATGCAGAATAGCAGGTAGAACATCGTCAATGAGCTGGTCAGCGACAACGCCGCGAGCACGACGCCATTGACCAGAACAGCGGCGCACAACACGAGACGGGCGCCCCGGCGATCGAGCAATGGCCCGATCCACGGCGCCGCGACCGCCGCGAGCAGGCCGCCGAGCGAGGCGGCGCCGGAGATCGCGGTGCGTGACCAGCCGAATTCGTGGCTCAGCGGCGCGACAAAGATCGACAGCGTCGCAACCGCCGGCCCTTGCCTTGCAAAGCCGGCGCAGCAGACGCAGGCAAGCACCACCCAGCCGTAATAGAACGGCAGCCGCGACCGCAGCGTTGTTGCAAATATCGGGAGCGCCATTCCGGCAAGATGTCTCAGCCGGGCAGGAATGTCTCTGCCGTGAGGCGCGCTTTCAGCTGCTCGGCGTGCGTGCGGATCGCGGCAAGCTCGCCGCCGCTCTTGCGCGCGAGGTTCTTGTACATCATCGCCATCCGCTGGTTTCCAGCGAAGCGTCGGCGATGGCGCGCCAGAAAATCCCAGTAGAGCGTCGTAAACGGGCAGGCGTCGTCGCCAACCGCCTTGCCCGGGTCATAGCGGCAATGCCGGCAATGATCGCTCATGCGGTTGATGTAGTTGCCGGAGGCGGCGTAGGGCTTGGTCGCGATCCTGCCGCCATCGCCGTATTGGCTCATGCCGAGCGCATTGGGCAGTGACACCCAATCGATCGCGTCGGCGAACATCGACATGTGCCAGCGATGCACATCGTAGGGTTTGACGCCGAGCAATAAACAAAACAGCCCCAGCACCATCAGCCGCTCGATGTGATGCGCATAGGCGTAATCGATTGTGTGCCCGATGGCCTCGGCGAGGCAGCGCATCTCGGTCTCGCCGGTCCAGAGAAAGCGCGGCGCCGGCAGATTGGCGCCGAGCGCGTTTTCCTCGGCGTAGCCAGGCATCAGGTGCCAGTACACGCCGCGGACAAATTCGCGCCACCCCAGGATCTGCCGCACAAAACCCTCGACCGCGTTGAGCGGCGCCTCCGCGGGGTTGGCGATCGCCGCATCGAGCATCTCGCGGGGCCGCAGCAGGTGCAGGTTGAGCGCGGCTGAGAGGCGCGAGTGAAACAGCAATGGCTCGCCGCCCCGCATCGCATCCTGGTAGCGGCCGAAATTCGGCAGGCGATGTGAGACGAAATCGCGCAAAGCGTCCCGCGCCTGGGCGGCGGTGACCGGCAGGTCGAAATCCTTGAGCCGGCCCGGGCTGTCGGGTAATTTGCGCTCTACCAGCGCGATGACCCCGTCTGTCACAGCATCGGGCGGGAAAGGGCGCGGCCGGGGGATGTCCGGCGCGGCGCGGCCCAGCGGGGCGCGGTTTTCTGCGTCGAAATTCCATTTGCCGCCCTCGGGTTTACCGGACTCGTCGACCAGGATGCCGAGCCGCGTGCGCATCATCCGGTAGAAGGTTTCGAGAATCATGTGCGGGTGCGCTCTGGCGAAATCGTCGAACACGCCGCTTGGGCACAGGAAGTGATCGTCGCTGCGGATGTCGAGAGGCAGGTCGAGCGCGCGCAAGGCTTCGCGCACCCGCCAATCGCCAGGGTGCAGCACGAACAGCCGTTCGGGACGTAACTCCCTGGCGTGACGCCGAATTTCGTCGCCTAAGGTGCCGTGATTGGCCGAGTCATCGAGCGCGCTGTAATGCACTGTGCGACCGGCGTCGCGCTGTTCGTCCCGGAAATGACGCATCGCCGCGAAGAACAGCACGAGGCGCCGCTTGTGCTGTGGGATGTAGGTCGCTTCTTCGCGGGCCTCGATCTGCAGGATCGCGTCCTGCGCCGGGTCGAACCCGTCAAACGCCGCCGATTTTCCGTCGAGCTGGTCACCGAGGACGATGACGAGATGCCGTGTCCTGCGCCCGGCCCGTCGCCTCAAGCGGCCAACTCGCGGATGCGCGCTAGATCGCTGCAGAACTGCTCATAGGCGGCGCGCTTCGCTGTTTCGTCCGGCAGGCGCAGCAGGTAGGACGGGTGCACTGTCACATAGCCCGCAAACCCATCGAACTGCGCCGGTCCGCGCGCCCGCAAGACCGACACCGGCTTGTTGGCCAACGCCAATGCCGCAGTGCCCCCGAGTGCTACGACGAGGCGGGGGCGGACAAAGTTCAGTTCCTCGACCAGCCACCAGCGATAATGTTTCACCTCCGAGGTGGTCGGCTTCTGGTGAATGCGGCGCTTGCCGCGCTGCTCGAATTTGAAGTGTTTGACGGCGTTGGTGACATAGGCCTTGGCACGGTCGATGCCGGCCTGCTGCAATGCCGTGTCGAACAGCCGGCCGGCGGGACCGACAAATGGACGCCCCTCGCGGTCTTCCTCATCACCCGGCTGCTCGCCGACAAAGGCGATCGCGGCACCAAGCGGACCCTCGCCGAGCACGGCACGGTCAGCACCCGGTGTCAGCGGCGCCGAGGCGGCGATGATGCGGTTGAGGGCTTCCAGGTTCTGCGGTGTTTGTTGTGCCATCGCTGCTACTGCCTTCACCGGATCGCGTTTGATAGGAGCCGCGGCCTCGCGCTCGACCATCTCGCGCATCCGCGTCTGGGCGGAGCGCACCATCTCTGGGATCGCCCGCGTTTCCGGCATGTTTCGCCAGTATTTCTTGGGCATTTCGGTGCGCATCGCGGTCGGATTGACGCGCGCCGGGTTGAAAATGCTTTCGTAATAGCTACGCCAGGCACCCTCAAAGGCATCGCCCTCCGGCGAGTCATTGCGCTGGGCTGGCGGGCCGGGGATCAGCCGCTCGCGATTCCAGTGCAATGAGCCGAACGGCGTCAGGATCGACCAGGCGAGGCTGCGGAAGCGGTTGACGAAAAACGGCGCGGCGGCGTCGAGGATGTAATGATCGGGCTCGAACCATGCGACATAGCGTTCGCCACCGTCGGGGTCAGTGGTCTCCCGAAAGCGCAGAAACGCGTGCATCTTGTGGATGTCGCGGCGGATCGCCTTGCGCATCAATTCGAGGCGATGCACCAGCGGGTCGCTTTGCACGTCGAGCACGGCCCGCTCGCCATGCAGAACGCGCCACACCAATGTGTAGAGCAGAGCATAACGCTCGGGGTTGCGATGGCAGACGACGCTCTGGATCAGTTCGGCGATGGGGCGCGGCAAGGAGACCGGTGGAGCGTCGGGCGGGAGGTCGCCAAGAGGTTCATTGCCGAGCAAGTCGCTGCCGCCGGTGGTGTTCCACGCGACGGCGTCCGGCGGTATCTGGCGCGCCGCCAGTCCGCGCACGGCGTGGCGGAAGCCGTCGAGGTCGGCGCCGTCTTGCAGGGCGACGGCGACGGTACCGCTATCCGGCGGCCGCATCAGAACAGGCTCAGCTGTCGCGCGGGTTCAACGAGACGGCTGCGCAATTGCAGGCTGTCGGTCAGGCCGGCGGGGTGATGATCGGGGGTGATGACAAACGGCAGTAACCGTTTAACGCCGGTGCTGAGCCGGCCGAGATCGTCGAGCCTCAGGCTCGTGTGCCGCCGCGCCTTGACGATGCGGTTGACGGCACGCACCCCAAGCCCGGGCACCCGCAACAGCATCTCGCGATCGGCCTTGTTGATGTCGACGGGAAAGCAATGGCGATTTTTCAGCGCCCAGGCGAGTTTCGGGTCGATATCAAGGTCGAGCATCCCGTCATCATTGCCGCCGCTGGCAACCTCGTCGGCGCTGAAGCCGTAGTAGCGGAGCAGCCAATCCGCCTGATACAGCCGGTTCTCGCGGCGCAGCGGCGGCGGTTTTAGCGGCAGAACGACACTTGCCTCCGGGATCGGGCTGAACGCCGAGTAGTACACCCGCCGCAACGCGTAATCGCTGTAAAGGCTCGCACTGGTCTGCAATACCGTTGCGTCGGTGGCGTCATCGGCGCCGACGATCAGTTGCGTGCTTTGCCCGGCCGGTGAAAAGCGGCGCCGCTCGGCCTTGGCCTCGGTGATGCGCTCGCGCATCTGGCCCATCGCGGTGGCGATCGTGCCGGCATTTTTTTCCGGGGCCAACCGGCCGAGGCTCTGCGCCGACGGCAGTTCGATGTTGATCGACATCCGGTCGGCCCACAGCCCGGCCTGTTCGATCAGCCACGGATTGGCCTCGGGGATGGTCTTCAGATGAATGTAGCCGGCAAACCCATGCTGTTGCCGCAGGGATTTCGCGACCAGCATCATCTGCTCCATCGTGTAATCGGGTGAGCGGATGATGCCGGAGGACAGAAACAATCCCTCGATGTAGTTG
>Ga0213875_10002521_pt1 | contig 10929 bp, 10 predicted proteins | sample BarmaccomBMRX_R8_FD_160105 | JGI IMG/M metagenome (GOLD analysis project Ga0213875, IMG submission 160105) | Root-associated microbial communities from Barbacenia macrantha in rupestrian grasslands, the National Park of Serra do Cipo, Brazil - RX_R8 | ecosystem: Host-associated > Plants > Roots... | reverse complement strand
TGTGGGCCTACCCGGCCATCCGCAAGGCGCTGGGACCTGATGTGGGCGGCATGGCCTGGCCCGCGCTGGACAAGGGCGGCCAGCCGGCCACGTTCCTGGGAGGCTGGTCGGCGATGGTCAACGCGCAGGGCGCGCACGTGGAGGAGGCGAAGCGGTACGTCAAGTGGCTCTGGGTTGACAACAAGCAAGACCAGCAGGACTTCTGCCTGTCCTACGGCTTCCACGTGCCGCCCCGATCCAGCGTCGCCAAAACCGCCGCGCCCCTGCGCGCCCCGGTGCCCGCCGAGGCCGTGAAGAACCTGGAGACCTACGGCCACTTCACGCCCCCGACGTGGAACGCCGCCATGGGCACCGCGCTGACCGACGCCGTGACCAACATCCTCCAGAAAGACCGCCCCGCCGCCGCCGAGGTGGCCGCCGCCGCGCGCAAGTGCGAGCGGGAGCTGCGGCGCGCGCTGGAATGATGCCCGCACCGGAATAATGCCCGCACGGAAGGCGGTGTTGGAAAACGGCGCGAGTCAGTCAGCGAGTGAATTCGCCGCTGGGGGCGCTCCGCGCGGGGCGACTTACTTCTGGCCCTTGACTCTGGCCTCTAAAGTGCTAAAGTGACATCCTATGGCAGTGACAACCACCATTAAGGCCCGCCGCCGACGCCGCCCGCCGGGCGACCGGGCGGCGACGCTCGCGTTCTGGGCGTTCGTCTCGCCCGCTCTGATCGGGCTGACCGTGTTCACGCTCGTGCCGATCGTCTGGGGCTTCCTGCTGAGCCTGTCGCACGCCCAGAACACCATCCACGTCGGCCACTTCATCGGCCTGCGCAACTACGCGGACCTCTTGACCGACGAGGAGTTCCTGCGGTCGCTGCTGACCATCCTGATCTTCGCCCTCTTCATCGTCCCGCTCACCTTCGCGGTCTCGCTGGGGCTCGCGCTGCTGGTGAACCGGGCCGGGCGGGGGACGGCCTTCTTTCGGACCGTGTTCTTCATCCCGTCCGCCGTCTCCTACGTCGTCGCCTCGCTGATCTGGCGCGTGAGCCTGTTTAATGGTACGCCGTTCGGCTTCGCCAATCACGTCCTGGGCTCGCTCGGCCTCATCCACCAGCCCATCGTCTGGATCGGCACCCCCAGCCCGCCCTGGTACTGGCTCGTGCTGGTGACGGCGCGGCTCTGGCTCCAGGTCGGCTTTTACATGATCATCTTCATCGCCGGCTTGCAGGAGATCCCCCGCTCGCTCTATGAGGCCGCCGCCGTGGACGGGGCGAGTCCAGGCTGGACGATGCTGCGCTACATCACCCTGCCGCAGCTGCGTGCCACCTCCATCTCCGTGCTGCTGCTCAATCTCATCGCGGCCTTCCAGGCCTTTGACGAATTCTACAACATCCTCGGCGGCACGGGGTCGTCTGTGGGCAACGCGGCCCTGGCCCGCCCGCCGCTCGTGTACCTCTACTCCGTGGCCCTCAGCCAGCAGGACTTTGGGCGTGGCTCGGCGGGCGGCTTCATCCTGACCGCGCTGATCTTCGCCGTCACGCTGATCCAGGGCCGTCTGTTCGGCTTCGGGGAGTCCGAAAAATGAGAGAGACGCGAAACACTCTGTCTGCGACTCTGCGATACGGCCTGCTGATCCTCGTCGCCCTGCTGTTCCTGATCCCGTTCTACCTGATCGGGCGCAACGCTCTGATGACGGACGCCCAGATCACGTCGCGGACCTGGGCCTGGCTGCCCGACCTGCCGCACTGGGAGAACTTCGCCGCGCTCTTCCAGCCCTCCAAGGATGACCCCGCCGCGTCGCCCCAGATGCTGATCGGGCTGCTGAACTCGGCGTTCATCGCGGTCGTCACCCTCGTCCTCCAAATGCTGTTCTCGTCCATGGCCGGCTACGCCCTGGCGCGCATCCCGGCGCGCGGGCGCAACGTCGTCTTCTTCCTGATCCTCTCGACGCTGATGATCCCCGGCGCCGTGACCTTCGTGCCAACCTTCGCCGTGGTGGCCTGGTTGGGCGGCGTGAACACGCGCTGGGGCATCATCGCGCCCGGCGTGTTCAGCGCCTTCTCCATCTTCCTGTTCCGGCAGTTCTACCTGCGCTTCCCGGCGGAGATCGAGGAGGCGGGCCGGCTGGACGGCCTGAGCTACTTCGGCGTCTACCGGCACCTGCTGCTGCCCAACTCCACCAGCATCCTGATGGCCCTCGGCGTGCTGACCTTCATCGCCAGCTGGAACGCCTTCCTGTGGCCGCTGGTCATCGGCCAGGACCCGTCCGCGTGGACCGTTCAGGTCGTGCTCTCCACCTTCCTGACGGCCCAGACGCAGAACCTGGCCCAGCTGTTTGCCGCCGCCGCCGTGGGCGTCGCGCCGCTGGTGATCGTGTTCCTGCTCATGCAGCGCTACATCGTCGAAGGGGCCAAGTTCTCCGGCGGCAAGGAGTAGCCGCCTTTCAGGCGACCTCCCAGGCCCGGCGCAGCGTGTCCAGCGTCTCCGCGGCCTGGCGCGGCAGGTCCGTGGAGTGGCCCTCCACCGAGATGCGGCCGCCGTAGCCCATCTCCTTCAGGACGCGGAAGAACGACGCCAGATAGTCCACGTCTTCGGCGGTCGGCACGCGCCGCCCCTCCGCGCCCGCCACATGGACGTGCTGCAATAATGCCCCCGCCCCGCGCGTCTCCTCAAAGGACTGCCGCTCCTGGCTCACATGGTAGAGGTCGCTCAACACCTTGATGGCGGGATGGCCGACGGCCTGGGCGATCTCCGCCGCCTCGGACACGCCGTTGATGAAGTTGCACTCGCTGGCGTGGAGCGGCTCAATGGCGACCGTCACCCCCTGCGCGGCGGCCAGCGGCCCGCACCGGCGGAGAAAGTCCGTGACCTGCCGCCGCGCCTCCGCCGCCGGGAACCCGTCCGGCCGCTGCCGCGACCGGCCGCTGCCGAAGACGACGACCCTCCCGCCGAGCGCGGCCGCGCGCGCGAAGGCGGCCTGCAGATAACGCCCCTGCCGCGCCTCGTCCACGGCCTCGCCGACGACCTTCAGGTCCCCCGGCAGGAACACGTTGAACGCCTCCGGTGTAATGGATGGCGCCGCCAGAGATTCCTTTAGGCCCGGCATGACCTCAACCTCGGCCTGCTCCGGCCGCAGCGTCGCCGCCAGCGGTGGTTCTACGTAGTCGTACCCCGCCGCCGTCAGTATGGGAAGATGCTCCAGAGGAGCGCAGAACCCGAATCGCATGATTGCCTCCCTCCTTTTTCTTCAATGTCGCCGGCAATTTTCCCGCCGGGACGGAGAATTTGGTGCTGTGCTCTCTGCCCAGGAAGTAGGCGATCTTCTGCCCGAAGCAACCGTATGGCCTACACGCCCCGCGCCGCACAGCCCTGCTGATACTCGGCGATGACCGCCTCACCGACCTTTCGGAACGCCTCAATCCGTTCATTGGGTGAGGAGTAGACGCGGCTCGGCCGGCCCTCGGCGTCCACGAAGCCGGGTTCGCCCCGCATCGTCAGGGACTGGTGGGCGGCGATGACGCAGGCGCCCTCCCAGAAAATCTCCTGAATGTCCTCCGGAATCGGCGCGCCGTCCAGGCAGGTCGGCGCGATGGGCAGCAGGTCCAGGGTGTTGTGCTCCGTCCCCGCCGTCACGAACAGGCCGGCGTCGCGCATGGCCCGCACGTAGCGCGTGAGCACGCCCGGGGTGTTGCGGATCGGGATGAACTCGGCGGCGGGGATGCCGCGCGCCTGGATGTCGGCGATGAGCCGCTCGACATCTTCCTCGTACCCGCAGATCGGCGTCGCGCCGTCGGCGAGCGTTGGGTAGCAGGGGATGCCGCCCAGGGCCAGGATCAGCCGGTAGGCGTGGTCGAAGTCCACAAAGGTGTCGGGGACGAACGCCGGCTTGCCCGCCTTCAGGAGCTGGGACCGTATCTCATTCTGCACGGCCACGGCGTCATCGGGCCGCGCCTTGGGCGGGACGCCGTAGACGCGCTCCAGAAGCGCCGCGCGTCCGTCCTCCGGTACCATGTCGAAGAACACTTCCTGGAAGGCCTGCGCGACGTGGCGCTCCTGCAGGTAGACGCGCCCGCGCGGGCAGGCGTGACGCGCCGCCACGCGGTCCTTGATCGCCTCGGCGTCCAGCCCGATCTCCAGCCCCACGCCCGCGAAGACGGCCCGGAGTCTGTCCGTCACCTCCCGCATGCGTGCCGAGTCATTGCCCCGGATGACCTGCAGCAGCTGCCGGGCCGTGTCGGTCATGGGGTCGAAGCGGGTGATCCCCTTGCCGCAGACGTACATCTTGCCGGGGTTGCCGGGGTCGTTGATTTTGACCCCCTGCGCCACCAGAGCGTCAATCAGGGAGATGATCTCCAGGCCGAACAGCGGAAAGACGCCGCGCGCGCCCGCCTCGGCGGCGAAGTCGGCGTAGACGGCATAATCGTAATAGTTGCTCGCGCCGAGGACCCGAACCCCCTGCTCGGCGGCCAGCGCCACGGCCTGCCGCGTCGTCTCAAACGCCGTGAAGTTCGGCGGCAGGTGGATGTGGGCGTTGACACGCGGGCGGTCGGCCGGCGCGTCCCTGTCGGCGGTTGCAGGCATACAAGACTTTCCGGGTGACGTGAGTGGCGGTGCGTGAGGCCGCGGGAACGGGGGACCGCGTCAGAAGTCCTCTTCCTGAAGCACCACGATCCCCTCTGACTCCCGCCGTTTCACGATCTGCGAGGGGTCGGGGACGAAGAATTCGACGTGGCCGCAGTCCTGGCAGAGCGCCGCCTTGATGCCCAGGTGCTGGACGCCGTGGTGGGTCTCGTGATCCATGCAGAAGGCGATGGGGTGTTCCAGGTGCGCCGAGATCAATTGTGCGCCGCCGCACCGTAGACAGGCTGTTTCCGCGGACATGGCCGTCTCCTCTCCGCTATTTCTATTTCTTGCCCGTGACGATCTGAATGAGCTTTCGAACCGGGTCAAAATAGTCGTCCACCACGCGCTCCTTCAGGGGAATGATGGCGTTGTCGGTGATGTGGATGTGCTCCGGGCAGACCTCCGTGCAGCATTTAGTGATGTTGCAGAAGCCGACCCCCGCCTCCCCACGCAGCTGCGCCCGCCGGTCGGCGGTGTCCATTGGGTGCATCTCCAGTGCCGCGAGGCGGACCATCTGGCGCGGGCCGAAGAAGGCGTCCGTGCGCCCGTGCTCGCGCAGGACGTGGCAGACGTCCTGGCACAAGAAGCACTCGATGCACTTGCGGAACTCCTGGATGCGGTCCACGTCCATCTGCTGCATCACGAACGGCTTGGGCGCGTCCGGCGCGAGCGTCAGCGGCGGAATCTTCTGCGCCCGCCGGTAGTTCCACGACACGTCCGTCACCAGGTCCTTGATGAGCGGAAAGGCCTTGAGCGGCCCGACGGTGATATTGCCGCTGGGGTACTGGTCCACGCGCGTCTTGCACATCAGCTTGGGCCTGCCGTCCACCTCCGCGCTGCACGAGCCGCACTTGGCCGCCTTGCAGTTCCACCGGCATGCCAGCGAGCTGTCCTGATGGGCCTGGATGTAATGGACCGCGTCCAGCACCACCATCCCGTCAAACGTCGGCACCTCATACGCCTTCATCTCGCCGCCGCCCTCGGCGTCCCCGCGAAACACGTTCAGTGTGATTTTCTCGGCCATCATCTTATTCCGTTTCCTGCTCTGCACCGGGATTGCCGCCGGGTAGTCTCCGCTCGAACCGCAGCAGCTGATTCTCCAGACGCAGTGCCGTTTTCTCCCGCTCGCTCGCGGCGTCATCGCGGACGCGGCTGATCTCATACGCAAGGCGCTGCAGGGCCAGCGCCAAATCCTGACGCACTTCCCTGACTTCCCGGCTGATTGTCCTGATCTCGTCGCGGGCGTCCTTGCCCTCCTGGCGAATCTCTTTGATCTCTTCGCGCGCCGCCCTGATCTCCTCACGAATGGCCCTGATTTCCGCCCGAACCTCCTGTACCTCCTGGCGGACCTGCTGTACCTCCTGGCGGACCTCTCGTGTCTCCTACCGGGCCTCGCGTAATTCTTCCTGAAGCGCCTTGATGTCCACCTTGTTCTTTTGGCTCTCCTGAACCAATGCGACGATCTGCTTGGCGCCGTCCGAGATCTGCTTCCACATCGTTTACGCAATCCCGGCAATCAGCGCGCGGGTCTGTTCGGCAAGTGCCCTGATTTCCTGATGGATAGCCCGCGACTCCTCGCCGATGGCCCGCGACTCCTGGCCGATGGCCCGTGATTCCCTGGCAATGGCCTTCGTTTCTTCCCCGATGGCGCGCGACTCCGCCGCGATGATGCGCGTTTCCTCCGTGATGGTCTTGATACTTTCCCCAATGGCGCGCGACTCCGCCGCGATGGCCTCCGTCTCCGCCCGCAGCCGCGCGATCTCCAAATCGTCCTGTCGCATGAGTTCGTTCAGCCGCCGCATCTCATTCACGTACTGTTGCAGCGTCGCTTCCATCTCCGCCGCCTCCGCGGCCGTCGGTTCCCGTGTCAGCATCTTGTCCACAAGCGATCCCTCCGCGACTTCAGTATAGCACTTCACCAGTATAGCACTTCACCCTGCTGTTACCGCCGGTGAAGCTGCCACTTCTGACAGTTGTTGCCCAGGGATGTCCACAGGCCGACCCCGGAGCCATCCACCAGCGAGCAGTCCCCGATGTCCAGGGCCAGCGTCTTGCCCCCGCTTTTGGCGAGCACTGTGTACGTGCCGTCATCGTTCTGCTGCAAGTACCACATCTGTGTGTCGCGCCTGGCGAACGGGGCGACGCCCGCTTTTGTTCCCGGCTTGGCGGGGGCGTCACGCGCTGTCATCGCACCGGTCGTGCTGCCGTTCTCTAAAAGGCTGTAGTACCCGTCGCCCTCATACCCAAGCGTCCAGCTCTGATCATTTGCGTTTTTGTCCGGCCACGTCTGTAGTAGCGACGGGCCTTTCACGCCCGTCAAAACCTCGTGCGTAGACAAAAACGACGTGAGCTTGTACGGGCCGGGGTCCAGCACGGCGCGGGGCCAGCCGTCGGAATCCCAGGCGAGCCGCTGCACGTTCACCGTGGTCGCGCCCTGGCGGTCCCGCGCCCATTCGTAATGCGTACTGAGCCAGTATCCGTCGGCGTCGTGCAGGATGCCGACGTGCCCCGGCCCGACCTCGTCATCCGGCGGGCGCCCCGTGCCGTCGTCAACCACGGACCCCAGGAACAGCGTGCCGCCGCCCTGCATCATGTCCTTGCCGTGGGTGTCCAGGTACGGCCCGGTGACGGTCCGGGAGCGCCCCATGCGGATGTTGTACCGGCTCCGGCTGCCCGAACAGCAGCTGTCCCAGTTGACCCACAGGTAATAGTAGCCGTCGCGGTAGTAAACGTAGGATGCCTCACCGTTGCTTGAGATGCTGTAGACGTGGGTGTCGTCCGTGGCCTGCCTGCCCGTCGCGGGGTCAAGCTTGATGAGCTTGATCCCCGAACTGAAGGAGCCGTAGGACAGCCACATCGCCCCCGCCGCGTCCTCAAAGACGCAGGGGTCAATGTCGTTCTCATTGGCGCCCTTGTCGGAGTGGACGACCAGCCCCTGCTCCACCCAGGAGTCCGGCGCCAGGGTCGTGCTGGTCGCCACGCCGATGCCGGAGTTTGTGGTGCCCCACTGCGAGTAGGCCGAGTACAGGTAATACTTGCCGTGATACAGGTGGACGTCCGGCGCCCAGACATCGTTCCGATTCGCCGGCACGGTCGCCGCCAGCCAGTCCGGCGGCTTGGGCAGGGCCGGTCCGCGCCGCGTCCAGTGAATCCGGTCCTTGGACGAGAACTGCTGCGTCCCGAACCCGGTCCCATAGATCCAGTACGTGTCCCCGCGCTTGACGATGGTGGATGGGTCCCGGACCAGGCAGTTGGTCTCGGCCACATGGGCGGGGGCCGCGGCCAGGAGGCCGAGCAGAGCCGCCAGCCCCGGGTGCCGCCGCCCCCAAAACATGGGGAGCTCTCTCATCCTTTCGCGGTGACTGTTTCGCACGGTGTTTCCCTTCTCCGGCGGCACCCGGGCCACCGCAGGTGATTCCAGTTCCGCTTCACCAGAAAGCTGGTCGGCGGGAGCGGATCGGCCAGCGTGTACCGCCAGATCGTGTCCCGGTAAGCCACCATCTGAGGGGCCAGCCGGCCGCGCCCCGCATGGGCCAACGGACTCATCAGGCGGTGCTTTGAGACGTAGATCCCCGTCGCATAGGTGGGTCGCGGGAACGGGATCCGCAGTGCCGCCAGACAACTCAGATAGGGGAAGTTGACGCCCACCGACAGCGAGCCGAGCAGGCTTCCCCAGTAGCGGGGGTTTACTTCCAGGATGTAAGGCTGACCACTAGCGCCATCCTCCCGCAAATCAATGTGCGCGATGCCGCTCCACTCCAACGATGCGGCCAACCGCTCCACCGTCTCCAGCACTCCCGAGTGCGCCAGGAACCGGACGCCGGGGCTGGGGCCGTAGGCGTGCAGCGCCGGAAGGAAGGGCCGCTGGATGGTATAGGCCAGCACCGTCCCACGGTCGCAGAGGACGCTGCAATCAATGTCCTCCCCGGCGATGAAGCTCTGCACCAGATACTCCGCCGTGCCGGCCCCGAGGCCCTGCATGTGCTGGAGCAGGGAGGCCGCGTCGCCGAAATGCCGGATACCCTCGCCGTTGACTCCCCGGCGGGGCTTGAGTAGCACCGGGAATCGCAACCGCCGCAGCAATGCTGGGTCGCTCGCCACCGCCGCTGCGGGCAGGGTGGGGGGGTGGGGCAGTCCCCGCGCCTCCAGAAAACACGCCAGCCGCCCCTTGTCCGAAACCTGGTCGAAGTCCGCGACCTCCGGCGTCGGTGGGAGGGCGACCCAGCTCGCAAGGGCCTCCCGGTGCGCCGAGCAAAATCGGATGCAGGGGGCGTCGGTGGGCAGGAGAACCTCAGCCTTTGCCCGCTGAACCACGGCGCGAACGGCCTCCAACCGAGCCGAGTCGTCCGGGGCGCGGTGCGCCCGGAATGAGCGACAGTAGCGCGAGAAGCGGATGATCGGCCAGGGCTGATCAGCGAGGACGTGGAGCGACACGGAACGCCTCTCACCCAGGCAAAGCGCCACCGGCTGGGCGAACACACTCTCACCGTCCATTAGAAGCACCCGCAGCCTGTCGGGGGCCATCCCGCCTGCGCTCATTACGCCGCCTTTCCCTCAAACAACTGCGCCAATTCCGGCGGCATGGGGGGGAGGGGGCGGGTCGTGATCTTCACGGCGTCGCCGTCCTTGACGGCGATGAGGTTTTTGTCGCCCCACTGCGGGTCCTTGTCCGGGTAGTCCAAGCGCCACTGCGCGCCGCGGCTCTCCTTGCGGGCGAGGGCGCAGCGGACGATGATCTCCGAGGTTTTGAGCATGAAGCGGATGTCGCGCGCGCCGTGCCAGCCGGGGTTGAACATCCGGGAACCCTGGACGCACAGGTTTTTGGCGCGTTGCTGAAGGCCCAGGATGGTGTTGAGGCAGCGGGTCAGGCCCTCCTCGGTGCGGGCGATCATCGCGTCCTTCTGCATCGCCTCCTGCAATTCTTGCGTGAGCGTGTAGGGGTTCTCATTGCCGCCGCTCTCAAAGGGGGAGAGGAGGGTCGCGGCCTCTTCTTCAATCTGGGCCGGGTCAATCGTTCCCAGCGGGACCGTCCGGCTGTAGGCGGCGGCGGCCTCGCCGGAACGCTTGCCGAAGACTAATATATCGGAGAGGGAGTTGCCGCCCAGGCGGTTGGCCCCGTGCAGGCCCGCCGCCGACTCGCCCGCCGCGTACAGGCCGGGGATGCTGGTCGCGCCCGTCTCCGGCTCGGCGCGGATGCCGCCCATCGTGTAGTGGATGGTCGGGTAGACCTCCATCGGCTGCCGGGTGATGTCCACGTCGCCAAGCGCGTGGAACTGCTCGTACATGGAGGGCAGCTTGCGCTTGATGTAGTCCGCGCCCCGGTGCGTCACATCGAGATAGACCCCGCCGTGCTCGCTGCCCCGGCCCGCCAGCACCTCCTTATAGATGGCGCGGGCGACCACATCGCGCGGCAGCAGCTCCGGCGGGCGGCGGTTGTTCTTCTTGTCGTCCAGCCAGCGCGCGCCCTCTTCTTCCGTCTCGGCGAACTGGCCCTTGTAGTTCTCCGGCATGTAGGCGTCGTTGAACATGAACCGCTCGCCGTCCTTGTTCTTGAGCACGCCGCCCTCGCCCCGGACGCCCTCGGTGATGAGCAGGCCGCGTACGCCCGGCGGCCAGACCATGCCGGTCGGGTGGAACTGCACCATCTCCATGTCCATCAATTCCGCGCCCGCCTCGTAGGCCATCATCACGCCGTCACCGGTGGACTCCCACGAGTTGGACGTGACCTTGTACATGCGCCCCCAGCCGCCGGTGGCGAACACGACCGCCTTCGCCCGGAAGACGACGAAGCGGCCCGACTCGCGCGAGTAGCCGAACGCGCCGACCACCCGCTCCCCGTCCTTCAGAAGCCGGGTCAGCGTCACCTCCATGTGAACGTCCATGCCGACGCCGACGGCCTTATCCTGCAGAGTCCGAATGAGTTCCAGCCCCGTCCGGTCGCCGACGTGGTTGAGGCGGCGGTAGGTGTGGCCGCCGAACGGGCGCTGGGAGATGAGCCCCTGCGGCGTCCGGTCAAAGACCGCGCCGTACTGCTCCAATTCCAGCACGCGCTCCGGGGCCTCTTTCGCAAAGATCTCCACGGTGCGCGGGTTATTCAGAAATTGGCCGCCCTTCATGGTGTCCATGAAGTGGACCTGCCAGTTGTCCGGCTCGCCCATGTTTCCGAGCGCCGCCGCCACGCCGCCCTCGGCCATGACCGTGTGCGCCTTGCCCAGCAGCGACTTGCAGACCAGCCGCACGCTGCACCCCGCCTCGCGCGCCGCGATCACCGCCCGCAGCCCCGCCCCGCCCGCCCCGACCACCAGCACGTTGGACTCAA
>Ga0213875_10002520_pt1 | contig 10933 bp, 11 predicted proteins | sample BarmaccomBMRX_R8_FD_160105 | JGI IMG/M metagenome (GOLD analysis project Ga0213875, IMG submission 160105) | Root-associated microbial communities from Barbacenia macrantha in rupestrian grasslands, the National Park of Serra do Cipo, Brazil - RX_R8 | ecosystem: Host-associated > Plants > Roots... | reverse complement strand
ACGATCCGAACCCACCGCCAGCTAACCCCCAGCCCACACCCCAACCCGGCTCCGCTGCGCTCCGCCGGGTATACAAGCCCGCCCACTCACCTTCCGATTTTCGAGCCAGGAACAGTAGGACGTCACCGTTCTGTCTCTTGCTGCACTGATTGGTCACTGCCACCAGCCCCAGAAGCAGTAGCAGGGCTAGGTTTCCGACGCCATTGCGATAAGATAGCGGCCGGGTAGAAATGCCTAGGTCGTCTCATCCGTCATGTCGCAACGCGGACCTTGCCGGCTGCGCAAGCTGCCCTTCCTGGGCTGGGAATCGGTCACCTGTCTGTGGGGAAGTGTTATAAGGTTGACGCTGACCGTGATGTCCACCAGCGTGTCTTGGCATCGAGCGGTGCGCCGAGGTCCGCAGATGGGCTCACAGAGACGGGGTATCGCGGAATGGGTCAACGGCGCGGGCCGATACACGGCGGGTGCAAGCGTGGTCAAATGCTTGGTTGCCGGGGGGTCGATACATTCTTACGCGCTCGTCTAGACACAGGCAGTACCCGGATTGCGGCGCAAGCATTTGTCCGCGCTCATCCAGGCGATTTTTGACGAGTCCGACGGCACTTACGGGTATCGCCGAGTGCACGCGGCGCTGGCCCGCCAGGGACAGGGCTGTGGCCCCGAGATGGTCTGTGACATCATGCGTGAGCTGGACCTGGTGGCGTGTCAGCCTCGTCCGTGGCGGCCGACGACCACCCACGCCGGTGAGAGTGGCCAGGCGGTTGCTGACTTAGTGGGGCGCGACTTCAGCGCGGATGCGCCGGGCACGAAAATGGTTGGTGATATCACCTACTTGCCGACACGGAAGGGTTTTGCTTATCTGGCCACGGTCATCGACTGCTGCACTAAGGAATGCATCGGTTACGCGATCGCTGATCACATGCGCGCCGAACTGGTGATCGACGCGATCCGCATGGCCGCCCGTAATTACTGCCTGCAATCCGGAGCGCTTTTCCACACCGATCGAGGCTCTCAGTATCTCAGTCAAGCGTTCACCGAGGCCGTCGACCAACTCGACGTTCGTCACTCGGTGGGGCGAGTGGGATCGTGTTTTGATAACGCTCAGGCGGAATCGTTCAATGCCACTTTGAAGGTTGAGCGAGTGAACCGAACGGCGTATCCAACGCGGGAATACGCCCGCAAAGACGTGGCACGCTACATCGAGTTCCGCTCCAATACCAAGCGGCTTCACTCGGCGCTGGGCTACCGAACCCCACAAGAAGCTCGCGCCGACTACCAGAATCAGGCGGCAAGCGGCCTAACAACACGAATAATATCTATCCGGAAAACGCGGGGCAGCCCAGACCGGCTGATGCAACCCTATTAGGAGTCGATCGGCGTGGTGTGCTCCCTGCTGTGGGGAGGGGTAAAGGCCCCGAACTAGCGGGGACGTAGTCGGGCGGTAGCGAGCAGGTGGGGGTCCACTCGCCGGCGGCCCTGAGCGAACGTAACCCGGGTGGAAGGCACCATCAGCAACGGTTGGCTGTCGCCGAGAAGGTCGGAGTAGACCGGTAGGAAGCCGCGATGATCCAAGCTCACCAGAAACTCGGCGCACAGCAGTCCTCGGTTGTCCAAGCATCCGGTGGCGTGCCAGGGCAACAGTGTGGACCCACCAAGGTAGGAGAAACCGCTGCAACCGGGCCGGGAGACCACGGTGGCAAGCCGAACATGCGGGGGATAGCGTGCGATGACCCCCACTGCGGCATCGGCCAGACAGGCCGCGAGGTAGTTCACGGAATCCTGCCACGCTGAAGTGATCACCTGCCGCCGGGCTGAGACGAGGTCTCGCGACAGGTCGGATGCGGTGTACCCGTCAGGCCAGGCGAGCACCTCGCAGGCCCATTGCCGCGGGTCGGTCCCCGCGTGAGCTGGTACCGGTACCGAGTACACCATCGAGGACACAATGTCGCGAAACGACGGCACGTCGGCCAGCAGTGCGCGCGGGAGCGCCTCGGCCAGTCGCTGGTCGATCCGCCCGGCACTGTCCAGGGAACCTAGGTTGTCGGCCAGCCGCGAGATCAGCTCGCGGAAGGTGTGACGGTGGTGCTCGCGCTCGTCCCAACCTAGCGGGCCGAGCACCTGGGCGACGAAGCAGGATTGGTTGTGGAACTGCACCGCGTTGCCCAGCCCGACCAGCTGGGCGTAGCGCCGCAGCTGACGCCAGTAGCGCTGGATCTCCGCCCGGTCGCGCGGTCGCGAGTATCCACCGTCGTTGAGTACCAACACGCGCACGCCGGGGGGATACAAGGCGGCGAAGGCTCCGTGCAGTTCCTTAAGTCGCAACAGCGCGCCGAGCTCGGCCAGATCTGGGCTGGCGCCGGCGGCCTTGAGACCATTGTCATGCTGCTTGAATGGGAAACCGCTGGCCAGGATGGTGACCGGGCGTTGGGCTTGGATGAACGGCATCATCTGCGCCACCGCAGTCTCCAGCGGAAAGCAGGAACGCGAGCCTTTCAGAAACCGGGACCGGGTCAAGATTCGATGCAGCGCCGCCACCACATCCTGCGGGCGCTGCGGTGACCAGCTACCCCTGGCAGTGACCAGATGCGCCACGGCGTTGTCGGCGAGCCGGGCCGAGGCAGCCTCGGAAGTGACCCGCAGGCTGCTCAGCAGTGCCCGGACCTCCCTGCTATCCAGACGAACAGGCCATCGGTCCGCCCAACTGGCGGTGCGCAACAGACCCAGCGGCAACGCGCGCAGCGACCGAGCGTGCGAGATGGAGACCGTCGTGGCCTCCCACCCCCCGACACCGGCGTTGCCCTCCTGCACCGGCCGGACCTCACCAGTCCGATAGCCACCGGGGGTGCAGACCCCGCTGCTCTCGGTCCGGGGCGCAACCACCGCTCCCGCTCGCGATTGAGCTACGACGACCGGATTAGTTGCCATCTGATCCCCCGGGTAGCCGACAGCGACACTTGTCAGCCACCAGGGTCTGGGGCGGCAACACACCCAACCCCGTACTCCCACAATCCGAGCGGTGCGCGGGGTCTAGACGCTGGCCGCAAACCTACAGGGCACCCCCACCCGCAGATAGACCCCACCACACGCCCCGCTCCTCGGCACAGCATGACAGCAACAACTGTGAGTGACTGGCGCTTCTGCCATTCTCAGCCCCGCGAGCCATTCGACTGAGGAATAGTCAAAACCTGTGGATCGGCGTGTCACGCGGCTTGTTGATCAGCTCCTCGGTCGGTGGGTCGTTCGATGAGTTCGCCCTTTTCGAACCGGGCGCCGGCGCGGACGAGGGCAACTAGGTGTGGGGCGTTGACCGCGCGCCAGCGTTGCTGGGCTGACTCGATGAGCTTGAAGGCCATGGCGACGCCGGCGGCTCGGGAGCCGGGTCCCTTGGTAACGCGCTGGCGCAGTCGAACTGTGGCGAAGGTCGACTCGATGGGATTCGTGGTCCGCAGATGCACCCAGTGCTCGGCGGGGTAGTTGTAGAACTCCAGCAGGACCTCGACGTTGTCGGTAATCTTCGCGACGGCCTTGGGCCACTTGGCGCCGTAGTCGGCGGCGAATACCTTGACTGCGGCGAGGGCGTGCTCGCGGTCTTCGGCGTTGTAGATCTCGGCGAGCGCGGCCTTGGCGCCGGGCTGGGCCGACTTGGGCAGCGCGGCCAGGACGTTGGCCTGGGCGTGGAACCAGCAGCGCTGTTCGCGGATCTCGGGGAACACCTCGCGCATCGCGGCCCAGAAGCCCAGCGCCCCGTCGCCGACCGCGAGGACCGGGGCCCTCATCCCGCGGCGCTTGCACGAGCGCAGCAGGTCAGCCCAGGACTCGGTGGACTCGCGGAACCCGTCGGACAGCGCGATCAGCTCCTTGTGGCCATCGGCGCGCACGCCGATCATCACCAGCAGGCACACCTTGTCCTGGGCAAGGCGGACCTTGAGGTGGATGCCGTCGACCCACAGGTAGACGTAGTCCACCTCGGCCAGGCAGCGCTTGTGAAACGCGGCCGCGTCGTCTTGCCACTGGCTTATCAGCCGCGTGATCGTGGCCGCAGACAACCCGGCGCCGCTGCCCAGAAACTGCTCCAGCGCGGGGACGAAGTCGCTGGTCGATAGCCCGTGTAGGTACAGCAACGGCAGCACCTCGGCCACCTGCGGTGACTTGCGCGACCACGCCGGCAAGATCGCCGAAGAGAACCGCTTGCGCTCACCGGTTTTGGCATCCACGCGCTTATCGTTGACCCGTGGCGCGCGCACCGCCACCGTGCCCGCGGCGGTCATCACCTCTCGCGGCTCGTGGTAGCCATTGCGGACCACCAGCCGGTGCCCGTCGGTGTCGAGCTCATCGGCGTGTGCCTCAACATAGGCGGCGACCTCGGCCAACAGCGCCGCCGCCAACATTTGCCGGGCGCCATCGCGCACGATCTCATCCAGCAGCGACAAGCCGCCCGAGCCAACGTCGTTGGGAACCTGCGCATCACGGACTAACTTGAGCATGGGCGAACCTTCCCGAACCAGCGCGCCAACGCTGGCCCTGATCAGAGCTACGGATCTTCAGATCATCCTCCGGGAAGGTTCGCCCTTCCCGAAGCACATCCACAGGTTCTGATCATTGCTCCATTCGACTTGCCTTGGCCCACTGCAACACTGGCGCAAGTGCTCGGGCTGTTGGTCGGCGGCGTGGTGGGGCGCATCGCCAGTGGACATGAGCGGTATGGAACAGATCGTCCTTTGTCTGCCGGTGGGCATGGTGACGTTTTGCTGACGGATGTTAAAGGCTCGACGTTTCTGGGGGAGTCAGCCCCAGGATGGTTCAACCAGCAAAAAATCTTCTTTGGTCGGAAAAGATGGCGACGTCGCCTATATGTCGTGCGTCAGGATGTCGATTGCCCGGCGGGAGATTTCGCTGCCGTACTCGGTCCACGTTCCCTGCCCCCAGTAGCGATAGCAGCTGGTCTCGGCGGTGAGCAGGTGAAACAGTGCGTTGCGGTAGCGAGGATCGTCTGTGGGAATGTGTTGGGCAAGCACTCGATCATGGAAAAGTGCGCTTGCCCTGTCCATGTGGATCAGCACGTGATCATAGCCGCGGACCCAGGACACGTCGTTTGTCCAGCTACCGCCCTCCACATGGAAACGGCTGTCTTCGTTACGAAGCTCGTCAATCACCTGCCCTAACCGGTCGGGACCGTCCCCGGGATCCAGGCGCTGCCAGATCCGGTGCTGGAAAAGGGGTTGTAGGACCGGCAGGTCGTCTTCTTTGACCCCGCTGGCAAACAGGTGCTCGAGGTACTCGGTGACGTTCATGATCGGTACCGCGGAGCCTGAGCACTCTCGGATCACCTCGAAGTACTTGGGCGGAAACTCGTTCATCATCACGCCCCCGTTTTCTCCGTCGGCGATCTGAGTGACCAACGGGGGCACGCTGCGCCCTGCGAGATCACATGGGGTTAGGCCTTTGGCCTCGTAGTAGGGCTGCATCTGAGCGACCAGTTTCGTGTCACTGCCCTGGGTCTTAATGATCGCGATGATGCTGGCGGTGTCACCTGCGGAGCTCGTGCAGGTAAGCAGATGTGGAAGGTGTGTGCGCTGTGGTCTTTGTCCGTTGGGTTTTTCGACTGTATCTTCTTGGACCAGTAGCCACTGGTATCCGCATTCCTTCAGCGTTGTGATGAACTCGTAGGCCACGTCGGGATGGTTGGGCAGGGCCATCTCGGCGGGAGAAAAGCCGCGCACACGGCCTAGCGCATCCAAGCCAAAGATGGCGGCGAAGTGATGCTGCCAGGCCTTTACGTGCAGGCGATAGTCCTGCACGGGTGTCGAGGGAGCAACGGCATGACCCCACGGGCACCCGAGCCATTCCACGGCCTGACGGTACCGGGGATTGCAGGTGATCGACCGAAGTGCCGCAACGCTGTCGCGCGCGCCCATCTGCCGCAGTCCGTGCAGAAGCACCCCCGAGTACTCGAGCATGACACGCGGTGTGCGACCTTCCTCGATTAGCTGGGGGATGAATTCACCCATGCGCTGGTAGCACCAAAGGAATACCGGGGCATTGTGGTTGTCCCCGATCCCCGGATTATCCATCATATATTTCAGGTTGCTGACCAGGCGCGCGGTGTCCAGATCAGCACCACCCGCCGGGATCAATGGCTGATGCATATGCAACGCGATAGCAAACGCGCTGCGCATCCCGCCGAAAGGCACCGAGTCTTCGCGGAGGAACACGGGACCCTTTATTGCCGCCTTGATAGCAGTCTCGACGACTACCTCGGAACCACAAATGTTAGGAATGCCGTCAACGTACTCAGGAAGCTCATCCACGGTAGCGTCACCATCCTATGTTGCCGGCCACTCCGGTGAGACGACACCGGCGGTAGTGTCATCCAACCTCATAGGTGTGACCATGCACAGAGGATAGCAATGACCCGGCCCGCACCAGCGCGCCATACCCGGGTCATTTGCGATCTGTAGATCCGGTATTTGGAGGGTTAGCGTGGCGCCGTACAAGTGGTCTCTACCGGGATCACCAGACCGAACAACGCATCGGTACCGCTGTAGGCATTGTTGCCTTAAGCGATCGGCCACCCGGACTGGTCCACCTGGCCGCCCAGAAGCACGCCACAGGCCTCGATTGCCCAGTTGTTACAGCCAGCTAAGGCGTTTCAAACGCCAACAATCGCCGCAGCGCTACATCCGATGTCTGGCGCAGCGCCAATGACCGGTGGGGTGAGTCAGCGGAACCGGGGTTTCTTCGCCAGGGCCTCACTTTCAAGCTTGTGTACCCGTTCGTCGTGAGCGATCTGCCGAAACACATCCGCGAGTGAGTCGAAGTGGCCGAAGTCGTCAGCGAAGGCTGAGTCGAATGGTACGCGTTCCCAGTCCGGATGTTCGGCGACCATGGTCATGTATTCGTGCTCCGCGTGGTCTTCGAAGTCCGCGTTGAGACAATATGACCACTTCGGGTTCATCACGAACAACAACCATGACAACTGGTAATAAACAAATGCGATCGCCTGCGGTAACCAGAAGAACTTGATCTGTGGCTGCGGCTGGCCTGACCTGGCGATCAGCTCTTCGATGATGAGCAGGTGATACATCTCGTTGTCTTGCTGCCCGCGGGCCGTGGCAACACGCTCCTGGATGCGCCGGGCCATACCTGTGCGCGTATGGACGTGGGTGATGGCGATGAAAGCGACCTGTTCCCAGGCCATGTAAGGAACCCGAGCGATCAACTCGAGGACCTTGAACTTGCGCAGCGTGAGCGCCTTGCCATACACCACGTCAAGCAACCTGAACAGGACCCGCGCGGCAATTCCATACCGGCGCCGAGGACCCTCCAGAGTCTCAACCTGAGCCTGTCGGAGCTCCTCGTGCGTAAGCCGCGGCGGTGGCCCGGGCACGGCAGCGGCCGTTGTCCCCTCGTTAGCCACCACAATCCCCTCCTGTACTGCCTCAACCCTTGACCGCCAGAGTCGTTCGATCCCGAGAGTGCGCTGCCGAGCAGGCTAATCGGTTCGCCCCAAGACAGCGCGGCGAAGCTTGCTGCGCCGCTCGCTTAGCCTGCGTTAACCAAGGATGTGCCGGATCAGCGGGCAGACCGTCGCGCTCTGGCCAGCAATTCCGCTCCCAATCCCCCATCGACCGACTCCTCGAGACCTGCTCGCGGCGATCGATCGGGCAAACACCAGTCATGCGGCGACCACGCACCAAGCACCCGCACGTAGGCAGCGCGTGGTCAATGGTGACCTCGGTCGGAGACGGCGGTGCGCAGTGGGGACCGTGACCCGCCAAACGCCAAGATAGATGCCGCCACACCCAGCCACTGGCCAGCCCACAAACAAGCGCAAAGGTTCAGTGATCTTGGTCTGGCCTGGTGTAGAGGGTCTCGAAGGTGATGGGGCTGTGCATTCCAATGCTGGAATGACGTCGTTTGGGATTGTACCAGCACTCTATCCATTCGAAGATGGCATTGGCAAGCTCGTCGCGGGTCTGCCATTCTTTCGTGTCGAGCAGTTCGAGTTGCATCGTGCCCCAGAATGACTCCATCATGGAATTGTCGTAACAATCACCAACGGTGCCCATGGAAGCGAGCAGTCCCGCAGCGCGAAGCCGCTGACCGAAGGCCCACGAAGTATATTGGCAACCGTGATCGGAGTGCAGTACCGTCTGTTCATTGCCGGATTGTTTATTGGGCTGGCGGCGAATAATAGCCATGCCCAGGGCGTCGGTGACCAGTTCGGTACGCATGTGCCCGGCGATCGACCAGCCGACGATAAGCCGGGAATAGGCGTCCATCACCGCGGCGCAGTACAGGGTACCTTCCCTGGTGGGGTGCTCGGTGATATCAGTAACCCACAACCGATTCGGCTTGGTGACGGTGAAATTGCGATTGACCCGATCCGAGCTGGGTGCTGCGTCTGGGTCGCGGACGGTACAGCCACGGCGTCGGCGCCGGTAGAGGCCCTGGATGCCGGCCGCGCGCATCAGCTGGGCAACCCGCTTGAGGTTCACCGACAGCCCCAGGCCCAACGTGAGTTCGGCATGGACCCGCGGCGAACCATACGTTTTTGCGGGAATCGGCGTGAATCTGCTCAATCAGTTTCAGCAAATACTCATCCTCCTGCGCTCGAGGACAGGCGGGCCGGCCCAGCCAGTCGTAATAACCTGACCGCGACACCTTCAGTACCCGGCAGGCCACCGCGACATCAATCTCATCGTCGGCGAGTTCACGGACCAGCGGGTAAATCAGTTTGGGAGAATATTTTCACGAGCGAAATACGCAGCCGCCCGCTTCAGAATTTCCACCTCAAGTTCTAAGCGACGCTTATCCCGCCGCAACTGCGCCAGCTCTTTTTTCTCCTCACTGGTCAGCCTGGCCTGACTCCCGCGCTCATCAGCATCAGCTTGAGCAACCCAATTCCGCAGACACGACTCAGAAATCCGTAAATCCTTCGCCACCTCAGCCATCGGTTTGGTCCGCGCACGGGCCAGCTCGATAGCACGACGACGGAACTCAGCAGGATGAGGAGGCGGCACGGCGACATCCTTCCTGGTGACCGAAGCCACCTCGGGTCGGGTGTCCGTGCTACGGGGGAAGCTCACCCAAGCAGAGGTGTTTCGGAGCTGTTGCGGATCATCGGATCTGCTATCAACGTGGCCGCTGATGATGTCGCTTGTCGTCGGCGTAACTCAATGTGGCCAGCATTTGTCGAAATCTTCTCCGGCCTCTGGGGTGTTGTTGTCGTTTCGGTTGGTTGTGGCGGGTCCCCTTGGGCGCCCCACGTCACTTCGTTGACGCCGGGTCGCACTACCAGCGGGGCTATCGGCGTCGACCGTGGCCGCAGTCCCCAAACCCAGCACCAAGACGTCAACACCACGGTTGGTGAGCGTGGTATCGCAGGCCTCCACCGCTGGGCTAGGCGTTTACCCATCAGATGTTCAGACAGTCACCAGGTTCCCTCCGACCAGGCAATAATTAGCCGACGTGTCCATGAAAACAGGGAGTGCGCGGCAACAAATGGTGACGACCAGTTACAGCGACCCACGGTCGCGTGACTGAGCACAGCGGTCCCACGCCATTGACGCTCTCGGGCTCAATGGCCTTCTGGGCCCCAGCGCCACCTGCGTCGGCCAGCGCCCGGGGAAGTCCTCGACTACATCCCTCACCGGACAGCGACAGGCACCCTCAGTCGCGGTGTAGTCATGCCCTGCGCGTAGGCCGGTAGGCCAGCGGACTTGTTGCCGTTCGGCTGACCTTGTCAGACGCAGGTGCCTAGGTCCGGCGCCACTATTTGTCGGCTGCTAGCCACTGCGGCACTGCCCGACTGGCCACCCCGGCCCCGTCAATCTGATGACAATGCCGTCCGGCGAGCTTGCTACGCGACTGAGGTGTCCTTGGCAGTGCGCGCAAGTCGCGCCGTAGCCCGAATAATCTCTTTGACGGCTTTGTGGCCACTGGCTTCGGCGGCCGCCGTGGGGAATCTTTCGAAGTAATAAGTGTGCACGGGGAACTCGGCTGCGCCGAAACTACTCTTGAATCTTCTCAGATCCTCGGTTTGGTATATGCCGAAATTGTAACTTTGCTGCCCACGAGCGCATGCGTCTTCGATCGCGTAACGGTGCAAGAGTTCGTTCGCGCCGGTGCCCCGTGAACGTTCCTTGTCCATCGCCCCACGCCAGTAGGTGGCCCGCGGTCCTCTCGTCAGAACGAGAATGCCAGCGAGAGGTTCGCCTCCATGCCACGCTATCCAGATGGTGCAACTCTGGCCCATCTCGCGTGCCACGGTGGCGAACTTTTCCTGCGAATTGCGGCGCTGCGCAAGCCAGCGCATTGGCGTTAAGGGAAGCCCCCTCTCTTCGGCCCATCTGTCGATCGAGCTTCGGTACAATGTGTAAAAGACGGGAACCAGCTGACCGGTGTTGTCAGACTCCACAACGACACCTCGTCGCTCTGCTTTCCGCGAATTAGATCTAACCTTACCTGTAAACCGTTTCGACCACACCGTGGAGAAACCGCCACGGAGATCGAGCACCTGTGCTATCCGGGCGGTGGAATAAATTGTATTCGGAGCTGCTGCTGCCCAGACGTCAGCGTCGTCCCTACCCACCATGACGCGGGTTCGCAGTCCGGAATGGTGTCGAATCTTTTCGATCAGCGCCCGGGCCTGTCCGGGCGACACTGGTCCTCCTTCTCCGAGGAAACCACTCGACTCGGCGCCCAAGTCCCAGCCGTGTGGCGGCGATTCGAATAGCTTCACAGAGGAAGCGATGCCCGTTTTTCGCAAACGCGGTAGGACAATCCGTCGACCGTCTTCTCCGCGGAACAGCACCGTCGCGTCTGAAAATCCGCCCATACTACAGATGCAGTCGATCCACTTTGGTGTCTTCGCGAGCGCGATGCTTTCGTCTTGAGCAACCAAGTACTCTCCGTCTGCACGTGCTTTCGC
>Ga0213875_10002518_pt1 | contig 10939 bp, 8 predicted proteins | sample BarmaccomBMRX_R8_FD_160105 | JGI IMG/M metagenome (GOLD analysis project Ga0213875, IMG submission 160105) | Root-associated microbial communities from Barbacenia macrantha in rupestrian grasslands, the National Park of Serra do Cipo, Brazil - RX_R8 | ecosystem: Host-associated > Plants > Roots... | reverse complement strand
GTCCCGCCGCCGACTCCCACGCCCGCACCCCCGCCGCCCGCGCCGTCACCCACCTATCAGGTGACGTACACCGTCACCAACCAGTGGCCCGGCGGCTTCACTGCCAACGTCACGATCCAGAACAACGGCCCCGCGATCAACGGCTGGACGCTGACCTGGACCTTCCCCGGCGACCAGCGCATCACCAACCTCTGGAACGGAGTCTACACCCAGACCGGCCCCAACGTCAGCGTCAGCAACGCCAGTTACAACGCCGTGATCCCGACCGGCGGCTCGGTCTCCTTCGGCTTCCAGGGGACGTTCGGCAGCAGCAACGCGAACCCGACGGCGTTCACGCTCAACGGTGCCTCGAGCGGCAGCCCGGCTCCCCCGCCGACTCCGGCCCCGCCGCCCGCTTTCAGCGCGACGGCGACCGCCACGCCGTCCACGGTCACACCGGGCGGGACGTCCACCCTCCAGGTTCGCGTCACCGACACGGGCGGGCCGGCCAGTGGCGGGATCGTGGATATTGAGGTCTACAACAGCGTCGGGTCCAAAGTGAGCTAGCAGTATTACACTGGTCAGAATTTCGCGGCCGGCGGCTCCCAGAGCTATTCCTACGCCTGGACCGCGCCCGCCGCGCCTGGCGCGTACACCGTGAAGGTCGGCGTCTTCAACGCCGACTGGAGCAAAGACTACTATTGGAACAATGGGGCGGCGACCGTCGCCGTGAGCGCCCCACCCGCCGCCTCTGCCGACCCGGCCCAGTACAACTTCGAGGCCGGCACACAGGGCTGGGCCTCCTCCGGCGGCATGATCGCGGGCGTGAGCTCCTCCACCGCGCAGGCGTTCGCCGGGACGCACTCCCTGGCCGTCCAATTCGCCGGCTCCGGCGCGGACACACAGATAGTCTTCGTCAGCGCGCCCCCGACTCCGGCGGGCAAGACCGTGACGTTCCACGTCTGGATTCCGCCCGGCAGCGCCGTCACCGCCGTCCAGCCCTACGTCCAGCAGGGCGCGGCGGGCGGCTGGCTGTGGACGGGCGATTGGCAGCCCGCCTCCAGCCTGACGCCCGGCGCGTGGAACACGCTCACCGTGACGGTCCCCGCCAACGCCGCCACACCGCTCTACCAGCTGGGCGTCCAGTTCTTCACCAACGCCCCCTGGTCCGGCACCTGCTACGTCGACTCCGTCGGCTGGTAGCCCCTCCGAACCCCCTTCCGCCGCCGGCGCACCCCGCGCCAGCGGCCTTTTCTCCCATTGCGTGGTATAATCAAGGCGTCAAGCGGATTATTTGCGCTCCCACCGCAAAAATTATGTCTCGCTCACCAGAAGGTGCCTCATGCTCATCGAGTTCAGCGTCGAAAACTTCAAGTCCTTCCGTGACCGGACCACGTTCAGCATGATCGCGGCGAACATCAAATCCGCCGAGGAGCGGCTGGACACGGAAAACACTATCCCCATCTCGGATGACCTGAGCCTGCTCACCAGCGCGGCCATCTACGGCAAGAACGCCAGCGGCAAGAGCAACTTGGGGGCCGCGCTACGGTTCATGCGGGACATGGTCCTTTACTCTTCCTCGATACTGCGTCCTCTCAATCCTGAAACATTGGAAGATGAACTGCCGACCGAGCCATTCCTCCTCAACGCAAAGACGCGACAGCAGCCTTCGTTCTTTGAGATCGTCTTCTTGTTGGACGGGACCCAATACCGCTATGGCTTTGAGGCGGATGCGACGCACATTGTCTCTGAATGGCTGTTCTATGTCCCCAGCCGCCGCGAGTATGCGTTGTTTATACGTGAGGGGCAGGAAATCAGCGTCAAATCCAACTTCAAGGAAGGCAAAGGACTGGAAGAGAAGACACGAGATGTGGCCCTGTTTCTCTCAGTTGTGGCCCAGTTTAATGGGGCCACAGCCGGGAAGATCATCGGCTGGTTCGGGCGACTCACCATCACATCCGGTCTACAAGATGATGACTTTCGCACCTTCACCGTGCGATGCCTGCGGGAAGGCAGGCACAAGGACGAAATCGTGAGCTTCGTGCGAAGCCTGGATGTGGACATTGATGACCTGCTCGTCCGCCCCGCCGCGAGCTTGGACGACTTCCCGGAGACGCCACCGGGGGAGCGGAGAAGACGGCTGGCTGATCAGTGGAACAACGAGATCATCGCGCTGCATCCCATTTATGGCGAAGCAGGCGAGAGGATGGGGGTGGAGGGCTTCAGCGCCGACCTTCAGGAGTCACAGGGAACTCGCAAACTCATCGCCATGGCAGGCCCGCTGCACGAGGCGTTGAGACATGGCTATGTCTTGTTCATTGACGAGATGGACGCCCGGCTGCATACTCACATGACGGCGGCTATCGTCGGGCTGTTTAACTCCCGGCGCACCAACCCGCACGGGGCGCAGTTGATCTTTGTTACGCATGACACCAACCTGCTGGACAACACGCTGCTGCGGCGTGACCAGATCTGGTTCGCGGAGAAGGACCGGCAGGGCGGGACACGGCTGATCTCCCTCGTCGAATATCGAGAGCGCAACAACGCCGATTTCGAGCAGAGGTATCTGGCAGGGCGATACGGCGGCCTGCCGTCCGTCGGCGACCTGAGTGCCGTGACCGGGGCGGCGCATGGCTAAACACGGGCCGGGGACACGGCGTCGCTCCCAGAATCGGAACCAGGGTGCCGATCAAATCGCGGTGCGGGAGCGGTTCTTGATCGTCTGCGAGGGGACGGAGACGGAGCCTCGGTACTTCCAGAACTTTGACGCGCCGGGCCGGGTTCTGGAAGTCCGAGGCACCGGCATGAACACCCTCAGCTTGGTGAACGAGGCCATCCGCCTTCGGGCAGAACTGGAGACCGACCGGCCGCCAGGGCAGGAGCCGTTCGACCAGTGCTGGTGCGTCTTCGACCGTGACTCCTTCGGCACGTTCAACGAGGCCATAGACAAAGCTAGGGCCAATGGCTTTCGGGCGGCCTATACGAATGAAGCCTTTGAACTCTGGTATCTGCTGCATTTCGACTACCATGATGCCGCCCTGAGCCGTCAGCAGTACGGGGACAAACTTTCAGACTTGTTGAGACGCCGGTATGAGAAAGACGACCCAACCATGTACGCGGCCCTCCTGCCCCGGCAGGAAGCAGCCATACAGAACGCCGAGCGCCTGATGGCCCGCTACGACCCGCACAACCCCCAGCGCGACAACCCCTGCACCACCGTGCATGAACTGGTCAAGGAACTGCGCCGGAACTCCCGTCCGTAAGACGCCCCGGCGCTGAATAGCCGGGCTAAACCGACAACCCCCCTTCGGGGCTAGCTGACAGCCTTCCCCGAAGGCCGGTCTTCAGCCCCGAAGGGGGTTCATTCCGTTTAGCCTGGGGGTTCAGCCCCAGGGTCTCTCCAGGCCATGTCCGGCCGCGATGCCTCTCCGTGTACGGGCATGGGGTGCCATGCCCCTCCGGCTCCGCCAGAATTGGGGGCGGGGAGGCCGTCCTTTCGGCTAGCCCCGGTCGGGGCGGCGGTCCCCGTCGCCGCGGTCATTGCCGCCGTGGTCGTTCCGGGGAGCGCCCCCGGAGGCGGGCTGGCCCGGTCGGGCGGGGCGGCCGGCGCGCGGGGTGCGGGCGGGGCGCGACGACAGAGGCCGCCTGTCCAGCCCCGAACCCTCGGAATAGCGGTACGGCCGGGACGCGGGCCGCACCGCCGCGGGCCGAGTCGTCCCCACCGACTCGTTGCGCCGCCCACCAAACGGGCCGGGGCGCGCGCCCTCAAAAGTCCCGGGCTGCGCGGTCGTGCCTGTCGTGCCCCGGAAGGCCCGTGGCGGCCGCGGGCCGCCGGAACCGGCAGGGCCTCCCGTCGGCTGACCCAGACTCTGCCGGGCCGCCAGTGCGTCCTGCCGCGCCCGCTCGCGGGCGTCCAGCGGCCGCTGCGTCCCCGGGACGTTCCCCGTCGGGCCGCCGAACGCCGGCGTCACCGGCCCCCGGTCAGGCCGCGTCGTCAGACCGGGCCGGGGCGTCAGGGCCTGCGGGTGCGGGAGTGCCGGGGCGACACGCGCCACCCGCGCCGGCAGGGCCGCGCGGAACAGCGGGCGCTGCAGCACCGGGGCCGCCGGATGGACGGCGGGCAGGTAGGTGCGCGACGGGGTGAACGCCATCGCCGTGGGCCGCACGGCGATCGGGCCGGCGACCGGGGCCGCGCCGCCCGCTGGGGCGCCGATGGAGCGCCCACGGACGAAGTACCCCGCGGCGCGGGGCGCGGGCTGGTACTCGCCCCGGCCCCCGAATGCGGCCAGGCTCGCCGTGGTCACGCCGGCGGCGGCGCGGGCGTTCTGCGGAACGAAGTGGTAGTTCGTCACATAGACGTTGCGGTTCACCGTCGTGTTGTTGATGTTATAGATGTTCGTCACCTTGTTGACGTAGACCGTCCGGTTGACGACGACGTTGTTGAAGGCGCGCGGCGCGCAATAGTGGTCGCTGGCCGGGTAGTAGACGGCGGCGGCACCGATGGAGAAGAACAGCGACCAGTTCCCGCTGCGGAAGCCGATGCTCAGGACGGACGGGTAGCGCACCTCCGGCGGGGCCAGCGGCGCCCAGGCCACCGCGCCGTTGTACTCGCAGAAGTGGACCACGGCCGGGCACCAGTACTGTGTGACCGGGCCGGGAACCCACGCCCACCCGTATGGCTCATCCACCCACGTCCCGTAGTGGTAGGGCGCCCAGCCCCACGCCTCGGAGGACACCCAGGTCCAGCCGAAGGGCTCGACCCAGACCCAGCGGCCGTGCTGGTAAGGCCGCCAGCCGACGTCCACGACGCGCGGGCACCAGACCTCCCCGTACACGGGGTCGGCGTGCCACGCGCCGTAGTCGTCCAGGTCGCCCGCGACCAGAGCGATGTTGGGCGGCAGCCGCCCGCTGTCCTGGCCGGCGAGCAGCCGGTCGCGGTCGTCGTTCCAGCGGTCCCAACTGTCCGGGCCGGGAACGGAGCCGATGTCGTAGGGGGCGCTGGCGTCCACCAGTTCCATGTAGTCGCCCGACCGCAGGGTCTGCTTGCCCTGCCCGCCCTCCGCCACGGCGCTGCCTCCGCGCACGGCGATCTCGACGCTGGCGTCCACGCCGATGCGGACGTTGGAGGGACCGACCGACTTGACGGAGACGAGGGGGGTGTCCACCTGGAAGATGGACTGGGCGTGGCGCAGGCGCAGGGTACACAGCCCCTCGCTCATCTGCAATTCCGTGAACTCGCCGTCGGCGTCGCTGTAGAGGGTCTGCAGCGTCACGACGGCCCCGTTGCCGAGCCGCAGCAGGCTGCCGTCGTCGAACTGCACCTCGGCCCGCCCGCCGTTGGCGACCCAGACCTGCGCGCCCTGCCGCAGCGGCAGGTTGACGGTCGCGGGCGACCAGGCGGCGGTGTCGGAGGGCCGCCAGGTAACGTTGCCCCGGACGTAGGAGAAGCGGGCCAGCCGGATGGGGCCCTGCCCGGCCTCAGAGGGGGCTGTGTCGTCCGCCGGCAGCGCCGCGCCGCCGTCGGCAGTCGTGTCGGGGAGGGATTGTTCCCCGATCTGATACTCAAAAGACTGCGGCGTCCCGACCGTCAGGCCGGGTTCCCGCGCCGCCATCGCCGCCGTCGGCGACAGGGTCAGGGCCAGGAGCGCCCCGACGAGGAATCGGGGCCATCGCGTTTTCATTGTCTTGCTTCCTTTTTCTGGGGACGCGGGGAACGCCCCCGCGCCGGATGTTTACACAGACGCGGCCAGGCATTCAAAAGTTCTCTCGCGCCCGCCGTACCTCTCAGAGCGTTTGGAGCGTCCCCCGAAGTTCCTGGGGAGCGGCCCCACCCCGGTGGCCCCCACCCCCGGCTAAAGCCGACCCCTCCCCCATCGGAATGGGAGAGGGGCCAGTAAATATAGCCCAGTCGCCTCTTGTCCAGAGGCAGAGCCTTCAAGTTACTGGACCCTCTCCCGCTTGCAGGGGGTCGGGGCATGGCATGCCATGCCCCTACGGGATGCCGGGGTGGGGGCGCCCCGGCAGTTCGTTTTGGCAAATTCTGTTCTCGCCGCCGGCACGCCCGCCCCTCCTGTTCCCGCCCGCCTGCCCCCGCGTGTCATTATCGGCAAACGGGGCGGGGGGAGTTCGTTTTGGCAATTTTGTGCTGCGCCGTCCCGCTCCCCGTCCCCTCCCGCCTGCCACCTCCTGCCCTGAGTGGGGCGCACGAACCCCGACCCGGCCACGGACTGAACTCGTGCAGGAATCATCGGCGGGCGTGGTGAACAGGCTGGCACGCAAACGTCGTCCTACTTGAGCACTCCCGTAGGAACCGCTGTTCATTGCAGACATCACAGAAGGGACTTTGCACCATGACCAACACCATGCCTCCGGCCGCGCCGGCCCCGCCCCGACGCCCCCCGCTCCGCGCCAGCGCGTTGCTGGCCGCCGCCCTGCTCCCCGCCGCCCTGTTGGCCGGCTGCGGCGGAGGCGGGGGCAGCTTCTCTAACGGCACCTCCTCCGGCGGTAACGGGGGGGGAGGCAACCCGGCGGGTGGCCCGTACACCTTCACCACCCTGAGCGGCCCGAACGGCGCGACCATCGTTTACGCCTTTGGCATCAACGCCGCCGGCAACGTGGTGGGCCAGTACGCCGTCGGCAGCGGCAACAACCACGGCTACCTCTACAACGGCAGTTCCTACGCCACGCTGGACGACCCGAACGGCGCCCGGGGCACCGCCGCCTATGGGATCAACGCCGCCGGGGACGTGGTCGGCTATTACACCGACGCCAACCTCCTCAGGCATGGCTACCTCTACAACGGCAGTTCCTACGCCACGCTGGACGACCCCAGCGGCGTGGGCGCCACCGCCGCCTATGGGATCAACGCCGCCGGGGACGTGGTCGGCATCTACACTGACTCCAGCAACCACAACCACGGCTACGTCTACGACGGCCATACGTACACCACCCTCGACGACCCCAGCGGCGTGGGCAGCACCTTTGCCACGGGCATCAACGCCGCCGGGGACGTGGTCGGCTATTATTACGACGCCGGCGGCAACTCCCACGGCTTCCTCGACCACGCGGGCGCCTTCACCACCCTCGACGACCCCAATGGCGTCGGCAGCACCATCGCCTACGGCATCAATGACGCCGGGGACGTGGTCGGCACATATGAGGACGCCGCCAGCAAGTCCCACGGCTTCCTCTATGACGGCCACACCTACACCACGCTGGATGACCCCAACGCCGGCCCGCACGGCACCAATGCCTGGGGCATCAACGCCGCCGGGGACGTGGTCGGCTATTATTACGACTCCAACGGCAACAGCCACCCCTTCGTGGCGACCCCGTAAGCGGCGAACGCCGCCGCGCGGGGCCGTCCCCGCTGATCCCCCCAATAAAGCCTCGGAATGGGAGAGGGGCCAGTCACGAGAAAGCGGTGCGGCTTGTCCAGAGGCAGATTGTCCAGAGGCAGAGCCTTCCCGTGATTGGCCCCTCTCCTGCTTGCGGGGGCAGGGGTGGCGAAGCCGGGGTGGGGGTTCCTGCATGGCTTTCGGCGGCACGGCTCTCCCCGTCGCTTTCCTGCCGGAGCGCGCGGCGGCGCAGGGGTCAGAGCCGGAACGAGAGGCCGGCGGCGAGGGTGCGGACGGGGGCGATGCCGCCCAGCCCGACGTACAACTCGGCGTCCAATTGCACGTTCTTGTTGAGCAGGTACGTGACGCCCCCATCGGCGGAAGAGGCCGGCGGGCCGGTCTGGGGCACCACGTCGAAGGCGTCCACGTAGACGGAAAGCGCGGGGGTCAGGGTGTAGGAGACCGAGCCGGAGATAGTGGTGGTGGCGACGCGCGCGCCGCTGGGGGCGACGGAGTTGCGGACCAGGTTGGACGCCAGGCTCCAGCGGGCCCCGGAGGCCGTCTGCATTCCCAGCAGCAGCGCCGGGTCCGTGTGGCCGCTGCTGAACGACGTGCGGGTGGGCAGGGACAGGCTGGGCGCGAACGACGCCTTAGTATTGCCGTCGCGGCTCTGGTAGAACTTGTACTTGACCCCCACCGCCCCGTCGCCGAAGCCCCGGTCCCCGCCGTGGACATCGTAGTAGTCCGGCAGGCCGATGTCGGCCTCCAGGTTCGGCGTCACCCCCACGCGCAGGTTGGTCTCCGGCAGGTCCAGCGTCTCCTGACCACCCTGCGAGGCGGGCGCGCGGGCTAGGGCGACGCCGTTCTCGGCCAGCGCGTCGCCGGGGGCGACGGTGGCGCTGCCGTTGGTGAAGCCGGGCCGGTTAGGCGCGATGGGTCCCAACCCCTGCGGCGGCTGTGACGACGCACCACCGGCGGGCGCATGGCCGGGGCCTTCCTGCGCGGCGGCAGGTATGGCCGTGCACAGCGCCAGGGCCAGCGCCGGCAGCAGACAAAATCGGGGACGGGGAATGCAGGCAATCATGTCCCTATCATAGCATACCACTGCAAGGGGCTGCCAGGGGCTGTACGGGCGACCGGGCGGGTCGCCCCTACTCCGGCGGAGTGACGCCGGCCGCTTTCAGGGCGTCCTCAATGGTCGCCGTGTCGGTGTCGCCGGAGAACGCGCCGACGATGCTGCCGTCCCGGTTGATTACGAACGTCGCCGGCAGTGCGCTCACTCCGTAGCGCATGGAGGCGATGTCCTTGCCACGCGTAGCCGGGTCGCGCAGCTGCGTGATGCCGGTGATCTCCGGGTGCCGGGTGAGCCATGCGCGCCAGGCGTCCGCCGTGTCCCAGGTGTCCACCGCCAGCACGACGACGTCCCGGTCCGCGTACTTCCTCGCCAGGGCCGCCAGCTCGCGGATGTGGGCCGTCGGCTGTGTGCGGGGCGCCCACCAGGTCGCCCAGAAGTTTAGCACCACGACCTTGTCCCGGTACTCCGAGAGCCGCCAATCGTCGCCCCGCCGGTCCAGGGCTATGAAGTCCGGGGCTGGTGTCCCCATGGCAGGCGGCGGGGCTTGCGCCTCGGAGGGAGTCGGGGGTGTGAAGGTGAACGCCGAGGCAGACAGGGGCGCGCCAGCCCGGATGTCCTGCAGCTCGGCGATCTCGCTGCCGGGCCGGCCGTTCACCCGAAACTTGAGCACGTAGCGGTGGATCAGGTCATCCGGCCCGACATAGATGCGCTGCACGAACGGACTGGGCGCACCATTGGCGAGCGTGCCGTTCGTGCGGCGCTCCAATATCCGATAGCTCACTTCGTCCAGCCGCTCCGTCCCTGCATAGTGCAGGTCGCTCAGGTCGTTGTTCGCATGGGCGGACTGCTTGACCGCCGTGAATGCATTGAAGAAGGCCTGGATAACAAGGCTGTCGCCGACGCGGATGTTCTGGCCCCGGGGATCGGCGGGGACCTTCCAGTAGGAATCCGTCGGCGGATAGAACGTCCACAGTGTCGTCCCATCGGAGATGATTCGGCGGGAGGCGGGCGTGTCCGGGTCGTAGGCGATGGCCGCGTAATTGGGCTTCTTCAGAATGACGCTTCCCTCGTCCCGCAGGACACGGTCGGGGAAGGCGACGGTGTAGGTCCAGTCCGCCGTCAGCGTCCCCAGGGCCTTTGTCCGCGCCTCCACCCGGTTGAGGATCGCCAGCGCCCGCCGGTCCGCCCGCGCCGCCGTCACGGGCAGAGCGCTCGCCAGCAAGGCCGCCGCCATTCCAGCCGTCAACGTTCGCCGCATCCGCATCCCCCTTGCTCCCGCGCCCTGGGCGACATCATCCCTGCTTGGGCAGTTCCGCCGTCTTTGCGCGCCAGGCGGCGATCAGGCGGTCCTCGTAGTCGTCGGTGTCGCTGTCCTTGAGCCAGCCTTTTTCTTCCAGCCAGGCCGCCGTGCGGCGGGCGCCCTCGCGCCAGGGGATGGCCTGGCCGCGATAGTCCGTGTCCCGCTTGATCTTGCCGTTGTCGAAGATGGAGGGCCACTGGAATATCTCATGGGTGCCGCCGGCCCACTGCGGCGCGGCCTCGCGCAGCACGTCGGTCGGGATGTGGACGGGGTCGAACGTCCCGCCGACCACCTCGGCGACCTGCTGGTGGTACATGTTCCAGCTCAGGTACTCGTCGCCGGTGATGTTGTACGCCTGGCCCAGACATTTGGGGCTGCCCATCACGCCGATGAAGCCGCGCGCCACGTCGTCCACGTGGCACGACGCCCACAGGCCGTTGCCGTCGCCCAGCACGATCAGTGGCTTGCCCTTGCGGAGCCGGTCAACAAAGGTCTCGGACGGCCCGAACGGGCGAATCAGGTGCCCGCCCTCACCATAGGAGTGCGAGGGACGCATGATCGTCGCCGGGAACTTCTGCTCCTCAAAGGCTTGGAGCAGTAGTCGCTCGCAGGCGGCCTTGTCCTTGCCGTAGCCCCCGATGGAGTGATATGGCTCGGTCTCCGGCGTCGGGATCGTCGTCACCGGCCCGGAGTAGACGCACACCGTCGAGCAGTGGATGAACTGCCCGCACCGCCCGGCGAACGCCCGCACCGCCGACGCCGAGTCGTCCGGGTGGAACGCGACCATGTCCACCACCACGTCATAGGTTTTATCCGCGAACGTCCGCTCAAACTGGGCATAGTCCTTGCGGTCGCCGTTGATCTCCTGCGCCCCCGTCGGCAGCCGGTTCTCGGACTGGCCCCGGTTGAACAGCGTCACCTGATGCCCGGCCTCCAGCAGTTGCCGCGCGATGGCCGTCGAGATCAGCCCCGTCCCGCCGACAAACAAAACGTGCATGAGATTTCCCTCCCCGCCCGCCATGAAAATGGAAAAAGGCGCGGCAGCACTGCCGCGCCTTCCATTGTACCCGGAACAGCCCTGCGCCCGGTAAAATCACTCACCGTCATGCGTTTGCTTCCCCTGAAACTTTTACCGAGCCTGGTTATCAGACACCTTGACAAACCATATTTAGTGTGATACAATAGCGCACTGCACTAAATGTAGGCTACGCCCGATGCGATCATCATGAAATGCCCCTACTGCGGCCA
>Ga0213875_10002517_pt1 | contig 10944 bp, 12 predicted proteins | sample BarmaccomBMRX_R8_FD_160105 | JGI IMG/M metagenome (GOLD analysis project Ga0213875, IMG submission 160105) | Root-associated microbial communities from Barbacenia macrantha in rupestrian grasslands, the National Park of Serra do Cipo, Brazil - RX_R8 | ecosystem: Host-associated > Plants > Roots... | reverse complement strand
CGTCGAGCTGACGCCGCCGTCCGGCATCATCTTACACGCCAACGCCACGCTCAAGGGGCTGACGGACAACGCGCTGGTGGCGGCGACCCTGTCGCCCGACCCGCAGACGGCGGTGCGCCTCAACGTCACGGACGCTCGCTTCGGGCGGCTGCCGCCCCCGGCGGTCAGGGCGGCGGTGGACCGGATCGCCGGGCAGGTGCTCGCCAACCCGCACCGCCCCCTGTCGCTGACCGTTCGGCGGGTGGAGGTCCGGGGGACGGACCTGATCCTGACGGGCGTGGAAAACAGGCGCAACGCGGCCAAGTAGCGCCTCCGCTCAGGAGACGTTCACCCCGGCCACGATATCCCCCTTGCTGTCTTCCTTGACGTAGCGGCGCTGGTCACGCTTCCCCGGCCTGGGCGCGGGCTTGGAGGCGTCGAAGATGGGCCTGCCGCCATCATCCTTGCCGTCCGGCCCGACGCTGTAGAGCACATACTTGTCGCCGACGCGCCTGTAGCGGAGCGGGCCGGAGAGGGCGAAGGGGTCGTCTGGGACGCGCGACAGATAGGTCGGAATGAGTGCGTCCAGCGTGGCCGGGTAGACTCCGTGCTCCACTCGGTAGGCCCGTAGGGCCAGCGCCGTCAGCAACAGCGCGTTCTGGGCTTCGCCGCTCGCTTCTCCGAATCGGGCCGTGTCGTCGCTGATGACCAGCATCTGGCTCAACGGATCGGACACATAGGCGGGCGCTCGTCACCCACGCATCCTATTTTCAGATTTTCAGAGCGTGATGTCTTGCCAGTGTTGAGCCGGAATGAATTGGGCCAGGTGGCCGACGTTGCCGGTGGCGACGACGGCCCCGCCGGGCGGGTAGCCGAGGGTGACGGCCTGGGCGGCGAGGACGACATCGGCGTCCAGGGCGTGGCGGTCAGCCGTGGGCCGTCCGGCCTGGCGGGCCTGAGCCCAGAAGTTGGCGGCCTGACGCATGGCGGCGGTGTCCAGCGGAAGGTAGTCCAGGCTCTCCGCCAGTAAATCCAGGGCGCGCAGGCTGCGCGTCAGCCGCGCCAAGAGCAGCTCGCGCCGGAGTTCGTAGTCCGCGATCTCCGGCACGATCACGCGCGCCCCGGCGGCGGCAAGTGTCGCGGTCCAGGCGCGGCAGGCGACGGTATCGGGACCCGCCTTAGTGTGGACCAGCAGGCCGAGGGGCCCGGTGTCCAACAGCACGGCGTGCAGACGCGGGGAAGGGGCAGGTGCGCTCACGCCTCCTCCCATTGTTGCCCGGTCTCCGGGTCCCAGCGGCGCAACTGGAACGGATGCCGCGCCAGCCCTTGTTGCAGCGTCTCCAGCGCGGCGCGTTGCTCTTCCGCGTCCCAGTCCTCCCCCAGCCGTTCCAGCATGGCGAGCGCGCGGGCGCGGCCCTCCGGCGTCCCCAGCCGGTCGATCAATGGCGACGGCGCGGGCGGGGTGGGGGACGGTTCCTGAAGCAGCGCCAGGGCGTCAGCGCGACGAATGCGCCACGAGCGACCGCCGAGCGGTTTGCGTGCCGGCAATAGTTTGTCTTTGATCCGCCTTCGCACGACACGTGGTTTCATCTGCAAGAGACTCGCCACCTGATTTACCGTCAGTAAATCATCAGGGGCATAACTGACAGTCATAAAAACACCTCCTGACATACTATACCATCTCTGCACATATAATACCACTAACGTACATAAAAGAACATTAAGGTTATGCTGATACATTTCTGCAATTCATGTGCAACCAGCATCTGTGAGGAACTGTTGCAGGTGTGCCTTTAGGACATCCTGATCCCGGATTTCGCACTGCCAAATGACCAGGCTCTGCCAGCCGATGGCAGCGAGTTCCTGTTGTGCCGCCGTGTCACGCCGGATGTTTGCATCGATCTTCTTGTTCCAGAACTCGACGTTGCTGGTCGGGCGTGCGGCGTGCCGGCAGCCGGGATGTCCGTGCCAGAAGCAGCCATGGACGAAGATGATCTTTCTGCGGCTCGGCAATACAATATCCGGCTTGCCGGGCAAGTCTTTGTTGGGGGCAACGATCCAGTCGGGCCGGTTCTTACGGGTTCACCCCGCCCCCGCTGTCCTCCTGTTCGCTAGGGCGGGGTATAATGAGGGGCATGGCGCGGGTGACAGTGGAAAAACCGTACCGGGGGGCGACGCCGGACCCGGCGGAGGCGACGCGGGAGGCGATGCGCGTCGCCAAGACGGGGCGGCTGCCGCTCGTGGAGGTGTTTTACTCCCTCCAGGGCGAGGGGCTGCGGACGGGGCAGGCGACGGTATTCGCGCGGCTGGCCGGGTGCAACCTGGCCTGCGACTTCTGCGACACGGACTTTCGCGTACAGGAGACGTACGCGCCGGAGGGGCTGGTAGAGGAGATCGAGCGAGTCGGCGGGCCGTGTCGCTGGGTCTGCTTCACGGGCGGGGAGCCGACGCTGCACGACCTTCAATCTGTGTGCGACGCGCTCCACATACGGGGGTATCGCATCCAGATGGAGACCAACGGAACGCGGCCCCGGCCCGGCTGGGGGGTGGATCATATCACGGTGTCTCCCAAGCAGCCCCAGGGCGGGCGGCTCCATCCCTGGTACGAGCGTCACGCCGCCGAGTTCAAGTACGTCGTGGACGGCGAGGACGATCTGCGGCGGGCGCTGGACGGGGCGGCGCATGGGCGGCCAACATTCGTGCAGCCCAACGCGCTGAACCCGGCGGCGATGTCGCTGTGCATCGGGGCCGTGCAGGCGCACCCCGACCGGCTACGCCTGTCGCTGCAAACGCACAAGTTCCTGCATATCCGCTGAGGCGGCCAGTTTGCCGGACATAGGGGCAGGGGTAGATTCCTCCTGGCACGTACTTTTGGATGAGCCGGAGGTTTCCCATGAAAGTCACGAAACTGCTGACCCTGTTGGCGGTCGGCGCGACGGGCGCGTTGCTCTACCGCCGCTACGCCGAATCCACCGCGCCCCTGCCGGGGGCATCGCCGGTCGCGCCGGTCGTGGAGGACGTGCTGAAGAAGCACCAGGGCGAGGACTCGCCGATGGTCCATGCGTTTGAGGAGGCGCTGGAGGAGGAGCGGCGCTACGAGGAGCAGTTGGCGCACGATGCCGGCGTGCGGGCGTAGCGGTGTGGGATGATCAGGCCTGCAGATAATCGCGCAGGCGCTTCTTGCGGGCGGCGGCGCGCAGTTTACGCAGGGCCTGGCCCTCAATCTGGCGGACGCGCTCGCGGGAGATGTTCAGCTCCTCGCCGATCTGCTGGAGCACGGACTTGTCGTCCTCGTCAAAGCCGAACCGCTTGCGCATGATGATCTTCTCGCGCTCGTCCAGCGTGTTCAGGATCGCCTCGATCTCGTCGCGCATCTCGCGGGCGATCAGCTCGTCCTGCGGGTTGGGCGCGGCGCGGTCCAGGATCAGGCTGCCCAGGGCGGTGCTGTCGTCGCCGACCGTCATGTCCAGCGAGATGGGGTCTTGCGTGGTCTGCAGTAGCGAGTTCATCTTGCGCATGGACAGCCCGGTGTGCCGGGCGATCTCCTCGACCGTCGGCTCCTGGCCCGTGGCGCGCTGCAGCTCGGCGCGCGACTTGTCGATCTTGCGCAGGCTCTCGGAGATGTGGGCGGGCAGGCGGATCGCCTTGGACTTGTTGTCCACGGCGCGCCCGATGCTCTGGCGTATCCACTGCGTCGCGTACGTGCTGAAGCGGTAGCCCATGCGCGGCTCGAAGCGCTCCGTGGCCGTCATCAGGCCCAGGGCGCCCTCTTGGATGAGGTCCTCCAGGGGGATGCCGCTGGCGATGTAGTTCTTGGCGATGGAGACGACCAGGCGCATGTTGGCCTCGATCAGCCGCTCCTTGGCGCCCAGGTCGCCGCCCTGGGCGCGCCGGGAGAGGATTTTCTCCTCCAACGCGGTGAGTAGTTTGGTGCGGGTCAGGCGGTTGATGTAGGAGGCGAGGTCGTCGGCGTAGCCGCCGGAGTCCGCGCCCTCCGGGGGATGGGGCGTCAGGGGATTGACGTCCTCTTCCGGCGACGCGAAATAGAAATGATCGGCGGTGGCCATAGGATGTGCTCTGCCCTGGGGTGCCGAAGGCGGTTCAGCCGGTGCCCCCCGAGGCGGTCGCCGGACGGTGTCGAACAAGAGCGCAGGCCTGGCAGTGTTCGGCGCAGAGGCGCAATTTTCCTCCTGGTCCTGCTGGTCACTATACCCAGATTTGCCGGAGTTGACGCCATCAGATTGTGCGGGCATTTGTGAAAGACGAAATGGGCCTGCCCGGCGCGGGGCGGCTTGACGCGCGCGGCGTCACCGTCCGGTACGGCCCGGACGCCCCGCCCGTGCTGGCCCGGCTCACGCTGGGGATACGGCGGGGGGAACTCATCGGCGTGGTCGGGCCGAACGGGGCGGGCAAGTCCACACTGGTGCGGACACTGTCGCGGGCGCTGCGGCCCGCCCCCGGCGTGGTGATGCTGGCCGGGCAGGACCTTTATCATGGGGTCTCGGCGCGCGAGTCGGCCCGCCAGATCGGCGTCGTGCCGCAGGACGCGCCCATCGCCTTCGACTTCTCCGTGCGCGAGGTGGTGGAGATGGGCCGCGCCCCGCGCCTGCCGCGCCGCCCGTTCGCCGCGCCCACCCCGGCGGACGAGCGAGCCGTCCGGGAGGCGCTGCGCCGCGCGGACATCGAGCCGCTGGCGGGGCGGCCGGTCACGACCCTGTCCGGTGGCGAGCGGCAGCGGACGCTGCTGGCGCGCGCCCTGGCGCAGGAGACGGAGGTGCTGCTGCTCGATGAGCCGACGGCCCACCTGGACCTGCGCCACCAGACCCTGACGCTGGCACTGGTCCAGGGACTGGCGCACGCGCACGGCAAGGCCGTGCTCGCCGTCCTGCACGACCTGAACCTGGCGGCGGCCTACTGCGATCGGCTGATCCTGCTGCACCGGGGCGAGATCGCCGCGCAGGGGACGCCGGACGAGGTCCTGACCCCGGCCAATCTCCTGCAGGTCTACGGCGCGCGCGTCTGGGTGCGCCGCCACCCCGTCACGGGCCGCCCGTTCCTGCTGCCACTCCCGGAGGCGGGGCCGGACGCGGCCCCGGCCGTGAGGCGGACAGTCCATGTGCTCTGCGGCGGCGGCACGGGCGCGCCGCTGCTGTTCGCGCTGACGCGGCGTGGTTTCGCGGTGACGGCGGGCGGCCTCAGCGCGGGCGACACGGACGCCGAAGCCGCCGAAGCACTGGGCGTCCCCTATCCCCGCGAAGCGCCCTTCTCCCCGCTGTCCGAGGCGGTGATCGCGGAGGGGAGCCGACTGGCGGCGCAGGCCGATGTTGTGGTGCTGTCGGAGGTCCTTTTCGGCCCGCAAAACTTGGCGACGCTGGAGTCCGCGCTTTCCGCCCTCCACGCCGGCAAGCCCGTCCTCTGCGTCCAGCCCGCCGGTCGCCCCTTCGCCGCGCGCGACTTCACGGGCGGCGCGGCGGCGGCGCTCTGGGAGCAGTTGCTGGCAGCGGGGGCTGGCGTCGTGGAGGATGCGGACGCCGTGCTCATTCAGATTCAGGCGTTTTCCGAGTAGAATTAAGTCGTGGAAGGAAAAACTGTGGAAGCTGTCATCGCGCACGAGATTGAGCCGGAAATCGCCGGGCCGCCGCCGCGCGCGGTCCGCCTGCCGTGGCGCACGCAGGCGCTGCTGGCGCTGGCGGGGGCGCTGGCGGCGCTGCTGTTTGTCTTCGGCGCGCGCGCCATTCTGGAGGCGGCCCGACTGGGCTGGGTGGCGGCCTCCGGGCGGGCGGTGGCGGCACGGGTGGTCGCGGTTCGCATGGAGCCGGGGATGGTTCCGGGCGATCCGGCGCGCCCGTCCGGCCTCCAGTACGAGTATGTTGACCCTTTTGATGGGAGCCTCGTGCGGCGCTTCGCCCGCATCAGCCCGGAGCCGCCGCGCGACCCGGGCGCGCCGCCGCGCATCGGGACGAAGGCGCGTCCCGCCCCGCCGCCCGTGGTGCGGATCGGCGACCGTCTGCCGCTGCGGGTCGCCCGCTGGCGGGGCCGGTCCGTTGCCCTGTTCTGGAGGCCGTCCCCGCTCGGCAAGGGATTCTTCCTGACCCTCTGCGGCCTGGTGGTCATGGGCGTCAGTGTGCGCCTGATGCAGATGCTGTCGCACTGGCGGCGGCTGCGGACCCGGCTGCTGAGCGACGGCGTGGCGGCGGTCGGCACGATCATCCACAAGTACGCCGAGGTCGGCGACACGCCGCACTACTTCCTGCGCTACGGCTACGCCACCGTGCCCGCCGGGGAGTCGCCGGGGGAGGCGCTGGAGTACGAGGAGCAGATCAGCCGGGAGCAGTGGCAGCGGTTCGAGATCGGCCAGCCGGTGACGGTGCTGTACGACCCCGCCCAGCCTGCTCAGGCAGGGCTGTATGCGCTGATGAAGAACGGGTAGTGGCAAAAGAAAAGTAGGGGCGGCCCGGTGGGTCGCCCCTACATCATTGGTGCATCAGTGCGCGCCGACCTGCTGGGCCTGCGGCTCGGTGATGCTGTCCGGGGTCGGGGTGGCCCCGTGATGGCCGTTGCCGGACGCGCCGGTGGAAGAGTGGACTAGCTCGGCGCTGCCGATGCCCTCGGCGATGCGGCGGCCGTAGTCGGCGTCGCACTGGGTCAGGTGATGCACCATGCGCTCCTGGATGTCCGGGTTGCACTGCTTCAAGGCCCCCACCAGGTTGGAGATCAGCTCGTCGCGCTCCCAGTCCTCAAACGCACGGTAGCGCTCGCCGGCCTGCTTGTAGGGGTTCTGGCGGTCAATGGCTTGGCGGACCAGGTTGCCCTGCACGGCGGGCGTGTGGGGCTGGCCCGCCGGCTCGGCCTGCTGGAGTCCTCCCCGGCTGCTCGGCTCGTAGTTGATGTGCGGGTTCTCGCCGCCGTTGTCCACCACGTAGGTCATCTGGCCGTCGCGCTGGTTGGTGGCGATGTGGGTCTTGGGCGCGTTGATCGGCAACTGGAGGTAATTCGTCCCCACCCGGTACCGCTGGGTGTCCGAGTAGGAGAACGTCCGGCCTTGCAACATCTTGTCGTCGGAGAAGTCCAGGCCGTCCACCAGGACGCCCGTGCCGAACGCGGCCTGCTCCACCTCGGCGAAGTAGTTCTGCGGGTTGCGGTCCAGCACCATCTTGCCCACGGGGCGCATCGGGAACTGGTCAGTCGGCCAGATTTTTGTGTCGTCCAGTGGGTCGAAGTCCAGCTCCAGGTGCTCGCCGTCGGACATGATCTGGACCTGCAGCTCCCATTCGGGGAAGTCGCCGCGCGCGATGGCATCATAGAGGTCCTGGGTGGCGTGGTTGAAGTTGGTCGCCTGGATGGCGTCGGCCTCGGCCTGGGTGAGATTCTTGACGCCCAACTTCGGGACCCAGTGGTACTTGACCAGCACGCCCTCGCCGTCCTTGTTGACCCACTTGTACGTGTTGACCCCGGACCCCTCCATGTGCCGGTAGTCGGCGGGGATGCCCCACGGGCTGAACACGAACGTGATCATGTGCATGGACTCCGGCGTCAGGCTGATGAAGTCGAACTGCCGGTTCGGGTCCTGCCGGTTGGTCACGGGGTCGGGCTTGTGCGAGTGGATGAAGTCGGGGAACTTGATGGCGTCGCGGATGAAGAAGACCTTGAGATTGTTGCCGACCAGGTCCCAGTTGCCGTCCTCGGTGTAGAACTTGACGGCGAAGCCGCGCGGGTCGCGCAGCGTCTCCGGCGAGTGGCCGCCGTGGATGACGGTGGAGAAGCGCACGAACAGCGGGGTGCGCTTGCCCTTTTCTTGAAAGAGCTTGGCGCGGGTGTACTTGGCAATGGGCTCGTCGCCGACCGCGCCGTAGGCCTCGAAGTAGCCGTGGGCGCCCGCGCCGCGCGCGTGGACCACGCGCTCCGGGACGCGCTCGCGGTCGAAGTGACTGAGCTTCTCGATGAAGTGATAGTTCTCCAGAGTCGCCGGGCCGCGATTGCCGACCGTGCGAAGGTTCTGGTTGTCGTAGACGGGGTGGCCCTGGCGCGTCGTCAGGGTGTCCTGGGCCGGGGCGGCGTCATTGGCGGCCTCGTTTTTCTGGCCGTTGCCCTGGCCGTTCGTGTTCTCACTCATGGGCTGGGGTCCTTCCTAAATGGCTGCGAAGTGTTCAGCGCGGCATTATTATACGCGCAACGGCGGGTTTCCTAAACGGCGTTTGGCGAACTCTTCGGCCCTACGCCCGCTGCACCAGTGCCGGGTCGTCCGCGGTGGGGGTGTTGACGCGGCGGGAGACGGGGTAGGTCTCCAGCTCGTCGGCGGGGTAGGGGGCCAGCAGGGAGAGCAGGGATTGCGTGTCGGCCACGGACCCGTCCAGCCAGCGGCCCTCGTCCTCGGGGCGCAGGATGATGGGCATCCGGTCGTGGATCGGGGCGATCAGGGGGTTGGGCGTGCCGGTGATGATGGTGCAGGAGCGCAGCGGGGAGCCGTCCGGCGTGTGCCACTCGTCCCACAGGCCGGCGAAGGCGAACAGGGCGTTGTCCTTGCGGTGGATGAACATGGGCGTTCGCCCGCCCTCGGCGGGGTTGTCGGCCTCCTGCCATTCGTAGAAGCCGTCGGCGGGGATCAGGCAGCGGCGGCGCTTCAGGGCGGTGCGGAAGGCGGGCTTCTCGGCCAGTGTCTCCGCGCGGGCGTTAATCATGCGGCTCCCGATCTTGGGGTCTTTGGCCCAGGAGGGGATCAGGCCCCAGTGATACTGGGCCAGGTGTCGCGCGCCGTTCTGCGTCACGACCGTGACCGGCTGCGTCGGCGCGATGTTGTAGCGCGGCTCCAAATCGGGCAGGAGCTCCGCCACGAACCGCTCGGCGATCTCGTCGGCGCTGTGATGCAGTGTGAATCGTCCGCACATGGGCATTCCTCAACAGTGTGTTGCCCCTATTGTACCCCGCCGTTTCCCGCTGCGATTGACGCCGCTCTCCATCGCTTTGTATAATGATTGGTATGGCAAAGCCTGAGCACAGCGATCCATCTTCAGCCTGCCGGCACGCCTGGGGACGGGAAAATCCGGCATCCGGCCGGGCACTATCCTGGCGCGCTGCCTGGACCGGCCCGAAATATCTCCGTTGTCTTCGGAACGCGGGAGGGCGCTTCGGCGCGGATGACTCATGAACGACTTATCCCTGAACAACCCGTTTGACCTGAGTGGACGTGTCGCGATCGTGACCGGGGGCGGGGGGGGCATCGGGCTTGAGGCCGCGCGGACACTGGCGCGGGCCGGCGCGGACGTGGCCATCGCCGAGATCGCCTCGGGCCCTGGGGCGGCGGCGGCGGACGGCGTGCGCGCGCTGGGGCGTGCGTCCCTACAGGTCGAGACCGACGTGCGCCTGCCGGCCAGCGTGGAGGGCATGGTGGCCCGGGTGATGGACACATTCGGCCGGATCGACATCCTGGTCAACAGCGCCGGGATCACCGTGAACGTGCCCGCCGAGGAGATGCCCGACGACGCCTGGCTGCGCGTGCTCGACGTCAACCTCAACGGCGTGTTCTGGTGCTGCCGGGCGGTGGGGCGGCAGATGCTGGCGCGAGGCCGAGGGGCGATCGTCAACATCGCGTCCATGTCCGGCTCGGTCGTGAACTGGCCGCAGCCGCAGGCCGCCTACAACGCCTCCAAGGCCGCCGTGGTCATGCTGACGAAGTCGCTGGCTGTGGAGTGGGCCGGGCGGGGCGTGCGCGTCAACTCCGTCTCGCCGGGCTACATCGGCACGGAGATGACACAGCGCGGGATGAGCCGCGCCGACTGGAGAGAGGCGTGGCTGGAGAGGACGCCCCTGGGCCGGGTGGGCGATCCGGCGGACGTGGCGCGGGCGGTCTGGTACCTGGCGTCGGAGGCCTCGGCGTTCGCCACGGGAACGGACCTGATTGTGGACGGCGGCTATACATCCTGCTGACACGACCCCGCCAGCGAAGTCGCCTGGCCCCCGGGCCTTACGGTAGGAATGTCCGGCGCGGGCGGCGAATAGAGGCACATCACTTTTCGCAAGGAGCGACCCCAATGGCACTTCCCCCGGTCGGCGCGCAACTCATCGTGTTCGGCGGCAAGTACGACATTAATACCCAGACGGACGTGATTCTGGACAGCATCGCCCGCGCGGGCTATGCCGCCGTGGAGGGCGGCGCGAGGGACGCGGCGCTGTACAAGCAGAAACTGGACGAGCGGGGGCTGGTCTACGGCGGCTCTCACACCGGCCTGCGGGCCTTGCAGGACGTGACGCCGCTGGTCGAGTACCTGCGGGGCGTCGGCGGCAGCGACCTGTGCAACTCCGGCCTGCTGCGCTGGGGCGACCTGACCGCCGAGGACTACCGGCAGGCCATCCCGCTGCTCAACGAGGCCGGGCGCAAGCTGCGCGATGAGGGCGTCCGCTTCCACTACCACCACCACGACTTCGAGTTCAAGAAGGTGGACGGCGGCAAGTCGGGGATGGACCTGCTGATGGAGGGCCTGGACCCGGAGGCGGTGGACTTCTGCATTGACGTGGCCTGGGTGCAGAAGGGCGGCGAGGACCCGGCCCAGTACCTGGTGAGGCACAAGGACCGGATCGGCTACCTGCACTTCAAGGACTTCAACGACGCCGGCTGGATCGAGCTGGGGCAGGGGAAGGTGGACTTCGCGGCCATCATGCAGGTCCTGCCCGACATCACTGGCGCGCGCTGGGTGATGATCGAGCAGGACTCCACGGCGATTGACCCGGTGGACAGCGTCGCCATCAGCCGCCGCTATCTCAAGGACACGTTCGGGTACTGAAAGCGGCACATGGCCTTGACACCGCCGGCTGCAAGGTTCATAATCATGGCATTCCCTATGGGTTAGGCGGCGCAACGATGAACCTCTTCACCCGATTGGCGCGGCAATTCCAGGCGATGCGGCATGAGCGAGGGGCGCAGCGCGCGCTGGCGCGGGATGAGTTCGGCGAGGCCGCCGCCCACGCCCG
>Ga0213875_10002516_pt1 | contig 10949 bp, 10 predicted proteins | sample BarmaccomBMRX_R8_FD_160105 | JGI IMG/M metagenome (GOLD analysis project Ga0213875, IMG submission 160105) | Root-associated microbial communities from Barbacenia macrantha in rupestrian grasslands, the National Park of Serra do Cipo, Brazil - RX_R8 | ecosystem: Host-associated > Plants > Roots... | reverse complement strand
GGGCATTACCGTGGGACATGAAGACCTCCAGTGGGTGAAGACGGCATCTCCACCTCACTCGGAGGTCTTCTTAACGATCAAGCACCAGCCCCGGCGTGTCACCAACCTGATGGCTCAGTACAGCTAGCGTGCGAGTGTGGTGTGGATGGACCGCCAGAACGCGCGCGTACTGCGCCGCCTTTTCCTGGCGGTATTCACCGGGATCGCCGTCTCCTGGCTGGCCGTGCTGACCTTGGTGGCCCTGAGCTTCCTGTGGCCGGCCAATCAGTTGCCGCACGCGCTGCTGGGTGTCTGGCTGGGTGTGATCGCTGCCTACTTGCTGCTACCTGCGCGGCCGGACCGAGAGTCCAATCCCGATGACAACTGGCCCAGACGGACCGCGTTCGCACCCCTGGTAGGGCCGGTCTTCTGGATCGGCCTCTGGCTCCGGAAGGCCCGGGGCTGACCGCCCGGCTGGGCGACCTTGGCGAACTCAACTCGGCGTTCCGGGTGATAACAGGATGAGGAGCGCTCAAGACCCGGGGAGACGCCAGTGCGGGACGGACGTGGCACCTAGTGATGGAGCAGGTCCGCCCAGCGGACAAGCCAGGTGAGGCCAGCGACGCCGATCTTATTGAACGGTCGCTGCGGGAGCCGAGCCAGTTCGGCGCCATTTTCGACCGGCACGCGCCGGAGATCATGCGGTACGCGCACGCCCGGCTGGGGTCGGCGCTGGCCGAGGAGATCGTGGCCGAGACGTTCCTGGCCGCGTTCCGGCGGCGCGACCGCTACGACCTCGGCCGCCGCGACGCCCGGCCCTGGCTGTACGGGATCGCGACCCGCCAGATCGGTAAGCACCGGCGGTCCGAGGAACGCGGTCAGCGCGCCCTCGCCCGGCTGCACGCCGAGCAGGCCGGGACCGTGACCGCGGATTTCACCGACCGGTCGGACGACCGGGTGACGGCCCAGCAGCTGCGCCCGCGCATCGCCGCGGTGCTGGCCGGGCTGCCGGCCCGGGATCGCGATCTGCTGCTGCTCATCGCCTGGGCCGGGCTGCGCTACGACGAGACGGCCGAGGCGCTCGGCATCCCCATCGGCACCGTCCGGTCGCGGCTGAACAGCATCCGCATCCGCACCCGCGCGGCCCTCGGCGGCACCAACCCGGCCCAGCCCACCAGCGAGCCCACCCGCGAGAGCCAGCCCACCCGCGAGAGCCAGCCCACCCGGGAGAGCCAGCCATGACTGAGCAAGAGGGACTTCCCATGGACCAGCTGACCCTGTTTGCCGAGGTCCAGCCGGCGCTGCCGGCTGACGACGAGGTGGTCGCCACCTGCGAGCGCGCCCGTGGCCGGATGGAGGCCGCCTACGGAGAAGGCCCGCATCGTCGCCGCCGCCGGCGGTCCGCGTTCGCCCTGGCCGGCGCCGGTCTCCTCGCCGCCGGGGCTTCGGCCGCGGGCGTCACCGTTCTGGCCGGTAGCCCAGCCCACTCGGGCACCTCGCTGCGGACGTTCGTCACCGCCGACTACATCGTCCGGCCGGCCCAGGACGGCACGATCACCGTCACGATCAAGGAACTGGAGGACCCGGCGGGCCTGCAGCGGGCGCTGGCCGCCGACGGCGTCAACGCCCTGGTGCGCTACATTCCCGCCCGGAACGTCAGCGGCACCTGGCACGGCTCCACCTACAACGGGATCAGCCCGGTCTGCGTGTACAACAACCTGCCGCTCCTACCCGGGGACGGGGCCAATGCTGTCGGCCCGGACGTCGGCCGCCAGGGGGAGGTGTTCTGGATCCGCCCCAGCGCCCTGCCCAAGGGCGCGGTCGTCTTCATCGAGGACACGCCGGGTGGCCCGGGGTCGGGCGGCAACATCTTCGGCATCGACGTGCTGAAGAACAGCAAGCTGCCGCGGTGCGTGCCGCTCAAGCCGCCCACCCCGCAGCAGATCGTCTCGCCGCAGGCGCAAGGCTGAGGCCGGCGCTCAGCTCATGAACCAGGCGATCGCGACGAACTGGCAGACCGCGGCCGCACAGACGTAGACGTGGAAGACCTCATGGAAACCGAACACCGAGGGAATCGGGTCGGGCCAGTGCCGGTGGAACGAGAGCGCCCCGGCCGTGTAGAGCAGGCCGCCGACCAGCAGCAGGACCGCGGGGACGACGCCGGCGTGGATCCACACCCAGGGCAGCGCCAGCCCGGCCGCCCACCCCAGTCCAACGAACGTCCCGCCGACCAGCAGCGCCGGTGCGTTCATCCACACCAGGTGGCTGACCGCGGCGGCGATGGTCAGCGTCCACATGACGATCAGGCAGACCAGCCCGAGGGTGCGCGGCGCGGTCAGCAGGAAGGCGGGCGTCGCGGTGCCGGCGATGAGGAAGTAGATCATCGCGTGGTCGAGCCGCTGCAGGTGCTGCCGCCAGCGCTCGGACCAGGTGCCGCGGTGGTACAGCGCGCTGACCCCGAACAGACCGCTGACGCTGGCCGAGTAGACCGCGGCCGCCGCCAGCTGCGCCCCTCCGTGGGCGTGGACCAGCAGGATCGGACCGGACACCAGCGACGCCGCGAACCAGAGCAGGTGCATCCAGCCGCGCAGCACCGGCTTGACGTACCAGACACCGCGCCGGGCGTCGTAGAAGCGCCCGGCGACCTGGGTGCTCGTGGCCACCATCGGCCTCCATCTCCTGCCGGTTCCTTTGACTGCGTCTGCCCGAATTTATCCGCGCCGAACATGAACAAGGTCCAGGCCGGGAGACCAGTCCCGGACCCGGGCCTTGATCGTTTCTGGCGGCGCGGCGGGTCAGGCGGCGTTGACCTTGGGCATGATCTCCTCGGTGAGGCGCTTCAGGTCGTCGATGGTCTTGGCCGTGGGGACGTCCCGGAACGGCGGCCACAGGAGCGGCATCGTCATGCCGGCCTCCTTGTAGCGCTTGAGGATGTCCTCGATCTGCTGGGCGTTGCCGGCCAGCAGGTTGGTGGCCTTACCGGCCGGGGTCTGGTCCATCTTCTCGTCGGTGATGACGAACCAGATCATGCTGCACATGTCAAAGCCGTCGGGGAACGTCTTGCCGAGCTCGTTCAGCTCGCGCTCCATCTCGCCCTTCCAGCGCTTGATGTCCTCGGGCGTGTCCTGGATGCCGATCCAGCCCTGGAGGCCGTACTTGGCGATGCGCTTGGCTGAACGCTTGGGGTCTTTCAGGCCGGAGAAGTAGATCGGCGGGCCGGGCTGCTGCAGCGGCTTGTGACCGAAGCCGGCCAGCGGGAAGTCGGCGAACTCACCGTGGTACTCGAACAGGTCGTTGGACCAGATGCCCTGCATGATCTCGATCGTCTCGCGCACGTGGGCGTGGCGGCGCGGGAACAGCGCGGTGGCGCTGGCCGCGTCAAACTCCTCCGGCATCCAGCCGGAGCCGACGCCGACGTTGAGCCGCCCGTTGGACAGGTGGTCCTGGGTGGCCAGCTCGGCCGCGAGCACGCCCGGCGCCCGGTACGGGGTGTCGATGATGCTCATCCCGATCCGGACCTTCTGGGTCTTGGCCGCCAGCCAGGGGATCAGGGTCATGCCCTGGAACCACTTGCCCCGGGCGATGACCGGCAGCGCCTTGGGCAGGTCGGTCATCATGCCGAAGGGATACTGCAGGTCCACGCGGTCCGACGCCTCGGGAACGCAGATCCGGTCGAGGGTCCAGACCGAGTCGAAGTCGAGGTCCTCGGCGAGCTGGGTGAGGTCTTCGAGCTCCTTGACGGTCACCTCGTCGCGGAAGTTCGGAAGGTACAGGGCGAGCTTCATCGATCGGCCTCCTCAAGACAACCCTGAGTAGCGCAGGGCGGAGTTCTGCGTTTGACCCATCACTATGGCGCACCCATCTCAACGCTCGATCAACTGGCGCTCAGCCGGTTCATATCGCCGCCACGCACATCTACAGTCGACCCATGGCACCGCTCTGGAGCCCGACCGCCGACCGCATCGACAAGTCAGCCCTGCGCGAGTACCTGAACTGGCTGGAAGGCCGGGCCGGGCGCCCGTTCCCCGACCACGACGCCCTGTGGGCCTGGTCGGTGGAGGACCTGGGCCGGTTCTGGACCTCGATCGTCGACTACTACGAGGTCGAGTTCTCGGCGCCGTGGACCCAGGTGCTGAGCGACGACCCGATGCCGCACGCGCGCTGGTTCAGCGGCGGCCAGCTGAATTGGGCCCAGCACGCCCTCCGGCGCGGAGCCGACGACGACCCGGCCCTGGTCTGCGTCCAGGAGGGCGGCCAGCCGGCCCGCGAGATCACCCGCGGTGAGCTGCGCCGGTCGGTGGCGGCGGCCGCCGCCTGGCTGCGCCGGGCCGGGGTGCGTCCCGGTGACCGGGTCGCGGCCTACCTGCCCAACGCCGAGCACGCGGTGATCGGCTGCCTGGCCGCGGCGGCGGTCGGGGCGGTGTGGGCGTGCTGCTCCCCGGACTTCGGCGCCGACGGCACGATCGGCCGGCTGGCCCAGCTCGAGCCGGCCGTGCTGATCGCGGCCGACGGCTACCACTGGAACGGCAAGCTGATCGACCGCCGCGACGTCGTCGCTCAGCTGCGCGAACAGCTCCCGACCGTGCAGCGGTTCGTCCACGTCCCCTACGCCTTCGGGGACCGCCCGCCGCCTGCGGACTCGACCGGCTGGGACGAGGTGGTGGCCGGCCGCGAGCCGCTGTTGTTCGAGCCGGTCGAGTTCTCCCACCCGCTGTGGGTGCTGTTCAGCTCGGGCACCACCGGGCTGCCCAAGGGCCTGGTCCACAGCCAGGGCGGCATCACGCTCGAGGGCACCAAGTGGTCCGGCCTTTACTGCGGGCTGCGGGCCGGGGAGCGGATGTTCACCTACTCATCGACCGGCTGGGCGCTGTGGAACATGCAGCTGGGCGCGCTCACCCAGGGCGCCAGCATCGTGCTGTACGAGGGCAGCCCCGGTCATCCGGCCGGCGCGGTCTGGGAGGTCGCCGCCCGCACCCGGGCCGACGTCATGCTGATGGGCGCGGCGGTGGTGACCGCCTCGGCCAGTACCGGCGTCTCGCCCCGGCAGGAGCACGACCTCAGCCGGTTGCGGCACGTCATGGTCAGCGGGTCGGCGCTGCCGGCCGACGGCTATCGATGGATTATGGAAAACGTTGGCGACGATCTGCGTATCGACTCGACCAGCGGCGGGACCGACATCAGCGGCTCGTTCGTCGGCGGCAACGAGTACGCCCCGGTCCGGCCGGGGCGGATCGGCGGGCGGCTGGCCGGGGTGGACTGCGCCGCCTGGGACGAGGACGGCCACCCGGTGATCGACACGGTCGGGGACCTGGTGATCACCCAGCCGATGCCCTCGATGCCGGTCCACCTGTGGAACGACGCGGACGGGACGCGCTACACCGAGTCCTACTTCGACACCTGGCCCGGCGTGTGGCGGCACGGCGACTGGGTGACCCTGCACGCCGACGGCAGCGTGTCCATGCACGGCCGGTCGGACTCCACCCTCAACCGGCACGGCGTCCGCCTCGGCACCAGCGACTTCTACGACGTGCTGGAGCCGCTCCCGGAGATCGCGGAGACGCTGGTGATCGGCGTCGAACAGCCCGACGACGGCTACTGGCTGGGCCTGTTCGTGGTCCCGGCCGCCGGGCACGCGCTCGACGACGAGCTCAAGCAGCAGATCGTCGCCACCTTGCGCACCCGGCTGTCCCCCCGGCACGTCCCCGACGAGATCGTCGAGGCGCCCGCGGTGCCGCACACCCTGAGCGGCAAGAAGCTCGAGGTCCCGATCAAGAAACTGCTGCGCGGGACCTCGCTGGAGAAGGCGGCCAACGTCGCGTCGGTCGACGACCCGGACGCCCTGCGCTGGTACGAGCGGTTCGGGTCGGACCGGTTCGGCTGAGGAGGAGCCATGCGTCTGGGTGCGACGCTCGTCCATCTGTCTGACGCACCTCCCTACCCGGTCGCACAGTGGGCTGACCGCCTGGTGGCGGCCGGTTTCGAGAGCCTCTGGACCCCACACCTCATCGGCCGCGGGCCGCTGGTGCCGGACCCGTTCGTGACGCTGGCCACGGCGGCGATGGCCACCGAGGACGTCGAGCTGGGCACCGCCACCGTCCAGGTCCCGCTCTACCATCCGGCCGACCTCGCCCACCGGATCCTCTCGCTGATGGCAGCCTGCGGCGACCGGCTGACCCTCGGGCTCAGCCCCGGCTCGACCGCGACCGACTACGCCACCCTGGACCGGGACTACCGCACCCGGTTCGCGACCTTCCACACCAACGTCGGCCGCCTCCGGGTCCTGCTCGATCACGGCCGGGACTCCCGCGCCGAGCTCACTCGGGCCGTGCCCGGCCCCCGCCCGGCCTTCCTGCTCGGCTCCTGGGGCGCCAACGTCGAACGGGCCGCCCGCGAGTTCGACGGCTGGCTGGCCTCCGGCTACCGGCGCACCCCGGATCAGATCATCGAGGCCCACCAGCGCTACCGGGCGGCCGGCGGCGGCCGGGCGATCGTGTGCGCGATCCCGGTCGAGAGTGCAGCCGACCTGGAGCCGACGGGTGAGGCGCTGCGCCGCTACGCGCAGGCCGGTTTCGACGACGCGGTCGTCTTCATCGGGCCCGGCGGACCCGACCCGGCCGAGGTCCGAGCGCTGCTGCCGCGGGAGCCGTCAGCCCGCTGAGGCCGCCGGACCGGGGTGGTGCCGGTACAGGTCGGCCACCCGGAAGGCCAGGTCGAGGGACTGGCCGCGGTTGAGGCGGGGATCGCAGGCGGTCTCGTAGCGGGCGCTCAGGTCGCTCTCGGCGATGTGCTGGCCGCCGCCGATGCACTCGGTGACGTCGTCGCCGGTGAACTCGATGTGGATGCCGCCGGGGTGGGTGCCGAGGGCGCGGTGCACCTCGAAGAACCCGGTGACCTCGTCCAGCACGTCGTCGAAGTTCCTGGTCTTGCGCCCGCCCGCCTCGACCGTGTTGCCGTGCATCGGATCGCACACCCAGACCACCGGGGCCCGGCTGGCGGCCACCTTTTCCACCAGCGGGGGCAGCGCCGAGCGGATCCGGCCGGCCCCCATCCGGGTGGTCAGCGTGAGCCGCCCCGGCTGCTGGTCCGGGTCGAGCGCGTCGGCCAGCTCCAGCACCTCATCGGCGGAGGCGTTCGGGCCGACCTTGACCGCGATCGGATTGTGGATCCGGCGGGCGAACTCGACGTGGGCGCCGCCCGGGTCGCGGGTGCGCTCGCCGATCCACAGCAGGTGCGCCGACAGGTCATAGGTCTGCTCGCTGCGGGCGTCGGTCCTGGTCAGGGCCCGCTCGTAGTCGAGCAGCAGCGCCTCGTGGCTGGAGTAGAACTCCACCGCCCGGAACTCGCGCGGGTCGGCCCCGCAGGCGTGCATGAACGCGATCGCCCGGTCGATCTCGGCCGCCAGCTGCTCGTAGCGCTGCCCGGCCGGGTTGGCGGCCACGAAGTCCTGGTTCCAGGCGTGGACCTGGCGCAGGTCGGCGTACCCGCCGCTGGCCAGCGACCGGCACAGGTTCAAGGTGGCCGACGCGCAGTGGTAGGCCTCCAGCAGGCGGCCGGGGTCGGGGGTGCGGGCGGCGGCGGTGAACTCGAGGCCGTTGACCGCGTCGCCCCGGTAGACCGGAAGCTCGACGCCGTCCCGCATCTCGGTCCGCCCCGACCGGGGCTTGCCGAACTGGCCCGCCATCCGGCCGACCTTCACCACCGGCACGCTGGCCGCGTAGGTCAGCACCACCGCCATCTGCAGCAGCGTCTGGAACTTGCCGCGGATGCTGTCGGCGGTGGTGCCCGCGAACGTCTCCGCGCAGTCCCCGCCCTGCAGCAGGAACGCCTCGCCGCGGGCGACCGCGGCCAGCCGCTGCTTGAGCTGGTCGCATTCGGCCGCCAGGACCAGCGGCGGCAGTCCCGCCAGGTCGCGGGTCACCGCCTGCACGCGAGCCGGGTCGGGCCACTGCGGTTGCTGGAGCGCGGGTGCCGTCACGCCGTTCAGGCTACGCGGAGTCACCGACCGGTGCGGCGGACACCGCGGCGGATATTGCGGAGCGCAGGGCGGGTCCGCAGACGCGGCCCTGGCAGTAACCGGTGCCGGCGCCGGTCACCGCGGCGACCGCGCCCAGGTCACGGGCCCCGCCCGCTATCGCCGCCCCGATCTCGGCCCAGCGGGTCTCCTGGCAGCGGCATACGACCGTGCCGGGGTCCAGCCAGTCGAGCCAGCCGGGCGGCAGCGGCCGGGGTTCGTCGTTCCAGGTCGCTCCCCGCGCGGCGTCGGCCAGCCGGGTCCGCGGGGCCCGGGTGCGCGCCTCGTAGGCGGCCGGGTCCAGGCGGCCCAGGTAGCGGGCGGCCGACGCGCCCGCCAGGTCGCCCTGCCACTGCGCCGCGTCCGCGCCGCCGACCCCGGTCACCTCACCGGCCGCGAACACGCCCGGCACCGACGTGCCCAGGTCGTCCCCGCAGGCCACCGCGGCGGCCGGCCACGACGGGTCCTGCCCCTCGGCGCAGCCCAGCGCCCGGGGCACCTCCAGCCGCGGGGCGAAGCCGAAGCTCAGGTGCACGGCGTCGACCGCCACCACCCGGTGCGACCCGGGCACCGGCCGCCAGTCCTCGTCCAGTTCGGCGATCACGGCCCGCTCGACCCGGTCACTCCCTTCACAAGCGACCACCGCAGACCCGGCCCGCACCGGCACCTGCTCGCTCCGGGGCACCTGCTCGCGGCCGGCCTCGGCGCCCGCCCGTGCCTCCAGCACCGCAACGACGTCCACGCCGGCTTCGGCCAGCTCGGCCGCGACCGGGAACAGCCGCGGCCCCGACCCCGCCACCAGCGCCCGGCGGCCGACGGTCACGCCCTGGCCGCGCAGCAGCGCCTGGGCGGCGCCCGCGGCGGTCACGCCGGGCAGATCCCAGCCCGGGAACGGCAGCACCAGCTCGGCCGAGCCGGGGGCCAGCACCACCGTCCGGACCTCGACCGTGGTCTCGGCCCCGCCTTCCGGGCCGCCGACCCACAAGGTGATCACGCCATCAGGCCCCCGCTCGGCCCGGCTGACCGTGGTCGCGGCCAGGTAGCGACCCAGCTGGACCTGCCGGATACGGGCCAGCCCAGGCGGCAGGTGATCGGGTGCCGCCTGGCCGGCCGGGCGGCGGCCCGGGAACCGCAGGCTCTGGTGGTAGCGCTGGCCGCCGGGCCCGTGGCCGGTGTCGATCAGCGTGACCTCACAGCCCAGGTCGGTAGCGGCCAGCGCGGCGGCCAGGCCGGCCGGCCCGGCCCCGACCACGCCCACGTCGATGACGCCGCTCACTCAGCGCCCGGCCCCGACGCTCTGGGCCGTCCCGACGCGCTGGGCCGCCCGGATGCGCTGGGCCGCCCGGACGCGCTGGTGCGCACCTCGGCGCCGTCCCGGAGCGGGATCAGGCAGGCCCGCACCGCCTGCCGCTCATCGACGTCGACCAGGCAGTCGAAGCACACCCCGGTCGCGCAGAACACCCCGCGCGGGCGGCCGCCGGCCGGGGTCCGGTGCCAGGCCACGATCCCGTTGGCCAGCAGCGCGCCCGCGATCGTCAGCCCGCGCGGCGCCTCCAGCGCGGTCCCGTCGAAGGTGAAGCGCGTGGTCACCCGGCCTCCTCCAGTCCAGCTGACGCTACCTTGGCAACATCGGTGCAGACCACCGGCCCGACGGTCGGTGACCTCGCCTGGCCGACGACAGCATCTGCTGTCACCGAGTGGCTGATGGTGACCGACGACAGCATCTGCTGTCGCGACATCTGGAGGATCCGGGGGAGTATGGCGGCGCGGATGGCCCGGCTGGTGGCCGGGATCGTGGCGCTGGCCGCGCTGGTGACAATTGGCGCGGCCACGACCAGCGTGCCGTCGCCCGGCCGGCCGGTGGCCGCGTCGCTGACCCGGGCCGAGACCGGCCAGGCGAGCCGAGTGAGCGAGTCGGGCCAGGCGGGCCAGCCGAAGCCGACGATCGTCATCGACGGCAACCGCCCCGGCCCGGTGTTCGACGGCATCGGCGCGCTCAGCGGCGGCGGCGGCAACTCCCGGCTGCTGATCGACTATCCCGCCCGGGAACGCAACCAGATCCTGGACTACGAGTTCAAGCCCCACTACGGGGCGTCGCTGCAGATGCTCAAGCTGGAGATCGGCGGTGGGGGCTTTTCATCCGATGGATCCGAACCCTCGGTCGAGACGGTCAAGGGTCATCTGACCTGCAATATCGGCTACGAATGGTGGCTCGCCCACCAGGCCCTGGCCCGCAATCCCAACCTCAAGCTGTACGGCCTGCAGTGGACCGCCCCGTCCTGGACGCGGGACCGGGCCGGGAAGATCTGGAGTACGGCCGACGTCGGCTACGTCGTCGACTGGCTCCGGTGCGCCCGTGACAGCGGCCTGACGATCAGCTACGTCGGCGGCTGGAACGAGCACTACCGGGGCACCGCCGTCGAGCGCGACTGGTTCGTCAACCTGCGCCGGGCGCTGGACGCGGCCGGGTTCACCCGCACCCAGATCGTCGCGGCCGACCAGACCCCGCAGTTCGACGAGGGCCTCGGCAAGCCGCTCGGGTACTTCCCGCTGTTCGCCTGGCGGACGGTGGCCGACGACATGGCCGAGGACCCCGCCTTCGCCCGGGCGGTCAGCGTGCTCGGCATCCACGACACCTGCGGGCTGCCCACCACCGGGTTCCGGTGCCTGGTGGCCGCCCGGGCGCGGGAGATCGCGGCCCGGCTGGGCAAGCCGATGTGGGAATCCGAGCTCGGCGCCACCCCCGACAGCCAGCCCGACCTGGCGCTGGCCGGACCGGGCGGCCTCGCCCGCGCCCTCAACGCCGCCTACGACCAGGCCCGGATCACCGGGATCATCGTCTGGCCGCTGATGGACGCGATCCCGCCTGACCTGCCGTATGAGAACCGCGGCCTGGTCCAGGCCGACCAGCCCTGGACCGGCTCCTATCAGGTCACGGCGCTGACCTGGGTGATCGCCG
>Ga0213875_10002515_pt1 | contig 10950 bp, 8 predicted proteins | sample BarmaccomBMRX_R8_FD_160105 | JGI IMG/M metagenome (GOLD analysis project Ga0213875, IMG submission 160105) | Root-associated microbial communities from Barbacenia macrantha in rupestrian grasslands, the National Park of Serra do Cipo, Brazil - RX_R8 | ecosystem: Host-associated > Plants > Roots... | reverse complement strand
AACAGCGTCGATTTGCCAGAACCATTCGGCCCAATTACCGCCAGCACCGAATGCGCCGGCATATTCAACGACACCGATCGCAACGCGGTCAGGCCGCCAAACCTGACGGTAAGGTTATCGATCGCCAGTAGCGGGCCCGCCGCGTCGATCGCCGGCGCAATAGCACCGAGCCCCTGCAGACGGTCGAAGCTGCGGCGGTCGGCTTCTACTAGCGCTACCTGCGCCGTCTGTTCCTCAGGAGTCAGCGCGGCGACCCGGCGGGTGGCCGGAATCAGGCCCTCGCGCCGGTACAGCATCATCAGCACCAGGATCACGCCGAAAATCAGCTCGATCGATGAGGACAGCTCGATCTGCTGCAACCAATCGACGTCGATCAGCCGGCCGAGCGCGTGCAGCCATTGCGACAAGTCTTCGAGAAACCACGATTGCAGCATTTGCAATATTAGGGCGCCGAGCACGACGCCCCAGACGCTGCCGATGCCGCCAAACACGATCATCACCAGGATCATCACCGAGACGGGAAAGCCGAACATCTCCGGCGTCGCGGTCTGCAATTTGGCGACGAACAATGTGCCGGTGGCGCCGGCGAAAGCAGCGCCCGTGGCAAACGCCATCAGCTTCATCTTGACCCGGTTGACGCCCATCGCCGCAGCGGCGATCTCGTCCTCGCGGATCGCCATCCAGGCACGTCCGATGCGAGAGAATTTGAGGCGTTGGCTGGTCAGTATCAGAAGGGCAACGAGGCCTAGCCCGACATAGTAGTAGGGCGTCGCGTTGACCCCGAAGCTCCAGCCGAAAAGCTGCGGCGCCATTACGCCGTTAAGCCCCATCGCGCCGTTTGTGACGCTCGGTATGTTGCGCACTACGATCGGCACGATCTCGCCGAACCCCAGCGTGACGATTGCCAGATAGTCGCCACGCAGACGCAGGGTCGGGGCGCCGAACAACACACCGAAAAACGCGGTCACGACCGCGGCGACCGGCATCATCAGCCAAAACGACACCTGGAAGTGAACGACGTCGCCGCCGGTATCGTGAAACCGCGCGACCATGCCGAGGGTCCGGAAGAACTCCCAGAAACTCGACCACTCCGGCGCGATCTGCCATGACGCGGCGACGCCATAAGCGTACGCGCCGATGGCGAAAAACGCGGCATATCCCAGGTCGAGCAACCCGGCGAGACCGACCACGATGTTAAGGCCGAGCGCCAACGCAGCATAGGTCAGCGCATTGGCGGCGGCATCGACATCGGCATCGTTGGGGTGGATCAGCGGGAATAGGATCGCCAGCGCGAAAATGACCGTGACGGTCACGCGCGAACGTAGATAGGGGGTGATCGCGGCAATTGGCGATGCTTCACGCAGCCGCGCGAAGGTGTCGCCGGTCATACCGGTCTTCGGTGCCGCCATTTCAGTTCTCAACCCGGTGATAGCGGCGCTGCGTCACGATTTTGTCGGGTTGGCGCGCCCGAACAAACCGCTCGGCGCAAAAACGAGAACAAGAACGAGGATACCGAAGATGATGACATCAGCCCAGCGCACAGCGAGGAAGTGTCCACCCAGGCTCTCGATCAAGCCGATCAGGATACCGCCGACCATCGCCCCGGTCACGCTGCCAATGCCCCCCAGCACCGCCGCAGTAAAGGCACGCAAACCCGCCGTATAACCGATGATGAAGCTGGTGAAGTTATAGTAGAGGCCGAAGATCAGAGCTGCGGCACCGGCCAGTGCAGAGCCAAGAAAAAACGCGATGACGATCACCCGATCAACATCGACGCCCATCATGCGGGCAGCCTCGGCATCCTGCGCTGTAGCTCGCATCGCCTTGCCGAGCTTGGTGCGGCTGACGAAGAGCTGCAGCGCAACCATCAGGAAAAGGGCGATCGACCAGATCAGAACCTCACGCAATTGCAGGGTCGCACCGCCGATGTTCCAGCGCACAACCGGCAGCGGGTTGGGGAAATTCTCCGACGATGCACCAGCGGTGAGCAGGATCAGGTTGAACAGGATGTAGGAGACGCCGATTGTTGTGATCATCGCCGCGGTGCCGCGCACGCCACGCAGCGGCCGCAGCGCGATGCGCTCGATCGTAACGCCGATCAGACCGGCCGACACCATCGTCACGGCAAAGGCAAAGACGAGAGTGCCGACCAGCGTCAGGCCGGTCAGAACCGTGCTCTGGCCGGACAACCCAAGCCACTGCAAGGCCCACATGCCGATAAACGAGCTGACCATGAACACGTTGAAGTGCGCGAAATTGATCAGCTCGAGGATGCCGTATACCAGCGTGAAGCCGAGCGCCAGCAGTGCATACATCGCGCCGAGGCTCAGCCCGTTGATGATCTGCTGCAACAGGACCGAATCGATCATCGTACCGGGCCGCTGGGTGCGTTGATCCCGATGGCTCCCGCAGCTGCCCTTGCCCCAGGCTGAAGCACAACCACAGCATTGTCGTCCCTGCAAAAGCAGTGTGCTGCCGTCGGGCAGGTTAGTTTTCTAAGGATGGTTCCCTGCTTCCTCAGGGACCGCAGGCGGGCGAGCACGCGCGCGTTGCGTGCCAGACTACGGTAGCGGGCTGGCTCGGACATCACGCGACCGGCATGCCGCGCTTACGAGCTTTGCGGCGCGGCTCCCATGTACTTGTACTGGTGAAGCACGTCGTCGAGCGGGAATTTGGCGTCCTTGGTGATTTTAAAGACACTGACGACGCGGCTCGCGATATCACCGTTCTGGTCGAAGCTGACCTCGCCCTGGAGGGTCTTCGCGTGCGAGTTCTGGATCGCGTCGCGCACCGCGGCGCGATCTACGTCCTTGCCGGTGGCCGCGACCGTCTTGATCGCATCGAGGATCACCAGCGCTGCGTCGTAGGCGGTTATGGAGTAATTGTCGGGCTGCATGCCGTATTTTTTGATGAACGCGTCGACAAAGGGTTTGGCGTCCGGGTTCTCAAGCACATTGGGCGCCGCAATCGTCGCATACCAACCTTCGGCCGCTGGATAGCCCGCACCCTTGAGGATTTCCGCGCCATACACACCGTCACCGCCGGATTTCACGATATTGGGCAGGATGTCATAGGACTGCTTGACGACCTTCACACCGGCTTGTGCGACGCCTCCGTAATACAGTGCGTCGGGGTTCAATGATTTGATCTTAGTCAGCACTGTCGAGTAATCGGCTTCCTTCGGGTTGAGCTGATCACGGCCGAGAATCTTGATGCCGCGTTTTTCGGCTTGTCTCTGGAACGCATCGGCCAGTCCGACACCGTAGGCGCCGCTGTCATCCAGCACGTATACCGATTTGACGTGCAGCGTATCGGCGAAGTAGTTCGCCATGTTGGGTCCTTGGAACGCGTCGGTTGTCACGGTGCGGAAATACACCGCCTTACCGGCAGGCCGGTACTGGCCGGCAAATTTTGGGTCAGTGATGTCCGGATTGGTCGAGGCTGGAGTAATAATTGCAAGATTGCCCTGACTGAGGATCGGCGACATTGCCTTGCCTGAGCCACTCATCTGCGGCCCGATCGCGGCGACGACGTTGCTATCGCCGACCATCTTGCGGGCATTGGTTGCCGCCTGCGCCGGATCGTACTGACCCGCCGTCGCGGTGCCGTCATCCAATACCATCACATTGATCTTGTAGCCTGATACGCCGCCTTTGGCATTGGCGTCGTCGAGCGCCAGCAAAGCGCCATCCTTGATCAATTCGGCATCATGAGCGTCCGCGCCGGTCAGCGGAAGGTTGATCCCGACGGTGACGCTCTTGTCAGCCGACTGCGCCGGCCAGGCGAAGGCGGCGGCCAGCACTAAGGCCGGCAGGTAAAGGGTCAGCGTGCGGCGCAGCGGCATGAGTTTCCCCGTCCCAGTGGTTGATCTTAACTACAGCACGTTTTGCGCCAAACCGCGGCCTCCGACAAGCCCGGCAACCGGGTCGCGCTTCAGCCTGGTGGTTTCATCGCAACATCGAGCATCACATTCGGCAGGATATCGCGCAGAACACCGCGCAAGGTCGCCTCGTCGGAGGCGGTCGCGGCGCTGACCAGCCGGCGCGACCCGCGGCGCAAGATGCGCGCGGTAGCGCGTCCTTCGCGGCCCGGGCGGATTGTTGCGAATACCTCGGCCGGCTCGATCCGCCGCAATTGCCTTTTCAGAGCCTGCAGGCCCTCTTGCGTCTCGACATCGTTGGCCGGCGCGTCCGGCTCGTCAGGCTCCGTCTCCTCGTCGACGACCGCGTCGACCGCCTCAACCGGGCGGTGGCGTGCCAATGATTGGTAGACCGCACGACCTGCTTCGGTATCGATCCGCGACTGCAATTCCCAGCTTTCCCCGCGCGCCGACAATTCGGTGATCAGCGCGAACAGGTCGTCGCAGTCCTCTTCGTGGGTGCACGTCAGAAATGCGAGGCGGCCATCGTGCTCGATAATACGGTCATCGTCCTCGGCAAAGCCCAGTTCGCCGAGCGCGTTATCGAGCGCGCGCCTTGACGCCACGAGCAGCACCGTGACGTGCAACCTGCGGCTCGTTTCGGTTGCTTCGTCCTTCTCGGCCATTGCCTCTCCCCAACACAGGTCGAGTATCCGCAATGAGACGCCCGGCGCAAGCTTGCGGTCAGTTGAGGCGGCTCTCTCCGGCGCGGCTGATCCGCACGTCGCGATGGATGCCGACATTCATCAACAGGCCGAAACCGAACAGCACCGTGATCATCGCGGTGCCGCCATAGGAGATCAGCGGCAACGGCACACCGACCACGGGAATCACACCCATGACCATCGCCATGTTGATAAAGGCATAAAGAAAAAAATTCGCGGCGATGCCGAGCCCCAGCAGGCGCCCGAACTGGCTGCGACAGCCCAGCGCGATGGCGAACCCATAGGCGACCACCAGGACATAGAGGCCCAGTAGAGCGAGTCCGCCGATCAACCCCAGCTCCTCAGCGATCATCGTAAAAATGAAATCAGTCTGTTTCTCGGGCAGGAAGCTCAGATGACTTTGTGTGCCCTCGAGAAACCCTTTGCCGAACAGACCACCAGAACCGAACGCGATTTTGGATTGCAGGATATGATAACCGGCGCCGAGTGGATCCCGGTCAGGGTCGAGAAACGTGTAGAGGCGCGTCTTCTGGTAGTCGCGCAATACCGACCAGGCGAGCGGCGCCGCCACTGCGGCGCCGACGGCGCCGGTCGCAAACACCCACAACCGCACCCCGCCAAGAAAACAAAGCACGATGCCGGAGGCGAGCAGCATCATTGCCGTGCCCAAATCCGGCTGTTTCAGAACCAGCGCGGTGGGGATCAGGATCAACAGGGCAGGGATGATGAGATAACGGATTCTACCTACACTGTCCGTGGAAACGCTGTGGAAATAGCGCGCCAGCGCCAGAACCAGCGCGATCTTCATCACCTCGGATGGTTGCAGCTGCATAAAGCCGATATCGATCCAGCGCTGCGCTCCCATGCCAATGGTACCGCGCACGTCGACCGCCACGACCAAGAGCAGCGCAGCGCCGTATATCCAATACGCCAACCGGTACCAGTGGCGGATATCGATCAACCCGGCGCCGATCATCGGCAACACCGCAATTGCAAAGCGCAGCGCCTGCTTCGAGGCCCATGGTTGCCAATTGCCGTTGCCGGCGGAGTACAACATCGCGAACCCGATGGCCGAGATGGCGCAAACCATCAGGATCAAGCCCCATTGGATTCCCCGCAGCTTATCGGCTAAGCGCTGGTCGCGCCCGGCATCGGAGGTCAGCCCCAGCATCGCGATCAGCCTCGACGATCACTATGAGCCGCCACGGGCACGATCTCGACCGCCGGAGTTTGTGCGACTGACTCGGGGTGCGGTACACGCCGCCCCGGGTCGCGCTTCTGTACCTCGGTCAGCACATCACGACAGATTGGGGCCGCCACTGCCGAGCCGCCGCCGCCGGTCTCACCCCCATGTTCGACCACACAGGCGCAAACATACCGCGGCGCTCCCACCGGCGCGAAGGCCACAAACAGCGCATGGTCGCGTTCACGCCAGGGCACATCGGTCCCCTTGCGAATGCCATGCTCGCGTTCGTACTCGGAAATATGCCGCACCTGCGAAGTGCCCGATTTGCCCCCCATCGCGAACATGGGATCATTTATGCGTGCCGCATAGGCGGTTCCGCCCTGTTCATTAACGACGGCGCTCATCCCATCGAGCACCAGGGATAAATGACGGGCGCTGACACCAAGGCTGGGAAAGGCGGGCGGATGTGTGTCGCCGCCTGGTGGCAGCAAACCATCACGTACCAGGTGCGGCACGACCGCCCGTCCCGTGACGAGGCGCGCGGCCATTGTCGCGACCTGCAACGGGGTGGCAAGCACCGATCCCTGGCCGATGCCGGTTATCAGCGTCTCACCTTGCTGCCACGCGGTGCCGGTGGTGGCGATCTTCCAGTCTCGTGTCGGGATCAGGCCACCCCGCTCGCCCGGAATATCGAGCCCGAGCGGCGCACCGAAGCCAAAGCGATGTGCCATTGCCACAATGCGGTCGATGCCGGCGCGACGCGCGGTCTCGTAGAAGAACACGTCACATGATTTCTTGATGGCATCATGCAGACGCAGGGTCCCATGACCGCCACGCTGGTAGCAGTGGAACGTGGCGTCGCCGAGTTCGATGAAGCCCGGACAGTTGATTGCTGTGTCCGGCGTGATGGCGCCACTGTCGAGCGCTGCCATCGCCACAACTGGCTTGAACGTCGAACCGGGCGGATAGACACCGCCCACCGCCTTATCGGTAAGAGGATTGCGGGGATCGGTCGACAATTCCTGCCATACTGCCGCGGTCAAGCCGGTCGAGAACACCGTCGGGTCGTAGCTGGGGCTGGAGACCATGGCCAGCACATCACCGGTTAGCGCGTCGAGCACAACGCAGGAGACGCTGGGCTCGCCGGCGCAGCGCTTCATAACGAAATCCTGCATCGCCATATCGAGGCCGAGGATGATGTCCTCGCCCGGAATGCCCGGATGGTGGGCCACCTCGCGCACTACGCGACCATAGGCGTTGACTTCAATTTCACTGGTGCCGGCGGTGCCCCTAAGTCTGAGGTCCTGCGATTTTTCGATGCCACTCTTTCCGATCCGGAAGTCGGGCAGTTCGAGCAGCGGGTCGCCGGTCAGCTCCTTTTCCGATACCGCCGCGACATAGCCGAGCACATGGGCTGCCGTCGGACCGTAAGGATAATGTCTAATCATCCCTTGTTCGATCGCGACGCCAGGCAATTCCGGGATTGCGACCTCGATGCGCGACATCTCCTGCCAGGTCAGATTCGCCCGCACAACGGTCGGGACGAAACTGTGGTTCCGCCGCGCTTCGCGCGTAATCCGGCGATGGTCAGCGTCGGTAATCTCAATCAACTTAGACAGGGCGGCGATTGTCGCGTCTAGATCGCCTGTCTGCTCCGGCACCACGACAACCCGGTAATTTTGGTCGTTATCGGCAAGTGATACGCCGAATCGATCGATGATGCGTCCGCGGGGCGGCGTCAACAGCCGCAGGTTCATCCGGTTTTCGTCGGCCAGTGTCGCGTAGCGATCCTTTTGTAACACCTGAAGTTGGTACATCCGCCCGGCGAGCACCGAGGCAAGCGCGATTTGGCTGCCCGCCAAGATCGCGGCTCGTCGGGTGAAAGATTTCTGATTATCGTCTTCGCGCGGCATTAACCGGACCGGCTAGGCCGACGGCGTCAGGCGTGCGCGTCGATCAGTACGCGCTGGCTGCGCCCCAGTGCAAAGCTGGCGGCGGGAAACGCGGCAACCGTCAGAACCAGCCGAAAAACGGTTGCGCGAATATCGATAAGATCCAGCATGATCAGGCAATTGAACGCCCATAACATTCCCATAACGGCGGCAGCTAGGAGGGTGAAGCCGGCCCAGACGAACGGAAAACCGCGGTTCACAAAAAGTCGCCGGTAACGCAGGACTCCCGCGCGTGCGATCAATAGCACGAGGGTCCCGGCGCCAACAGGGGCACCCGTCAACAAATCTTCGACCAGTCCTATCGCAAATAGACCGGTCGACGGCAGGAGATCCGGGCGGTAGATCGTCCAATGGTAGACAGCCATCAGGGTGAAAGCCGGTGTCAGCGCGGCATAGCCGGGGATGCGCACTGGCAGCATCGTCAATACTGCCATAACGAGGGTCGTAAACAGCGGCCATGCCCGCCCGATGCCGTTATTGACCCGCGGCAGGGCAGGAATACTGGTGACACGCAATGCCATCTGCTAGCGAACTACGGCGCTGCTGTCGCTGCCTTTAGCCTTGGCGGAAGCGCGCGTTGCCATCGGCGATGCTGGCGGCGGCAGGGCGGCCGAGAGGCCGTAATCTACGACCACCACGTAGCCAAGCTGCGAGAGCTCGACAAACGGCTCCACTTGCGGGATGCCGTTCGCGAGCGACGCCACAACCCCGACCGCCAGGCCAGGGGGAAAGACGCCGCCTTCGCCGGACGTCACAATGCGATCGCCGACCTGTAAGGCGGCTGAATCGCTGAGATAGAGCAGGCGCGGGCGCTCCGAATTGTCACCAGCCAGCACCGCGTTAGCATGCGTGCGCTCGACGACGACAGGAATGCGGGAATTCAGATCGGTGATCAGGAGCACACGGGCAGCGCGGCTACCGACTTCGGTCAGACGGCCGATGAGGCCCTCGCTGGCCACCGCCGCCTGGCCGCGGGCTAGCCCCTGGTCGGTGCCCGCATTAATCATCACCGTGCGCACATATCGCCCGCCCGAGTTGGCGATCACACGCGCGGTCTCGTAGGAAACCGCACTTTCCGGAATCGCCTTAAGCAATCCTCGCAGCTGCTGGTTATCAGATGAAAGCTTTAATGCGATCTGTTGCCACTGCAGTAGACGAGTGTTCTCCTCGGTAAGGCGTTGGTTGTCCTGGTATATCTCCACCAGACCGCGCGCATGGTCGACCGCTGACGACGCCGCGCTCAGAGGACGCGACAGGATATCAAGCAGCGGCGCCGCGCGGTCCGCCACCGCGGTTCGCAGCGACTCGAACATCGTCTGATCGGCTTTACCCAGTATGATGATTGCCACCGATAGCAAGATCAGCAATGGCGGTGTCGTGCGCTGAAGCGTGGCGCGCACCTGTACCGACGGCCGGATCATGCACGCCTCTTACGCACGAAAGAACACCGCATCGTATCGGCGTGACTGAAGGAAACGTTCGGCATCGTCCCCGAAACCCCCCAGCTCGGAGCCCTGTACAAACAAGATTCTCTACCTGCGTGAACCAAACTCTACCACATATTGATGAGCAGGTTCTTCAACGTCTTCATCTCTTCGAGGGCGCGCCCAGTCCCCAAGGCGACGCAGCTCAATGGATCATCTGCGACCGATACTGGCAGACCCGTCGCATGACGCAACACATAATCGAGATTGCCAAGCAACGCGCCGCCTCCCGTTAGGACGATTCCCTTGTCGACGATGTCGGCGGCGAGCTCGGGGGCCGTATGCTCCAGCGCGACCTTCACTGCTTCGACTATCGAGCCAACCGGTTCGGCCAAGCTCTCCGAGATCTGGCGTTCGCTTATAACGATTTCCTTTGGCACGCCGTTCATCAGGTCGCGCCCTTTGATCTCCATGATGCGGCCCTCGCCATCCTCAGGGGCGCAGGCCGAGCCGATATCCTTCTTTATCCGCTCCGCGCTGCTTTCGCCGACCAGCAGATTATGGTTGCGCCGTATGTAGGCGATAATCGCCTCGTCCATCTTGTCGCCTGCCACGCGCACCGAGCGGCAATAGACGATGCCGCCGAGCGACAGTACCGCGACTTCGGTCGTGCCGCCGCCGATATCCACAACCATCGAGCCGGTCGGCTCGGTGACCGGCAATCCGGCGCCGATCGCAGCCGCCATCGGTTCCTCGATCAGGAAGACGCGTCGCGCACCGGCGCTTTCGGCCGATTCCTGAATCGCGCGACGCTCCACGGCCGTAGAGCCGGAGGGTACGCAAATGATGATCTGAGGGCTGGCAAAGCTGCGCCGGTTGTGCACTTTACGGATGAAATGCTTGATCATTTCCTCGGCGACGTCGAAATCCGCGATGACGCCATCGCGCAGCGGGCGAATGGCCTGGATGTTGCCGGGGGTGCGGCCGAGCATCAGCTTGGCTTCCTCGCCGACGGCCAGCACTTGATTGCGCCCTTTGACATTGGCGATTGCCACGACCGACGGTTCGTTGAGGACGATGCCGCGCCCTTTTACATAGACAAGCGTATTTGCCGTGCCGAGGTCGATCGCCATGTCGGCGGACAACAAACCCAGCATTTTCCCAATCATTGCGGTGACAGATCCAAAGTTACGGCCGATTCGATGCTCCGGCGCGGCCGCTGCCCTCGCCGAGACCATCACGCCCATCCAATGACATCAACCACCGCATCCGGCAACGGATAGTTGCCGCTGCGGCTGGCGCCAGCGGAGATTGCACTTCCGCAAAGGCGACGGTCATCACCTCTCGCCTTGAGCCACTTTAGATGAACTGGTGCCGAGTGTCTGCATCAACCGCGCCGCAGAGGAAAGGCTTGTCGCCACCTCAATTTCCTGACGTCGCTGCTCTGTCAGGCGCGCCGCAAACTCTCGTAAAGCGTTCGGTGCGCATCGCCGGACACTCAACGAGTGTGTCGCTTGAAGCCATCTTTTGGGACGCACTGGGCGAGATTGCCGAACGGCGCGCTATTTCGGTCGCCACATTGCTGACCGCGATTGATGCCAGGCGGACAGGCAATCTCTCCAGCGCGGTTCGGGTCTTTGTCTTGCAGACTAGTCTCTGCGGCGAGATATCAGGGGGAACGAGGCCAGAGGGAGATGCCGATGACCAGTGTCGTGATCAATTTCAACCGGGTTCGTAAGGCCAAACGTCGCGAGGATGCCGAGCGCCGCGCCGCCGAAAATCGAGTCTTTCATGGCCGCGGCAA
>Ga0213875_10002514_pt1 | contig 10950 bp, 11 predicted proteins | sample BarmaccomBMRX_R8_FD_160105 | JGI IMG/M metagenome (GOLD analysis project Ga0213875, IMG submission 160105) | Root-associated microbial communities from Barbacenia macrantha in rupestrian grasslands, the National Park of Serra do Cipo, Brazil - RX_R8 | ecosystem: Host-associated > Plants > Roots... | reverse complement strand
ATCCGGACAAAACGGGCAGCCGTCATGATCGCGGAAACGGCGGGCCGAATACGGCACCTGCGTTTCCACGATCACGGGGTGTGGTGCTGATGGGGCGGATGGGGGCGGCGCCGCCTCCGTCTTGCGGGGCTGGCGTTGCTGACGCGGCTGACGTTGCTGTGATGAGAGCGGCCCGAAGGGCCCGGCGATCACCGTGCCCGGACAACGGCGGTCTGCGGCGCCCGGACAACGGCGGTCTGCGGTGCCGCTGCCGCGTGTCACGGCCCCGTTACGTTCCGAGATTCGCGCCAGACCCCGCGCTCCAACGGCTGTCGTCGCCGTGTGTCCGAGGGAACGCGTCAACCGGGGCCTGTCAACACGAATCAGTTGACAGGTCAGCCGGCTCCCTTTCGGTTCCTTCAACTTGAACTGCGAAACGCGGATCACCGGTCACCAGGCAACCTTTAGCGCGCTACGCCTCTGACTCGGCGGCACCGGCGGTCTCCCGAACGGCGGCGGCGCTGCCCAGGCGGGCACTGGTGGCACGGTCGTCGCAGGGGGCAGCGAGGTCGTCGTCATCGGACGGTTCCGTGTCCGCGTCGGCGGGCGCGGGCACCTTGCGCAGCACCGCGAACCACCGGCCGTCGGCGGACCAGGTCTCCACGGGGGCCAGGCCGGCGTCCTCCGCGATGTCCCCGATCTGGTCGGCGCCGACGTACGCCCACGGGAACCACGCGCTGGTCAGTCCCGCGTGCCTGAGCCTGACCTGCTCCTTGCGCAGCGGCTTGCCCGGCGCCTGAACCTCGACGAGCGCCTGCCCCATGGGGGTGAGCAGTTCGCTCACGCGCCGCAGCAGGGCCGCCGGGTCGCCGCCGATTCCGATGTTCCCGTCGGCGAGCAGCACCGTCATCCAGCGCCCGGTCCCGGGAACCCGGCCGAACACGTCGCGCAGCAGGGCCAGCGCGCCGGCCGCGCGTGCGATGTGGACGGCGTACGGGGTGATGTCGATGCCGAGCGCGGGGATGCCCCGCTCCGCCAGCGCTACCGTCAGCCGGCCGGGTCCCGACCCGACGTCGAGTGTCGCGCCCTGGCAGCGGTCCACGATCGACCTGTCGCCCACGCTGGTGTGGAACCAGTCGTCGACGGTGAGCGGCATCCGGCTGCCGTCGGCGTGCTCGATCTCCGGCCGCGCGCGCCCGGCCAGCGCGTGCTCATAGAGTTCGCCGATCACGCCGGATCTCCTCCCTGAGGTTGGGCCGCCGCCAAGAGGCCACGCCGCCGCTAAGCTCTGCGCAACGTGCCGCAGAACCGCCTTGCTCGCAGCCAGGCTCTAATGTTCACCCAGAACACCTCTGGTGGGTGCGTGTTCGCTGGTGATCGGTCCTGAACTTACGGAATCGTCACTGACCTTACGTACTTGTGACGGTTGTTCTTCGATTGCTGGCCGGATGATCGCAGAACGCTTTACCTTGTAACAGTGAGCATTGCTGACGCGCGAGCCGCGCGACGCTGCCTGCTGCGCAGTTTGGGGCGGCCGTGGTGAACAATCCTGACCCGCCGGGCCGGATCGTCGTCGTCGACGACGATCCGACGGTCGCGGACGTCGTCGGCCGTTACCTGGTGCGGGATGGTCATAGCGTGGAGTGCCTGCACGACGGGTATGAGGCGTTGCGGCGTGTCGCCGAGGAGCCGCCGGACCTGGTGGTGCTCGACCTGATGCTGCCCGGCATCGACGGTCTCGAGGTGTGCAGGCGGCTGCGTGAGCGGTGGCCGATCCCGGTGGTGATGCTGACGGCGCTCGGCGACGAGACGGACCGCCTCGTCGGTTTCGAGACCGGCGCCGACGACTATGTGACGAAGCCGTTCAGCCCGCGCGAACTCGCGATGCGGGTGCGATCGGTGCTGCGGCGCGCCCGCGGCAGCGGCCTGCCGGACAAGCCGGACCAGGGCGTCATCGCCGACGGCGACCTGACCGTGGACCTGGCCGCGCACGAGGTGCGGGCAGGCGGTCGGCTGATCCAGCTGACCTCGCGCGAGTACGACCTGCTCGTCTTCCTGATGCGCAACCCGCGTAAGGCGTTCACCAGGGAACAGCTGCTCACAGAGGTGTGGAGCTGGACGTTCGGCGACACGTCCACGGTCACCGTGCACGTCCGGCGGCTGCGGGAGAAGCTCGAGGCGGACCCGACGCTGCCGAGGCGGATCGTCACGGTCTGGGGCGTGGGCTACCGGTACGAGCCGGAGACGGCATGACGGCCCTGGCGTCTGGGCAGCTCGCGTCGGGCCCGCTGCCGGGCGTGGCCTGGAGTGACATAGAGCACATCGCGGAATGGGAGGCGGGGATCGCGCTGGCGATCGCCGCCGCCGGAGTGGTCCTGCTGAAGCTCATGGCCGGCCGGTCGGTGGGCATCATGATCACGTTTATCGCCGGGGTGACGGTGGTCGCGTCCATGGCCGGCGTCGGCGTCATCAGCGACCTCATGCTGAGCTCAGGTGACCGCACGCTCATGCTGGAGCTGATGGCCATCGCCGGCCTCTTCGGCTTCGTGGTAGCGCTCTTCGTGGGCCGGACCATCACCAAGCGCAGCAGGGTCCTGCTGGCCGACGTGCAGGGCGTGGGAGAGAACGGCGTCTACATCCCGCCGGATAAGACGCTGCCCGCCGAGCTCGCCGGCCTGTCCGACGGGCTCGCCGCCGCGCACGAGCGGCTCGGCCGGGCGCGGGCGCGCGAGCGCGCGCTCGAGGCCAGCCGCCGCGAGCTGGTGGCCTGGGTGAGTCATGACCTGCGGACGCCGCTTGCCGGGCTGCGGGCGATGGCCGAAGCGCTGGAAGACCAGGTGGTGACCGACCCGCGCGAGGTAAACAGTTACCACTCGCAGATCCGGCGCGAGACCGACCGGCTGTCCGCGATGATCGACGACCTCTTCGAGCTGTCCCGGATTCACGCGGGCACGCTCAAGCTGTCCCGCCGGCTGGCCGGCCTCGAGGACCTGATAGCGGAGGCCGTGGCGAGCGCCGAGCCGGTGGCGCGCGCCAAGGGGATCCGGCTCACCGGGTCGGCGGTGCGCGGCATGCCGGTGTACATCGACAGCGCGGAGATGGGGCGCGCGGTGCGCAACCTCATCACGAACGCGATCAGGCACACCCCGCCTGAGGGCACCGTCGAGGTGCTCGGCGAGATCGTCAGCGGCATGGCGTGCGTGAGCGTGGCCGACGCGTGCGGGGGCATCCCGCCCGCGGATCTGCCCAGGGTGTTCGACGTGGCCTTCCGCGGCGAGAGCGCCCGCACGCCCGGGCCGCAGGAAGGCGCGGGCCTAGGGCTGTCCATCGCGCGCGGCATCGTGGACGCGCACTCGGGCCAGATCGCCGTCCGCAACGTCGGACCCGGATGCCAGTTCGTCATCAGGCTGCCGCTGGCCCGCCCGGCCCCGGCCGCGGTGAACCGCCAGGCGCCCCCGGCCCACTCCACCGGCCCCCGCGCCATCCACGCGGGCCGCTAAGCCAGAAGGGGATTTGTCTGCGGTAACTGCCGCCATAGGGACAAGTGCCGAGTCTGCACACGCCCGACCAGCCGCGGCGGGCACTGGCCTGGTGGCGACGCCTGCGTGATCAGTGCTCATGGAATCCCTGGGCTGGCCGTCACCCGCGGCGGTACCCGCGCGACCCCATAACGGCCATTCCCCGCACGCAGCAAACAAGCCGGCATGGACCGCGGTCTTGCATTGACACACAATTTCGATTAAACTGTTTTTATCTGATTATGGATGATCCAGAATCAGGCGGGCCGCCGCGGTGTAGGAGCACCGGCGACGGCCCTAGACCATCCCATCCACCGAACGGACGGAATGACCATGGACCCCATCTTTCCTCAGCGCGGGCACGCCGTGTGCGCCTCCCCCGCAGCAACACCCGCTGACAGCGCGGGCCCGGCGCCTCGGAGCCGGCTGGACCGGCTCGCTGGCCTCGGCCCGGAAGACAAGACCGCGGGCCTGGTATGGCTGGCGGTCCACTCTCCTGCCGTGTGCGATGCCATGCTCGGCGCGCTGGAACAGGAGGACGAGGAGCTCGCCTGCCAGGAGCCCGAGCCGTACTGTGCCGCCTGCGGCGCTGACGTCGGGATCTTCCTGCGCTCCGGCCTGGACTGGCGGCACTTCCGCGGGAACGGCACCACAGGCAGCCCGATCGAGCTGTTCAACGCCGGGCACGCCCCCGCGATCGCCTGGCGCGCGCCCAGCGTCACCACCGCCCGATAGCGCACACGCCGCATCCGCAGCCCGCGCCAGGCGGGCTGCCGCACAGGCCCTCGCCCGCCGGGCACCGGCACGGGGCGGCCCGAAGCGCTGTGTGATCATCGTCTGGTGACGCGCGAGATGCCGGCCGGCGACGCCCGCTGGGCCGCGGGACTGATGCAGCGGCAGCGCCAGGCCTACGCCGGCTACTTGCCGGCGTTCTGGCGGCCCGCCCGGGACGCCGCGGGCCTGCACGAGCGGTTCCTGCGCCGCCAGATCCTCTCGGAGGCGACCGTGGCGCTGCGCACCCGGCACGGCTTCATCATCTGCGAGCGCCGCAACCCGGTAGGGCTCGTCGACGACTTCACCGTCACCCCGCCCGGGACCTGGGACTGCGACGGGGGCGCCCTGCTGCTGGCGGCGGCGGGCAGGCTCGCAGCCGACGGCATCGGCGCGGTCCGGGTGGTGACCGCGCACGCCGACCGGGCGAAGGCCGGCATGCTCGCCAGCCTGTCCCTGACCCTGGCCGAGCAGTGGTGGGTCCGAGAGCTACAGCCCGCCCGGCAGCCGGCCGCACCCGGCCGCGTCAAAGGGCCAGGATTCTCCGGGATGCTAGGCCCCGCCCCTCCCATCTACGACCCCTGCGGACTGGTATTCCTGGCAGACCGGGCCGGGGAACGGGCCGACATCGACGCCATCGCCCGCGCCGCACAGGCACTCGGCGCCGTGCTCGCCGTCATCCCGGCCATCCCCGGAACTGCCCCCTCCAGGACACTGTCCCGGAAAGGATGGACCATCGCCTCCGACTGGTACCTCGGATGGCCACAGGAACACCACTCCCGCCCACGGCGATGTCTCGACTAGTCTCGACTTCTCACGACACCAACGGGGGGCTCGCGGCGCTATTTTTGAACCCGCTTGACGCCCGATCCGTGATACGGCTATTACTGACCGTGTGCATTCCGGAGCGGCCGTGGGCGCACTGCGACTACAAAGGCCTGGCGAGGCAGCCTTGTTAACTGGTAAAGGCCCGGCGGCGGCCGTCGGCCTGCGGGCGCTGCTGGCCTGGCGGCTGGGAATGGAGCCAGCGCGGGCGGTTCCGCGTGGACGGGTACGCGGGGTGGGATGAACATGCCGACAGTGATCCCGGGAGGCGATGCCGGGGAGATCGCTGGGATTGACCCCCAGGCTGGCGGACCTCATCCAGTCGGTCTCCTCACGAACGTCGCAGGCGCAGACGCTGGTCAGCGGCTGGATCGCCGAACTGAACCGGATCGGTCTCGATACCAGCCAGCTGTCCCGGGCGGCGCAGGACCTGGCGTGGGCCCAAGAGCAGATTCCGATGCTCAAACGCCGCCAGGAACTGATCATCGCCGCCAGCCAGCAAGGCGGCAGCCCGGGGCTGGCTGTCGCCGCGGCCGGGGATCTGGCCTTCCCGACCGACGCCGCGGCGGCCAAAGCCGGGACAGCTGCGGGAAGCAAGGCCCGGCAAGCGCTTGACGACAGCGAGAACGCCGATTTCATCGCCCTTGATCTCGCGCAGAACGCCGGTGACCCGGCGTACCTGGCCGCGTTCTTCCAGGCCCTCGGCCCGCAGGAGCTGACCAGGCTCGGCCTGTACCTCAACACCCTCCCCGCCGCACAACGCCAGGCGTGATCACAGATCGCCGGGACCGCGCTGGCGACCGCCAGCTTCCGGCTGCCGCTGACCGCTCAGTGGCTCGCCCAGGCCGACCCAAGCGGCCGGGGTGCCGGACCCGGCCTGCACGATCTCGCGCCGTTCCTGAGCACCGGCGTGTACTCTCCCGCCTGGCTGAACACGCTCGGCGGCTACGCGCTGGCCAAGGCGAAGAACTACGCGGACAGCCCATCACTGCAGCCATGGCCGCCGGGGATGGACGTTATCTGGACCGCCCTGGCGCACAACCCCAATGCGGCCGCGTGGTTCTACCACGCCAACTTCACCCAGATCCGCGGGGACATGACCAGCCCGCTGCTGTACCACTTCGTGGACGACAGCGCGTTCGCGGGCTTCGTCACCACCGCCACCATCGCGCCCAAAGGCGCCGATCCTCAGCCGTTCGCCGCGAACGCCGAGCGAACCGTCCAGTTCTTCGGCGAGGATGCGGGGCTGCGCACCTCCGATCCGGTTCGCCAGGCCATGGCGGCGATCGCGATGAATTACTTCGGGGATCTGTCCAGCAGCGTCCGCGCGGCCGCGCCGGGCGTCGGGCGGACGGACATGCCGGGCTGGCAGGTCACCGCGCCCTCCTCCTACTGGGGTAACTTCGTCGAGGAAGCCATGCGGAACGGCACAGCCGCCGCCCGGCTGCTCACCTTCTACAGCGCGTGGAAGAACGCCGCGGCCCAGGCCCCGGACTGGCGCGGGCACGGCCTGGAGGATGTGCCCGGGCAGCAGGGATTCTGGAATCACTTCTCACTCGGGATACTGGATGACTTCATGGCATCGCACTATCAGGCCGCCGGCGCGAAGGCGGGCGGCGACAACAGCCATATCGCGGAGGCCGTGGCCAGCGGCGGCGCCGTCTTCCTGACCAGCTTGGCATTCGGCCCCGAGGCCGGTGTCGCCGCAGTGGTCGCGGCTCTTGCCGCCGGCGGCCAGGATGCGTTCAAGACTGAAGTCGAGCAAGACCTGACGCAGGCATTCCACGGCGGCGACCCGGAGAAACCCAGTGACCCGAGCGGACTGATGCAGCAGCTCTCCGGAATGCCGAACGTCTGGTCCAGCACCGTGACGAAATGGTACAACGACGGAAACGGGCCGCCGCCTATCGACCCGGTGGTCTACCAAGGCCACTCGTTTACCGGCGACCCCGCCACGTATATCAATGAGTACGGCGGCCCCAAGGTAGCTAACTTCATCCGGGGCGGCAAGATCCCGGACCCGGGTACGCTGTCCGCGCCGCAACTGGCCGCCTATAATGCCTGGCTCCAGGACCCGGCGATCGTGAATGCCAACCGGTCGGCGTTCCAGACCGACGACCTGGGCAGACTCAGCGCCAGTTACACCCGCAGCTTCGCGCTCGGAGGTGGCGGATGACCGTGCGGCCCCGGCATGCGGCGCGGCTCGCTGCCGCTTCCGCCGCTGTCGCGGTGACCGTTGCCGGTTGCTCGAGCAGCAGCCCCGCGGACAGCCCGGCTGACCGGGAGGTGAAGCTGTATGCCTCCTCAGGTGCCGAACCCGATGTATCAGGCACTCAGCGACCTGTACGCGAGCATGCAGACCGATTCCGGTACCGCCGGACACGCGCTTCAGGATGCGTGCCAGCGAATGACAGGCGGCAAGGTATGGACCGGCCCGGCCGCCGGCACCTGGAACGGCAACCTGACCGGCTACTCCAGTGACCTGGCCAGGCAGGTAGACCAGACCATCGCCGCCGTCCGGCAGGCGCTTGCCAGCACGCCGCAGCACGTCTCCCCGGCCGAGGCGCTCATCATGAGCAAGCTCCTGGCGGGCCGCCCCGGCTGACCGATGCCCGCCGGCCGGGGCGAAACTGGCGCGTGTGCGGACTGCCGCGTCCGCCATGATGCATGAACCGGCATTCCCATGCCGCCGGTATCGAACGCAAGCCCCTGGTGAGGGGCTTGCCTCTAGGCGCCCGCCGCGCCCGCCGGGTCGCGGAGCTGTGCCCGGGCGAACTCGGCCATGCCCTCGGTGAACCCGACCCGCGCGGCAAAGCCCAGGTCACGCGACGCCGCCTCGGGCGACGCCACGATGTGGCGGACGTCGCCGAGCCGGTACTCACCGGTGACCTTCGGCTCGATCTGGCCGCCGAACCCGGCGGCCAGCGCCGAGGCCATCTCGCCGACGGTGTGCGGCGACCCGCTGGCGACGTTGTAGGCACACAGCTCACCGCCGCGCGCGGCCGCGCCGAGAGCGGCCAGGTTGCAGGCCGCGACGTCGCGGACGTGCACGAAGTCGCGGCACTGGCCGCCGTCCTCGAAGACCCTCGGCGGCATGCCGTTCTCCAGGCAGGAGCGGAAGATCGCGGCCACCCCCGAATACGGCGTGTCCCGCGGCATCCGCGGGCCGTACACGTTGTGATAGCGCAGCGCCACCGCGCTGCCGCCGGTGAGCCGTGCCCAGTTGGCGGCGAGGTGCTCCTGCGCGACTTTGCTCGTCGCGTACGCGTTGCGCGGGTCCAGCGGCGCGTCCTCGGTCACCGTCGACGTGGTCAGCACGTCGCCGCACTCCGGGCAGCGCGGCTCGAACACGCCCGCCTCGAGGTCCGCCGCCGCCCGCGGCAGCGGCCGCACCCGGCCGTCGGCGGCGCAGTCGTACGCGCCCTCGCCGTACACCACCATCGACGAGGCGAGCACGAGCCGCCGCACGCCGCGCCGCCCCATGGCGGCCAGCAGCACCGCCGTCCCGGTGACGTTCACGTCCGTGTACGCCGGCAGGTCCGACAGGTCCACGCCCAGGCCGACCATGGCCGCCTGGTGGCAGACCGCGTCGGCGCCGTCCAGCGCCCTGTCCACCGCCGCCGGGTCACGCACGTCGCCGACGGTGAAATCCGTATCGTTCGGTATATATCTGGGCTTGCCGCTGTGCACGGCGGGATCCAGCGAGTCGAAACCGCGAACCTCATGCCCGGCGGCCCGCATGGCCTCCGCGACGTGCGATCCGATGAACCCCGCTGCCCCGGTCACTAGTACTCGCATGGCAGTGAGCCAAGCATGCGCCGCGCGGTGCCAGCGCCGCGCGAACGGAGGCGTCACCGTTCCGTAAGGCCGGATCAGGCCCTCAGCGGGCGATCCCGTGGCTACCGTCGGAAGCCATGGAAATCGACGTCGTGCTGCCGTGCCTCAACGAGGCCGGCGCGCTGCCCTGGCTGCTGACCCTGATGCCGGAAGGTTACCGGCCGATAGTCGCCGACAACGGCTCGACCGACGGCTCGGCGCGCGTCGCCGCCGGCCACGGCGCATGCGTCGTCGACGTCCCGCAGCGCGGCTTCGGCGCCGCCGTCCACGCGGGGCTGCTCGCGGCGAAGAGCGAGATCGTCTGCATCATGGACGCGGACGGCTCGTTCGACCCCCGTGACCTCCAGATCGTGACCGAGCCGGTGCGCGACGGGACGTGCGACCTCATGCTGGGGCGGCGCAGGCCGCGGGGCTCGGGTTCGTGGCCGGCGCACGCGCGCCTGGGGAACATGGTGCTCGCCGCCGAGCTGCGCCGCCGGGCGCGTGTGCCGCTGCGCGACCTCGGCCCGATGCGCGCCGCGCGGCGCGAGGACCTGCTGGCGCTGAACCTCACCGACCGCCGGTTCGGCTACCCGCTGGAGATGGTGCTGCGCGCCGCCGAGGCGGGCTGGCGGATCGGCGAGGCGCCGGTGCCGTACTATCCGCGCACCGGCAAGTCGAAGGTCACCGGCACCGTCGGCGGCACGGTGCGCGCGGTTCGCGACATGCGCCGCGTGCTCGCCGAGTGCGCCGCGTGACCCGCAACGCCAGCGGCGCCCAGGGCGCCGGGGACCCGCTGCCGGTGCAGGTGATCGTCATCGCGAAGGAGCCCGTTCCGGGCCGGGTCAAGACCCGGCTGACGCCGCCGTTCACGCCCGCCGAGGCCGCCGCGCTCGCGGAGGCCGCGCTCGCCGACACGCTGGCCGCGGTGGCGTCCGCGCCGGTCGCGCGCCGCGTGCTGGCTCTGGACGGCGCCCCGGGCGGCTGGCTGCCGCCCGGCTTCGACGTGATCGCGCAGCGCGGCGGCGGCCTGGACGAGCGGATCGCCGCCGCGTTCGCGGACGCCCACGCGGCGCTGCCCGTCCCGGCCGTGCTGATCGGGATGGACACCCCTCAGGTGACGCCGGACCTGCTCGCCGCCGCGGCCGCCCCGCTGGCGTCCGGCGACGCGGACGCTGCGTTCGGCCCGGCCGCCGACGGCGGCTTCTGGCTGCTCGGCCTCCGCGAGCCGGATCCCGCGCTCGTCCTGGGCGTCCCGATGTCCCGCGCCGACACCGGGGCGCATCAGCTCGGCAGGCTGGCCGGGCTGCGGGTGGCGGCACTGCCCGAGCTGACCGATGTGGACACCTTCAGTGAAGCCGAACTGATCGCTGCCGCGATCCCTGGTTCCCGTTTCGCCGCCGCGTTCTCGCTCGCGGGCGGCGTTCAGGCCTCCGGCCCGATGACGCTGACCAGGCTGCCGTAGGTGAGGTACTTGTAGGCGGTCTTCGCGGGGTTGAGCGGCAGCTCCACGCACCCCAGGCTCTGGTTGGAGCCGTAGGAATAGCGCGGGAAGTAGTGCACGGCGTCGCTGCCGTTGAAGTAGGACACGTAGTAGACGGTGTCGTTGTACTTGCTGCCGTCCGGGTTGGTGCCCTTCATCTGCGTGACGTCGTACCGCAGGTAGACGGGGAAAGTGCCGTCCTGGGTGCCCCGGCCCGCGATGCCGGTGTTGACGAACGTCTTCAGCACCCTGCGGCCGTTGTGGTACAGGGTCAGCGTCTCCGGCGAGTTCTGGTCGGTGACCGCGTAGCTGTAGCCGTTCGGGTTGTTCGCGCCCTTCGCCACCGCCTTGAGCAGATGCGACCAGACCTCCGGCCCGGCGACCCCGTCCATCGTCAGACCCTGATTGGACTGGAAGGCCTCGACCGCTCCGGTGACGATCTCGCTGGAGGCCCCCTCCCGCCACTGCCTGGTCAGCTCGGACGGGTAACTGCCCTGCCAGCTGAAGGTACCGGCGGGCGGTGAGTACGCGGCCGACAGCTGGGCGTTCGCATCGGTC
>Ga0213875_10002513_pt1 | contig 10950 bp, 17 predicted proteins | sample BarmaccomBMRX_R8_FD_160105 | JGI IMG/M metagenome (GOLD analysis project Ga0213875, IMG submission 160105) | Root-associated microbial communities from Barbacenia macrantha in rupestrian grasslands, the National Park of Serra do Cipo, Brazil - RX_R8 | ecosystem: Host-associated > Plants > Roots... | reverse complement strand
CACCACCGGAACGGCGCCGCTCGCGATGACGTCCTTGAGCACCTGGCCGGGGCCGACCGAGGGAAGCTGGTCGACGTCGCCGACGATGAGCAATGCAGCGGATTGCGGCAGCGCCTTCATTACGCCATGCATCAGCATGACGTCGACCATGCTGGCCTCGTCGATGACGAGCAGATCGCACTCGAGCGGATTGTCGGCATCGCGCTTGAACCCACCCCCGGCGGGGTCGCTCTCGAGCAGTCGGTGGAGCGTCATCGCCTCCATGCCGCTCGACTCCGACAGCCGCTTGGCGGCGCGGCCGGTCGGCGCCGCCAGCGCGATCCGCACATGCTTGGCCGCAAGCGTCTTCAGGATCGAATTGACCAAAGTCGTCTTGCCAACGCCTGGCCCGCCGGTGATGACGCAGACCTTGGACACGATCGCCAGCGTGAGCGCTTCCTTCTGGCTTGGAGACAAGGTGAGGCCGGTTCGTCGCTCCACCCAAGGTATCGCGTTATCGGCATCGATCGCCGGCCACGGCAGCATGCCGATCCTGAGACGCAGCAGTCTCTCCGCTATCGCCTGCTCGGCACGATAAAGGCCCGCGAGGAACATGACCTCGCACTCATCGACTTGACCGGCGACGACGTCGCCGCAGCCGAGCGTGACTTCAAGCGCGCGCTCCACGAGCGATCTGTCGACCTCGAGCAGCTCCGCACCGAGACGAATGAGATCGTCGCGCGGCAATCCGCAATGGCCATCGTCCATCGCCCGCCCGAGTGCGTGCGCGACACCCGCGCGAACGCGGCGTGGATCGTCCTTTTCATAGCCGATGCTGGCGGCGATCGCGTCGGCGGTCTTGAAGCCAATGCCCGAGATGTCGCGCGCAAGCCGATAAGGATCGGCACTGATCGTGGCGATCGCATCCTCGCCATAGGTCTTGAAGATGCGCACCGCGCGCGCCGAGCTCACACCGTGGCTGTATAGCCAGACGATGATCTCGCGGATGGCGCGCTGATCACGCCAGCCCTTGATGATCTTGGCCTCTCGCACAGGGCCAATGCCGGTCACTTCGCGAAGCCGCTCGGGCTCGCGTTCGATCACGTCGAACACGTCCTGCCCGAAAGCACCGACCAGCTTTTTCGCGTAAACCGGACCGATGCCCTTGATCATCCCGGATCCGAGATACTTCTCCAATCCGGCAAGCGTGGTGGGCACGGTGGCTTCGATCCGGTCAGCCTTGAACTGAAGCCCATGGGTGCGGTCGTTAAGCCAGCGGCCGATCACCTCGATGTATTCGCCCGCGCCGATCGCGGCAGCATGACCGGTTACGGTCACAAGATCCCGCTGCCCGCGCGCCTTCACTCGAAGCACACAGAAGCCGTTCTCGACATTGTAGTAGGTGACGCGTTCGATCGATCCTGCGAGGCGCTCGCTCAATGCTGAAGCGACCGCGCTGGTACGGTCGCTCGCTGATCCGCCGGTCATCCAGTGCCTATAGGATGGCGGGCAGGTCCGTCCAAGTTGGCGCCCGCTGCGGCGGTGACATTTCCTCGCATCCGCCGAGGAACTACGGGCAGCTTTTAGAATCAGGCGACCAAGCCTTGAACGGCGGTAATCTGGCGCAGAGCAGTCATCGCTCTGAAAAGTCCGGACGATCGACGCTGATCTCATCGAGGCGTTGCAGCAGGCTGGCGAATACGCCATCCCTGGGGATCGGAAAGTGGCGCCTCAACCCGGCGCCGAGCACCTCAAGGTCGCGAGCGCTGAGAAAACCGACAGCGACAATCTTATCGTCGGACGTCACGCCTGCCTCCACAAGAGGACCTAGAACGACTTTGATCTGTGTGAGTGCCAACCGTTTCGCCGCCGGTCTTCGCGACGGCCGCAGCTTGCGCCAATCTCTTCGACCAGCACTTCGCCGCCTCACACCACCTGGCGGCAAGCCTTGGGCATATGTTTGCGCCACCGCTTTGCCGGATCCTATTAAGGCCCATCCCAACCGTTTTTTGGATCGCCTGACGAGGAGATCTTCGTTGGTCGACGCTTCAGCCGGTTTCGTCGTTGGGTTGCTGGATGATCCAGTTCGAACATGTTTGTCGCGGGCGGCCGTCACCCAAGCGGCCTCGACATGCTGGTAATTTCCGTCTGAAGCGCTATAGCGGGCTCGCTAACGTCGCCTGCGACGGAATGTGCTGCGCCGACGCGGCTCCTTCCTTTTCACGCTGCCTGGCTCCGCCGTCCATCGGGGGGCGGAACATCGCCGTCGTGAAAGGAAGCCTAATGCCGACTGGCACCGTCAAGTTCTTCAACGCCGACAAAGGCTATGGCTTCATCGCGCCCGAGGATGGTGGTCCGGACAGCTTCGTCCATATCTCGGCCGTCGAGCGGTCCGGATTGCAGTCACTCAGCCAGGATCAGCGGGTGCGTTACGAGCTGGAGGACGACCGGCGCGGCCGGAAGTCCGCGGTCAATCTCGAGTTGGCATAACGCGATGGCAAAAGAGGACGCGATGGTCCTCGACGGCCAGGTCGAAGAAGTCTTGCCGGATGGACGCTTTCGGGTTCGGCTGGAGAATGACCATTTGATCGTCGCGTATACCGCCGGGAAGATGCGGCGATTTCGCATCCGCCCGTCGCTGGCGATCGTGTCCAGGTGGAAATGACACCCTATGATCTCGACAAGGGGACGCCTGATCTATCGCGAGCGTCCCGTCGCTAGGGGTCCGCTGCCACGTCGCGGCCCCGGTGCGCGGCGATAGCGTTACAATATTGAATCGCGCCTGCGTGGCGCGACTTAGGGACCCATGAAAATCTATTCGAACATCTCTGAACGGATCGCGGCATTGAAAGCATCGCGACTCTCGCGTGAGCTGTCATCCGCGCATCGTCATCATTTGCTACCGCGAGCCGAACTTCGGCAATTGGTGGCGGATATGATCGATTAGGCGCCCCAGATGCTGTCGCCCTCGATCATAGAGCGCGCGTACGAGCTGGCCCGTTCCGGCCAGTTCCGAGACGCCAGCACGATTGCCAAGCAGCTGAAGGTCGAACGCTACGAGGCTGTCGACAGTCACTTCGGCAGCCGAACGCTGAGGATGGCGCTTCAGGGCCTTTGCAAAGCATCTCTTCTCGCGAACACGACCCAGACCTAGTGCTCTATGACGTACCCTGGGATGCGATAGCGACGCTCACATGCGTGAACGAAGTTAGTGGCATTCGTGACGAGATAGGCAGCGGATCGCTCAGGTCCATCTTGCACGACGTGGCGCGCCACAGCTGGATCGATCGCAAGCACCTGCGCATCGTCTTCAAGCAGCGCCAGGATGCGCCATTCGGTTACGGCCCAGAGAATTTCAACGATCTGATCCGTCTGGCTCAAGACGAAAGCGGGAGCGCGCAATGACGGCACTCGACGAATATCGCCTGCGCGCCGCCGCGGCGCGGCAGGAAGCCGCGGGCTGCTCGTTGTCGCAACGCCGGGCGCTGCTGGAGTCGAGCGCGCAGCGATGGGAGGAAATGATCGCGCTTGGCGAGCAGACCGCCGCCAGAGCGGTCGTGAATCAGCAAGATAAAGTGGAGGCGCGGGCCGCGCGTGAAGAACTCGGGATCGTTCTCGGCCGCCGGGCGGCGATGCGCGAAGCCGAGCGCGTCCTTTAGCTGACTGACGACCGGCCCGTACGTAAGGCCGCTCGTATGGCCTTGCGGACATCGCAGGAAGCATGGCGGCGCGACTGAACCGCCAATCATGGGGCAACAGATGATCAGGTTGGGCTGGGCGCATCAGACGCTTGGGCGGCACTACACTTGCGGCGCGATCGACGCATAGTAAGCGCTGTGCCGGCGCCACATTGCGCGCGTTGAGGTAGGCGTCGAGCTTCGGCCTTTCGCGGCGTGCGGGGCTTGGAGCTATGTCGGGGTCATGTGCCGGAGCTAGTCCGGAGCCGGTTCGCCGGTTCGAGGTGTTCACCGGCGAGGGGCGTCGGCGGCGGTGGTCGCTTGAGGAGAAGCTGGCGATCGTGGCCGAGATGGGCGCGGTGGACAACATTAGCGACCTTGCTCGTCGGCACGGATTGCGCGCCTCCCAGCTGTTCACCTGGCGGCGCGAGCTGCGATACGCCGCAGAGGCGGTTGGCCCGCCAGCCTTCGTCCCGGTGGTGGTCGAGCCGGTCGCATCCGTGCCGGCCACGATCGAGCGACCAGCGTCGCAGAAGCGACGCCGGACCCGTCGTTCCCGGGCGGCGGGGACAGCGGTTGAGCTGGAGATCGACGGCGTCGTGGTGAAGATCGCGCAAGGTGCCGACGCCAAGGTGATCGCGGCAGTGATCGATGCCCTGAAGATCGCCCGGTGATCGGCCCCGGCAGCGACGCACGAGTGTTGATCGCGGCCAAGCCGGTAGATTTCCGCAAGGGCGCGGATTCGCTTGCGGCGGTGGTGAAGGCGCAGCTCGGCGCCGATCCATTCTCGGGGGTAGTCTATGTGTTCCGGGCGAAGAAGGCGGATCGGGTGAAGCTGGTCTGGTGGGACGGCACCGGGCTGTGCCTGATGGCGAAGCGGCTCGAGCAGGGCGGCTTCCGCTGGCCTAGCATCCAGGACGGCGTCATGCGTCTGACCGCGGCGCAGCTCGGCGCTCTGCTCGAGGGTCTGGACTGGCGTCGCGTGCATGGCGGCCGGCGACCGCAGGCTCCTCAACTTGCCGGTTGACGGGGTGCGCGGCGGCTGATTCCATCGCGTTCGATGCTGCTCGAGGCCGACCTTCCCGACGATCCGGAAGCGCTCCGCGCGATCATCGTCGAGGCGCAGGCCGCGCTCGTCGCGCGCGATGCTCAGATCGCCGATCGCGATGCCCGGATCGTGGATCGCGATGCCCAGATCGCCGGCCTCACGACCGCCGGCGCGGAAGCAGAAGCGGAGATCGCCCGGCTGACCGCGATCATCACCGCGTTCCAGCGCCACCGCTTCGGCGCGCGCTCCGAGAAGCTCGACGACGATCAGCTTGAGCTCGCGCTGGAGGAGCTCGATGCGGCGCTCGGCCGGGTGAAGGCAGGGCTCGATGCCGCCAGCGAGCGCGCCGGCATGACGCGTCCCCGCAAGATCAACCGCGGATCGCTGCCGGCGCACCTCGAGCGCATCGAGCAGGTGATCGACGTCGAGAGCAGGAGCTGCGCTTGCTGCGGCGGCGAGCTCCACGTCATCGGTGAGGATGTCGCGGAGCGGCTCGACGTCATGCCGACCACGTTCCGTGTCCTGGTGACGCGACGGCCGCGCTATGGCTGCCGCGTGTGCGAGGCCGCTCCCGTCCAGGCGCCGGCGCCGCCGCGCATCGTCGAGGCGGGTCTTCCGACCGAGGCGCTGATCGCGCACGTGCTTGTCGCCAAGTACGCAGATCATCTCCCGCTATACCGGCAGGCGCAGATCTACGCGCGCCAGGGCGTGCATCTCGACCGCTCGACGCTGTCCGATTGGGTCGGACGAGCAGCATGGTGGCTGACGCCGCTGCGCGATCATCTCCTCGCCATGCTGAAGCGCAGTCCCAAGCTGTTCGCCGACGAGACGACGGCTCCGGTGCTCGATCCAGGGCGTGGCCGGACAAAGATCGGCCAGCTCTGGGCATACGCCCGCGACGATCGACCATGGGGTGGCGCCGATCCGCCGGCGGTCGCCTATCTCTATGCTCCCGATCGCAAGGCCAAACGGCCGATCGAACACCTCGCCGAGTTCCGCGGCACGCTGCAGGTGGATGGCTATGGCGGCTACGGCGCGCTTGCTCGCCGTGGCGACATCCAGCTCGCCTTCTGTTGGGCGCACGTCCGCCGCCGGTTCTTCGAGCTGGCGTCGGCAGGATCATCGCCGGTCGCGACCGAGGTGCTCGGCCACATCGCCAGGCTCTACGCGATCGACGCCGACGTGCGGGGCCGCTCCGCGGACGAACGGCGTGCCGCACGCCAGCAGCATAGTCGGCCGGTCGTCGAGGAGCTCCGGCGATTCCTCGACGCCAAGCTCGCCCAGATCAGCCGCAAAAGCACGCTCGCCGAAGCGATCCGCTACGCCCTCACCCGCTGGGAGGGGCTCACCCGGTTCCTCGACGACGGTCGCATCGAGCTCGACAGCAACAGCGTCGAGCGCGCCATCCGCCCGCTCGCGCTCAACCGCAAGAACGCGCTGTTCGCCGGCTCCGACGATGGCGGAGATCACTGGGCGGTCATCGCCAGCCTGATCGAGACGGCCAAGCTCAACGGCGTCGACCCTCAGGCCTGGCTGGCCGACACCCTCGCCAAGCTCGCTGCCGGACACGGCGCCCGCCGCCTCGACGAGCTTATGCCCTGGGATCACACGGCCGCAGTGGTTTGAGAACACCGCTTACCGTTCAAGTATACCCTCATGAGGATCAGCTTGAGGCGCCCCGGCTCGTCTCACTTAACCCGACGGATGAGTTTTGAGACATTACGACAGAGCGGTCTAGAACCTAATGAGACAGGTGGATCATATGCTCGTCGGATACGGTCGCGTTTCCCGCTCCAGCCAATCGCTCGATATCCAGCTTGCCGCGCTCCACGCCGCCGGCTGCGAAAAGATTTTCGCGGAGAAGCGCTCGGGTACGAGCGCCAGTGATCGCGAAGCCCTCGCCGAAGCGATCGACTGGTGCCGTGAGGGGGACACCCTCGTCGTCACTCGCTTGGACCGTCTCGCCCGATCCGTCGGCGATCTGTTCAACATCCTCGAGCGTCTGACTGTCAAGCGGGTCGGCTTCACCTGCCTTCAGCAATCGTCGGTAGACACCAACAGCAGCAGTGGCAGATTGATGCTGGCGATCCTCGGTGCCGTAGCTCAATTTTGAGGCTGACATTCGACGTGAGCGTCAACGCGAAGGGATCGATAAGGCAAAGGCAGAGGGGCGGTACCGTGGTCGAAAGCCGTCGGTCGACGGGTCGATGGTTCGCGAACTGCGCCGACAGGGCGTCGCGCCCACCGACATAGCCAAGCGGCTGAAGATCGGGCGGGCGAGCGTGTACAGGGCACTGAGCGGGTGAGTTGCTCCACAAATGTCAGCATCGGAGTCAAGGAAGTCCGGGAATTTTGGTGTCAGAGGGATCCTGGTGGTGCCAATCAGCCGCGCTCCCGGCAGTTTGTGCCATCCATGTTTTGGGAAAAAGGAGACAAACGTCAGCGATCGGCGGCGAACAAGACGGTCATCTAAAAAGTTATCGTCACCCGCTACAGATGAACGCCCTCACTAGTGCTCAGCGCATCCAAGGATGGCTTATAGCAGTCAGTGAACAGCAGCCCCACTGGCGCCATCTTCCACTTTGACGCCCACGTGTTGTCTGGGTTCATCTTAACCCAAAAAAGGAACTGGGATGCGCCTTCATAGGCGCCGTAACTGTTCTTTGCATTTACAAAGCCGCAGATGAACCATCCGCGCTTTCCCAGTTTTACCTCCGACTTCGACCAATCATACTTGGCGCTGTCCGGGTCCTTGAACTGATCTTTGAGGACATACTGAACTGTAAATTTCGCCTGCTCCATCGATGGCATCGGTCCTGGATCAGCCGGTGGCTTCGCCGCCAGAGTCATGAATACAATTGCGGTGCAGCAGCTAACCTTAGTGAGCTTGCTAATTCTCGACACTTGATCCTCCCGTCGAGGTGCCAACCTGTAGCGAGGCGGCACCCCGTCACCGGGAGTTGAGAACCCGCAGCATCCCACGAGCGCGGACGCCTTTAGACCGTGAGGCCCTGGACATGCGCGCCCGCCTCCCGGTCGAACGGGTTCGACCAGGGCGGATGCTGTTCGAGGTTCTCACGCCTCGGCTCGCGATTTGGCGCGAGCAAGAGCCACATGCATGAAGGGATTAGCTGCCGCAAGGCGGCTTAAGGCGCGCGCGGCCACATCCACTTGCCGCAATGGGGAGCTACAGATGCAGCTTCAGCGCGATCCGACTGCCTGACTGCGGCTTTCCGCAGCCGGCTTCGCGCTCATGCGTTCGCACCGCCCGTTGGAACAACGTGCATTCAGACAAAGCGGCCAGCGTGTAGAACCAAAGGATGCGAACCCTCCTCATCCTCATCGCCGGCGTAGTCATCGGCGCCACAGCTTTCCACGCGTACTATCTTCGGCAGTCACAGAGCGACCGCTGCATCTGGGATCATCCGCTGGACGAAGGCGCACGATCAATTTGTCGGGTCATGCGATCTGGGCCTCCGGCCGCTGATCAAGACCCGGCCGCGCGGCAGGAGATGGACCGGTTGATCGAGAATGTGAGCCGCTAAGATGGGGTCGCGCCTCAATCGTGTGATCGAGCCAAGGTAACGGAGCCGCCGCTCAACATCCCGTAGGTAACGACTTTGCCGCGCGCCCTGAGCAGGTCTGAGGCTGCCTCGGCCGGCATGCCGGCCAGCGCAACGCCGTTGACGCTCGTGACGACGCTACCGACTTTTAGTCCAGCGGCAGCGGCGGGCGAATGGGGCATGGTCGCGATCACCTGCGCACCGGCGGGCGTGATCGTGAAGGCGACGCCGAGGCTCGGCTCGGGCGAGGGCACCGCGAGCGGAACGGCGGTTCTCCTCGACGTGGTGGCGCGGATGAACGCTTTCGCGGCTTCTTGAGCGGCGTCATCCACCGGCGCGTTTTGGAGCGTCGGCGCATTGGCTGCGGCTATGGGTGACACGTTTGACTCGACGCATCCATCCTGATCGGCTGAGCCGCAGGCGGGTGGACTACCCATCTTCGGCCTGGCCCAACCTTCCGCGGCGCCTGCAACGGCGACCAGCACCGACAACATCACCGGAGTTGCCCGCATCAGCTCATCCGCATCCGCACTTCCGTGACATGGCCATCATCTTGACGAGGCGATCGACCGGTCCAACGTATGTAGCGCAATTGGAGTTGCTGGAATGAAATGCAGATCGTTGCTCAAGCTCTGTCTGCCGGTCATCCTAGGCGTCTTGGCAGCCCGCGGGTGGGCGGCGGATCCTACCGTTTCCGAGATCCATGCCGCCGCGGCTGCCGGCCACATGGATGAGGCACAGCACATGATCGGTCAGGTGCTGAAGGATCATCCGAACAGCGCGAAAGCCCACTATGTTGAGGCCGAATTGTTCGCGCATCAGGGACGCAACGCCGAGGCACGCCTCGATCTCGAGACCGCTCAACGCCTCGACCCGTCGATGAAGTTCGTGAGCGGCAGCTCGCTCGCGGAGCTGAAGCAGCAACTGGGCGGATCGGCCGAGACCGCGCAAGCACGGCCGGTCGAGCGCGAGCGGTCGCATTTCCCAATCGGCTGGATCATCGTCGGGCTCGCCGCGATTGCAGTCTTTGCGCTATTTCGCAGGCGCCAACAGCAGCCGGTCAGCTATGTCGGGCCCCAGGGAGCGACCTATGGCGCCGGCGCCTATCCTCCCGCCAGCGGGCCGTGGGGCGGTCCTGCGGCGGGCGGGACAGGCTCGGGTATCCTCGGCGGCCTGGCGACTGGCGCAGCGATGGGCGCAGGTTTTGCGGCCGGCGAGACGTTGATCGACCGTTTCGTCGGTGGTGACCGTGCTCCGCGCGAGGAAACCTACCGCCCCGATGCCGGTGGATCGTTAGACACGAACCAAGACATGGGCGGCGACAACTTCGGCATCAGTGACGCCGGCAATTGGGATGACGGCGCCGGCGACAGCGGCGGTGGGTCAGACGACTGGTAATTGTCAGCCGACGATCAGACCTGAGGCCTACTCCATCCAGCTCGAGTCTGGAGCGATCGGGATCTCAGGCTCGGATCCCGACATCGGCACACCGGATCCAGGGCGCCGGCGCCCCACCGCCGCAACTATCGCGCCAAGAGCAAGCAACATTACCAGTGCCGCAATGATAAGCGTCATAAAGTTGGCGTCACTGAACATGGGCATCTGACCGCTCCTAGGCGACCGCATTAACCGTCTTAACGCACGTTGTTCTTGGAAGCTGCACGGTTTGACAGACTTTTTCTTGATCTAGACTGAAGATCCTCGTGGCCAGCCCTCGCGGAGGGCTCGTGCTCGGACAGCCCGTTCCGAGGCTTACCGGAAGCCAAACCCGTGCGGCCCCTCGTCGGCGGCGCGACCAGCCAAGACGTTGATCAGGCCGTCGAAATTATAGGGCACCTCTAGCGTTTTACTCGCCTGGAAATGCAGAAGAAGGTTGTGCGCCGCGGAGGTGACGAAGGCGATCGCTTCAGCGTTTACCAGCGCCTCCCCAGAAGGGAGGACATTCAGTCTGACGAGCGCCATGGGAAGAGCCTTTCGCTATGCCGGTGCTAAACGCACCAGATCGGCATCAGCCTCCACCGAAACTACGTCGCCTTGCGGCCGGCGCCCCATGAAGATCCCCTGCCGCTCTCGTCCGACCCGGGCCTCCGCCGCAGCCGCATTGTTGATCACAGCGCGTGATGCCGTCTCCGCGGCCTCCCGCACCATTTCTTCCCAGCGCTCAGCGCTTGCCTCGAGCTGCGCACGTCGATGCGGCAGGGTTGCCTGCTCGGCCGCAGCGCGATCAGACGCCGCCCGCGCGCGATACCCCTCGATTCCTGTCATCGCGGCGCCTTAGCATACCGAACCTCGGTTCGGGACCTCTGCGCTACAATTTCGCCCGTGCCACCCGGATCAAGACCCGCAAATCTCGTCTCAGGCTGGTGCCGGACGCCAAGTGCCGGTGCACCAGCGAATAGCCTTCCCGATCAAGCTGGGTGATGAGCGTCTCGACGTCCTTGTATGTACCGGACCGCGCGAGCTGATAGGCGCGTTCGATCACCGTGGGCGTCTCATCCATAACCTATGTTGGCACGCACGATCGGCGCGGCCTAGCCCCGCAGCACCCTCAAGGTCTTTTCTGCCAGCGCTGAATGAGGGTCCATGCTATCCCTGCGTGCGCGGTCACTGGCTCAACTCGCTCCAGTTCGTCAGGGTTCCGGGCCCGCGATCGGTCCTGATGTAGCTGATCGTCTATGCGATG
>Ga0213875_10002512_pt1 | contig 10956 bp, 14 predicted proteins | sample BarmaccomBMRX_R8_FD_160105 | JGI IMG/M metagenome (GOLD analysis project Ga0213875, IMG submission 160105) | Root-associated microbial communities from Barbacenia macrantha in rupestrian grasslands, the National Park of Serra do Cipo, Brazil - RX_R8 | ecosystem: Host-associated > Plants > Roots... | reverse complement strand
GTTGTCGACCGGCAGCCACGCCACCGAGGAGCACGTGCGGCTCGTCGAGCAGCTGCTTGGCGCGGTCGGCAAGGTGCTGCAAGTACCCGAAGCGCAGCAGGACGCGGTGACCGCACTGTCCGGTTCCGGGCCCGCCTACTTCTTCTACCTGGTCGAGGCCATGATCGATGCCGGCATCCTGCTCGGGCTGCCCAGGGCCGTCGCCACTGAGCTAATCATCCAGTCCGCCGTCGGCGCGGCCGCGATGCTGAACGACACCGGAGAGCACCCCGTGACACTGCGGGAGGCCGTCACCTCGCCGGCGGGCACCACCATCATGGCGATCCGCGAACTGGAGAACCACGGTGTCCGGGCCGCGCTGCTCGCCGCCATCGAAGCCGCCAGGGATCGGGCACGGGACCTGGGGCGGGAACACGAGGCGTGACCCGGCCGGTGGATTCCCATGTTTGTCGACAAATCGGTGAGTGGTCGGTTTCGCCCAGTTGAATGGTGCCATCGGGTGTACCGGTTCACCGCTCGGCGCATGGCTTGTCACGGACGTCGCAGGAGTCCCACCTGTCCCGCTACGCTCAACTGAGCACGTGCGTGTCGATACCGCCGGTGGGGAAGCCGACGGCGCGACACGTGTCGAAGGATGCGGTGATACATGCTGGCGCAGCAGAAGGAGACCGAATATTCCGGCCTCGCACAGGTGCGATTCCTCACGGTCGCCGAGGTGGCCGTCCTGATGCGGGTGTCCAAGATGACGGTGTACCGGCTGGTGCACTCGGGTGACCTCCCGGCGGTCCGGGTCGGGAAGTCGTTCCGGGTCCCCGAGGAGGCCGTGCACGCCTATCTGGAGAACGCCTACTACGACGCGGGGTGAGAGAACTGTCCTGCCGCCCGGCTGGCACTGCTGCCAGCCGGTTCAGGCCTGCGGGTAGGATAGAGTGCCGGTAGTTACCAACCTGGCCGAAGGCGGGCAGTTCGCACAGGTCGCTGGGGCGTCCTGGCCAGCCTGCTCTCGGTCTTCCTGGTAAGGGGCCGTTCGCGCCTGGTGCCGTATCCACGACAGCAGTGGTGGCTGGAGCCGGCCTGGGCGCCCGAACCTCACCGTCTACAGCTAAGGACCCCGTATGGGCTCGGTCATCAAGAAGCGGCGTAAGCGTATGTCGAAGAAGAAGCACCGCAAGCTGCTTCGCAAGACCAGGGTGCAGCGCCGCAAGCGCGGCAAGTGAGGCACTTGATCTGAGCCTGGCGGCACTCGTACGTCCCGATGGGTGCCGCCTCTGGTTTGCTCAGGCCACCCGCGATGACTCCGTGTGACCTGTGGCGGCGATGGACGCCGCGCGCTGCCTGGCGTATGTGCCAGGGGGTAGCATCGCGCTCGTCGTCCACCCGTAGGGAGTCGCATGACGCCCAACGTCGTCCTCGTCACCGGAGTCAGCCGCTTCCTCGGCGGCCACCTCGCCGCACGGCTCGCGGCCAACTCGGCGATCGAGCGGGTCATCGGTGTTGACACCGTTCCGCCCCCTCGAGATCTGCTGCGCAGAATGGGGCGGGCCGAGTTCGTCCGGGCCGATATCCGTAACCCGCTCGTCACCAAGGTGATCGCTGGCGCGAAGGTGGACACGGTCGTGCACACCTCCATCACCGCCAACCCGGCTGGACCGGCCGGTCGTGTGGTGATGAAGGAGATGAACGTCATCGGCACCATGCAGCTGCTTGCCGCCTGTCAGCGTTCGCCGCGAGTGGGCAAACTGGTGGTGAAGTCGACGAGTGCTGTGTACGGCGCCAGCTCCCGCGATCCAGCGATGTTCACCGAGGACATGGCGCCCAAGGACCTCCCGCCGGGCGGCTACGCCAAGGACGCGGTGGAGATCGAGGGCTACATCCGGGGGTTCAGCCGCCGCAGGCCGGATGTCGGGGTCACGACGCTGCGGTTCGCCAACTTCATCGGACCCCGTATTGACACGGTCCTGACCAGGTACTTCGCTCTTCCTGTCGTGCCAACGGTGCTCGGCTACGACGCACGCGTGCAGCTCTTGCACTCCGATGACGCGCTCGCGGTCGTCGAACGGGCCGTCCTGCACGAGCTCCCCGGAACGTACAACGTCGGCGGAGACGGGGTGCTGCTGCTGTCCCAGGCGATCCGCAGGGCCGGGCGGATCGGGGTGGCGGTGCCGAGCATGGCCGTTCCATTCCTCAGCCAACTGGTGCGCAGTACGCGTCTTGTCGACTTCTCCCCCGACCAGGTGCGGTTTCTCAACTTTGGCCGGGTGGTGGACACCACGAAGCTCAAACGCGACTTCGGATTCACGCCGAGGTGGACGACGGCCACGGCGTTCGACGACTACGTGAGCGGCAGGGCGCTGCGCCCGGTACTCGACCCCGACAGGCTGGCGGCCGCGGAGCGGGGCATCCTCGACCTCGCCGCCAGACTCCCCATCAGGTGAGAGAGGCAGCACTGTGCCCGATGCCAGAGTGATCCCACTGCACGGCGCCGACCAGTCCGCCCCGAGGCCAGAACCAGTGGCAGGCCGACCAAGGACCGAGCGTGCCATGCGCACCGCCGGCGGTCATGATGCCGGGGACCGAACTACTGGGAACCGGGCTGCTGAGGAACGGGCCGCGGGGGAAACGGGGCCATCGACCGGTGCGGACTGGGAGCGGAGACTGGCCGGCGTGCTCGCCTTCGCGCGCCGCAGGCTCACCGGCGAGTACCAGGTCGACGAGTTCGGCTTCGACTCGGATCTGACCGACAACATGCTGATCCCCGCGCTGCGGCCGCTGTACGAGAAATGGTTCCGGGTCGAGACCGTCGGACTGTCCAACGTGCCGTCTGCCAGCGGAGCCCTGCTGGTGGCCAACCATTCGGGCACGGTTCCGCTGGACGCCGTGATGACCGGGTTCGCCGTGCACGAGCATCACCCCGCCCGTCGCCACCTGAGGATGCTCGGCGCCGATCTGGTGTTCCAGCTTCCGATGATCAGTTCGTTGGCCCGCAAGACGGGGCAGACCCTCGCCTGCGGCCCCGACGCCGAGCGGTTGCTGCGGGAAGGCGAGCTGGTCGGCGTGTGGCCGGAAGGATTCAAGGGCATCGGCAAGCCGTTCAAGGACCGGTACAAGCTCCAGCGGTTCGGGCGAGGGGGATTTGTCTCCGCGGCGCTGCGCACCGCTACGCCGATCATCCCGGTGTCCATCGTCGGTGCCGAGGAGATCTATCCCAAGATCGGTGAGATCAGGTTCCTGGCGCGGCTGTTCGGTCTCCCGTACTTCCCGGTGACCCCCTTCTTCCCGCTGTTGGGCCCGCTCGGCATGGTCCCGCTGCCGTCGAAGTGGTACATCGAGTTCGGTGAGCCGATCCCGACCGACGAGTTCGACGCCGGTGCGGCGGACGATCCGATGCTGGTGTTCAACCTGACCGACCAGGTGCGGGAGACCATTCAGCAGACCCTCTACCGTCTGCTCACCCAGCGGCGCAACGTCTTCATGGGGTGAACGCGCCACCCGGTCGGATGACGACGTCCGCCTTCTCAGGCGGTCGGCCCACGACGTGCCTACGCTGACGTCGTGGGACTGCTGTCCAGGAGGTCGGCCCTGTTCGCGGCGCCGGCGGGCTTGACTGCGGTGGTCGGTGTCAGCGCCGTGTCCACCGGGGCGGTGCCGGCCGCCGCGTCGCCTGCGGCCTCACCTACCGAGACGTTTACCCTCGTCGCGGCACGTGCCAAGAACTCGCTGCCGACCGCGCCGACAGTGGGCACTTCGTTCGCGATGTTGCTCGAACTGTTCGACATGAGCGCGGGTGCGGCGGGGGACGGCTCGATACTCGGCGCCGTCGTGAACCTCACCGCCGACACCCCACCGAAGGTCGTCGTACAGAGCGAGATCGTGTTGCGGCTGCGCGACAAGGGAGAACTGCACCTGAGCACGATGCACGCCCTTGTGGTGCCGTCACCGGTGGCCAACCCGCTGGCGATCGTCGGTGGTACCGACGCGTACGCATCGGTCCGCGGCGATGGGACGATCAGCTACCCCACGGCTGACCGGATCGACCTGACACTGCGGATCATGACCGGCTGAACTCCGATTCGCCAGCTTCCATGGCGCGGCGCGACTAGGATCGGCGGCCATGAACCAGCCTGCTCCTCCGCAGTTCCCGATCCTCATCTCGACCATGAACGATGTGCCGGGATGCCGGATTACCCATGTTTTCGGCGAGGTCTTCGGGATCACCGTGCGCAGCCGTGCGTTCGGGGTGAACTTCGTGGCCGGCCTGAAGTCGCTCGGTGGCGGTGAGATCACCCAGTACACGAAGATGCTCACCGACTCCCGGAACGAGGCCGTCGGCCGGATGGCGCAGATGGCGATGGGGTATGGCGCCAACGCGGTGCTGGCGATGCGATTCGACTGCAATGAGATCGCGCAGACGATGAGCGAGATCGCCGCGTATGGCACCGCGGTGTACGTGGTCCCCGCGGACCAGCCCCAGCAGCCGGTCCAGCCTGCGATGCAGGCCCAGTCCCCAATGCAGGCCCAGCAGCAGGCGTACCCGCAGCAACAACAGCACTGAGCACGACCTGAGCGTTCCGGTCCCTGCGAACGCCCACAGGGACCGGCGCCATGATCGGCGTGACCCTTCACCGGCGAGCGGTAAGAAGTCGCCCTGTTTCGCCACTACCAGGTGAGATATCCGGTGGAGGGAGCAAGCCTATGGCCGACACACTGCCGATCGAGCAGTTCACGTCGATGTATCGACGGCACTACCCCGCGGTCCTGGCCTACGCCGCCAGCCAGGTAGGCAGACAGTCAGCTGAAGAAGTGGTCAGCGATACGTTCATGGTGGCGTGGCGTCGACTCGACGACATACCGATACCCCCGTTGCCCTGGCTGCTCGGCGTGACCCGTAATCACGTGCGGCAACTGCGTCGTACCGCCGACCGCCACCGGACAGCAGTCATGCGGGACGGTACCCAGGCTTGGTGGGAGCGGGCGGTCGCTGATGTCGCGGACGTGGTCGCCGACCGCGCCACCGTGATCCGCGCGGCGGTCACGCTGTCCGATCACGACCGCGAAGTACTGACCCTGATCGCCTGGCACGGCTTGGACGCCACGAAGGCGGCCAAGGTCCTCGGCTGCTCGGCACCGACCTTCATGGTCCGGCTGCACCGCGCGAGACGCCGGCTGGAGAAGGCGATGGATACCGAGTCACGCCAGCAGTCGGACTGTCCCATTCGGACGCTGCCCACCGCATTGTGCCGATGACCTGGAAGGGGCCAACGATGAATAGTGACAATGACGTGCTGCGAACACTTGCCGAGGCGCGGCCGCGGTGCCTTGCGGATTTGGACTTGCTCGACCATGACCGTCAGGAGGACACCCTGCGGGCCATCCTGTCCCAACCTCGAGGATCGGCTGAGCCCACCGGGCCGAACCGTCCGGTCAGGCACCTGCGGCTTGCGGTGCCGATTGCCGCAGCCGTGGCCGCCTTAGCGGCGATCGGTGTTTCTCCTCTGCTCCGCGGTACCGCCGAGCCGAATGCGCCGGTCGAAGTCGCGTCACCGCAGGTGATTCTCTCCGCCGCCGCGAACAATGTCCTCAACATCGGTGCCAGCACTGGCCGTTACTGGCATGTGGCGACTCGTACCCACTTGGTGGATGTGGCCGGCACGGACCAGGATCCCTACCTCGCCACTCACGATGACGGCCTGGAGTACTGGTCAAGCCAGACGAAGGGAGGCGACAGCTGGTTCGTCACCGGTATCGACGAAAAGTCGGCTCCACTGGGGCCATCCGACGCCGCGGCATGGAAGCGCGCCGGTTCGCCACAACCGATCATTCCGGCGAGGTTGGCCAAGCTCGGCGAGCGAGTGACAATTGCCAAGCCGACGATCTTCCACAACATGTCAGGTGGCTACTACGCTGTCTTCGGTGGAGGCAACGTCTCCTTGCAGGACCTACAGACGCTTCCTGCCAACTTCAAGGCGCTGACCGATTATCTCGCCGTCAAGTTTCAACGGCTACGGAGCAGCGGTACCGCGTTCGACGGACCCAAAGAGCAGACGGCGTGGATGTTCGATGAGCTCCGCTCGTTGCTGGTGTTGCCTGTTTCCTCGCAAATGAGAGCGGCCGCCTGCCAGGCGATCGCCGCCCTACCCGGCGTCCGCTCGTTGGGACGCGTCACCGACCCGATGGGGCGTGTCGGAAGCGGAGTGGCCATGGATGAGAAGGGGCAGACTTTCGACGTGCCGCTGGAACAGCAGCTAATCGTCGACGACCACACCGGCCTTCCCCTGTCCCTTCAGGACGTCGCGAAGGCGCAGAGCAAGGTCAATCCGGAAATCACCGTGGGGACGGCGGTTTTCGGCCAGACGATGACCAGCATCGGTATGACGGACGCCGAACCCGCCTTCCCTCCAGACGCCATCCATGAGAACTGACCACGTCGAAAGTTGTTGATGACGATGTCCACGATACGAACATAGGCTTTCGCCGTGATTGTCACCGGCGTGGTGGCGGTCGCCCCGCTCACCGTCGGGAACGCCACCGCGCTAGGTGCACCGGCGGCCGGTGGCGGTGATCTCACCGTGTCCGGACCGATGGGAAACCGCCCAGCCGTCGGACGAAGGTGTGTCGCGCATGATGTCCGACGTCGCCGCGTCGGGGCCCGCCGACGGATGGGTGGTCGGCACCAAGGCCGGAAACGACAAGATCGACACGATCACCGAACACTAGAACGAAACGATCTGGACCGACGTTGCTTCCAACACCCATGGCATGGCAACCCAGCTCATGTGGACCGCCGTACCGAAGCCACCGCCAAAGTCCGATCAGCGTGATCCTCGGTATCGCCAACGTTCCGGGCACGGCAGGAGTCCTCGGCGTGGGCCGGATCGGGGATCTGTCCGCCACGATCGACAACCAGTGGGGCCTGGTGGCCGAGCACGGGCTGAACTGAGTACCGGTGGTGGCCTCTGCCCGCACACGACAGGGGCCACCACCATTTCGTCAGCCGCGGCCCCGGCGGCGGTAGGCGCGGCCGGCCGCGAGGGCGCCGGCGAGGGCGCCGGCCCCGAGCACCGAGGGAACGCCGATCTTGGCGGCTTTTCGGCCAGTCCGGAAGTCGCGGATCTCCCAACCCCGCCTGCGGGCCAGGTCTCGCAGTGCGGGATCCGGGTTGACCGCGACCGCGGTGCCCGTGGTGGACAGCATCGGCACGTCGTTGACCGAATCCGAGTATGCCGTGCAGCGGCGCAGGTCCAGCCCCTCCCGCGCGGCCAGTGCCCGCACCGCGTGCGCCTTGGCCTTGCCGTGCAGCAGGTCGCCGACGAGGCGGCCGGTGTAGATGCCGTCCTTGCTCTCCGCCACCGAGCCGAGGGCGCCGGTCAGCCCGAGTCTCCTCGCGATGATGGAAGCCAGCTCGACGGGTGTCGCCGTGACCAGCCAGACTCGCTGGCCGGCATCCTGGTGCATCTGCGCCAACGCCCTGGTACCCGACCAGATCCTGGCGGCCATCAGCTCGTCGTAGATCTCCTCGCTGAGTTTGATCAGCTCGTCGACACTGCGCCCGGCGACGAAGGACAGCGCCTGCTCGCGGCTCTCCCGCACGCTGCGCGGGTTCTCTTTGCCGACGATCCGGAACTTGACCTGCTTCCAGGCGAAACCGGCGAGGTCGGCGGTGGTGAAGTACTTCCGCGCGGCAAGGCCCCTTGCGAAGTGGAAGATCGACGCACCGACCATCATGGTGTTGTCGACGTCGAAGAACGCCGCGGCCGTCAGGTCGGGCGGCACCGCGAGGGATGCCTCCATCTCGGCTGCCGCCGCGACGGCCGCGTCGGCGGAGGCCTGTCCGGCCACCTCGGCCATTCGGTCCAGCTCCGCGGTTTCGGGCTTGTCATGCCTGCGTGGCACCGCCGTGCCTCCAAGTAGGGGGAAATGGGCCGTCCCGTTCGGCGAGGCCCTCATCGTGCAAGCGTAATGCGGTCGCCGCCGGCGGCGACCGCTGGCCACTGGGAGGTACCGATGGGCTGTACGCCGACGACGGGTGGCCGTGTCAAAATTCGGCATGGTGCCGATGAGGAGGTCGACCGTGGCCGACATCAGCAACGTGGCGGATCTGGTGGGGTTGGCGGCCGGGCGGGGCAAGGACCATCCGGCGTTCGTCGACGCGGCCACCGGCTCGACGCTGACGTGGTCCCAGGTCGACGCGCTGACCACCGCGGAAGCCCGCCGGTTGAGCTCGGCCGGATTGCTGCCCGGCGATCGGGTGGTGGTGCGGCTGCCGACGTCCGCACAGTTCTGCGTCGCGGTTTTCGGAGCCCTGCGGGCCGGCTGTGTCGTCGTTCCCGTCAGCACCGGCGCCGCACCGCGCGAGCTGGCGGAGATCGTCGCTGACAGCGGGGCGAAGGTGCTCGTCGGCGACGGCGACGGTGCCAGGATCGGTGACCTGCTTGCCGGCCCGCGGGTCGACCCTGCGGCACTGGATGCCGAGGACCGTGCCGCGGCACCGGCGGCCACCGGGCGAGGTGGTGAGGACGTCGCCGTGCTCGCGTACACCTCGGGCACCTCGGGCAAGCCGCGCGGCGCGATGCTCTCGCACCGCGCGCTGCTAGCCAACGTCGCCCAGTGCGCGGCGTTGCGCCCCGCGCCGGTGACCGCCGCGGACCGGGTGCTCCTCGCCCTGCCCCTCTTCCACTCCTACGGTCTCGGTCCCGGTCTGTTCCAGGTCGCCGCGGCCGGCGCGACGGCCGTGCTGCTCGGGCGCTTCGACGCCAACGACGCGGTGGGCGCGATCGAACGGCATCGGGTCACCACGCTTGTCGGTGTACCGCCGATGTACCAGGCGATGCTCCAGGTTGGCCCCGAGCGCCTGCGTGAGGCGTTCATGACCGTGCGGCTGCTGACCTCCGGTGCCGCTCCGCTCTCCCCGTCCCTGCTCGACGCTGTCGAGCGGGCGACGAGCCTTCCGGTGTTCGAGGGTTATGGCCTCACCGAGACCAGCCCTGTGCTCACCTCGACACTGGTCGGCGGCAAGCCCAAGCCGGGATCGGTTGGCCGGCCACTGCCCGGTATCGAGTTGCGGCTTGTCGACAGTGATGGCCTGCCGTTCGCCGAGGACGACGAGGTGACCCTTCCCGACGACGATGCCGGCCTCGTCTGCGTGCGGGGGGCGAACCTGTTCAGCGGGTACTGGCCGGACGGTGCCCACGGGCCCGACGCCGACGGATGGTTCCGCACCGGCGACGTCGGCTACCTGGACTCCGACGGCGACCTGCACCTCGTCGACAGGGCAGGGGACCTGATCATCGTCAACGGGTTCAACGTGTATCCGCACGAGGTGGAGCGGGTCGTCGCCGAGCTGCCTGAGGTCGCGGAGGCCGCGGTGGTCGGCGTTCCCGACGAGGCGACTGGCGAGGCCGTCAGGGCAGTGCTGGTTCTTGCCGCGGGTGCCGAGCTGACCGCCGACGCGGTGCGCGAACACTGTTCGCGGCGGCTGGCCAAGTTCAAGGTGCCGGTGACCGTCGAATTCGTCGATGTTCTGCCGCATTCGCCTACCGGCAAGCTGGTCCGGCGGCGGCTGCGACAGCGCGGCTAGCGCGGTGGAACACCGCGTGACCCTGGTGACCAGGATGGGATGCCACGCCTGCGAGCTCGCCGAGCAGGACGTGCGGCGGATCTGCACGGAGTTGGGCGTGCCGTGGTCGAGCCGAGACGTGGACGCCGATCTGGAGCTGCGCGCCGAATACGGTGACCGGGTCCCCGTGATCCTGATCGATGATGCCGAGCATGGTTACTGGCGGGTAGAGGAAAAACGTTTCAGGACCGCGCTGTTGGGCTGATCGAGCTACACTGCGATTCCAGGCAAGGCCGGCTCAGGGAGTCATATGCGGGAACGCGAACTCCGCAAGAGGTGCCGGCGTCTGCTGCAGGATCTCGACGTCCGGCCACCGCTTGACGTGGAAGAACTGTGCCGACGGCTCGCGGCGTGTCGCGGCCGGCCGATCAAGCTGGTGCCCTACCCGATCGAGGTGCCCGGCCCGTTCGGCCTGTGGTTCATGACCGACACCGCCGACTTCATCTTCTATCAGCAGCAGACGACCCGGCCGCACCAGCACCACATCATCCTGCACGAGATCGGGCACATGATCGCCGATCACCCCAGCGACGAGGCGGACACCGACGCCCTTGTGGCGATCATGGGCCACACACCGCGGGGCGAGGTCAGCCGTTCGCTGCGCAGAACCTGCTACGACTCGGACTACGAACGGGAAGCCGAGTTGATCGCCACGATCATCCTGGAGTGGGCCAGCGTGCTCGACGCCGTGCCCGGCGAAACCCGGACCGGGGACGGGCCGGCGCTGGACCGGCTCGGTACCTCGCTGTCCAACCGCCGCGGCTGGGTCTGACCGGGTGCTACCTGTGTCTCAGGAAGACCTGTTCCCGGTTGCCGACTCGCTCTCGTCAGGTTCGGCGGCCGCGAGCACGTCGAGCATCTTGAGCACCTGCCTGCGCACGGCCGGAGTCATGTCACCGGCCCGCATGGCGATCATGCGCACCTGGCTGTCGGCGAGTTTCTCACGGAGTTCGCGCTCTTCGGCATCGCCGTTGTTACCCTCGTCGCCGAGCAGGTAGGCGGGTGTGATCGGAGTCGTCCCGTGCTCGCGGTGCTCGTCGAAGAACTTCGCGAGCGCCTTGACGACCGCGATCGTCGGATTGGTGTTGGTCCCCGAGCGCAGGGTGGCGAGGTAGACCCGGGACACCGTGGTGTCGTGCGAGGGATCCGCGCTGATCATCTTGGCCACGTACGGCGTGGAGTACTCCCGTCGGCGACCTTTGCTGTCCAGCCGCCCGACAGTGGCGAACAGCGTGTTGAGTCGATCTGCCAGCGTGGCCATCGCTACCCCCGTGATGGTGTGAGAACCTGGCGTACCCGTCCTCTCGGTGAACAAAACGTTGAGAACTTCGTCCTCAGGTCTT
>Ga0213875_10002511_pt1 | contig 10961 bp, 11 predicted proteins | sample BarmaccomBMRX_R8_FD_160105 | JGI IMG/M metagenome (GOLD analysis project Ga0213875, IMG submission 160105) | Root-associated microbial communities from Barbacenia macrantha in rupestrian grasslands, the National Park of Serra do Cipo, Brazil - RX_R8 | ecosystem: Host-associated > Plants > Roots... | reverse complement strand
CCAGGAAGTACCCGCACACGCTGGCCGCGTTCCTGGCCGCCTTGCAGCAGGGGCAGCAGGTCGCCGATACCAGCCGGGCCGCCATCCAGCAGGCCATGGAGCAGCTGCCCCAGCCCTACAAGGTGCCGGGCGCCATCGCCGCCGTGATGTCGGTCGAAACCTATCCGCTCAACGTCGCGCCGGGCATAGACCAGTCCCGCGTCCAGCGTGTGGCCAATGAGATGTACCAGGACGGGATGCTCGCCACACCATTTCAGGTAAGCACGATGCTGGGCGGACTGTGACACCTGGGACATGTTGGGCAGGACGCCTATTTCGCCTCAGATCGTGATAACGATACGATAAATGCGGGTCTCGAGGGTGATCATCGTTACTTACAAAAGCGGCTCGCGCCTCTCGTCAGGAGACCTTCTCGCAGTCTAGGATCGGAAACTGTCAGTAACGATCAGTAAGCCCTGACGATACGGCTGTGGCGGGACGGACCGGGTGTGTCAGGTGGCGAACGGGTAGGTATTCGTCATGGCAAATGAGTCCGGTGTGCGACGCATTGTCGTCGGCGTCGATGGCTCGGCGGAATCCGTCGCGGCGCTCCGGTGGGCATGCCGGGAAGCCAGCCTGCGTGCCGCCGAGGTCCTCGCGGTACTGGCCCTCGAGTCAGCATGTCACCAGGTCGCGAGCTATGCAGTCCCGGCTCCGCGGCAATCCGGCGGGAGCTGGGGAGCGGCCCGCGACGTGCTGCGCCGGTCGGTCAGCGAGGCGGTCACCTCGTTCCCTGGTGTGACCGTGCGCACCGAGATAGCCGAGGGCCTGGCCGCCCGCGTGCTGCTCGACCACGCCGCGGGCGCGGACATGCTGGTGCTGGGGCGCACTGTTCACGCTCCGGATCCGTACCGGCCCGCGGGCCCGGTCATCCGGGCGTGCCTGCGGGCGGCCCACTGCCCGGTCGTGGTCATCAGCCCGGCCGAGGACATGGCCGCCGAAACCGACCACGTGCCATCGTCGTGGCGGCGTGCCCTGGAGAGCTCTGGCGCGGCTCGCTGAGCCAGACGCGCTCTGTGGCGCGATCGTGAGCCGGCGGCCGCCACACCTGGAGCGAACCGCTCCGGTGCCCGGCTGCCTAAACCTCCGCGCTGCAATTGCACCCAAACCACCCGCCGTGTGGGCAGATAATTTTTTTATCCAGAACGACCAGGTACGCACCTTATTAGCCAAAGGTATTTCACGCCCCACATAGCGCGCCAAACCGTGCCTTATTGCGGTAAGTTGGTATTCAGCGCACGGGCAGCCTGGGTGGGATGCATGAGCACACGACTGCGGCGCCTATCGAGCGCTTTTGATGGGCAGCCGGCCTGGCTCGCGATGGCGCTCGTGCTTGGCGCGGTGATCGCCGTCGTCGCGATATCGGCAGGTAACCGGCTGAACCTGGCCGACGTGCTGGCCGCGACGCCGTTGCTGGCCTGCGCGCGATGCAACGGCCGGCTGACCGTCCTCGCGGCCGCCTGTGCAATTGCTTTCTGTGCAATTGTGAGCGTGGTATCCAGCGGTGCGGGCACCGCCAGTGTCGCGTACCGTTTCGCCATTGTCGGCGGCGCCGGAATATTCGCTGTTCTTGCCTCGGTGGTGCGCAGCCGCCGCGAAGGCACCCTTATCGAGATTAGCGAAAGGGTGCAGCGGGCGATACTGCGGCCGCTGCCGGCCGAGCTGGGCGGAGTGGCGTTCGCATCGCACTACCAGTCGGCCAGCCGGCAGGCCCTGATCGGTGGCGACCTGTACGACGTGGCCGTGACCGAGTTCGGGCCGCGGCTGATCATCGGTGACGTCAAGGGCAAGGGCCTGGACGCCGTCGGCCGGTGCGCCACGGTGCTGGCCGCCTTCCGTGAGATGGTCTCCGCGGAACCGGACCTAGTCCGGCTGGCCGAGCTCATGGACGGCCAGCTGGCCCAGGGCATGGAGATCGAGGACTTCGTCACCGTCATCCTGGCCGAGTTCGGGCCGGGCGAGGTCCGCCTGGTCAACTGCGGCCATCACCCCCCGGTCCGGCTCGCGGCCGGCGCCGGCCAGCTGCAGGTTCTCACGGCGGAGCCGGCCGTGCCGCCGCTCGGCCTGCATCCCCGCCCGCACCGGCAGGACGTCGAGCTGAAGCCGGGGGACCGCCTGCTGTTCTACACCGACGGGTTAATTGAGACCCGCGATCGGGCCGGCCGCTTCTTCGCGCTGGACCGCCGGGTAGCCGCGGCCCTGGGCGAGCCGGATCTGGACGCCGCGGTCCTGCGGGTCGTGCGCCTGCTGCTCGAGCACGCCGCCGACGAGTTCGCCGACGACGTCCTGCTCGTTCTGGCCACCCCGGTGTGAGCTACCCGACATTAATAACTGGGCCCGGCCGAGCAGCGGGCCGCCTGATCCATCCCGCTGACGGCACATTCGGCACGGACCCGGGAGCGGGCCCGTGCCGGATTTCACTTAAGCCATTCCAGCAGTAGCTCGCTGAGCCGCTCGGGCGCATCCAATGGCACCCAATGGCTGGCTCCATCGATTTCCTCATAACGCCACGGCCCCTGGACCAGATTGGCAGAATTCCGCATCCGCTCCCCGTCCAGGAAGTAATCGCGGGTGGACCAGATGCCCATTACCGGGGCGAGCACCGGCGGCCATTCCCGGGCCGGTCCTGGCATGCGCGGCGCCAGGTTGGCCCGGTACAGGTTGAGCGACGCGGTCAGCGCACCCGGGCGGGACAGATCCGCGATCGCCTGGTCCAGATCCCCGTAGCCGCGGCTGAACGTCCGCAGCCAGGCCCAGTCGTCGTAGGCGATGGTCGCCTCGGCTACCCCGTCGAACTGGAAGAACAGCTGGTACCACGCCATCTCCTGCTGGCGCACGGTGACCGGGGCGGCCGGGTGCGGTACCGAGATCGCGGTTAGCGTCCGCACCCGGTCCGGGACACCCATCGCCACCAGCCAGGCCAGCCCCGCCCCCCAGTCGTGCCCCACCACGTGCGCGCCCGGCACGCCCAGATGGTCCAGGATCGCGGTGACATCGCCGATCAGCGTGCGCATCCGGTAGGCGTCCACCCCCTCGGGGCGGCCCGACCGGCCCATGCCGCGAAGGTCCGGCGTGATGACCCGGAACCCGTGCTCAGCCAGCACCGGAACCTGATGCCGCCACAGCCGCGCCGAATCCGGCCAGCCATGCAGCAACAGCACCGGCTCGCCGTCCCCATGCTGCTCTACGTAGAGCGACGTCCCGTTCACCTCGATAACCTCGCTACCCATAACCCGATCATGTCACCAGCCCCGCTCCCGCCCCCAAGCCCCCAGCGGCATGAAACCGCGGTTCCAGCGCTTCAGAACGACATCACCCCGCGGTTTCATAGCGTTCCGGCCGCCCAGCCCCGCCCCGCCCGCAGCCAGCCGCCAGCAGCGGCCCCAGCCGGAATCAGGCCCCGGCTCATAAGATGTGGATGTCACTTCGGGGTCGTTATGGCAGCCCGAAGGTAACCGCCACGCCTTATCCGCGCCGAGCGCGCGGCCTGGAGGTGCCGCTTGGGATGCTGGCCGGGCTGGCTTGCCGTCCGGGAGGCAGTCGGTGGGGAGGGTCATGGCTGAGCGTCCCGTCCGGCGGCCCTGGCCGGTCAGGCGACTGTTCCCGCTGCTCGGCGCCCTGGGCCTGGCTCTCATCGGGATCGTCGGCACGGTCTGGGGGCCTCGCTACTACGGCAAGACGGCCTGGGCGCTGCCCGACGACCTGTGGGGCACGATGGTCGCGGCCCAGCGGCTGCTGCACCTGGACCTGGCCGGGCTGTACACCCCGCCGACCGCGCTGGTGTCGCTGCCCGGCACGGCCGTGATCATGGCGCCGCTGGTCGCCGTGGCCGACCTGGCTGGGCTGCCGCTGACCGTGCCGCATGGGCCCTACCCGGCGCTGTGGCTGCTGGCCGGGCCTTACCAAGTCGGCATCTCGGCCGTGGCGCTGTTCGGCGCCGACGCATTGGCCGAACGCATGGGTGCGAGCCCCGCCCGGCGCTTCGTGCTGGCCGCGGCCGGCGCCACCGCGCTGTGGAGTGTCACCGTGCGCTGGGGACACCCGGAAGACGCGGTGGCCGTTGGCCTGCTGCTGTACGCAGCCGACAGCATGTACGCAGCCGACAGCATGTACGCGGCCGACAGCATGTACGCGGCCAGGGCAAACCGGGCGGCCTGGCTGGCTGGGGCCGCGGTTGCCGTGCAGCCGCTGGTGCTGCTGGCGCTGCCGGTTCTCGCCGTGGCCTTCCTGGCCGGCGGCGGCCCGCTCCGGCGCCTGCCCGGCTTGGCTCTCCGCGCCGCCGCGCTGCCGGCCGCCGCGCTGGGCGTCGCGGTCACCGCCAACCCGTCCGCCGCGCTGCACGCGGTCACCAGCCAGCCGAACTCGCCCCGGATCGACCACCCCACGCCATGGATCTATCTCGCCCCGCACCAGGCCGGCGACCTCGTGGCAGCGGGCCCGGCCCGCATCCTGGCTGTCGTGGCCGCGTGCGGCTGTGCCGTGCTGGCTCATAGAGGGCTGGCTCATAGGAGGCTGGCTTACCGGGGGATCGCCGGGCGAGGGGTGCGATCCCTCCCCGAACTCCTGTGGTGGATTGCGGTCGCGCTGGCCGTGCGGTCGGTGTTCGAGCCGGTGATGGTGGCCTACTACCTGTGGCCGCCACTGGCCGTGGCGCTGATCGCGGCCGTCGCGGCGTGGCCGCGTCTGCTCTGGACGGGCGCCGTGGTGGTCGCGCTCACGTTCTTCTCGCAGATCTGGTGGCGCAACCCGTGGGCCTGGTGGACCCCGATGGTGGCCGGGCTGGCCCTAGCCCTGTACCTGGCCAGGCCCGGCCGGCGCCGCAACGCCAGCGCCGTCGCGCCGCAGATGCTGCCAGAGGCGGGGCAGGAGTTCGTCCCGGACGGCGCGCCATGACGCGATCTCCTCCGCGGTCAGCGGCGTGATGGGCCCGGCCGCCCGCGCGGCCAGGTAGACCTCGCAGGCCGCGGCCAGCAGCCACATCCGGGCTACCGCGATTCCCGGGGTGGCTCCCAGGGTTATGGCGCCGTTGCCGCGGAGCAGCAGCGCTTCGCCGCTGGGCAGGCTGCTGGCCGCCCGTTCGGCCCGTTCGGGTGACCGCAGCAACCTGGCGTCGGTGTGCACCGGCACCGATTCACCCAGCCAGGCCGCCTGCCCGTGCAGCGGGACCAGTTCGCCTGTCGTGGCGGCGGCCGCGAAGGCCTGCGGCGGCTGGGCCCGGGCGATGGCGGTCGCGTCCGGCCGCGCCCGGTACAGCGCCAGGTGGCCCCACGCCTCGGCCGGGGCGCCCGCGGGCAGGTCTGTCGCGGCCAGCGGCACCTCGAGCACATCCCCCGCGCTCACCAGCGCCAGATCCGCAGCCGGGGTGATGAGCATCGCCGTCCCGGCCCGGGCGGACACGTGCCCGTAGGCGGTGACCAGACCGAGCCGGGACGCCGCGTTTCCCGCCTCCGCCACAGCCTCAGCCAACCGAGCCCCGGCCAGCCGGGCCGCAGATTCTGCCATTGCTCCCCTTCCCAGATGCGCGAGGCCGTGTCTAAACTGTATGCAGTTTCTCGACTGTATGCACTTTGCCGTCAAAGGGGAAGGCCCGTGATCTCAGGACTGCACCACTACGCGCTCGAAGTGCCGGACCTGGAGGTGGCCGAGGGCTTCCTGCAGGACTTCGGGCTGGAGACAGGGGAGAAGGACGGGTCCCTGGTGGCCAAGTGCCCCGGCCGGGAGCAAGAACAGGTCCGCATGGTGCAGGCCCCGGCCAAGCGGCTGCACCACGTCACGTTCACGCTGCGGCCGGGGACGATGGACTCGGTCCGCGAGGCGCTGGAGCGAGCGAGGACGCCAGTCATCGAGCCGCCCGCCGGCGCCACCGAGGACGGCCTGTGGGTCCGCGACCCGGACGGCACCGCCGTGCAGCTGCTCGACGAGGCGCCCGCCCCGGCCCGGCCGGTCGCCGAGGTGCTGGTCAACATGGGATCCAGCCGCCAGCGCATCGGCGTCGCGCAGTGGACCCAGGTCACGCAGGATGTGCTGCCGCGGCGGCTGGGGCACTCGCTGCTGTTCACCGCGCAGCCGGAGCGGATGACCGAGTTCTACACCGAGGTGCTCGGGCTCCGGGTCAGCGACACCATTCACGGCCTGGTCACCTTCCTGAACGCCGGGGCAGGGGACCACCACGTGTTCGGGTTCATCGCCAGCAGCCACCGCGGCTTCCACCATGCCAGCTTCGAGGTCCCCTCGGTGGACGCGATCGCCATCGGCGCGGACCGGATGCGGGCCAAGGGCCGCGAGCCGGGCTGGGGCCTGGGCCGGCACACCATCGGGTCCAACTTCTTCCACTACAACCCCGACCCGTGGGGGTCGTGGATCGAGTGGTTCTCCGACATCGACCAGATCGACGACTGCTGGGTGGCCAGCGACTGGAACGTCCCCCCGCACCTGTGGGGCACACCGCCGCCCGAGACCTTCCTCGCCAACCACGAGCCCGAACCCACCAAGGAGTGATGCATGAGCCGCGACGTCGCCCCCATCTTCGCCGACATCGATTCTCTCAACCCCGACCAGTTCGTCGCCCACCTCACCCCGGACGTCACGTTCCGGTTCGGCAATGCCGACCCGATGACCGGCCGGGAGGCGGTCAAGGCGGCGGTGACCGGCTTCTACGGCACCATCGCCGGCATGCACCACCACATCCTGGACATCTACGAGTCCGGGGACACGGTCATCGCCAAGATCGACGTCGAGTACATCCGCCAGGACGGCAAGTCGGTCACCGTGCCGAACGCCGACATCCTGGTCTTCGACGGCGACCTGGTCAGCAACTGGCAGATCTACATCGACCTGGCTCCGGTATTCGCCTAGGTAAAGGGTTCGCCTGGATCATGATCACGCTTACCGATATCGCCTACGTCCGGTCGGGGGTGGCGGACCTGGACGCCGCCACCCAGTTCGCCACCGAGATCGTCGGCCTGGAGCTGGCCGCGCCGACCGAGGAGGACGTGGCCCACCTGCGCGCCGACCACCGGCACCACTGCCTGGCCCTGGTGCAGGGCCCGTCCGGCGTCATCTCCTCCGGCTTCACCGTGGCCGATCTGGACGCGCTGGCCGCGGCCGAGGCCGAGCTCGAACGCGCCGGGTTCACCGTCCGGCGCGGGTCACCCGAGCAGGCCAGGTCGCGGCGGGTACGGGAGTTCGTGGGCTTCGATGACCCGTTCGGCAACCGGATCGAGCTGGTCGCCCAGCAGGAGAGCATCGCCCGCCCGGTGGCCTTCACCCGCGGCGCCGGGATCACCGAGTTCGGGCACCTGTGCCTGGACGCCCCCGACGTGCACGAGGCCTACCGGTTCTGGAACACCCGGTTCAACGCCCGGGTGTCCGACTGGATCGGCGACGCCGCGTGCCTGATCCGGATCGACCCGGTGCACCACAAGCTGGCCGTGTTCAAGGGCGACGAGCCGGGCCTGTGCCACATGAACTTCCAGGTCGAGACCATCGACGACGTGTTCAGGAACTGGCACTTCCTGCTCGACCACGACGTGGTGATCGAGATGGGCCCGGGCCGGCACCCGCAGTCCACCGCGATCTTCCTGTACTTCCTGGGCCCGGAGGGGTTCACCTACGAGTACTCCTTCGGCGTGCGCCGGATCGAAGACGACGCGGCCTGGGTGCCGCGCACGTTCGACCCGGGCGAGCTCGGGTCGATCGACATGTGGCTCGGCCCCACCAGCCGGCCGATCACCCAGCCGCAGGTCAGGCCGGCCACTGCAGGAACCGGCACCATGGGGTCGGGCTCTAGGCCTGCGCCTGCGCCACCCGCAGCGGGGCGGGCCCGTCCCGGTCGATGAGCGCCACCGCGTGCGGCACCGCTACCGGCTGGTAGTCCGGCGCGCAGTCGGACAGCACCCGCAGCGCGGTGCGCTCCAGATGGTGGGCCATCTCGGTCAGCGCGCCCTGCTCGTCGCCCGCGATCAGCGCCTCCAGGATGGCGGCGTGCTCGACATCGCCCGCCGCCTGCCAGCTGTTGGGCTCGGACAGCTGATAGATCCGGATGTAGCGGGTGGTCCGGTCGGCGAAGGCCCGGAGCTGGCGCTGCAGCGACTCACCGGCCGCGGCGCTGCAGATCCGGTGGTAGTCGGTGTGCACGGCGAACCAGGCGCCGAAGTCACCGGTCCTGGCCGCCTGCCGCATCGCGGTCAGCATCTTCTTCGCCTCGGCCCGGGCCTTGGCCCCGAAGTGCCCGATCGTCATCGACAGGGCCAGCGTCTCCAGCAGGATCCGGCTGGCGTACACGTCGTCGAGTTCCTGCGGATCCAGGCTGGCCACCCGGGTGCGCTGGTTCGGCTCGATCTCGACCAGGCCCTCCTCCTGCAGCATCCGCAGCACCTCGCGCAGCGGGGTGCGGCTGATGCCGAGCTGAGCGGCCAGGCTCACCTGGGACAGCTTGGTGCCGGGCGGCAGCGTGCCGTCCAGGATGCATTCCCGCAGGTAGGCGTGGATATGCGGGGTTGCCTGCCGGGCTTCGGGCAGGTCCACCCGGTGGATGTCGGGCAGCTGCACGACACGTGGCATGGACAGCCCTTCCATCGAAGCCGAATGTAACTGCATACAGTTTACCCGCTGTCCTCGGTCGTTACCCGCCGGCCCGCCAGCCAGTCCGCCCCACCGAAACTGCATGCACTTTTTGGCGTCCAGGTCTTGAACCGGAGCGTCCAAACTGCATACAGTTTGGTTACCACGGTCTCAAGGAGGCGGCGATGGTCCGAGTCGGTGTGATCGGCCTCGGCAAGATGGGCCTGCCCATCGCGCAGAACCTGCTGGAGCGCGGCTTCGCGGTCACCGGCTACCGGCGCAGCGGCTCACCCGAGCTCGCGGCCGCGGGCGGCGTCCCGGTGGCCAGCGCCGCCGAGGTCGCCAAGAACTCCGATGTCCTGCTCTCGATCCTGCCCGGTGCCGACGACATCGAGGAAGTCATCTGCGGTCCGCAGGGCACGCTGACCGCGCTGCAACCCGGCACCGTGCACATCGAGATGAGCACCGTCGACGTCGACCGCAAGGCGCGGCTGCGGGACGCGGTCCGGGCGCGCGGCGGCGACCTGCTCGACTGCCCGGTCAGCGGGACCCCCGGCATGGTCCGCCCCAGGCTGGCCACCACCTTCGTCTCCGGTGACCCGGACAACGCCGAGTATGTCCGGCCGGTCCTGGACGCGGTCGGCAAGTGGATCTACACCGGCGAGTTCGGCTCCGGCGCGCACCTGAAGTACATCGCCAACCTGCTGCTGGCGGTGCACACGGTGGCCGCCGCCGAGGCGATGGCCATGGCCCGGCGCAGCGGCCTGGACCTCGGCCAGGTCATCCAGACCCTGGACAGCTCCATCGCCGGCTCGGCCATCTGGAAGATGCGTGCCCCGCTCATGGCCGAACGCGCCTGGTCACCCGCCCCAGGCCCGGTCGCCACCTTGCATCCCATCCTGACGCAGATCGAGGACTACGCGGCCAGGACCGGCCTGAACGCCCCGGTCTTCACCGCGGCCAAGGAGGTCTTCGACAAGGCCCTCGCCGACGGCTGGGGCGACCTGGACATCGCCTGCGTGCACGACCAGATATCGGGAGCCGACACATGACCTGGTCCCTCGCCGCCTACACCGCCCAGGGCACCGACGGGTTCGGTGCGCTCCGCGAGGACGGCACCCTGGTCGCGCCCACCGACCTCAAGCGCTGGTCCAGCGTGCTGGAACTGCTGGAGGACTGGCCGGCCGCCGAGCCCGTGCTGCGCGAGCTCGACGTCGCCGGCGCGCCGGAGGTCAGCTACGACCGGCTGCTGCCACCGCTGCAGTGGCCGCGCAAGGTCATCTGCGCGGGGGTCAACTACCGCAAGCACATGCGCGAGATGGGCGGCGAGATCCCGGAGCAGGGCTGGCAGCCGTTCTTCTTCCTCAAGGCCCCGACCACCTCGGTCATCGGCCCCACGGACCCGATCACGATCAGCGCACCCGACCGCGCCAGGGTCGACTGGGAAGCCGAGCTGGCCGTGATCATCGGGGTCAAAGGCAAGAACATCCCGGCCGAACGGGCGGGGGCTCACGTGGCCGCGTATTGCGTGGCCAACGACATCACGGCGCGCGGCTACCACAAGCGTGACGTGGTCCCTGCGGATGCCTTCAGCTACGACTGGTTCGCGGCCAAGTCGATGGAGGGCTCGCTGCCGCTCGGACCGGGCCTGACCCCGGCCATGTTCGTTCCCGACCCGCAGGACCTGCGGCTGCGGCTGTGGGTGAACGACGAGCTGCAGCAGGACGAGTCCACCGCGGACATGGTCGTCCCCGTGGCCGAGCTGGTCAGCGCCGCGAGCCAGGTCGTCACGCTCGAGCCGGGTGACGTGATCGCCACCGGGACGCCCTCCGGGGTGGGCGCGGGCCGCGGCCTGTACCTCAGGGATGGCGACGTCGTCCGGGTCACCATCGACGGGCTAGGCAGCCTCATCAATCCCGTAAAGGAGTACTCATGATCTTCGTGTCGCACCAGCTGCCGGTCAACGTGCCCGGCGAGCCCGTGCTGGACCGCAAGGCCGTGTGGGACGGGCTCGTCCTGAAGGCCAACAACGCCCTGCCCTTCGTGCCGGCCATGACCGAGTGCGAGGTCACCCAGCGGCTCAGCGACACCGTCTTCGACCGGGACATCGTGTTCCGCGGCCAGCAGATGACCGAGCGGATCACGATGGAGGAGCCGCACCGGGTCACCTTCACCCGCATCGCCGGGCCCGTACTGGGCACCATTGTTAATGAAATAGAAAGTGGCGCCAACGAGATCGAGGGTCCCGAGGACGACCTCAAGCTCCGGTTCAGCTTCGCCCTGGTCGTCACCGGTGTCGAGGGCGGCTCCGCCACCGAGCGGGAGTACGCGGACTCGATGACCGGCGATTACCTCAAGGC